>Ga0181553_10001358_pt1 | contig 21717 bp, 20 predicted proteins | sample 011ome_17_FD_133753 | JGI IMG/M metagenome (GOLD analysis project Ga0181553, IMG submission 133753) | Coastal salt marsh microbial communities from the Groves Creek Marsh, Skidaway Island, Georgia - 011502XT metaG (megahit assembly) | ecosystem: Environmental > Aquatic > Marine > Intertidal...
AGACCACCACGTTGATAGGCTGGATGTGGAAGCGCAGTAATGCGTGCAGCTGACCAGTACTAATAGCTCAATTGGCTTGATTTATGCACTGAAAAAAATTTAAGTATATATTTATTTGAGAAATTACAATCTATTATAAATGATAAATTTCTCTCTACTAGTAAGTAGGGTTTGGTTATTAAAAAGTAAAATTTTACCACCAAATTTAGATTGATATTTTTTCAAAAAATTATTCTCGTCTTGACAATTAGTTTTACATGAAAGGATAATTACTTTTTTGATGAGAATATCATTTTCGGTTAAATTATTGTAATTGTCTTCTTCGATTGATTTAATTAAATTTAAATTAACAAATCCCGAACTATGACCATTTTTTATTGAATATGGCATACACTTTTTGTTTATATAGGTTGCCCAAGAAGGAGTTGTCCAATCAGGATACACAGATATGTTTTCACAATTAATATTTTGTTTTAAAATAAACTTTCCTAGGTCTTTTGAGTTACTAAATTTTAAAAAAATATCTTTTGTAAAAAAAGTTAAAGAACCAATCATTGAAATTACTAAACTCAAAAGAAAAAAATATTTACCTATTAAATTATAATTAGTGTTAAAAAAAATTTTTGTTTCGTGATCTAATATCAATATTTTGAAAATTAAAATTGATAATATTAAGTTGATTAAAAGATATATTTTATAGGACAAAAGGTAATTTGGGTATAAAGAAAAATAAATAAAATATATCAAAAAAAATAACATTATCATATGACTTGAAAAAAATTTCTTTTTAAAAAAAAATAAACAACATGTAATAAATGTTAAAAAATATGAACTTATCATAAGTAAATTATAAATATTTTGATTTGTAACTTTTTTCCAAAAATAAAGTGCAATTAAACTAGACATAAATAATGCTAACAACAAAAAATATATTAAAAACTTATAAAAATTTTGAAAATTATCATATTGATATTCTTTGGATGAAAAAAAAGCTTTAATATTTATTGATGTAAAAATTATAAATAGTAAAAAGTAGTGTTTAAAACTATGATGAGTAGTAATAGAAAAAAAAATAAAAAATATACAGAAAGATAGTATTAAAATTAAGATTAATTTTTTTTCATTCTTTAAATATAAATTTAAAATTGATAAAAAAAACAATGTAGGAGCGATTAAATTAACAAAGTTTTTAATCAAAAAGCTTTTAGGCGCCCTATCCCATATCTCTTCAAATAAACTAAGATCATGTATAAATGTTAAAGAGTATATTATTTTGTACAAAAGTGTGCCTAATTCATAAAAGCTTGGTATTCTTAATTCGTTCCATTCTCTATTATCAAGTGGCAATATATAAAAGAAAGATAATATGGAGATAAAAAAGAAAAATAAAAAAAAAGTATTTTTTTTTACAACCAAATTTTTAAAAAATTTAATATTCGAAATTAAATAACAAAAATTAATTATCATTCCAAATATTCCAGTAAGAGACAAAATTGTCATATTTAATAAAATCATATTTGTAGATTTTTTGTCATAAATTAATAGGTAAAAAATTGATGGAACCAACATTATATAAATTCTTGATACCAAAAAATAATTAGAAAGAATTGGATATGAACAAAGAATTAAAAAACAAAAATTAAAAGGCAAATTTTTTTTATTCAATAAAACAAAAGCTGTTATTACAAAAAAGACAAAATTAAAAAATTTGAGTGAAAATATTTTATCTCTAAATATTAGATTTAAAAACTCTAATATCATTGAGTAAAATGGAATTAGACCCTCATATCTTGAATAATTAATCGTTTCTAAAAAAGTTAACTCAGTTGAAATTTGAATATGCTGACCTTCATCTCTCCAAATTTCATGACTATATAAACCATAAATAGCAAAAATTAATAATATGAAAAAAAGAAAAATTTCATAATTTTTTCTATATATCATTGGATCAATTTAAATTTTTAGTTTGTATATTAAATACTTTTTTTATAGTTCTTAAAAATTTTAAATAGTACTTACCCTTTTGTGTTAATTTATAAGAGTCGTATTCATCTTCAATTTGAACATAGCCCATTTCAATTTGCTCTTTAAGCCTTTTATCTACCTGATATATTCCATCAGAAGAATATTCATTTAAATAAAAACTATTTATTTCCTCAAATGTATAAAATTTTTCATTAGATTCTATTTTATATAATAAAAAATTTGTAATTGATCTGTCTATTAGAACTGGAAATGTTGCTACGAATGAATAATTAATAAAAAAACTTAAAAAAAAATAGATAAAAAAATTTATTTTTTTTTCTCTATATTTATAAATTAATGTGAATAATGTTGCAGCTATGATAGCAATTTTTATTCCTTCAAAATATACAATTTCAGAGGGAAAAATAGCTCTTTTGAAAAAATATATTACAAGAAAAATAATTGACGAAAGTAAGCTAAAGATAAAAAATTTTTTAAATGATTTAAAAAGTTTCATTTTAAATAATAAAATTTATCTTATATGAAATATTTTATTTTTTTTAATAAAAAATTTTTCATAACCGTTTTATGAGGGGAATAATGTTTTTTTTTTTGATCTATGTTTACAAACAAATCATAGGATTCTTTAAAACTCTCATAATTTGAAACTCTGGGTGCCCAATTGAATGCTTTCTTAGCTTTACCAATATCAAAAAAAACATTCTTACCATAAACTTCAAAGTGATATTTCTGTAATGGAATTATGCCTAATTCACATACTTTTTTTGCTGTCTTAAAAATAAAACTTTTTTCATTAACATTTTTAATTATTGATTTGCTATTAGCATATTCTATCAAATAATTAATATTATCCCTAATTGAATTAAATTTTTCAGACCCAATATTGAAATCTCCAGATATATTTTTCAGGGAGCACTTATAAATAACTTCAACTAAGTCTTTAATGTCTATGAATTGATATAAATTATTCCCATTGTTTAAAACAGGAATAGGTTGATGATTTTTAATCCACCAAAAAAGCATACTGAAAATGCCTAATCGGTCACCACCCATAATTGTTCTAGGACGTATAATTTTTATATTTGTCTTACTTTTATACATGTGCTTAAAACATTCATCCTCACCCAATTTTTTTGACAATCCATACTCTTCTACTGGATTTCGATCATCATTTTCAGTAATAGGTGTTTGGTCTGGAATCCCATAAACAGCTGATGAAGAAACATAGACGAAAGAATTAATTTCAGTCTCAAGTGAGGCGTCTAAAATTTTTTTGGTACCATATGAATTAGTTTCTAAGAATTTTTTTTTATTTTTTGTAATTGGTACTTTAGCTGTGCAATGAATTACTTTATCTATATTATTTTCGTAAAGAATATTTTTGTTAAATTTCGTAATATCACATTTTATAAACTTATAATTTTCATTTTTATAATTAATTCCATTGACAATGTCACAATTTACTACTTTCATATTATTCTTTAGGAGATAACTAATTATTTGACTTCCTAGATAACCCGATCCGCCAGATATTAGAAAATTCATTTAAATAAAAATTTTTTTGATAATCAAAATTACTATACATATTAAAACTGAAAAAGTAATCAATTTATCTTTTAAAATAAAATTATAGAATTCTTCATTAATCTTATTGTTTATAAATAATCTATAAATTCTAGTATGTGTAAAAATATTAAGAATTAATATTATTAAAAACTCAAAATTTTCATCAGGAGAGATGTTAAGAATATTTTTATCGTTATATAAATAAGAAACAAAAATAAAATTATTTGAAATAATTGAAATAATTAAAAAATTTTTCAATTTTTGAATATCATTAATAGAGTAAGAGATTATTGAATTTTTTTCTTTTAATCTATTTTTACGAATTTGAATTAGTCTTTTGTAAATTGATAATGTTAAAAAAAGAGTGATAAAGAAAGAAATAAAAATTTTTGTAATTTCAATATCTGCAATGTGTGCACCATAATAAATTCTGAAGATATAGAAAAAGATTAGAAATAGAATATCAACATACTGAACTTTTTTGGCAAAAAAAATGTAAATGTAAAAAGTTCCTAAATAGTAAAAAGTAAATAATATATATTCAAAAAAAAATTGAGATACTAATATTAGAAAAATTAATGACAAATTCAGAATTATTATAAACTTTAAGTTTATAAATCTTGGAAGGTTTTTTCTTTTTTTTAAGAGATTTAATTTATCCGCTTCTCTATCTTTGAAGTCATTAGTTATATAGCATACAGATGTAATTATGATCATTGAAAATAATGAGATGATTAAATCTGTAATGTTATTTAAATCAAATAATTTTGAAGAGGTTATTAAGGGTAAAAATATAATTAAGTTCTTTAATTGTTGCAACGGTCTACAAAACTTTAGAAATTGTCTCATAATTTTTCTTTAATATCCTTTATAAAATTTGTTACATTCCTTAGTGCTATAGCCATTATTATACCTTGGGGATTTCTTAAAAGTTTTGTGTTTATCAAAGAGCTATCATTTACATATATATTTTTATACTCTTTAATTTTTCCATAAGAATTCGATATACATTTTTTATCTTCACCCATAGTCACACCACCCAGAATATGCACAGATGAAAAGATTAAATCTTTTGTGGATTTTATATTATCAATTTTTTTTATGTAAGTTTTTTTATCAAGTATAACTTTTTTTTTGTGAAATATTGAGATTATGTAGTCTGCACCACCTAAAAAAATTATATTACATAAATTTTTCAACGAAGATTTAAATAAATCTAAATCTTTTTTTTTTATATCAAATAAAGTAATAAAATTTTTTACAATTGGAACTTTTATAATTCTCCCAGATCCAGTCGAATAAGTACAGTGGTAAACAGACATATATTCCCAATCTTCTCTTACAGTTTTATAAATTTTACTATTATCAACACATCCTGATAAAATAAACTGAGGACTGCTAGCTGCATTACCAATTATATATTTTGGATAAAAGTTAGATACTTGAATTGGGTGAACATCCTGGTTAATTTTTTGCACTTTTTTCGGATATTTTGCAACTATTTTTAACATGGGATGAAGTTTAAATTGTTTTAAAATCTTTTTATTAGTAATTCTAAGATTCTCCAAAATCATTTGATTTGTATAAATTGAACCACAACAAATAAATAAGTATTCACATTTTAAAAAGATATTTTTTTTATTTGTTTTACCTTTTAAAATCCAATGATTATTCTGAAATTTGATTGAATTTATTTGAGTATTAATTTTTACATGACCATTTTCATTAATGTAATCTTTGAGATAAGTATTTGTCATTGTAGATAGTTCTTTAGTTTGATTTCTGTTTACTAACCTTGGAATTATAGAATATTTTGAATTTGATTTTTTAATTCCATTAATGAAATAATTTTCAAGCTCTTTTTTTTTAATTTTTTTTTTTAATTTTAATTTTTTTTCAATTTTTTCAGCATTTTTCTTAATATCCTTAAAATCAAAATCTTTAACTTTAAATTTTTTTTTCCATATATTGATGAAGGATTTGTCTGGTTTGTGGTAAAGGCCGCTATTAATTTCACTACCACCACCAAAGCAATTTCCCGAGGAAAAGTTAACCATATTTGGAAAAAAAGTAGTATTTATTCCTCCATCATTCCATTTTTTTAAAAATTCATCACCTGGATGTTTCGTTTTGCTGCTATTTATAAAATTACCTTTCTCAACAATTAAAGTATTGTTTGGAAATTTTTTATTCAGCTCATAACCAGTTATACTACCTGAAGGACCTGACCCAATAACAATAAATTTGTAAAAATTTTTTTTTGGAACTTTTTTAGTTATCTTTTTTTTTAAATTTTCAGTGTTATAATAATGAATTATTAATAATGCGTGTAATAATTCAATAATCTTATCTGTAAGGAAATCGAAAGGAAAAATAATTTTTTGAAAAAGCTTATCTTTTTTAGAATATTCTATATTTTTAAAGATATTAAAGAAATAAATGATTGAAAAAAAATTCAAAATAAAAAAACCAACATAACAACCTATTTTGATAAAAAAATTAATTTGATAAAAATGTTTAAAAATTTTTTTAGCTAAAAATTTCTTATTTTGATAAGAATATTTTATGAAAATATAATTAATTAAACTTTCTACACTTTTTGAAAAAATACCCATAAAAAATTCTTACAGTCAGAAATACTATAAAAAATATTACTGTTTTATCATACTGTTTATATTGCTTAATAGCTGTTCGCTGGAAATAATTTCCATATTCCCTAAATTTTGCGCATGCATTCCTGCATAAACATTCCCAATAAATGGAATAAGTATTGGATCAGTTTTTAGCATAATTAGCATCGAAGAAATTATAAAAAAAGCATCTCCAGATCCTGTCGTATCTTTTGCAGTTTTAGTAAAAACAGGTGCATTAATACATTTATTTTTTGTTTTAATCATTGACCCATCTTTTCCTTTGGTAGCAGCTAAAAATTTCAAATTTTGTACTGATAATGGAATTTTATCGAAATTTATTTCGATTTTTTTTAATCCTAATGACCACTCTCTTGCGTCTAAACTTAGGTATTCTGATTTATTATATTTAGTAAATAGATTGAAACCAAGATTAATTGAATTTGTTTGAACATTTAAATAAATATTCAAATTTGATGATTTTGAGTTAATGTACCTTAAAACTCTACCTTTAAATAATCCTAATCCAAAATCACAAATTAAGATATTTTGTTTTTTTATTTTTTTTAATTCTTTTATACATTTTTTTTCATCTTTGATGGTGAATTTATTTTCTTTAAAATTAGTGATCTGAATTAGCTTTTCTTCTCTGTTTGAATTAATAAATCTTGTCTTGGTTTGTATACTTAAATTTTTTGATATATTAATTATATTTATATTTGGATATTCTGAAGATAGCTTTTTTAAGATTTTTGAGTCGCCATATGTGATTAAGTTAATTTTTTTTGCAAATTTTGATGCCATTTTTGCAACCGCAACAACACCCCCATCAATTGAGATAGACTTATTTGCAAGCACAGAAATTGCTGGATCTTTAGTAGTTGTTCCAACTATATCACAATATTCATATTTATCAATTATCGGTTCACCAATTATATTGATTGTCTTTTCTTTGAGGTCATTAAATATTTTTTTAAAATCATTAAATGAATAATTAGATAAATTTTTGAGATATTTTTTTTGCTGTTTTGTCCAAGCATAATTTTGATTAAATATCTTTGTAGAACTTTGCAGTTTTGTTTTAGTAAAAATTATTTTTCCATTATTTTTTTTTAAAACATTAATCTCTTTTTTGAGATTGCCATGATTATCACTTTTTAAGTAATCAAGACCTTTAAAATATATATTTGGTTTTAAAAACTTTATAATTTCATTAGAGTCTTTTGCTTTATTTAAGTATGTGTAATCTATAAATTTAAGGCTTTGGAGTATATTTAATCTATGTGCATTATTATTCAATGGTTGTCTTGGTCCTTTGTTTACAAATTCTTTAGAAGTTACGCTCACAACTAATATATCGACCATTTTTTTTGCATCTTTAAAATGCTCTATATGTCCATTATGCAATATATCAAATACACCGTGACACAGGCCAATTTTTAGATGTTTATTTTTATTTCTTAAATTAGCTAATTGATTGAAAGATTTTAAATTCATTTAGTAAGGCCCATTAAATTTATAACTATTTTTCTTATAATTGTATTCTTTTAAATTTTTAATTTTTTTTAATTTTAGTAAATTACAACATTTATCTAAGATTAACTGGTCACTAGGATAAAAAATTTTTTCTAGAGTTTCAGCCACAGGAGCAGGGGTTTGTAAATTACCAATTTTACATATATTTTTATTTTTAAAATTTTCTAATATTAGGGATGAAATTTCAGTAGCTATACCTGAAAATGTGTGATCGATATCTAAAATTATAATATTTTTATGAGACTTTGATAAATTTAAAATCGATTTTTTATCTAAAGGATTAATTGATACTAAATCCAAAACAGAAATTTCTCTTCTATAAAAATCTTTTATTATTTTATGAACTCTTAATGATTGGATTATTCCATAGGATAGACTTATTATTGCCAAATCTTGTCCCTTTTTAACAATATTTGCCTTACCGTATGTAAATTTTTTCTTTTTTAAATAGTTTTCCTTTAAAGAAAACAGTGTTCTGTGTTGCAATATTATAGAAGGTCTCTTTGATTTAAGTGAATAATTATAAATATTTTTTACATCTCTTGGAAAGGTAGGTAAAAAAACATCAATTCCAGTTAATCTTGAAAAAAAATTATGAAATGATTGTGAATGTGTTGCTCCTTGACCCCAGCCTCTGCCAATAACTGCTGTGATAACAATTGGACATTTGCCAGAATTTCCATCAAACATGTAATTCCATTTATCAATAATATTTACAATTGTATCAAACGCTAAAAGCAAGAAATCACATCTATTGTTAACAAATATGGGTTTTAAACCACTTATCGCAGCACCTGCCAATATCGCACAGAGACCATTTTCCATTGCTGGAGTTTGTATAAATCTTTTAGGATAATATTTAAGTGGAATATTAACAGAGCCAAATACCTTTGATGAATAATCTACCTCTAAACCAGCTACAAAAATTTTCTTATTTCTTCTCATATTAATTTTTATAGTTTCACCTATTGAATCAGAGTATGATAAAATTTTATTAGACATTTTTAAATATTTCAGATTTTTTTGGTACTTTTGATTTAGTTGCTTTAATGAAATCTCTTTCAACTTTTTTAGTAATTTTTTTTTCTAAGTTAGATAAATTAGCATTCTTAAATCTTTTGTTAATATATCTTTTAAAATTAAGAACTGGACAAGATTTTTTCCAATGATCTATCTCTTTTTTTGATCTATAATTTCTATTTTGTTCATAATCATAATATGGACCACAATGTTCTAACCATCTGTAAGTAATAAACTCTATAAATATTGGTTTTGAGTCTTTTTTAATTTTTTTTAATACCTCTTTTACTTTTATATAAACTTCAGAAACATCGTTACCGTCGATTTTGTAATATTTTATATTAAGTGAGCTAATTATCTTTTTATAATCTACATTTTGCATATAACCTTTATAATTTGGCATTTCGGTAGAGTAGAAATTGTTTTCATAAACAAACAGTGTTGGTATTTTCTTGAGCGAAGCAAAATTAAGCACCTCATAAGCCACACCTTCTTCTAAAGATGAGTTTCCAAAAAAAGAAAGAGAAATAGTATTATTTTTTTTTATTTTATTAGCCAGTCCTGCCCCTACAGATAATCCTAGTGATTGTGCTAAAATTGCAGTACTTCCCAAATATCCTTTTTTTTTATCAGTCAAATGTACAGAACCACCTTTACCACCACTTGTACCATCTTTTTTACCTAACAACTCACAAAAGAGTTTATATATATTACCACCCACAGCTATATAAGGTAAATGACTTCTATGATGACAAAAAATACTGTCATTTTTCTTTAGGTTTGAGCATACTCCTACTGCTATTGCCTCTTGCCCAACTCCCAGATGAGTAGGAGTTTTCATTTGCTGATTTGGATATTGTTTTTGTATTAATTCTTCAACGTTTCTACATAAAAAAAGATTTGAATAAATTTTTTTTAAAAAATTAAGTTTAAATTTGTCAAATTTTTTGAAAGTTTTATTTAATTTATAAGGAGATTTTATCATTTAATTTTTTATTAATTAAATATTTAAGCCATTTCACTGAAAAATTATTTTTTGATATTTTTAATTTTTTATTTTCATATAAGTTTTTTATTTCTAATATTGCATCTTTAACTTTAAACTTTGGCTTGTAACCTGTCTTAATAAGTTTTGATGAATCTAATCTGTAAGATCTAATATCATTAATTTTTGAAATTAAAATTTTGCTTGGAATTTCTTTTTTAATTAAATTTGCTATTTCTAAAATTGACATATTTTCAAAACCTGCATTGTAAATTCCAGGTTTAACATTATTTTTTTTTATGAAATGACATATTAAATTAACCATGTCATTAATATGTATGTTCGGTCTGATTTGATATCCACCATGAACGTTAATGATTTTATCTTTTAGCGCCTGAAGAGTAAGCATATTAACCGAAACATCATATCTCATTCTAGGAGAGACGCCACAGACTGTTGCTGGTCTAACACAAAAAATTTTTATTTTATCTCTATAGCTCAATAAAACTCTTTCAGCTATCATTTTAGTTTTGTTATAAGTCGAAATAGGATTTAAATCTAATTCTTCAGTTACCTTTTTTTCTTTTTTTATACCATAAACACTCCCTGAGCTTGCAAATATGAAATTTTTAACACCATCTTTAATCGCTTTTTCTATAATAAATTTTGTTGATAAAACATTAACATTCCATGACAGTTCAGGACTTAATTCTACTGCAGGGTCGTTTGCAATATTAGCTAGATGTACAATAGTTTTAAATTTTTTGAGAGAGTATTTATTTATATTTCTAATATCATCTTTAATAATCTTTAACCTTTTATTTTTTTTATGATAGTTTCCAAACCATTGTGTGTCTATCACTTCAATGTTATTTTTTTTATTTTCTAAAAGTCTATTAACTAAATTTGTGCCAATATACCCACAACCACCTAAAACTAAAATATTCATATTATTAATACAATTTTATTAAAATTTATGATTTGAAAATAGATCTCTTATCATATATTGGATAGAGTATATAAATAATTTCAACAAATTAATATAATTTCAATGGGTTTTTGTAGACAAAATATTAAAGCATTATTTCTTGAAAATAAACATAAGCAAATTAAAGGAAATTTTTTATGTTTAGGGAGACAAACAGTAAATTTAGACGTTAATGAGTTAGAAAAAATTTTTGATCAAAAATATCCGGTTAACTCTCAGACTTTGGACAAAATTACCAAACATGCAAAGCAGAGTAAAAATATTAGAATTACCGATAAGGCTTTTTTAGAAAACTCTTTTGATGTGAAATATTTTTCAATGGATATCAATAAATATGAAAAAGCGAGCATTATAGGAGATCTAAATAAAGAACTGCCAAAAAAATATCATAAAAAATTTGATTTTATATTTTCAGGAGGGGTATTAGATAATTTATTTAATCCATCAAATGCATTAATAAATATTACCAAGCTATTGAAAGATAATGGTAGAATTTTAATTTGGGAGCCAAGTCGTGGGCTAGTTGGTTCAATGTTAAATTTTACACCAGAATATTTTTACTCTTATTTCAGTATAAATAATTTTAATGATTATAAGGTTTATCTTTTGACGCATCAAAATGATACAAAAAATAAAAAACATAATTTTGATTACAAGGTCGATGCATTTCTATACAGGCCTCAATTTACAAGAAAAAAAAATTTTAATTACCTTAAATCTTCTAAATCCTATAATGGTATACATTATGTTATGGTTTTAGCTGAAAAATCAAAAAAATCTACTTTTGATCAAATACCAATAAATTTACATTATATTGAGTATGCTGAAAAAAATAAGAGAATATTTTGGAATAAAAAAAAAATTCATTCTAACAGACCTATTCTTGGTGCTCAAAAAAAATACAAAATTTTTAAGAAAAAAAAGATAATAAAGCTACCCTATAATACTGATCACTATAAATATTTAGTAAGTGACTTTTGATAATTTAAAAATTAATAATATTTATTAAAGCGTTTTGCATCTGTCTTAAGAATGTGGTCCCTTAGATTTTTATCATTTAAAAAATTTGTATAGTACTTTTTTATACCTGCATTTATATTTGTCGAAAATTTATAACCTAAACTCAACCTTTTTTTTGAACTACCCCTCCAAATTTTGTTATGAAAAGATTTTTTAAACCCTTTTTTAAATATTGGTTTTGCTTTAATTTTAGAAATTTGTTCACAGATTTTTAAAATTTCTCTATTACTGTATTGTTTTCCTGATGAAATATTTATTATTTCTCCAAAGTTTTTAAATTTCCATTTTTCGATTATTTTAATCAAAATTTTAGATAGATCATCTATAAAAAAATAATCTTGATAACCATCATAAAGAATTAATTTTTTTTTATAATTTAGATGTTTAAAAATATTTGGTAAAAGTTTTGATGAGTATTCAAAAGGACCATATGCTGTATAAGATCTTAATATCACTGATGGAATTTTAAATTGTTTTGAAAATGATTGCAGAATCATTGTTCCTGCCGCTTTAGTGCCGCCATAAATTGTTTCTGGTTTAATCAAATCTTTTTCACTCGAGGAATAATTATTGATTCCATATTCACTGGCACTTCCAAAATGAATAATTTTAGCTCTTGATTTTTCTTTGATATATTTTTCAACCAAACCATAAACGAACTCTGTATTATTTTTATACATTAATTTTTCATTATTTATGTCGCTAGCGCAATTAATTATGACGTCCATTTTTTTTAGATTAAACCTATTAAGAGAATCTTTTCTTCCCATTAAGTATAGCTTATGATTTTTTAAGTTTTTTATAAAGTTGTTTGCAAAAAAACCATTTTTGCCTATAAGAAGTATTCTTTTAACTTCAATAATTTTTTTTATTTTCATAATCAATGATATTTTAATTCTTTATGATATAGATGTAAAATGTACAATTGTATAATTTGTAAAAATAAAACTAAAAATTTACCTCTTTCGAAATTAAAATCTGTTGTACCCATGGGAGACAAATTACATAATTTTAAATTACAACAATGTGTTTATTGTGGGCATATCCAAAAAAAAATAGACCTTAGTTGGAAGAAATCGATGAGAAATTTATATTCTCAAAAATATAATTTTTTAGGCAAACATATTTCACTTAGTGGTAAAAAAATAGTCAATAGAAATGAACAATCTGCTAAATTAATTAATAAAACTCTAAATTTAAAAAGTTATGGAAATTTTTTGGATATAGGTTGTGGAGCTGGACAATTTATAGAGGCATTTTCCCAAATAAAAAAAAAATGGGATATATATGCTCATGATTTGACCGATTTAAATAAAAAATATGTATTAAAGAACAATGTAAAGAAATTTTTTATTGGTGATATAGATAAAATAAAAATTAAATTTGATTTAATTTCAATGAATCATGTTGTTGAGCATCTTACTGATCCTGTAAAAACTTTAAAAGAAGTTAATAATTTATTAAATGAAAATGGTAGTCTGATTTTAAGATTACCAAATATTGATAAAGTACATACTGATCTTACAATTCAAGATCATTGTTCACATTTTGATTTTCAAACGTTATCAAATTTACTTAAATTAACTAGTTTTAAGATAATAAAATCTTTAAATAATGTAAATCCAATTGAACTTTTTGTAATTGCAAAAAAATCATCAAATATTCAAAAAATAAAAAAAAGAAAGTTAAATAAAAAAAATTTAAAAAATTTGTTTTGGCCAGATAAGATTTGTAAAAAAATCAATAGTGATCCATCAAAAAAAATTGGAATTTTCGGTGTTGGAACAGCAAGTTTTTATTATTATGCAAAAATGAAAAATAAAGTCTCTTTTTTTGTAGATGAGGATCCATTAAAGATTAATAAGAAATATTACGATAAAATGATTTATGGTATTAAAAATATTCCATTAGGCTCTAATATATATATTGGTATTCACAACTATAATTTTGCAAATAAAATAAAAAAAAGAGTTTCAAAAATTAATAGAAAAGTAAATTTTTTAGTTCCAGATTAATGAAGTTAAACAAAATCAAAGAGCTTTTATTTTTAAACTTCATTGTAATCAATTTCCTTTTTTTTGTTTTAAAAAACCTTTTTAAAATAAAAAAAAAAAATTATATTCTTTTCTATATCACAAAAAGAAAATATGTAGGAAGTGGTTTTGGTCATAATTCAATAATTTTAAATATTATAAAAAAACGTAATTTAAAATTTAAAGATATTTTAATTATAGATTTTACAATTGGAGTAACTTCAAACAAATATAGTATATTTAATATTTTTGGTCTAAAAGTCTTGAATTTCCAGCCTATTTTTAAAAAATTCAATAATCAATTTTACTTTATACTGAGAAAAAAATTCATAAATATTACAAGTGGGATTTTAAAAAAAATTGGTATTAATGTTATAAGTTCTCTTGATGATTTTTATTTAGGAGATTTGAAAAATAAAAAATTTTTTTTTGATAATTATAAAACAAATTATTATCTAAACTCACAGTCAAAAATTATAGAAGGAAAGAGGCTATATAAATTGGAGGTTTCTAGAGCTAACAAAGATATGATAGAAGCCATTGACCCAAATAATTTTAAAGAAAATAACTTTTTAAAATTAAATAAAGTTGAGAATGATAAAATTCAAAATAGACTAAATTTAAAAATTGATAAAACAAAAAAAAATATTCTTTTATATAGAAGATATAAAAAAAATGATTACAAAAACGGATCTCCAGACATTAATTATTACTTAAAAATAATTGAATTAATAAATCCAAAATTTTATAATATAATTTGTGTGGGTGATTTTGAATATAATGAAAGAAAACAAATAAATAAGATAGGAGCTTTCTCAAATTTAGATTTCAAAAATGATTCAATTTTTTATATTTGGGCATGTAATAATTCATCCATATGTCTTTTAGAATGTGGTGGTGGTATTTCTTTACCTATAATGATGGGAAAAAAATGTATCATATTCAATTCAGTGGCCTTAGCTCATTTGATGCCTAATTCAATAATTTTGCCTAAAAATTATATAAAAAACAATTTGCGGTTAAGTTATAACGAAATATTAGCAAATCACATGGGACCTAATCAAATCAAAGATATTGAATTGCAACTTACAGATATTATAATAATTAAAAAAGAATTAGATTTTTTATTAAATAATTCTATCAATAACTATACTTATAACTGCATAGGTTTTATTAATAACAAAAATATAAGGTTTTTTAAAAAATATAATCAATTTATATCCAATTACTGGATAGATAAAAATTAATAGTATTTATGAGACTTAAAGGTATTATTTTAAATTTTTTATATTAAATTTTATTATTATGAAAAAAGATATAATTAAATCTTCAAAAATTTGGCTAGATTTATTTAAAGAAAAGATAAAAAAAAAAAACTATATCTTTAAAAGTAATTTAGCAGAAAAAAGTTTTAAAAGTTTGAATGATGACGGATTTGTAAAAATTAATGTTTTTGATTTGCAAAAAGATACTCACTCTTTAGAACTAGTAAATTATTTTGAATTAATACAAAAAAATTTCAAATCTTTTGAAAAAAAATTTAGTTCTCTTGAACAAATTATTAATCCTGCATCAAGAAAAGCAGATTACCAAGTTAGAGCTGTTGGAACAAAATTTTTTGATGAGTTTAGTGATGATTTTAAGCACATTATAAAAATTAATCCTTTTCGTGAAATATTACATAATTATTTTAAAAATGATTTATTAAATATGCAAAATGATTTTTGGATTACTTTTAAAAATAGAAGTATAAAAGAAAGACAAGCCAGCCAAAGATGGCATACAGACCCTGAATTTCACAGAGTCATCAAAATTTTTTTTTATCTTGAAGATGTTAATGAGGAAAATGGTCCTACAGAGTACATACCAAAATCTTTTTTTTTAGGAAAAAAAAATAGTTTATTATTAAGATTATATAATTTTCCACATATAAGCTCATATTATCCTGAATGGTTTATAAATTTTATTTATAATAAAAAAAATAGGCACAAAATATTAGCTAAAAAAGGAGATATTTTGATATTAAATAGTACTGGAGTTCATAGAGGTGGTTATCTTGAAAATGGATTTAGAAAGTTGGCAATTTTTTCTTTTACTAGTTCTAAGTCACCATATTTAAAAGAAATTTATATATAATATTTCAATTAATGTTAAAGTAAGTTTTTGGTTAAATTATTTATATACCGATAATGAAAATTTTTTTGTGGAACAGTAGTTTTAATATCATAAAAAGTATATGTAAAATTTATTTTTTTTTTAATCGTGGAGCATCTTTTGATAGATTTTTATAAGAATTATTTAGAAAATTACTATAAGTTATTAACTAATTTTGATAGAAATAAATTCAGTAAACTTGAAAATATACTATCAAAATTTATAAAAAATAAAAAAACTATTTTTATATTTGGCAATGGTGGCAGTACTTCTATAGCATCTCACGTTGCTACCGATTTAACCAAAATGTGCAAGGCTAAGGCTTTGAACTTATCTGACCATAATTTAACCACATGCTTTGCAAATGATTTTGGTTTTGAAAATTGGGTTAAGGAAAGTTTAAAACATTATGCAAATGAAAGAGATTTAGTAATATTAATTAGTAGCAGTGGAGAGTCAAAAAATATGATTAATGCAGCCAATTATTGTAGAATAAATAAGATCAAATTAATTACTTTTACAGGATTTAATAAAAATAATAAAGTTAGCAAATTGGGAGACTTAAATTTTTGGGTCAATTCGAAAAAATATAATTATGTAGAAAATATCCATCAAACATGGTTATTAAGTATTATAGATAAACTTTCAAAAAATATGACTTTTAAAAAATCTAGAAATACATATCTTTAAATAATAATTTACGTATTAATTTTTTGTCTAAGATATCTTTAGAAATTTATGAAAAAAAAAATTTTTTTATTTGACTTAGATAATACTCTATGTACTACAAAAAAAAATTATTATAAAAATAGTAAACCAATAAAAAAAATGATTGATAGGGTTAATTTATTAAAAAATAAAGGACATATTATTAAAATTTTTACAAGTAGGTATATGGGCAGAAATAATGAAAACTATAAATTTGTTAAAAAAAAATATTATAAGGAAACAATTGAGTTTTTGAATAAATGGGAAATTGAATTTGATGAATTAATTTTAGGAAAACCAAGTTATGATTTTTTTATAGATGATAAATGTTTTAATGTTAAAGAAAAAAAAACTTTAAAGATTATTGACAAGTTTATAAATACAAAATAGTTTTTCCGCAGGTTTATTTGGCATTAAGTTAAATTAGCTTAATAAATTACTTATCTAAAACTTTCTGTTTTTATTCAATAAAATATTTATTTAATCTAAATCAAGAACACATAAATGACTGAAATGAAAGTTTATTAGATAAAATATTTTAATATAGTTTATTTCTTGAAGAAAATAAAACTTACTATATAAATTTATTCGATGATTGATAAAACTGTCTATGTAGGCCTTGCAGCCGATATTTTACACAAAGGACATTTGAATATACTCAAATTAGCGAGTAAATATGGAAAAGTAACAGTTGGCCTATTAACTGATGAAGCGATAGCTACTTACAAGCAAATACCTTTGCTGACCTACAATGAAAGAGAAGCTGTAATTAAAAATATAAGGTTTGTCGATAAGGTTATCCCACAAAAAACTCTTGATTATACGAGCAATTTAAAAAGACTAAAACCAAATTTTGTTGTTCATGGTGATGACTGGAAAGAAGGACCACAAAAAGAAGTTCGTAAAAAAGTTATAAAAATATTAAAATTGTGGAGTGGGAAATTGGTTGAGCCAAGATATACTAGTGGTATCTCATCTTCAGAAATTAAAAAAAAAATCTCATCATCTATCTCTGTGATTGATGGTCGAAGATCTAGACTAAAAAGACTTATTTTATCAAAAAAAATAGTAAGAATAATTGAGTCGCATAGCCCTCTAACTGGGAAAATAATTGAAGAGACGTTTATAAATAAAAATAATATTAGGCAAGAGTTTGATGGAATGTGGTCTTCTAGTCTTACAGACTCGTCATTCAAAGGAAAGCCTGACAATCAATCAGTTGATTATTCATCAAGATTAGAAATGCTAAATGATATTCTAGATGTAACTACAAAGCCAATTGTTTTTGATGCAGATAATGGTGGTAGAATTGAGCATATTCCATATTTAGTAAAATCTTTGGACAGAATGGGTGTGTCAGCAATGATCATAGAGGATAAAGTTGGTTTAAAAAAAAACTCACTATTTAAAGACCAATCAAATGTTAATCAAGATACCATAACAAATTTTAAAAAAAAAATTTCTGTTTCTAAAAAAGCAAGGTTTTCAGAGGATTTCATGATAATTGCTAGAATAGAAAGTTTTATTTTAGAGAAGGGTTTAAAAGATGCATTAAAAAGAGCAGAGGAATACTCCAAGGCTGGAGCTGATGCCATATTGATTCATAGTAAAGATAAATCTATTCATAATCTTATACAATTTGCAAAAAAATTTTCAAAATCAAAATATTATAAACCCTTGGTATGTGTTCCAAGTGCATATTCACATATTAGAGAAAAACAACTTTCAAAAATAGGTTTTAAAATTGTTATTTACGCAAACCATATGTTAAGAACTTCTTATAAGTCAATGAAAGAAGTAGCTTTTGATATATTGAGAAATGAGAGAAGTTTTGACGCAAAAAATAAAATGTCTACTGTTAAAGAAATTATAAGTTTGATAAAATAATGGTTTATGTAGAGGATTTGTTTCAAACATTAAAAAAAAATAAAATCAATTTTTTTACAGGTGTTCCTGATAGTGTTCTTAAAAAATTTACTAACTATATAGATAGTGTAAATCAAAGAAATATAATTGCTGTAAATGAAGGTGCTGCAATTGCTAATGCAATTGGTTATAATCTACTGACAGATAAAATACCATGTGTTTATATGCAAAACTCTGGAATAGGAAATGCGCTAAATCCCATTCTTTCAATCGCAGACTCAAAAATTTATAACAATAGTATCCTACTTGTTATTGGGCATAGAGGCTTCAATGGAAAAGATGATGAGCCACAACATCTCCTAACAGGTAAAATTACAGAAAAAATCCTTTTACTAGCTAAAATAAAATATATCAAACTGGATAAAAAAAATGATTTAAAAAAATTAGAAAAATTGATCATTGGTTTTAAAAAAAAAAATGGATTAGTTTGTTGTTTGGTTAAAAATAATTCTTTAGAATTAAAAAAAAAAATTTTTTCAAAAAAAAATAGGAGAGGTGTAAGCATCCCATCTTTTCTTGATGATTTAATTGAAAAAGTTGATCTTAAAAAAAACTTATTAATAAGCTCAACAGGTTATCCTTCGAGAGAATTATTATTGGCAGAAAAAAGAAATAAAGTAAATCTTAAATCAATATATAATGTTGGAGGCATGGGTCACACATCTTCTATTTCATTTGGTGTGGCACAGAATACAAAAAAAAATGTAATTTGTATTGATGGTGATGGATCCATGTTGATGCATCTTGGAAATTTTCATACAATTGGATTATCAAAAATTAAAAATTTTAAATACATTATATTAAATAATAATATGCATGGTTCTGTAGGTGGACAAAAAACTGAATTTGACAAAATAAATACCAAAACCTTATTTAAGTCATTAAACTTTAACGAGTACTATGAAATTAGTAAAAATAGAGATACGACAAACGTATTAAAAAAGTTTTTAAATTCAAACAAAAGTTCAATTTTAAAAGTAAATTGTTCTTCATTTAATTCTAACAATCTACCAAGAGTTAAAAATTTTAAAAAAATAAAAAAAAATTTTAAAAATTCATAAAATGACAAATTTAATATTGAATAAGTCTGAAATTTTTAAACAATATATTTTAAATAAAAAATTCAAAAAAATCTTACTTATATCTGGAAAATACTCTTTCAAAAAATCAGGTGCATATAATTTTTTTTCAAATACTTTAAATGAATTTGATACTCATTATTATTTAAAAAAAAAAAAACTTCCTGAATTTAATGAATTGAAAAACATTATAAAAAAGATAGATAAAATTAAACCAGATGTAATAATTTCAATTGGAGGAGGCTCAGTATTAGATTATTCAAAAATTGTATCAGCATTGGATAATATTGAATTCAAGAAAGGAGAATTGAAATATAAGTTTAAAAAAAAAAAAATTCACTTGGTGTCGATTCCTACAACTGCTGGTTCGGGAGCAGAAGTAACTGAAGGTTGTGTTTTATATTACAGGAATATTAAATATTCTCTTGAAAATAAAATTTTTATTCCTTCTAAATTTTTTTTAGTTCCAAAAATTATTGCAAAATGTTCATTTGATTTGAGAGCTAAATGTGGGCTGGATACTCTTTGTCAATCTATGGAGTCCATAGTTTCATTGAAATCGACTATTAAGAGTCGTGAATTTGGAAAAAAATCAATCAAATTATTTGATAAATATTTTATTAGCTACTTATCAAGTCCACAAAATTTAAATAGTGAAAAAATGGCTTTATCTTCGAATTATTCAGGTAAAGCAATAAATTTAACTAAAACAACAATACCTCATGCACTTTCTTATCCATTAACCACCTTACATGGTCTTGATCATGGTCATGCTGTTGCCACAACATTGGTACAAATTTTTAAAATAAGTTATCAAAAATCTTTAAAGCACCCAAAAATTAAAAAAAAATATTTAGAATTATTTAAAACTTTAAAAGTAAATAGTTTTGAAAATTTCAGAAGAAAAATAGAAATGTATAAAAGAAAAACAAAACTTAATTTCAATTTTATAAAAAAAATTAGTCAAAAAGAACAAGAGAAAATTATTTCACAAATTAATATTAAAAGATTAAAAAATAATCCAGTTCCACTTTCATTAGAAGAAATTAAAAATAATGTATTTAGTTGATATAATAAAAAAATACAAAAATTTTATTGCTAAAAAAGATAATAATAAGATTAAATGGAAAAAAAATATAAATTTTTTATTTAAAAAACAAAAACAAAAAAAAAAATTAATACTTATAATTACTATTGGCAGATCTGGTAGCAGATGGTTGTTGAATATTTTTAAATCTCATAAAAATGAATTTTCGGGCGCTACAGAACGAGATATTATTTACGAGTCTTTTTATCACTTTTGCTCATATCATAAATTAAAAATTGACCAAAAACCATTTTTGTTAAATTTAAAAAATAGGATTTTAGAAGACTGGTCAAAAAGCAAAACCTCTGTCATTTGTTCACCTTATTATGTATTTGGATTAAAAAAAATAATAAAAGAAATTAGACCAAATAAAATAATCCTTTGTTTGAATGACCCAATATTTACTGCTAATTCTTTCTTGAATAAAGGATGGTATAAAGAAAATTTTACTTTTACAAAAAACTTTAAGATAATTGGTTTGCAACCTTATTTTTATAATTCAATGTCACATTATTTCGGAAGAATAATACCATCTGGAAGAATATTCACTCAGTGGAATAAAATGTCCAGAATTGGAAAAGTTGGTTGGTATATGAATTCAACAATGAAATCTGTTTATAAAGTATTAAAAAAACAAAAACAAAAAATTTTTATTTTTAATTTGGATATATCTGATCAAAATTATGAATTTTATTTGTTATTAAGAAAAAAATTTAATATTAAACTTAAATTATCTAAAAAAAATTTTTTAAATTTAAAAAAAACAAAAGCCACAACACCCTCGAGCAATGATTTGTCTTTCAACAATTTGGATCAATCTAGGTGGTCAAGAAAAGATAAGTTAGATTTCAATAAACAAACAGTTTTTTTTAAAAAATTTTATTTAAATACTAAAAAATATTTAAAATTTAGTGAAAAAATAATATGAAAAAAGAAAAAAAAAAAATTTTATTACATTTTAAAAGTAATAAATTTATAAAAATATTTCATAATTCTAAA
>Ga0181553_10001361_pt1 | contig 21690 bp, 14 predicted proteins | sample 011ome_17_FD_133753 | JGI IMG/M metagenome (GOLD analysis project Ga0181553, IMG submission 133753) | Coastal salt marsh microbial communities from the Groves Creek Marsh, Skidaway Island, Georgia - 011502XT metaG (megahit assembly) | ecosystem: Environmental > Aquatic > Marine > Intertidal...
CGAAGGCCCACAGCATGAAGTAGAAATTGCCCCATTTTGGATGGGGAAATTTGAAATCACTTGGGATTTATATGAACTTTTTATGGCACGAGAAATTGACAGCAAGCGACCTCAAAAGGCACTGGGCGAGGAGGTAAATATGGATGTAGATGCAGTTTCTGGTGCCACCCAGCCCTACACCGATATGAGTTTTGGAATGGGGATAGAGAACTATCCTGCCATATGTATGACCCATTTGGCGGCAGTCAAATTTTGTGAATGGCTTTCCGCCATGACGGGGAATTTCTATCGGCTCCCCACCGAAGCAGAGTGGGAGTATGCCTGTAGGGCGGGAACAAAAACTGCCTATTCATTTGGAGATGACCCCGGAGATTTAGATATTTATGCCTGGCATGAGGGAAATAGTGCAGGAGCCTATCATCAAGTTGGACAAAAAAAACCCAACCCATGGGGCTTATACGACATGCATGGAAATGTTTCTGAATGGACCTTGGATCAATATGTTCCCACCCTCTATAATCAGAGAAAAAGGAAAACCATAATAAATCCCCTTGAAAAGCCAACCAAAACCTACCCCCGAGTAGTTAGAGGGGGAGCCTGGTCGGATAAAGCTGGAAGGTTGAGAAGTGCATCAAGAAGACCCTCCTCCAAAATATGGAAAAAAAGAGACCCCCAAATCCCCAAAAGTCTATGGTGGCATACCGATGCCCCATTTGTGGGTTTCAGGGTCGTAAGGCCGCTCAAAACCCCAAGTTCTGAAGAACAAAAAATGTATTGGAATTAATAAAAACGAAACAATGAAATCAAAAGCAAAAAACACATTAAGCAGAAGAAATTTTGTAAAAAACTCAACCCTTGCAACCACTGGAATTTTGTCTTCCGGACTCCCTGTTGGAGCCATGGCTAACGTTTATGGCAACAAGAAATTGAAAATCGCCTTAGTAGGTTGTGGAGGTCGTGGAAGAGGTGCTATTGTTCAAGCCCTTCAAGCAGACGATAACACGGAGTTGGTCGCTATGGCAGATGCCTTCCAAGACAATGTGGAAAAGAGTCTAAAAACAGTCCAAGAGCATTTCGATGGAGTAAAGAAAATCAAAGTCAATCCTAAAAATCTTTTTTCTGGTTTTGATGCCTACAAAAAGGCCATCGATTTGGCCGATGTTGTCATCCTTACCACCCCTCCTGGTTTCCGGCCCTATCATTTTGAATATGCCATCAATAACGGCAAACACGTTTTTATGGAAAAACCAGTTGCTACTGATCCGGTAGGGGTCAGAAAAGTACTGGAGGTTGCTCAAAAGGCGAAAGAAAAACGACTTAACGTAGTGGTTGGGTTACAACGCCATTACCAAAAAAAATACCTTGATTTGTATCAAAAAGTCCAAGACGGTAAAATTGGAAAAATCACTGGTGGTCAGGTCTATTGGAATGGACGTGGGGTATGGGTGAGAGAAAGACAGCCTGGACAAACCGAAATGGAATATCAAATGAGAAATTGGTATTACTTCAACTGGCTGTGTGGAGATCATATTTTGGAGCAGCATATCCACAACATCGATGTGGCCAACTGGTTCATTGGAGGCTATCCTGCTCAAGCCCAAGGAATGGGAGGACGACAGGTGAGAAATGGAAAAGATCATGGTGAGATTTTCGACCATCACTTCGTGGAGTTCACCTATGATTCCGGAGCCATCATTTCCAGTCAGTGCCGACACCAACCTGGATGTATGCGTAGGGTTGATGAAACCCTTCAAGGATCTCAAGGGAGTGTCAATACCGGTAAAGGGATACTCACCGATTTGGAAGGAAACGAAATGTACCAATACAAAAGCGATCCTTTAAATGAACCCAACCCCTATCAAGTGGAACACGACAAATTGTTTGCTTCGATCCGAAATGGGGGTGTTATCGCTGATGCCGAAAATGGTGCCAAAAGCACCTTAACAGCCATCATGGGAAGAATGGCCACCTATTCTGGTAAAGTTATTACTTGGGATCAGGCCATGAATTCTAATTTTCAAATCATGCCGGAATCCGTGGATTGGAATAGCAACCCTCCCACCATGCCCGACAGCAATGGAATGTATCCAATTCCAACACCAGGAATTACCGAATTTTAATAACCTAACAAAATGAACAGAAGAGATTTCACCCAATCGGCTTTGATAGCGGGAATGGGAGTGGCAGCCGCTCCCAGTATATTTGCCCAAACGGGCAGTGTTGCTCCCCATCAATTCAATTTAAAATATGCCCCCCATCTGGGAATGTTCAAACACTCTGCGGGGGATGATCCTATCGATCAACTCAACTTTATGGCCGATCAAGGCTTTACAGCTTTCGAAGACAACAATATGAATACCCGACCGGTCGCTATGCAAGAAAAAATGGCTGCCACCATGCAGAAGAGAAATCTGACCATGGGAGTTTTTGTGGCCTATAAGGATTTTAAAAATCCAACTTTGACCCGAGGGAAAGCAGCTGATCGCAAGGCTTTTTTAGAAGAAATTGAAGCATCTGTAGCCGTATCCAAAAGGGTAAATGCTAAATGGATAACCGTAGTTCCCGGTACTGTAGACTTAAAATTGGTGGAGGACTATCAAACCGCCAATGTCATTGAAAGTCTCAAACAAGCTTCAGCCATTTTGGAACCCCACGGCATTGTTATGGTATTGGAACCACTCAACTGGTACAGAAATCATGCAGGATTGTTTTTGAAAGAAAGTCCACAGGCTTTTCAGATTTGTAAGGCTGTTAATTCTCCCTCCTGCAAGATCCTTTTCGATATTTATCACCAGCAGATCCAAGAAGGAAATTTGATCCCCAATATCGAGAAATGTTGGGACGAAATCGCTTATTTTCAGATTGGTGACAATCCTGGAAGAAAAGAGCCTACCACAGGAGAAATCAATTACAAAAACGTGTTCAAATACATACACTCCAGAGGATTTGAGGGTGTAATGGGCATGGAACACGGCAATTCAAGACCTGATAAAGCTGGAGAAATGGCTGTTATTGATGCTTATAAAGAAGTGGATGATTTTTTATAAAATTTATGGTTAACTTTAAAAGCCTAAATAAAAGCCATAAATACATTTGAAACCATACATACCAACTCCAACCCACCCTTGGAATGAAAAGCAAATCAATTTGGTTGCAAGGCGACTGGGTTTTGGATGTTCTCTATTCGACATCAACCTCTACCTGAACTCCACACCAGGAGTCCTGATCGATGAAATTGTGGATGGTGCCTCGAGTATGGAGGTGACCCCTGCACCCGAATGGGGTCAGTGGGACAATAAGCAATTCAACAGCTCAGGCAAAAACAAAGGCTATTATCATACCCTTTGGCAAAAACAAGCCTTTAATGATCTTTTAAAAAATGGCTTTAGAGAACGTTTGGCCTTGTTTTGGAGCAATCATTTTGTAATTGAGTACAGGGACGTAAACCAACCAGCCTACCTCTATCAATATTATTCTTTGATCCAAACTCATGCTTTGGGGAATTTTAAAACTTTTGTTAGTGAGATGGGATTGGCTCCCGCCATGCTGCGTTACCTCAACGGCTATGAAAATAAAAAAAACAGTCCCAATGAAAACTACGCCCGGGAGTTATATGAGTTATTTACCTTAGGTGAAGGCAATGGATACACCCAAGAGGACATTACCGAAACCGCGAGGGCATTAACAGGTTACAATAGCTATAAAACATACATGGGCGTAATCGAATTCAATGACAATACTTTCGACAAAGGTTTAAAAACCATTTTTGGACGGACAGGCAATTGGGGTTATACTGATATAATTGATATTCTTTTCGAGGAGAAAAAAGATTTGATTGCCGAATTTATATGCACCAAAATCTATCGATATTTTGTCAGTCCAAATCCGAATTCAAGTATCATTTCTGCAATGGCTAATACTCTTAAAGAACAATCGTTTGAGCTTTTGCCTGTTTTAAAACAATTGTTTAAAAGCGAGCATTTTTATGATTCGGTCAACAACAATGTGATCATCAAAAGTCCCATTGATCTCATGTTGGGCTTGCACCATTCCCTTTCTTTTCAATACCCCGACAATGTTGATTTGGAATTGGACTTAAGAAACAAATGCAGGGATATGGGACAGGAAATTTTTTCCCCAGTAGATGTTGCAGGATGGCAAGGCAATCACGATTGGATTAATTCCGAGACCCTTCCCAAGCGATGGGAGTTTTCAGATTATTTGTTAATCAAATACTGGCAAAAAAACAAAAATCAGTTTAAAAGTTTAATACAATCTCTGGTGAGCGTTGATGAAACCGATTTAAGGACCATCGTTATCCAACTTAAAGACTTTATGTTTTGTCCTTTTGAGATTAAGGAAGAGGAATTGGACGAGGCCATCAACACTTTTATTGGCGAAGTCCCCGAAAGTTATTTTGAGGACGGTACTTGGTCTTTAAGGAGCAACAGTGTTTCCAAACAAGTTTACGACTTGATGCGTTTTTTGATTACCCTACCCGAATTTCAATTGAAATAGAGATGAAGCACCACAAACCGAATGAACTGCATCTAAACTCCCATGATCATGATCACGCGCATTGGGATCGACGGGGTTTTTTGAGAACCCTCGGCATGGCAGGAGCAGGGGCCATCTCCTTTGGAAGCAGTACCCTATCGGTGGTAGAATCTCCACTGCTGAACCAAGCACTTTCCGATGCCTACTCTGATCGTATTTTGGTACTCATTCGACTCAAAGGAGGAAATGATGGACTCAATACCATTGTTCCATTGTACGACTTTGATCTCTACGCCAACAAGCGACCTAAAATTCACATTCCGGAAAACAAACTTTACAAGCTCAACGATCATTTTGCTATACCTAATTTCATGAATCCTCTTGCTCCTATGTGGGGAGAAGGCGCCATGAAAGTAATCCACGGAGTGGGTTATGAAAATCAGAATTTATCTCATTTTAAATCCTCCGAAATTTGGGAAACAACCACTCCCAACAGTGAAATCTCTACAGGATGGATGGGTCGATTTTACGAAGGGAAATACATGGATTATGTGAACAACCCTCCAGAAAAACCCTTGGCCATTCAAATCGGTAGTGGGGGAAATATGATTTTTGATGGAGACCGATCCACTTATTCTTTTTCGGTGTCCAGTCCCCAACGCCTCAAGAGAGTAGCCGAAAACGGCTCCCTCTTCGACAATCAAAACAATGGGAACCACCTCCACGGTCAGCAGGTTTCCTTTTTGAGAGAAGTATCAAACACGACCTTTCGCTATGCTTCTGTGATCAATGAAGCTTATGAAAGTTCCAAAGCATTTGATGCCTACACCAATGATAATTTCGATTTACAGATGAGTTTGGTTTCTCGATTTATCAAAGGGGGTCTTGGAACCAAAGTGTATATGGTTTCATTGGGAGGTTTTGATACCCATGCCAACCAGCCCGAAAGACATGAATCCCTGATGAGAAGATTGACCAAAGCCATTGATGCATTTTATAAAGATCTAACCAATTATGGGATAGCCGACAAAGTGCTTTCCATGACTTTTTCGGAGTTTGGCCGTCGGGTGGCCGAAAACGGTTCTAGTGGAACCGACCACGGCTCTGCAGCACCCATTATGCTTTTCGGCCCAGCGCTCCGGGGCAGTGGTTTTGTTGGTAAGCATCCGAGCCTAGCAACATTAGATCAACAAGGCAATATGGCCAGTGGTATTGATTTTAGGGCGGTATATGCTACCGTTCTTACCGATTGGTTGTGTGCTGATCCAGTGGATATCGGCAATGCTATTAGCGGCCCTAAGCCAGAATTTTTAGGATTGGGATTAGGATGCGATGGATCGGAGAAGCTGCCCCTAACAGATGATCCGCTAATGCCCCTACATGCTGCAGTCAATGGAGATCAAGGGGTCAGCTTGTATTTGACGATTAACGAGTATGCTCAGGTCGAAATCTCTGTCTTTGATGTGTTGGGAAGAAAAGTAGGCAATACCATCGATACCCGCTTGAGCTCGGGAAATCATAACCTTTCTTTGATCGATACTGCTGTCCATCAACTCCCCCCCGGACAGTATTTTTACAAAATCATGATCAACAAAGACAATACTTACAGCAAATCTTTTTTTGTAAGATAGTGGCTATCTTTCTTTTATTTTTTCGAAAACTTGTTCAACCATTCTACCCAATTCCAAGGCATCATTGTGGCTCCACAACTCACTTTCTTTTTTTCCAGAGGCGATACAGCGGTTGACCTCTTCAATTTCGGGGATATAACCCTTGCTGGTTGAGGAAAAATCTTCTTGAATAGTGGTTCCAGCTTTGGTCAACTCCACTTTTTGGGCATTGTGCCAAAAACCGTGGAGCAGTATTTCTCCCTCGGTCCCCCCCACCTTGGCATGGTTGTCGCTTTGGTTGGCAATCCCACAATAGAGCACCGCTTGGGCATTATTGTATTCCAAGATCATTGAGGTTTGAACATCAACCCCTGTTTTTGCAAAGAGGGACTGGGCAGTTATATTTTTGGGCATACCCAAAATAAAATAGGCAAGAAAAAGCGGATATACTCCTATGTCAAGTAAAACCCCTCCCCCTTTTTTAGGATCCATCAAACGGTGAGAAGCATCTATATTGAGTCGGTAAAAAGAAAACTCGGCATACAGAAATTTAGGTTCACCAATCTGTCCCGATGCGATCCACTGTTTTGCTTTTTGAATGGCGGGATTAAAGCGCGACCACATGGCCTCCATCAAAAAACAATTTTGTTTTTGAGCCAGTGCGATCATCTCCTTTATTTCTGCCGTATTGAGTCCTAAGGGCTTTTCGCACAAAACTCCTTTTCCCGCTTGGAGGGCTGCCATGGTCATTTCTTTGTGATTTTGGTTGAGGCTGGCAATGTAGATGATTTCGATATCGGGATCATGGTACAAATCCTCATAATTATCATAGGCTTTTTGTGCGTCAAACGCTTGCTGAAATGCTTTGGCACGATCTCCATTAGTAGAGGCCACCCCAATCAATTCGGCTTGGGAAACCTCTTTTAAATCCCCAGCAAACTTTCGGGCGATATTACCCAGACCTGCAATTCCCCATTTTATTTTTTTGGCCATCACTTGATTCTTAATGGATTAAGATTAAATTTAAGATTTTATCTGTTACGATACCTTAGTTCATTTAATTGAAATTTTATAATTTGTGAAAGAATAAATAAATCAAATCAAATCCAATGAAAAAATTAATACTTTTTATTTCAATTGTGCCACTTCTTTTTTCTTGTGAGCAAGAAAAACCCAAACCCCCAAATATCGTTTTCATCATGTCCGATGACCATGCTTTCCAAGCAGTGAGTGCGTATGGCCATGGTTTGAATAATACTCCCAATATTGATCGTATTGCCAAAGAAGGAGCTTTGTTCAACAAGGGCTTTGTAACCAACTCCATCTGTGCGCCAAGTAGGGCGGTAATGTTGACTGGTAAACATAGCTTTGTGAATGGAAAAGTAGATAATATTCAAGACTTCAATTGGGACCAGGCCAACTTTGCCAAGAACCTACAATCGGCTGGCTATCAAACAGCCTTGATAGGTAAAATCCACTTAAGGGGACTGCCACAAGGGTTCGACTACTCTGCTGTTTTACCAGGACAGGGCCATTACTACAACCCCGATTTTATCATTGATGGCATAAAGGAACGTATCCAAGGGTATGTGACCACCATCACCACCCAATTGAGTTTGGATTGGCTCAAAAATAAAAGAGATAAAACCAAACCGTTCTTATTGTTATACCACCAAAAAGCCCCCCACAGAAACTGGCAATCCGAGGAAAAATACCTTACCCTTTTTGACGACAAGACTTTTGATCCTCCCGCCAATTTTTTTGACAATTATGAGGGACGTCCCGCAGCGGCGGCACAAGAGATGCTGATTGCGGCTACAGAGGAACAAATCGCAGTTACCAATGGTTATGGAGGCCATGGTAGATGGGGACATGATTTTAAATTTCTCATTGATCCCTATGGAAGGGAGACGCGATTCAACAACGAACTCAAACGCTTTACTCCTGAACAGCGCGAAGCTTGGCTCAAAGCCTATACCCCAAAGAACGATGCCATGAAAGCCGCTAAACTCGAAGGCAAAGAGTTGGCCCTATGGAAGTTCAATCGCTACATCAAAGACTACCTCAGAACCATTCAGTCTGTGGACGATGGTGTTGGTGAAGTATTGAACTATCTGGACGAAAACGGCTTGACAGAAAATACCATAGTAGTCTATACCTCCGACCAAGGCTTTTACCTAGGAGAACACGGGTGGTTTGACAAGAGATTTATGTATGAAGAATCTCTTAGAACCCCATTACTCATGCGATACCCCAAGGAGATCCAAGCCGGTACTCAGGTGGACCAACTGATCCAAAATCTCGATTTTGCACCCACCTTTTTGGACTATGCAGGGGTGGCAATTCCTGAAGATATGCAAGGAGAATCCTTTAGAAAAATTGTAAGCAAAGAAAGCAGTGAGTGGCGCGATGCGATTTATTATACCTACTATGAATACCCCTCCGTTCATATGGTCAAAAGACACAACGGGGTGAGGACTGACCGCTACAAACTCATTCATTTTTATTATGACATCGATGTTTGGGAAATGTACGATTTGGAAAAAGACCCCTCCGAGATGAACAACATCTACAATGATCCAGCCTATGCTGAGGTTCAAGCTACGATGCATAAGAGGTTTGACGAAATGCGTGAGAAATACGGCGACTCCGATGAATTGGACAAGCAGTTTATCGACAGCTATATCAATCGCTAAAACTGAGAAAAAGTTTTTTATAAAATCGCCTGACTGAGTTGAATTTTTTTTGGAGTAGTCTTCTGATTTCCACTTTGGTGCTGGCTTGCCAGTCACCCCAATCCAATCCTCCCAACATCATTTTGATTATGGCTGATGATCAGGGTTGGGGTGATATGGGCTATAATGGCCATCCCCATTTGAAAACGCCTCATTTGGACGCTATGGCTCAAAATGGAGCTATATTTTCCCGTTTTTATGCGGCGGGATCTGTGTGTTCTCCCACCCGAGCGAGTGTAATGACCGGGAGGCATCCCGCCCGAATGGGTATTTGTAGTGCCAACTGCGGACATATCAAAGCTCAAGAAATAACCCTAGCAGAGATGGTCAAAGAAAAAGGTTATCGGACGGGTCATTTTGGAAAATGGCACTTGGGTACCCTTACCCGAGACATTATCGATGCCAACCGTGGGGGTAGAAAAAAGAATGATATTCATTATGCCCCTCCTTGGGATCATGGTTTTGATGTCAGTTTTGTTACCGAGTCCAAAGTCCCAACCTGGGATCCAATGATCACCCCACCCCAATCAGCTGAGGACGTGTCGGCAAGTTTGACTGAGGGAGGCCCATTTGGAACCTATTATTGGTCAGGCCCTGGACAAAGGGTGACCGAAAACCTAAAGGGCGACGATTCCCGTATCATCATGGATCGGGTGCTACCGTTCATTGAGGATGCCGTGGACCAAAAACAACCTTTTTTATCTATCGTTTGGTTTCATGCGCCTCATTTGCCAGTCTTGACTGGGGAAAAATATAAATCACTTTATCCTGAGCTCAGCGAAGGACAGCAACATTATTACGGGGTCATATCCGCCTTGGACGAACAAGTAGGGCGGTTGAGAAAACATCTCAGAAGCCTTGGAGTCGCCGAAAACACTTTGATTTTCTATACCTCTGACAACGGCCCAGAAACATCATATACTGTAAGAGATCAAAACATCCCCTACGGTCGTGCTCAGGGGATAACCAAGGGATTACGTGGTAGAAAAAGGAGTTTGTATGAGGGCGGCATCAGGGTCCCAGGTATAGTGGAGTGGCCCGCCAAAATCATGGCCGGCACCCAAGTGAATGTCCCTTGTTTTACTTCCGATTATTTCCCTACTATTGCCCATCTATTGGGAATTGATATAGAAAAATACCAGCGCCCCTATGACGGGGAAAATCTTGCACCTTATTGGAGGCTAGAAAAAAAACACAGAAGCAACCCCATTGCTTTTCAATTCGGAAAACAGTTCGCATTGATTGAAAATCAATTTAAATTGTACGGGATTTCTGACAGTCCAACACAACTCTTTGATTTGTCAATTGACCCCCAAGAGCGAAATGATATAGCCACTGAGGAGCCCGCTCTATTCAATCGTTTGCTTTCAGAATATACCGACTGGATTGTTACCATTCAAACCAGTCAATCCGGCAAGGATTATTGAATAAATCTTAACTTGCAGCCATAGATTTAGAAATCTAAATAGTAACCATGAAACACATTCAAGAATTGATCGACCTGATCACCTTGGAGAAGAAAGGAGGAAACACCTTTCAAGGTAGAAATTTCCAAACCTCATGGGGTCGTGTTTTTGGAGGACAAGTACTGGCACAATCCCTCCATGCGGCCTATCAGACCGTTCCTCAGGGGCGCTTTGCCCACTCCCTTCACGGCTATTTTATCTTGGGTGGAAACTTGGATTTGCCCATCACCTATGAGGTGGATATCATCCGTGATGGCAAAAGCTTTACCACCCGGCGTGTCGTGGCTTTTCAGGAGGGCAGCGCCATATTCAATATGTCTGCCTCTTTTCAACTGAATCAGCCTGGTGTGGATCATCAATTTTCTATGCCCAACTTTATTCCCCCCGAAAAACTATTGAGTGACCTAGAGCAGTTGGAAGTCCAAAATACCGATCCAGAGGCTTTCAATCGTTTTAAAAAAATCAAACCCGAGGTCATAGAATTCCGACCCGTCGAAAAACTCATCCTAAGAGATGATATCGATGCACCTGCGGAGAGTAATTATTGGTTTCGTTCCAAAGAAGAAACCCCCTATGGAATGGACATTCAACATCAATTGTTGGCCTATATCTCCGATTACGGTTTGCTACGGACGGCCACCCTACCGCATAAAAAAGAGTTGAGCAAGGCCCCAACCTTCTATACCAGCTTAGATCACGCGCTCTGGTTTCATCGTCCTTTTTCCCTCCAGGATTGGCTACTTTATGCTATGGACAGTCCCAGCGCATCCAATTCCCGCGGTTTCTCACGTGGCTCTATCTTTGACCGTGACGGTCTCTTGGTGGCTTCCACTGCTCAAGAAGGACTGATAAGACAATTAACCTAAATAAAATTTTAATTTTTAAATTTTTTAAAATCAATTTAATGCAATCCCTAAATCATTTTTTTACCCTCAAATCAATTTATAATCATGAAAAGATCCTACACCCCCCTTATTTTATTTACTTTATTTATTTTTTGTGAAAAGCGACCCATTGAACCTCTTCAAATCAAAGAGGAGGTTACCCCCCACATAATCAGTCATGAACATAAGGTCGGTTTTAGTGGGATGATACTAAAATTTTTTGCCCATGGTTTTACCCACTCATTGGATGATATCATCTTTAAAGACGTTCAAGGAATTAAAATCATCTACCAAACAGTAGATCAATACAACGAACCAACCGAAGCCTCAGGGATGTTAATGATTCCTGAGAATTTCGATAGGAACGGACCTTTGATCTCCTTACAACACAGCACCCTTGCGGACAATAACAAAGCCCCTACCAACAGCAAGCTTGGGGTCAACGAATTGACTTCCGCCTCCATTATGGCAGCGATGGGAGCAGTCGTCGTCGTCCCAGACTTTATAGGCTATGGACATTCCTCAAACCACAAACACCTCTACCAATACAAAGAAAATATCGCCCGAACTGCCTACGATTTCCTTGGGGTTGCAGATGAATATCTCAAAGAAAAAAAAATAACAACCAACGGAGACCTCTTTTTGACGGGCTATGCTCAAGGGGCCGACGCTACCCTGGCCCTCCACCAAAAGATTGAAGAAGAAAATCAGATTACGGTAACCCACTCTCTTGTAGGGGGAGGAATCTACAACATCAATACCTTTTTTAAAGAAATCTTCATCAAAAACGAGGACTTGCCTTTAATGGGAACCTATGTGTGGATATTGGAAGTCTTGAATAGTATATATCCTACCCTACAAAGACCAATGGATTTCTATTTTAATGAACCCTATGCTTCCAATCTTTCTAAAATCAAAACGATCAACGAACCAATAGATATTAATTTGATCGATACCAACCCACAAAAATTGTTTAAAAAAGAATTTATCGATAAGCTCATCAATGGGGAAGACAAGGCCCTTTTAGATGCCATTACTGATCAGGGAGTCACGGATTGGAAACCTTTGGCTCCCATTACCATTTTCCAAGGCACTTCCGAAAGTTGCCTTTACAAATCCAATGGGGTGAGGGCCTATAACCAGATTCAGGCCAGAGGGGGGAATATCATGTATGTTCCTTTGGAGGGCAAGAATCATATAGGAGCGGTGATTCCTTATCTGTTGGAAACATTTAAAATCATTTTTCCGCCACTGAGATAACACCTATAAATATAGTTAATAATATATTTAAATTATTGTAAGTCATGGTTTTATGTAAAATTTAATCACATTCCTATCTTTTGTCAATCCCCTGGCTGGCTTGCCACCCCCAGGGGAGGATGGGGACAATTTTTATTGCTGCTTCCCTGTTTATTACTTTTCTTGCCCCCTTCCATTTCCTTCGGCTTTTCTTTTTAATTTGCAGTAAATCATTGTGATGGAAATGGGATTATTGGTTTTATCGGCTTTGACCTTGGTACTGCTTTTGTTTTTACTGTTCAAAAAACAAGGGAGTAGTGGCCTAACGGCGGAATTGCGGGAGTTGATCAAAGGGGAGTTTTACCAAAACCGGGAGGAGTTGACCCAAAACCTCCGAGAAACCCGTTTGGAGATCACCCAAAGTATGGAACGCCTCAATGAAGTTTTGGCCAAAAAAGCCAAAGAGGATCGGGAGGAGTTGCGAACGACCCTTAAGGATTTTCAGGAGGCTTTTTCCAAGAACGTTGCGGCCTTTAACGACTTGCAAAAACAAAATTTTGAACGCCTCAACCAAAAGCAAGACGAATTGGTCAAATCCACTGAGCTGAAGCTGGAAAAAATGCGAGAAACGGTGGACGAAAAGCTCCACAAAACCTTGGAGGAACGTTTGGGAAAATCTTTTGAGATGGTCACCAAGCAGTTGCTTAAGGTGCAGAAGGGACTGGGTGAAATGCAAACCCTCGCAGCGGGGGTCGGCGACCTGAAAAAAGTTTTGAGCAATGTCAAAACCAGTGGGGTTTTGGGGGAGATACAGTTGGGTAATATTTTAGAGCAGATCTTAGCACCGGAACAATACGACGCCAATGTAAAAACCAAAAATGGCTCGGATGCGTTGGTAGAATACGCCATTAAATTGCCTGGAAAAAGCCACAGCAGTGGCCCCGTCTATTTGCCGGTAGATGCCAAGTTTCCACAGGAGGATTACGCCCGTTTGCAGTCGGCCTATGAGGCCGGGGATCCTTTGGCAATAGAAACCTCCTTGCGTGCCTTACTCAATGCGGTAAAAAAATTCGCCAAAGACATTGCCAATCGCTATATCGACCCGCCCCATACCACCGATTTTGGCATTATGTTCTTACCCTTTGAAGGCTTGTATGCCGAGGTAACCCGACATCCAGAGTTGATCGCTCAATTGCAAAGGGAATACAAGATCATACTCACCGGCCCCACCACTTTGGCCGCCATGCTCAACAGCTTGCAAATGGGCTTTAAGACATTGGCCATTCAAAAACGAAGCAGTGAGGTCTGGGAGGTTTTGGCCAGTGTCAAAAAGGAGTTTTCCAACTTTGGAACAGTTTTGGAAAAGGCCCAACGTAAGATCAAAGAGGCAGACAACGAGATCGAAAAAATGGTAACCACCCGGACCCGAATGATGTTGTCCAAACTGCGGAAGGTGGAACAGATTGAACCATCCGAAAGCTTAGAGGAAAAGGGAGAGGACGACCTCTTTGAACTACAACAATAGCCGCTACATCCCTGCGATGACTTCTATATGGGGATGTTGGATTTTAAAATCCGCAATGGCTTGGGGCGTAATACGCGTATTCCAAAGGAATAATTTTTTAAGGCTTTGCATTTGCCCTAATCTTAACAGCGCGGCATCACTAACTTTAGTGCCATATAGATTTAGCTCAGTGAGGTTTTCCAAGTTCTGCAGTGCTTCGAGACCCTTGTTGGTGATCAAAGGATTTTTTTGGATCTTAAGTCGGGTAAGGTTAGGAAAATCATTGAGGTAACTTAGGTGATCGTTGTTGAGCATGCAGTCGCTCAGGTTAAGCCAGACAATGTTTTTCTTGATATTCTGAATGTTGATCAGGTCTGTTGTTTCGATCTGTTTTTTGGTGAATTTCAAATCCATAAAGCTTTGTTCAGGATTGAGAAAACGCCAGGAATATTTTTCTCCCTGAACAGACTGGAGTTTTTGGGGGGTGGGAGAGTCAAGCTTGAGGGTTTCCAAATAGGTTTTTTCTCTAAGGTCAAGGCCGTATTGTATTTCCATCAATCGTTGGATTTTCGGGTCATTCCTTACCAAGGTCACAGGCATTTGTTTTTCTGCACCATTATCGATCCACCATTCCAGCGTAGCGATTTGGTCATAGCTGAGTGGAACTCCAATTGGAGGCATAAATTTTGGGTGATCGTGGGGAAAACTTACTCTTTTGTAGATCAAACTTTCATAGGGATTTCCTTTTTGAATCCCGACACCACTATTTCCTCCTTTGATCATACTTTCAAAAGCGCTCATATTGAGTCCGCCATAGGCTTCATTTTGGTTGTGGCAGGCCATACATTTTTCTTCCAATACAGGATGAATCAAATCCTCATAAACCTGAATGGAATCGGTTTCAGCTCTTTCAGCCTCAGAAAGTTGTATTACCGATATTTTCTTTTCGACATAAGGAAGGTTTTCGAAGAGGTAGTTCTGGCCGTGGGTCATTTCCCCACCAAAGTGTCCGGTTATGGTAAGCAACAGTATGATGGTAAAATTGACGAAACGGTTAAAGGTTTGTGTAAAGCGAAAGTTGACAAAACGCAACATCCATATTATAAAACAAACGCCTACAAAAGCAATTCCACTCCATTTGTGAATGCTGATTTGTGATGCCAAATAGTAGCCATTGTCTCCCAAAAACCAGCCAAATAAAGCAGCCAAAAGCCCGCTTAAAAAGGAAAAAAACCAACCCAATGTGATCACGCGATAGACACTGTTGTTTTTGTTTCGCATAAAAACGTCAATCGCAATAGTCAGTAGGACGACTCCGATGGGTAGGTGTACAATAAGAGGATGGAGGCTGCCGAGGAAATCTAATAATTCTGTGAGCATAGGTTTAGGCCAAAATTTCGTTAACGACATTACCATGAACATCGGTCAATCGGTAGCGTCTGCCTTGGAATTTAAAGGTTAGTTTTTCGTGATCTATGCCCAGCAGATGCATGAGCGTCGCCTGAAAATCGTGAATGTGAACGGGTCTTTCTGTGATATTGTAGCCAAAGTCGTCAGTAGCACCGATGGTGATTCCTTTTTTGACACCAGCTCCTGCCATAAAGATGGTAAAACAACGCGGGTGATGATCTCTTCCGTAGTTGTCAGGTTTGAGCATCCCTTGGGAGTAATTGGTTCTGCCAAACTCCCCTCCCCAGATGACCAAAGTATCTTCGAGTAAACCTCTTTGTTTGAGGTCTTGAATAAGCGCTGCAGTGGCCTGATCGGTTTCTTTTGCCTGTTTTTTGATGTCTTTGGGCAGGTTGCCGTGCTGGTCCCAACCACGGTGGTAGAGTTGGATGAATTTTACGTCTTTTTCGGCCAGTTTACGAGCGAGCAGGCAGTTGGCCGCAAAAGTACCAGGGTTTTTGCTGTCCTCACCATAGAGGTCAAAAATATAATCCGGCTCATCGGAAACATCCATGACCTCTGGTACTGAGGTTTGCATGCGATAGGCCATCTCATAGTTGGAAATTTTGGTCAAAATTTCGGGATCGCCAATGTCTGCATGATGAATGTTTTGAAGTTTTTTAAGGGATTTGAGTTGTTCTTCTCTTATGCCACTACTCACGCCAGGGGGGTTGTCGAGATAGAGCACGGCGTCTTTCCCAGAGCGGAATTGTACCCCTTGGTGTTGAGAGGGAAGGAAACCATTACCCCACAAGCGGGAGTAAAGAGGTTGTCCGTTTTTGCCTTTGGTGACCAAGACAACAAATTCGGGGAGGTTTTTGTTGTCACTTCCCAAACCATAGCTCAGCCATGATCCAATGGAGGGTCTGCCAGGCAGTTCGGATCCAGTTTGGATCATGGTCATGGCTGGGTCATGGTTGATGGCATCGGTATACATGGACTTGACAAAGCAAAGGTCATCAACGATTTTGGAAGTGTAGGGCATGAGTTCGCTCATCCACGCACCGCTTTGTCCGTGTTGGTTGAATTTGAACAGGGAGCCAGCCATGGGAAAGGAGTTTTGTCCAGAGGACATACCAGTAAGCCGTTGTTCTCCGATAATGCTTTTGGGAACCTCTTTGCCAAACATTTCGTTGAGTTTGGGTTTATAGTCAAAGAGATCCAACTGAGATGGAGCGCCGCTTTGAAAAAGGTAGATAACCCTTTTGGCTTTGGGAACAAAGTGGGGCAATTTCATTTTTTCACTGTCCAAAAGATTTAAAAAGTCGCTTTGACCATAGGCATTGACAGGACTGATCATGGATCCTAAGGAAAGCGCTCCCAGCCCAAGGGAGGTTCTGGTTAGAAAATCCCTGCGGGAGTAGTTCTTGTTTTCGTGATGATGATGATCGTTGCAGTGCATCTTATCGTTTGGTATAAGTTTCGTTGTGGTTGAGTAATGTATTGGCGACCATGGTCATGGCAGCGTTTTGTACACTATAAATGTTTTTATCTCTTGGCTTTTCACCAACGCTAAGGACTTGAAAGGCTTTGTCTTTATTTTGTCTGAAATATTCATATTGACTCTTGTAAAGATCGACCAAAATTTCTAGTTCTTCTTCTTTGGGACGGCGTGCGGTAGCCAATCGGAATCCATGACTGATTTGTTCCTCTAGGGTGTCTTTGCTTTTGATCATGCGTTCAGCAAACACCCTTGAGGCCTCAAAAAATTGAGGATCATTGAGCAGTACCAACGCTTGCAATGGGGTGGAGGTTACGTCCCTCTTAACGGTACATACCTCTCTTGAAGTAGCGTCGAAAGTGAGCATGTTAGGGGGGGGCGAAGTACGGCGGATAAAGGTATAGAGTCCTCTGCGATAGAGGTCTTCTCCTTCGGATTCTTCGTATTCCAAAAGGAAGGTAGAAAAGTTATTTTTTTCTTTCCAAAGCCCTTTGGGCTGATAGGGCAGCACACTTTCCCCTCCTACTTTGGGATTGAGCAGTCCACTGACTTTAAGGGCATTGTCCCGGATGATTTCTGCTGGTAATCGGGAGGCATTGGCCCGCCCTAAAAGAAGATTTTCAGGATCTTTTTGATCGAGTGTTTTGTTACTGACCGACTGCTGTTGGTAGGTTTGTGAAAGTACCATTTTTTTGATCAATGCTCTTACATCCCAATTCTCGCTGAAACTTATCGCGAGCCAGTCTAGCAGTTCGGGATGGGAGGGCAGTTGTCCCTGCACCCCAAAGTCGTTGGGCGTGGCGACCAATCCTTTCCCAAAGATCATTTGCCAATATCGGTTGACGGCGACTCTGGCGGTCAGCGGATTTTTGGGATCAAAAAGCCATTGGCTGAGGCCCAATCGGTTTTTGGGTAAACTTTCATCCATCGCAGGTAGAATATCGGGGACTTTGGGCTCAACGGTGTAAAGGGGCTCACTGTAATTTCCGCGATTGTAGAGGTAGGTTGGACGGGGCTCCTCCATTTCACGCATAACCATAATTTCGGCTATCGGTTCATAGATTTCCAAGTATTCCTCTCGGTTCTTTTTGAGTTTCTTTTTCAGCTGGAGGATTTTAGGGTCTTTTTCAATGAGGTGATTTTGAACCACTGGCCATTGTATTTCTTCTTGTTGTTTGGAGTTTTCGGAGTATATCGACTGAATTTCGAAGGGAGTGAGCACTCCTTTGAAGAATTTCAGTTCGTCAAGTGTACCTGTGAATAAGCCGTAGTCCCCCGTGGAGCCTTCGTAAGATTTTCCAATAATTAAATTTCTTTGAGCGTTTACGAAGCCTTTTTCTCTATCCCGTTTGGTGGGTTTTATGGTTTTGTAAAGGTTGTCCACGACGCCTTCAGTTTCTATTTCTTTTCCATTATGGAAAAATTGAACGCCTTCTGTTTTTCCGCTACCGTCCACAGTAAGGGTAAGGTGTTGCCACGCATTCAATTGCAGGGAGTCCACTGACCTTACATGGATGAGGTTGGAGGGGGCAATATTAATTAAACGGAGGTTAACTCTGTTTTGGTCGTCCAAATAACATTCCCACCCGCGCCAAAGGTCATTTTTACCTCCAGAATTGGCTATTAGTGTTTGGGAAGATCCTTCCTTTCTTTTGCTGGTATTCAACCAAATGGAGAAGGAGAAGGGGTCGGTCCATTCGAGGTTGGGGATCAATTTGTTGGTGATGTATAGCTGATCGTGATCTTTACTGAATCGAAAAGCGTTCCCTTTAACACCCGGGACAATTTCCGGCATTTGATCCGCTCGGCTATAGAAATCTATTTTACCGTCCACACTGTGTCTTCCTTTTTTGATCTTGGCCATTTTTTCAAAAGTGCCGTGAAAGATCAATTGTGGATTGGCTTTGGTTTTTTCAGCCAGTTCATCGGAGTATTGATATATTTCTTCCAACTCTTCTCGGCTGACGGCGATGTCCTTTTTGATGTGGTTAAGGCTCTGATTGAGTTGGTCTAATTTGGCTTGGGTTTGCTCATCGGTCAAGGGTAAAAGGGGACCATAGTCTCCATCGTCGCCAGTCATTCCGAGCTCTCTTATGCTGTTAAAAAAAGCGGTAAGCTGGAAATAATCTTTTTGTGAAATAGGATCAAATTTATGATCGTGGCATTTGGCACAAGCTACGGTGAGTCCCAAGAAGGCAGTGGAAAGGGTTTCGGTACGGTCAAAAACATAATGCAAACGCCATTCTTCGTCGATCACCCCACCCTCTGCGGTCATGGGACTGTTTCTGTTAAAGGCGGTAGCGAGTTTTTGTTCTTGGGTGGCTTCGGGGAGAAGATCTCCCGCCAGTTGCCAGCTTACGAACTGGTTGTAGGGCATATTTTCTTTAAAAGCTTTGAGTACCCAATCCCTCCAAGGCCACATGGTTCTGATCCCATCGGCATGCAGTCCGTGGGAATCCGCATAACGAGAAAGATCTAGCCAATCAAGGGTCATACGCTCCGCATGTGCATCAGTACTGAGGAGTTGGTCCACCAAGTGTTCATAGGCTTTATCACTATTATCATTGAGAAAAGCATCCAGTTCCTCAATGGAGGGGGGTAATCCTGTCAAATCCAAAAAGAGCCTTCTGGCTAAAATGGACTTACTGGCTTTAGGAGAAAAATCTAATCCTTCTTGTTCCAATCTGTTTTTGATGAATCCATCGATGGAGTTTTGATTGGACTTTTCCGCTGTCTCATTATTTTGTTTTTGTGGGGGGAGAAAAGCCCAATGTTCTTTCCATTCTGCGCCTTGCTCTATCCATTTAAAAATGATGGCTTTTTCTCTGTTGGACAACGACAAGTTGGCTTCGGGAGGTGGCATGACCACATAGGGGTCGTTGTGCAGTATCCGGTGGGCACTTTCGCTTTTGTACAAACTGCCTGAACTGAAGGCTCTTTTTCCACTTTCCAATTTGGAGAACGCAATGGATTCTACATCCAATCTCAAACCGGCTTTACGGGTTTTTTCATCAGGACCATGGCATTGATAACAACGGTCCGAGAGTATCGGTTTGACGTGATAATTGAAGTCTACCACATCGGGTAAAGTAACGTACTCTTGAGAAATTTCAGCAGGAACTTTCAGTGAACACGAGTGTAATAGCCCTGCCAAAACAAAAATTGCGTAAATCTTTCTCATAATCATCAAATTGGGTACGAACTGTTAAAGTATGAGCCCCTAAGATAATTAATTTTTATAATAAAGATAGGGTGCTTTGTCAATTGGAAACTCCAGAAATTGCAGGATCTCGTATTCATTTTTTAGAGCATCTTCTGGTCGCGGATTTGTTGGGGTAAACACATGAAGTTTTTCTGGAGGTAGGATTTTGATAAAACTTTCGTCAACTTTATTTTTTTGAAATGAATGGTCGGAATCGAGTTTAAGATGCTTAGTGAAAAACCTATAGGCGGCAACTCTTTTGGAAAAACCATAGTTGTGTTTTTCATTTGCGAGGTGAACATTTTCCAATCGTTTGCTTTTTCCCATTGCGGCATACACTTTTTGGATGTAGGGAAATTCCACTTTTGGGGTATTGCGAGTCCAATCATCACCATCGGAAATAAGTAATAGTGGTCGAGGAGCGGCAAGTGCTGTGATTTCAACATTGTTGGTTTGAAAGTTGGCTGTTTTGTGAATGGGCATTCCGCTTTCGCAAACGCAACCTCCAAAAAAATGGGCGGAAACTTGTACCACAGGAACAGATACTTTGATCCTTTCATCGATGGCCGTGAGAATAAAGGTTTGCGTTCCTCCACCAGAGCCTCCTGTTATGCCAACTCTTTGAGGATCTACCTCGGGAAGACTAAGTAAATAGTCTAGTACGCGTTTACTGTTCCAAGTTTGTAACAAAAGACTGATGGGCATTTTGTGCCTGATTTGATCGCTTTCCGCAAAGCCCACCATGTCGTAGGCAAAAACAATGGCTCCTTTTGCAGCCAAATAGGCGCTGCGATATTGGACATCTTCTTTTAATCGTTTGTCCTCAAGATGGCCATGGGGACACAAAATAGCAGCGTGTTTTTTTTGTATTTTAAGGGGACGGTAAAGGTTGCCAGTAATGTAAAATCCAGGAAAGCTTTCCAAAGCGATGTTTTCTACAGTATAGCCATCCATTATTTTTTTGGAGTGTTTGATGACCTTGATTTTGCCGTCGTACCTAGAAACCTTATCCCATTGCATTCCCATCAAGATGTTTTCTTTGATGGTTTTGGCTCTTTTTTCCCAAGATTGGGCATCGTTCCAAAGACCAGAAAATACTTCCAGATTAGCTTTTCCCTCCTCCTCTGTCCAGTAGCCTCCGTTACAAATCATAGAATTGGGTTCCAAAATTGTACCTTGATCGGTTTCTATTTTGAAGCTTTGGGAAAGGAGCAGCTTGACGCAGAGAAGTGACAGACCGACACAAAGTTTTGATAAGAATTTCATTTGTAGTGTTTTAAATGAACCTACAAGTTAGAAAACCTATTGAAACAAATGCAAAAATCCTTGAATTTATAAAAGGATCATGGATTAAAGTTGTGGCACCTAGACTACTAAAACAAATACCGTAAAATAATGATAAACAAATACATATAAATTTAAATATACTCAATTTGGAACAAGATTTATTTATAATATAACTACGTAAAAATCCAGATTAGTTTGTTACAAATAATTTCTAAATTGAGTATTTATTTATTTTAAAAAATAAACATGAAAAAAACATTTATTTATTTATTGTATTCAATTCTTTTTATATCCTATAGTTGTTCAAATACTGATAATATTGAAAGTGAAACAATAAGATATAGCAGTTACAATTTTTCAATTAATGAAAATCCAA
>Ga0181553_10001365_pt1 | contig 21652 bp, 35 predicted proteins | sample 011ome_17_FD_133753 | JGI IMG/M metagenome (GOLD analysis project Ga0181553, IMG submission 133753) | Coastal salt marsh microbial communities from the Groves Creek Marsh, Skidaway Island, Georgia - 011502XT metaG (megahit assembly) | ecosystem: Environmental > Aquatic > Marine > Intertidal...
AACAACTCACCTCCCATTATGTGACGTTCCCCAGGCCATAACACCCAAAACCCTTGAGCAAGTAATTACAATTTTACATCGTGATTTAAAGCAGAAATTTGGTATAGATCAGCCACGTATACTGGTTTCAGGGCTTAACCCCCACGCGGGTGAAAATGGGCATATGGGCAAAGAGGAAATTCAAATTATTGAACCTTGCCTTGAAAAACTACGAGGCCAGGGGTTTAACCTACAAGGCCCCCTACCAGCAGATACATTATTTACTCCTAAATACCTGAACCAATGTGATGCTGTATTGGCTATGTATCATGACCAAGGCTTACCAGTTTTGAAATATAAGGGCTTTGGTGCAGCCGTGAATATTACTCTCGGGCTACCCATTATCAGAACATCTGTGGATCATGGAACTGCATTAGACCTTGCTGGAACAGGTAAAGCTGATATCGGCAGCCTAAAAACAGCCATTCACTATGCGGCAGATATGGTCTATGCCACAAATAGCGGCACCACTAACAAAACAACCGAGAAAACATAATGCCACCTAAGCCAATGGAGCATCAGGCTCGAAAGCGGTTTGGTCAAAATTTTCTGGTTGATCAGAATATTATTGAAAAAATCGTTGCGGCTATTGCACCTCAGCCAGACGAAAACCTGATAGAAATTGGCCCAGGCCAAGGTGCTATTACCGGGCCATTACTGGATAAGTGCTCAAAATTAAATGTTGTTGAGCTAGACCGCGACCTTATCCCTCTACTTCAAAACAAATTTCAGCAATACCCAGGATTAACGATTCACCAAGGTGATGCCCTTAAAACAGATTTTGGGAAATTTTATCAAGAGGGCAACCCCCTCAGAATTATTGGAAACCTGCCCTACAACATATCGACACCCTTACTTTTCCATTTGCTTAGTTTTAACAAGCAAATACGCGACATGTACTTTATGTTGCAAAAGGAAGTTGTTGAACGACTTGGTGCAACACCAGGTGAAAAGCATTATGGACGACTCAGCGTTATGGTGCAGTATCACTGCAAAGTACAGCCCTTGTTTCTGGTACCTCCCACAGCGTTCAGGCCAGCCCCAAAAGTAGAGTCGGCTATTGTTCAATTGAGACCCTACGATGAACCGCCCTATAAAGCGAACAACCCCTCTCTACTATCTAAACTGGTGAGAACTTGTTTCCAGCAACGAAGAAAAACAATAAAAAATTCCCTAAAATTGTTTCTAAGTACTGAACAGATTGGTCAATTAACTATAGACTTAACCCTACGTCCCGAAAACCTTAGTGTTGAGGACTTTGTTCAACTTAGCAATCAGATGGATGCCCTATTATGAGCAAAGAGTTATGAGCGAAGTGGTTGTCACTGTCACACCTGAATACCTGCGCGCGCAATCAAATCCCGATAAAGGCCAATATTCTTTTGCCTACCATATTCGTATTGAAAACCACGGCGACCAAGCAGCCCAACTCATTAGCCGACATTGGATTATTACCGATGGAAACGCCCACGTTAAAGAAGTGCAAGGTGCCGGCGTAGTGGGAGAGCAACCCATGATCGCACCAGGCCAAAGCCACCAATATAGTAGTGGCGTCACCTTAGATACTAAAGTTGGAACCATGGAAGGCAGTTATCAAATGGTCGATGACTCAGGCGAAGAGTTTGACGTTCCTATTCCGACCTTCCTGCTATCTGTGCCAGGTGCTATTCATTGAGCAGTACTTATGCTGTAGGTGATCTTCAAGGCTGCCTGGATCCATTAAAACGCCTTTTAGATAAAGTCTCATTTGATCCTAAGAAAGATACCCTTTGGTCCGTCGGAGATGTCGTTAACCGCGGCCCCGACTCCCTCGAAACGTTGAGGTTTTGCTACAACCTGGGCGACCATTTTCGTATGGTTTTAGGAAATCATGATCTGCATTTACTGGCTACAGCTCATGGGTTCCGCAAACCAAGCTGTAGCGATACCTTTGACGACATACTCAATGCTCCAGACAGAGATGAACTACTAAATTGGCTGCAACAACAACCCCTGTTGTTTGAAGCAGAGGACTACATGGTTGTTCATGCCGGAATTCCGCCTCAATGGTCACAAAAAAAAGCCGTCCAGTTAGCAGAAGAGATGAATAGTGTGCTCCGTTGCGACAAAAAATCCATGGAGTTTTTTAAGGTCATGTATGGCAATGAACCCGATATTTGGAAGAAAGGCCTGGCACCACCCTTACGCTGGCGACTCATCACCAACTATTTTACACGTATGCGTTTTTGTTCAGAGGAAGGTCACCTTGAACTGACCTGTAAAAATCTGCCAGAAAAACCACCCAAAGGTTATTCTCCATGGTTTGAGCATAAGAATAGGAAGACAAAAAAAACTCATATTATTTTCGGGCACTGGGCTGCATTAGAAGGCAGGCACTGTGGAAAAAGACTTTTCCCCTTGGATACAGGTTGTGTATGGGGTGGCCCTATGCGATTGATGAACATCAAAACCAAAGAGTACTTTCACAGTTAAACTCACATCAGCTTTATCAATAGGCTAACTGACAACCGCTCAACCCCCAAGCCCAGCAATCTATTATAAAAAATGGTAAATTCACTGATTGTTGTCTACCAACCTCTGTTCCTAAACATAATGCACTAGACAACTTTTAACTGAACACATAAGCAGCTAAAAAGGGAAGCACCATGATCAGATCCCTCTCCAACTTTTTTACCGGCATTATGCAACGCTGGCTTCCCGATGCCTTCATTATTGCCATAGTATTAACCTTTGTTGTATTGATAGGTGGCGTACTCGGACAGGGCCACACTCCAGCCAAAATGGTTGATTTTTGGGGAGACGGTGTTTGGAATTTACTTGTTTTTTCAATGCAGGTAACCATAACACTTGTTACAGGCAGCGTTCTGGCTCAGACAGCCGTTGTTAAAAAAGGGCTAAGAAAGCTGGCCTCTTTGGCAAAAACACCCAGCCAGGCCATTATCCTAATGACAGCCATAGCCCTGATTTGCTGCTGGATTAGCTGGGGATTTGGATTAATAACCAGTGCTCTTATGGCCCGTGAAATAGCAAAACAGGTCAAGGGAGTACACTACCCTCTGCTCGTGGCCTCAGCTTATTCAGGCATGCTTATCTGGCACTCTGGCCTCTCTGGTTCTATACCCTTAAAAATTGCTGTCTCTGATGGCGACGTACTCGGTACCTTAATGAATGGTGTGACCATACCTCTCTCTGAAACTATTTTTAGCTGGGAAGTCATCACAATCTGCCTTGTGTTATTGGTCACCCTACCCATCATCAATCGACTGATGATGCCCGAACCACATGACACTATTGAAATTCACCCTGATCAATCAGGTGAAGTAGAAGAAATTCCTATTCAAACAAATACTCCCGCAAGCTGGATCGAAAACCATCGTCTACCGACTCTTTTGCTTGGTTTATTGGGTGGCTATTATTTGCTGAGCTATTTTATAGATGGAGGAAAAATAGGCCTAAATACCGTTAACTTTATCTTTCTCGTTTTGGGCTTGTTACTACACCGCTCTCCAGCAAGTTATCTATCAGCATTAAACGAAGCTGTAAAAGGTGTCTCAGGAATTGTCCTACAGTTTCCTCTCTATGCAGGAATCATGGGCATGATGGTGAAATCCGGGCTAGCCGTATCCATGTCAGAATGGTTTATTAGTATCTCTACCGCGGACACCTTCACCTTATTTACCTTTCTCAGTGCTGGCATCGTTAACTTTTTTGTACCTTCTGGCGGTGGACAATGGGCCGTACAGGCTCCAATCGTTATTCCTGCTGCACAATCGCTGGGCATTCCTCTAAATCAAGCTGCTATGGCTGTTGCCTTCGGCGATGCCTGGACAAATATGGTACAGCCCTTATGGGCGCTGCCTTTACTCGGAATTGCACGGCTGGGAATCAAAGATATTATGGGCTACTGCACCGTTGCACTGCTTTGGTCTGGCTTGGTCTATACCCTGGGTATGGTTTTTTTATTTTAATCACTGGAATAATATGCCCATGGTAGAAAAATCTAATCCAAACCTAGCACCAGACCCTTGGGTACAAAAGTATGCTTCTTTAATACCTGCTGGACCGGTTCTCGACTTAGCTTGTGGCAATGGGCGTCATGGAAGGTATTTTCTCGATCTAGGATACCCTGTGACATTTGTTGATAAAGAAACATCAGGTATAGGTGATTTATCAATCCATAAAAATGCAGAGTTAATGACTTACGACTTAGAAAGCTCTTATCTTGGAAACCCCGACCGTGAAAACTATGACCTAAAAGAACCTGCCCCAGAGGAGATCACCTACTGGCCTTTTAAGGAAAATCAGTTTTCTGGCATCGTAGTCACTAACTACTTGTACCGCCCTCTGTTTTCTCACCTTAAAGCAACGGTAAAACCCGGTGGCATTATTATTTATAAAACATTTTCTGTAGGTAATGAAAAATTTGGTCGACCTCGAAACCCGAACTTTCTACTACAAGAAGATGAACTACGGACTGTGTTTAGTAAACAATTTCGAGAATTAGCATTCTTTCAAGGCCTGGAAAGAAATCCAGAGAGGATGACCCAAGCCATCTGTGTTCAGCTTAACGTCTAATGCCTTAAGCATTATTGAATAAAGAGCAGGGCAACTTAAAGGCACTAAAATCATTCATTTAGCACTATAATGGTGTGGTTATTAACATCCGACCCAACAATCAAGAAAACAATACAACTACTAGGAATCAAGGCATTAGCCCATCATGAAAAAATATCTACTGACTGCATATATTTTGGTTCTATCCCAACCACTCTATGCAGGCATTATGAGTCATTTTAGGCTTGAGGATGGGCATACAGACTGGCAACACGTCGCCAATTGGTCCAGTGGTATTTTCATTATTCTACTATCTGCAACAGCCATAACACTTTTTTTTAGCCGCAGAGAAGCCCGAAGGTCCAACCATGAATTGAAGCTGATTCGTCGTGAACTGGAGCAACGGGTTCTTGAGCGAACAGCGACCCTTGATGAATCCAATAAACTGCTTCAACAAAGCAATGAATTACTTGAAGGCGAAATTAATCAGCACAAGGAAACGACTGGTCGTCTACGCTCATCAGAAGCTTATATCACCGATATTCTTCGCTCTATGCCACTGATGCTAATCAGTCTGGATGAAAAAGGCAATATCACGCAATGGAATCAACGTGCTGAAGACATTACAGGCATCCCACCAACGCGTGCCCTGGGAAATAACCTTTGGGAAATATATCCTGCCATTACCATTACCCAAGACCAAGTTGCTGAAGCACAAGCAAGCAATCAACGCGTCACCATTAAACATAGCCAGCGTGGACAATACCATTTTGATATCACGATTTACCCTCTCCAAGAACAAAGGAAAACAGGCGTCGTTATATTAATCGATGATGTAACAGAACATATATTGGCTGCAAACATGCTCATACAAAGGGACAAAATGTCCTCAATGGGTGAACTAGCATCAACAATGGCTCACGATATCAGTGCACCACTGCAAGTAATCCTTCAAGATTTAAAGAAAAGCTTGGATCAATTAGAAAATGCCGAAGCTGACAGTGGTCAAAGTATTCCCCACATTACCCAGCACATAAAAAATTTACTGGCTGATGCAGACCTACAGGGCAAACAAGTCTTAGCGGTTACCAATAATCTTTTAGAATTTTCCCATAGCCACGGAGGGAAAAAACAACAAACAGATATTCCCAGAGTCATCGATAACACGCTAAAACTCGCTAATGATGTTATTTCTGTACCCTCTGGCCTTAGATTTAAGGACATTACGATAGAGCGGGATTATGGTGAAAATCTACCTCAAATACCTGGCTTTATATCCGAGTTACAACAGGTATTTTTAAGCCTATTCCGACACGCCTGCCATGCACTTGGAGAGGCTCAACAACCGGGCGACCTTTCGACAGTAAAACCAGATATAACGCCGACCATAAAACCAACCATTAAAATTCAAGTAATCGAATGCTACGATGCCCTATGGATCAAGGTACAACATAACGGTCTAGGCGTGAGTAATGAAGAGCAGAAGTTTATCTTTGAACCGTTTTTTACCAATACTTCTTCTGATAATGACACGCCTGACAATGATTACGAAGCAGGGAAACGCCTTTCATTTTCCCACTTCATTATTACGGAACAGCATCGTGGGCAACTGGCTATTACTTCTGATATGAACGTAGGCACAACATTTCATATTCAGCTGCCTCTTGAATAAAACTGTTTGTATCAAGCTAGCTAGAAAAACCTTCAGGGTTCGTACTCTGCCAACGCCAAGCATCTTCCATCATAGCCTGTAAATCCCTACTGGCTTTCCAGCCCAGTTCTCTTTCTGCCCTTGAAGGATCCGCCCAGCACTCTGCAATATCACCTGAACGCCTTGATGTTATCTCATAGGGGACAGGCCGTTGAGATGCCATTTCAAATGCTTTAATCATCTCTAATACTGAGTAACCATTACCTGTACCTAAATTCCATACTTGGCAATCTGATACATTATGACTACTCAAAAAATTCAGTGCCTTTACATGGCCTTCCGCCAAGTCCATCACATGGATATAGTCCCTGACACCAGTTCCATCGGTTGTTGGGTAATCACCACCGAATACGGCGAGTTTATCCAGCTTACCCACAGCCACCTGAGCAATATAAGGCAATAAATTATTGGGTATTCCTTGGGGATCTTCTCCGATTAAACCACTGGCATGTGCGCCCACAGGGTTGAAATAACGAAGAATACCAAGCTGCCAAAAACTATCTCCAGACAAATTATCCGCAGCTATTAAGTCACGCAGAATATTCTCCACCATCAATTTAGATTGGCCATAGGGGTTAGTCGTACTTAGAGGAAAATCCTCTGTGATAGGTGTTGTATGCGGATCACCATAAACCGTGGCGGAAGAACTAAATATTAAGGTAGGCACTTTATGGGCTTTCATTGCTTCACAAAGTGTCAATGTGCCCGCTACATTATTTTGATAATACATAAGTGGTTCGACACAGGATTCACCTACCGCTTTTTTCCCAGCGAAGTGCATAACTGCATCTATCTGATGCTCAGAAAATATAGAATCTAAAGCTAGCCTATCCGTCACATCATCGATGAAAATTGGAAAAGACTTTCCTGTGATCTGACTAACTCGCTCCAACGAGACGAGAGAACTATTAGAAAGATTATCAAAAACGACGATTTCGTGGCCTTCTTCCAACAAGGCAATACACGTGTGGCTACCTATATACCCTGCACCGCCTGTAACTAAAACTCTCATAAGATAACCTTATCCAAAATAGTTATTCACCTAACAAAATATGCCTATAACGATCGAGTGACGGCCAAGCTTCTTCAATAAAATTACATTCTGATGATGACAAAACTAGCATATCCTCCAGGTTAGAAGGTGAAATAAAAGATATACGGCTTAAAAGAACTGCTGAGATGGGGTGAAAGACAAACAGGAGGGCAATCTCAAGAAATAAAAAAGCCGGACTATTGTCCGGCTTTTAAAATATATCAATCTCAACGAGGAAATTTACTCTTCTTCAGTCTCTTCTATCTCTACAGCTTCTACTTCTGGACGATCAACCAGCTCAACATAAGCCATAGGCGCAGCATCTCCTGAGCGGAAACCACACTTAAGAATACGAATATAGCCACCTGGGCGATTCTCGTAACGTGGTGCTAGCTCACTAAACAACTTGCCTACTGCAGCTTTGTCCTGCAGACGGCTAAACGCCAATCTACGATTTGCCACACTGTCATTTTTCGCCAATGTAATCAGAGGCTCAGCAACACGACGAAGCTCTTTTGCTTTTGGCAACGTTGTTTTAATAAATTCGTGCTCAACCAAAGACGCTGTCATGTTACGGAACATGGCGCGTCGGTGTGCACCTGTACGGCCCAATTTACGGCCACTATAGCGATGACGCATGATTATAATTCCTTAAAAAGTGTTGCTATCTCAGCAATAAATTCTCTATCTATTCACCGGTTTATAGTGAACAAATTATTAAACTAATTCACCTTCTGAACGAAGACTGGCTGGTGGCCAGTTTTCAAGGCGCATACCCAAAGACAAACCGCGTGAAGCTAGAACATCTTTGATTTCTGTTAACGATTTTTTACCCAAATTCGGTGTTTTCAACAATTCAACTTCTGTGCGTTGAATAAGATCACCAATATAGTAGATGCTCTCAGCCTTCAAGCAATTAGCTGAGCGTACTGTCAATTCCAGGTCATCTACTGGGCGAAGAAGAATAGGATCTACTTCTTCTTCTTTCTCTGCTGGCTCGGAAAGGCTTTCGCTTTCTAGGTCAACAAATACAGCTAACTGCTGTTGTAAAATAGTTGCTGCGCGACGAATTGCCTCTTCAGGATCAATGGTGCCGTTTGTTTCCAAATCCAGAACCAGTTTATCCAAATCGGTCCGCTGCTCAACACGAGCACTTTCTACAACATAGGCAACACGTCTTGCTGGGCTAAAAGTCGCATCCAACTGCAAGCGGCCAATAGCTCTTGTTTCTTCTTCGTCGTTTGAACGAATGTCAGAAGGCTGATAACCGCGGCCTTTTACAACATGTAGCTGCATATTCAGCTCAGTGTTACCAGTAATGTTAGCGATCACATGGTCAGGGTTCTTAATCTCGCAAGTGTTATCAACTTGGATATCGCCTGCTGTTACAGCTCCTTTACCCTTCTTATTAAGGGTCAAAGTAACGTCGTCTTTTTCATTCAATACGATTGCAACATCTTTAAGATTCAGAAGAATTTCGATTACATCTTCCTGGACGCCTTCGATGCTGCTGTATTCGTGCAAGACGCCTTCTATCTCTACTTCAACGATAGCCGATCCAGCCATTGAAGAAAGCAGGATACGGCGTAAAGCATTGCCCAACGTGTGCCCAAAACCGCGTTCTAACGGCTCTAGAACTACTTTTGCACGAGTTGGACTTAATTCTGTTACATCAATGGTGCGTGGTGTCAAAAACTCATTTACTGATATTTGCATGTCCGTACCTGTTTAATGTTACTTAACTGGTCTTCAGTTCTACGCGGCTCTACTGAAATCAACCCAAGCTTCAATTACTTGGAGTAGAGCTCAACAATGAGGTTTTCATTGATTTCAGAAGGAAGGTCACTACGATCTGGAATACGCTTAAACGTACCTTCCATTTTGCTCGCATCTACTTCAATCCATTCAACCAAGCCACGCTGACCTGCGATTTGCAGTGCAGACTGAATTCTCAACTGAGTTTTAGACTTTTCACGAACACTGACAACATCATTCTCAACTACACGATAAGAAGCAATATTTACCTTCTTACCATTCACCAAAATAGCATTGTGAGCTACAAGTTGACGAGCTTCAGAACGTGTTGAGCCAAAGCCCATACGGTATACAACATTGTCTAAACGCTGCTCTAAAAGTTGCAATAAGTTTTCACCTGTCGCGCCTTTCATATTCGCTGCATCTTTATAGTAATTACGGAATTGCTTTTCCAATACACCATAAATACGGCGAACTTTCTGCTTTTCACGAAGCTGAATACCATAATCAGACAAGCGTCCACGACGCTGTCCATGCTGGCCAGGAACGCTTTCTGCACGGCACTTGGATTCCAGTGGACGAATACCACTTTTAAGGAACAGGTCCGTACCTTCACGGCGGGAAAGTTTACAAGTCGGTCCGAGATATCTTGCCATTAGTCCAGTATCCTCGTTATACGCGACGTTTTTTCGGCGGACGGCATCCATTATGTGGAATTGGCGTCACGTCGGTAATATTGGTAATTTTGTAACCCGCATTATTCAATGCACGAACAGCAGATTCGCGTCCGGGACCAGGCCCTTTCACTTCAACATCAAGGTTTTTCAGCCCGTATTCTTGAGCCGCTAGACCAGCACGCTCCGCAGCAACCTGTGCAGCGAACGGTGTGCTTTTGCGCGAACCACGGAAACCAGAGCCACCAGCGGTAGCCCAGCTCAGGGTATTGCCCTGACGGTCAGTGATCGTAACAATCGTGTTATTGAATGAAGCGTGAATATGCGCCACACCATCAACAACGGTCTTTTTAACCTTTTTACGGGTAGTTTTCTGTCCAGGGTTAGCCATTTCTAATCATTCCTATCGCTTGATGGGCTTGCGAGGGCCTTTACGGGTACGCGCATTCGTTTTAGTACGCTGACCACGAAGGGGCAGACCACGACGATGACGCAGGCCACGGTAACAACCAAGGTCCATCAACCGCTTAATATTCATACTAACTTCACGTCGCAGATCACCTTCTACACTGTGCTCACCTACAGCACTACGTACAGAATCTATCTGCGCTTCAGTCAGATCTGAAATTTTTACGTCTTCAGCAATACCTACCTGAGCACAAATTGCCTCAGCAGTACTGCGACCAATCCCGAACACATACGTGAGAGAAATCACGGCGTGTTTGTTATCGGGGATGTTGACACCGGCAATACGGGCCATCACTTCACTCCACTTTAATGTTTGGCTGCTACCTTAACAATCCCACTACTCCATTCCTCAAAAAGAAGGGAGCTGGCCAAAAAGGCGCAAAAGGATAGCTGTGGTTGCAATAAAAATCAATAACTCTATGCAATTAACCTTGACGCTGCTTATGGCGAGGTTCAGCACTGCAGATCACACGCACAACGTTTTTACGCTTAACGATCTTACAATTGCGGCATATTTTTTTTACAGAAGCACGCACTTTCATTGGAACACCTCAACTTCAACTAGCGGGCACCGCCGCCATAACCTTTCAAATTAGATTTCTTCATCAGCGATTCATACTGATGAGACATTAAATGTGATTGCACCTGAGACATAAAGTCCATCGTTACAACAACAGCAATAAGCAGTGATGTACCGCCCAGGTAAAAAGGCACATTTAAGTAAACATTCAAAAACTGTGGCAGCAAACAAACTGCTGTCATGTAAAGACCACCTACCAAAGTAAGGCGTGTCATCACTCCATCAATATACTTTGCTGTTTGTTCACCAGGGCGGATACCAGGTAAAAATGCTCCACCTTTTTTCAGGTTATCTGCCATTTCTTTCGGGCTAAACATTAGTGCCGAATAAAAGAAACAGAAGAAAATAATCAATGCAGCAAATAGCAATACGTGTAATGGCTGACCTGGACCAATAAACAATGCGATGTCCTGTAACCAGTCCGGCGAATCAGCTCCCTGACCAAACCATTGGGCAATAGAAGCCGGGAACAATAGTAAACTACTCGCAAAAATCGCTGGAATAACGCCGGCCATATTCACCTTTAAAGGCAAATGACTAGTTTGAGCAGGACCGCGTCCAGGCTGACGTTGTGCATAATTAACAGTAACTCTTCTTTGTCCGCGCTCAATAAACACGACAAAATAAACAACGGCAACGGCAAGGATAGCAACAAGTAACAGAGCCAAGATATGTAACTCACCCTGCCTTGAAGATTCAAATGCTTGCCCAATGGCCGATGGTATACCTGCTACGATACCAGCAAAGATCAGCATCGAAATACCGTTACCCACACCGCGCTCTGTAATTTGCTCACCCAGCCACATCAAGAAGACTGCGCCTGTAACCAGAGAAACTACCGCTATAAAGTAAAAACTGAAATCTGGAGTATAAGCCAAGCCTTGGCCAGCTAATCCCACTGACATACCAACAGCCTGAATAGTAGCCAGAAGCACAGTACCATAGCGTGTGTACTGATTAATTTTGCGTCTTCCGGCATCACCTTCTTTCTTTAGCTGCTCTAAGGAAGGTGTTACTGCCGTCATTAACTGCATAATAATAGATGCAGAAATATAAGGCATAATTCCTAGAGCAAGGATACTCATACGCTCTAGTGCACCACCAGAGAACATGTTGAACATCCCTATAATTGTTCCCTGATTCTGTCCGAAAAGATCTGACAATCTATCTGGGTCAATACCAGGAACAGGAATATGTGTTCCGATTCGGTAAATAACAAGTGCAAGAAGCAAAAAGCGAAGGCGAGCCCATAGCTCGCCTAAACCTTTCATATTGCCTTGCGGCTGGTTACCCGGTTTGGCCATTAGAGGTTACTCTTCAACCTTTCCACCAGCGGCTTCAATCGCTGCTTGTGCACCTTTGGTCACGCGAAGACCTTTCACTGTTACTGGCTTAGTTAGCTCACCAGATAAGAAGACTTTCGCACGCGTAATATTATTGTTAATCAAACCAGCTGCACGTAGCGACTGAATATCAACAACATCACCTTCAACTTTATTCATCTCTGCAAGGCGAACTTCAGCAGTCACTCTAGATATTCTCGAGGTAAAACCGTATTTAGGCAGGCGTTTTTGTAGTGGCATTTGACCACCCTCAAAACCTGGACGAACACGACCACCAGAGCGAGATTTTTGACCTTTATGACCACGGCCAGCAGTTTTTCCCAAGCCACTACCGATACCACGACCGACGCGTTTGCCTGCTTTAATTCTGCCCGGTGCGGGACTAAGCGTATTAAGACGCATTATTACTCTCCCTCAACCTTAACCATATAGTTAACTTTGTTAATCATTCCACGTACTGCAGGTGTGTCTTCAACCTCTACAGTGTGTCTAATACGACGTAAGCCCAAACCTGCAACACATGCTTTATGTGATGCCAGACGTCCTGTAGTACTTCGGACTAGGGTAACTTGAATTTTTTTAGCCTTCGCCATGGTAAAGCTTCCGTTATCTTTCGTTCGTTATCTTATGTGCTAAATAGCAGCCGAACTTAATTCAGAATCTCTTCAACGGTCTTGCCACGTTTCGCTGCAACACCTTCTGGAGAACTCATTGCCTGCAACGCTTTAAAGGTTGCGCGGACAACGTTAACAGGATTAGTAGATCCGTAACATTTGGCCAGTACGTTTTGTACACCGGCAATTTCTAATACAGCACGCATAGCACCACCAGCAATAACACCTGTACCTTCAGAGGCAGGCTGCATGTAGATCTTGGATGCACCGTGATTTGCTTTAGTAGGGTACTGAATGGTTGAACCCTTCAAATCAACATGAATCATATTTCGGCGTGCTGACTCCATCGCTTTTTGGATGGCCTGCGGCACTTCACGCGCCTTACCACGACCAAAACCGACCTTACCATTACCATCGCCCACAACACTCAAAGCTGTGAAACCGAAGATACGACCACCTTTAACAGTTTTCGCTACACGGTTAACCTGTACCAGTTTTTCCTGGAGGCCTTCATCCGTATTATCTGTTTCTTTCTGATTTCTCGACATATCGCCAAACCTTTAGAATTGTAGACCAGCTTCGCGTGCAGCATCTGCAAGCGCTTTAACACGACCGTGGTATTTAAAGCCACTACGGTCAAATGCAACCTCAGTGATACCGGCTTCCTTAGCACGCTCAGCAACTAGAGTGCCAACGCTTTTTGCTGCGTCAACATTACCAGTTGAGCCTTCACGCAAAGATTTATCCAGGGTAGAGGCTGACGCCAAAACCTGATCCCCATCAGGAGAAATTACTTGTGCGTAAATATGCCGTGGTGTGCGATTAATACACAGACGATTGGCACCTAACTCACGAATTTTGCTGCGAGCACGGCGCGCACGACGCAGGCGAGATTGTTTCTTCTTCATGATCCTAACCTACTTTTTCTTCGCTTCTTTACGACGCACATGCTCATCAGCATAACGTACGCCTTTACCCTTATAGGGCTCTGGCGGACGGTAAGCACGAATTTTCGCGGCTACCTGTCCAAGCAATTGCTTATCTGCTGCTTTCAAGACAATTTCAGTCTGACTCGGTGTTTCAGCTGTTACACCTTCTGGCAATTGAAATTCAACAGGGTGGGAAAAGCCCAGTGTCAGGTTCAATTTTTTGCCCTGTGCCTGAGCACGGTAACCAACACCAATCAGCTGCAGTTTTTTCTCAAAACCCTGACTAACACCTAACACCATATTGTTGACCAAAGCACGAGTAGTGCCCGCCATGGCATTAGATTTTTTGCTGCCATCTTTTGGCGCAAAAGTCAGAACGTTATCTTCCTGCTTAACTTCAACATCACTGTTGACCGGCATGGCCAAAGTGGTTTTTGAACCTTTTACAGAAATTTCACTAGCACTGAGTTTTACCTCAACACCAGACGGTATATTTACCGGATTGTTTGCAATTCTAGACATCTCTACTATCTCGTTAGAATACTGTACAGAGAACCTCACCACCAACACCAGCTGCACGAGCAGCGCGGTCAGTCATGACTCCCTTACTAGTAGACACAATGGCAACACCCAGACCACCACGAACATTCGGCAGTTTTGATGAACCAGAATACTGGCGCAAACCTGGGCGACTGTAACGGTCGATTTCTTCAATAACTGGCTTACCTTCGAAATACTTCAGCTCAATGGTAAGTTGTGATTTAGCACTTTCTTCTACACCAAATCCGTTAATGTATCCTTCATCTTGCAATACTTGTGCAACAGCTGCTTTCAGCTTAGAAGAAGGCATAGAAACAGTTTGTTTTTCCGCCATTTGCGCGTTGCGAATGCGGGTCAACATATCTGCCAGTGAATCTTGCATGCTCATCAGTTCAATTCCTCAATTCGGGACGCTGCTTACCAGCTCGCTTTAACTAAGCCTGGCACATCGCCACGCATCGCCGCTTCACGCAGCTTAATACGACACAAACCAAATTTCCGATAAACTCCGTGCGGACGACCAGTCTGGCGACAACGATTACGCTGACGGCTTGGACTTGCATCACGAGGAAGCTTCTGCAATTTCAACTGTGCCTCCCAACGCTCATCATCAGACAGTGATGGGTTTGCAATAGCAGCTTTCAGTGCCGCACGCTTTTCAGCAAATTTTGCAACGGTACGTGCGCGTTTTTTCTCACGCTCTACCATGGATACTTTAGCCATTTTCTAACCTCAACCCTTGAGAGGGAAGCTGAAGGCACGCAGTAAAGCACGTCCTTCATCATCGTTACGGGCACTGGTAGTGATAGTGATATCCAAACCACGCAGTGTGTCCACTTTATCGTATTCAATTTCAGGGAAAATGATTTGCTCGCTCACACCCATAGCAAAGTTACCGTGCCCGTCAAAGGACTTTGGGCTAACGCCACGGAAATCTCTAATACGAGGAATAGCGATAGAAATCAAACGCTCTAAAAATTCGTACATACGCTCGCTACGAAGGGTTACTTTGCAGCCAATTGGCCAGCCCTCACGGACCTTAAACCCTGCAATGGATTTCTTTGCTTTAGTGACAACAGGCTTTTGACCTGCGATTTTTGTCATATCAGCAACAGCATTTTCCAATGCTTTCTTGTCCCCTAACGCTTCACCTACACCCATATTAAGAGTGATTTTAGTGATTTTTGGGACTTCCATTAAGTTAGCCAGACCAAGCTCATCTTTCAGCTTAGCAGCGATTTCGTTTTTGTATACTTCGTTCAGCCTTGCCATGTCAGTTTCCTGTCAAATTAGGCGTCAACGGCTTCGCCGTTGGATTTGAAAACGCGGATTTTCTTGCCGTCTTCAAGTACTTTAAAACCAACACGGTCAGCCTTGCTGGTGCCCGCATTGAATATAGCCACATTAGAAGCCTGGATAGGGGCTTCTTTTTCAATAATTCCACCTTGAACATTCAATTGTGGATTTGGTTTCTGGTGCTTTTTAATCATGTTGATGCCAGAGATTGTCAAGCGGCCATCTGCTTGTACTTTAAGTACCTTGCCACGCTTGCCTTTATCTTTACCGGCAATAACAATGATCTCGTCATCACGTTTGATTTTCAGCATAACTCTTTCCTTTCCTCTGACTTACAGTACTTCGGGAGCCAGAGAGATAATTTTCATAAAACGTTCGCTACGCAGTTCACGAGTTACCGGCCCAAAAATACGTGTACCAATAGGAGCCAACTGTTGGTTCAAAAGAACCGCTGCGTTATCGTCAAACTTGATCAGGCTGCCATCTTGACGACGAACACCTTTTCTAGTGCGAACCACAACTGCGTTCATCACCTGACCTTTTTTTACTTTGCCGCGAGGAATTGCTTCCTTAATAGTGACCTTAATAATGTCACCAACACGTGCATAACGTCTGTGGGAGCCGCCCAACACCTTAATACACATCACTTGACGTGCGCCGCTGTTGTCTGCCACTTCCAGATAACTTTCTGTTTGAATCATCGTAAATCTCCGAACCCGTTACTGCTGCCTGCCGGCTTAAATCTCGGCGGCACGCTCGTCGATGTTAACCAACGTCCAAGACTTGGTCTTGGAAAGTGGGCGAGTTTCTGCAATTGTTACTACATCACCAGTACGGCACTCGTTACCTTCATCATGTGCTTTAATCTTGCTAGATTTATTCACAATCTTGCCATACATAGGGTGCTTAACACGGCGCTCAACCAGAACCGTCACTGTTTTATCCATCTTGTCGCTGACCACACGACCTGACAAAGTACTAGCTTTGCTCTCTGCTTCAGTCATTTCAGTTACCCGCTTTCTCGTTCAGTACTGTTTTGATACGCGCAACATTTCTGCGTGTTTCTTTAATTTGATGACTCTGACCCAACTGTGAAGTCGATGCCTGCATACGCAATTTAAACTGTTGCTCTAGCTGGCTATTCAATTCTTGGTTCAGCTCATCAACTGATTTTTCACGAAGTTCACTGGCTTTCATCACATCACCGACCGTTTAACAAAGGTGGTTTGAAGAGGCAACTTGGCAGCACCGAGTGCAAAGGCTTCACGAGCAAGCTCTTCAGAAACACCATCCATCTCGTATAAAATTTTGCCTGGCTGAATCTGGGCAATCCAGTATTCAACGTTACCCTTACCTTTACCCATCCTTACTTCAAGAGGCTTATTTGTAATTGGCTTGTCAGGGAATACCCGAATCCAAATCTTTCCGCCCCGCTTAATATGACGAGTCATCGCTCGACGTGCCGCTTCAATCTGACGTGCAGTGAGACGACCACGACCAGTGGCTTTTAAACCAAACTCGCCAAAGCTTACCTTGCTACCGCGCAATGCCAGGCCGCGGTTACGACCTTTGTGTTGCTTACGGAATTTTGTACGTTTCGGTTGCAGCATCTCGCTTGACCCTTAACTCGCAATCTTATTTCTTTTTAGCTGGTGCTTTTTTAGCTGGCGCTGGCGCCGCTTCTTCACCACCTATTACTTCACCCTTGAAGATCCATACCTTGACACCAATAATGCCATAAGTAGTGGAACCTTCAGCGGTACCATAATCAATATCAGCTCGAAGTGTATGCAATGGCACACGACCTTCGCGATACCACTCTGAACGTGCAATTTCTGCTCCGCCCAAGCGACCGCCGACTTGAATTTTGATGCCTTTAGCACCCTGACGCATAGCGTTTTGAACAGCGCGCTTCATGGCACGACGGAACATAACACGACGCTCCAACTGCTGAGCTACACTCTGTGCAACCAATGTTGCATCGAGATCTGGCTTGCGCACTTCTTCAATGTTGATGTGCACAGGAACGCCCATTTTGGCAGACACCTGATTGCGCAACTTCTCAACACCTTCACCCTTTTTACCAATCACAATACCCGGACGCGCCGTGTGAATAGTAATACGAGCCGTTTGTGCAGGGCGTTCAATTTCAATCCGGCTAACAGAAGCGTGATCTAATTCATTGCTGATAAATTCACGTACTTCTAAATCCGTGTTTAACTTATCTGCGTAATCTTTCTGACCTGCGTACCACACTGAAGTATGCTTTTTAACAATACCCAGACGAATACCAGTTGGATGTACTTTCTGACCCATTAAACGGTCTCCTCGTCAGCAACTTTCACGGTGATGTGGCAGCTACGCTTAAAGATACGATCAGCACGCCCCTTAGCACGGGGCTTAATGCGCTTCATTGTTGTACCTTCATCAACAAAAACTGTTGATACGCGCAGTTCATCTACATCCGCACCTTCATTGTGCTCAGCGTTTGCAATGGCAGACTCAAGCACTTTTTTCATTAAGGCCGCACCCTTTTTAGGGCTAAAAGCCAGGATATCTAAAGCCGCTTCAACGGGCTTACCACGCACCTGGTCCGCCACTAATCGAGCCTTTTGAGCCGATAGCTTCGCCCCACGTAATTTAGCTGCTACTTCCACAGTCATTTACCTCTTACTTGGCTTTTCTATCCGCCACATGACCACGGTAGGTCCGCGTCGGGGCAAATTCGCCGAGTTTATGTCCAACCATTTCCTCGTTGATCAAAACGGGTACATGTTGACGTCCGTTGTGAACAGCAATGGTCAAGCCCACCATATCCGGGCTAACCATGGAACGACGAGACCAAGTTTTGATCGGACGCCTGTCATTTTTTTCCAATGCCTCATCAACCTTCTTAACTAAATGTAGGTCGATAAATGGGCCTTTTTTGAGAGAGCGTGACACTATTGTTTCCTCTTCTCTGAATTATTTGCCGCGATTACGAACAATCATATTGTTCGTGCGCTTGTTCTTACGAGTCTTATAACCTTTAGCTGGCGTACCCCAAGGCGATACTGGGTGACGACCACCAGAAGTACGGCCTTCACCACCACCATGCGGGTGATCAACAGGGTTCATAGCAACACCACGAACTGTAGGTCTAACACCACGCCAGCGACTTGCACCAGCTTTACCTAACGAACGCAAGTTATGCTCGCTGTTACAGACCTCACCAATAGTAGCGCGACAATCTACAGGCACCTTACGCATTTCACCACTGCGCAAACGCAAGGTTGCATATTGGCCTTCTCTCGCCACCAGCTGAGCAGAAGTACCGGCACTACGCGCTATCTGAGCACCTTTTCCTGGCTTCATTTCAACACAGTGAACAACGCTACCTACCGGGATATTAGTCAACGGTAAGGTATTACCTACCTTAATAGGTGCATCCACACCAGACTGAACCGTATCACCTGCTTTCAAACCCTTCGGCGCAATAACGTAGCGACGCTCACCATCGGCATAGCACAACAGTGCGATGTATGGACTGCGATTTGGATCATATTCCAAGCGCTCAATTGTCGCCGGAATACCATCTTTATTACGCTTAAAGTCGATTACACGATAATGCTGCTTATGACCACCACCAACATGGCGAGTGGTAATTCGACCATTATTATTACGACCGCCCGACTTTGATTTTTTCTCAAGCAAAGGTGCATGAGGCGCGCCTTTGTGCAAGTCAGGGTTTACAACACTGACAACAAAGCGGCGACCGGGAGACGTTGGCTTTCTCTTTACAACTGGCATCTCAACAACCCCTTACTCTACTACTGCAAAGTCAATTTCTTGACCCTGCTCTAGACGAACGTAAGCTTTTTTCCAGTCTGAGCGCTTACCCATTCCGTGCTTAGCACGCTTGGTTTTACCCTTCACATTAGCAACAGATACACCTGCCACCTTTACCTTGAAGAGCTGCTCAACCGCTGCCTTAACTTCTGGCTTGGTAGCATCTGGAGTAACCTTAAATACAACCTGATTATTGGTATCACCAACAATGGCAGACTTTTCTGAAAAGTGTGGACCTAACAACACTTTGAAGATGCGTTCTTGCTTCATCCCAGCATCTCCTCAATCTTTTTCAGCGCAGGCACAGTCACCAACACCTTTTCAAAACGAATCAAGCTAACCGGATCAACACCCACAACATCACGAACATCAACCTTATGAAGGTTACGAGATGACAGGTAAAGATTTTCGCTGACTTCTTCAGTCACGATCAGCACATCCTGCAAACCAAAATCGCCCAGCTTCTGAACCAAAGCTTTGGTTTTTGGTGCATCGAGATCAAATTCTTCAACCACTACCAAACGCTCTTGACGAGCCAATTCTGACAAAATGGAGCGCAGAGCAGCGCGATACATTTTGCGGTTCAGCTTCTGAGAATGATCCTGAGGCTGAGCTGCAAACGTCACACCACCTGAACGCCAGATAGGGCTTCTAATAGTACCAGCACGCGCACGGCCAGAACCTTTTTGACTCCAAGGTTTGCGTCCACCACCAGCGACTGCCGCTCTGTTTTTCTGAGCGCGAGTACCCTGACGAGCACCTGCCAAATAGGCAGTTACCGCTTGATGCACCAAATCTTGGTTATATTCTTTACCGAAGGCCGCATCAGAAACTTCTACCGTTCCCGAATTACCTTTGGCTGTTGCAATATTTAATTCCATCGACGATCCCCTCAGCTCTTAACAGCTGCACGAACGATCACATCACCGCCAGGAGCACCCGGTACTGCACCTTTAATAAGGAGCAGGTTACGCTCGGCGTCAACACGTACAATTTCAAGATTCTGAGTCGTAACACGCTCATCACCCATATGGCCCGCCATTTTCTTACCCTTGAAAACTCGACCCGGGGTTTGACACTGACCAATTGAACCTGGAGCACGGTGAGAAATAGAGTTACCGTGGGTTGCATCCTGCATCTGGAAATTCCAGCGCTTGATCACACCAGCGTAACCCTTACCTTTAGAAGTACCAGTCACATCAATTTTTTGACCAGCTTCAAACTGATCTACTGTGATATTACCGCCAACTTCAAGCTCATCCTGACCGCCATCTACACGAAGCTCCCAACTACCACGGCCAGCCTCAACACCTGCTTTAGCAAAATGCCCAGCTTGAGACTTACTTACACGGGAAGCACGACGGGCACCAACGGTCACCTGCACAGCAGTGTAGCCATCAGTTTCATCAGTCTTAATTTGAGTAATGCGATTCGGCTCTACCTCGACCACTGTGACCGGGACAGAAGCGCCATCATCATTGAAAACACGTGTCATGCCACATTTGCGGCCGACAATACCAATTGCCATTTTGTATAACCTCATAGTGTACGGGGCTGTTACCCGCTATGGCCGCCCATTTCAGAGCGTTACACCCGCCCGACGTTGGCCGAACCTGGGTTTTGTATTCTGTACTACTTTGTTACTACTTAACTTATGTCTTACTTATGTCAGACTAATTTGAACTTCAACACCAGCTGCTAAATCCAGCTTCATCAAAGCATCAACTGTCTTCTCTGTTGGCTCTACGATATCCAGCAACCGCTTGTGGGTGCGAATTTCGTACTGATCTCTTGCATCTTTGTTAACGTGCGGAGAAATCAAAACCGTAAAACGTTCTTTACGAGTCGGCAATGGAATCGGGCCACGAATCTGTGCACCGGTACGCTTTGCCGTCTCAACGATTTCTTGCGTCGAAGCATCAATCAATTTGTGATCAAATGCCTTGAGGCGAATACGAATACGTTGATCCTGCATGGAATCAAACTCCAACTATCTAAAGAGCCTACAGGCCTCGCTCATCGAGACCCTGAAAAAAGGAGGCGAGATTCTAAGGCTGACCCCACCACCTGTCAAGCAAAAACCCACTTCTTTTCTTATGTTTTTCATAAACCAGGCCGGGGATAACAGCCAATGCAGAAAAACGACTAAAAAGGCCGCTCTTGGAGCGGCCTTTTTATCTGATACCCACCTTAAAAGCAGGTATCGGCATGCAGCAAGATCGATTAGTCGAGGATCTTCGCTACAACACCAGCACCTACAGTACGACCACCTTCACGAATCGCGAAGC
>Ga0181553_10001366_pt1 | contig 21640 bp, 23 predicted proteins | sample 011ome_17_FD_133753 | JGI IMG/M metagenome (GOLD analysis project Ga0181553, IMG submission 133753) | Coastal salt marsh microbial communities from the Groves Creek Marsh, Skidaway Island, Georgia - 011502XT metaG (megahit assembly) | ecosystem: Environmental > Aquatic > Marine > Intertidal...
ACAATGTTTATTTAAATCAAGTGGGACTCGGTGTTTTTACTACTGGCACTTTTTATTCTTATTGGAACGCTAAAGATAAGAATGGAAACTATGTCAATAGGGGGGTAATCAGGGATAGAAACGGTGATGAAATTGAACGTTTCGGGGTGTTTATAGGGGCACAAGATGAAAGTACATCGTCCAATGGGCCCGGAAATAAAGATCACGATCTCGATGAAGCCAGTGAAAAATGGGGAACTTGGGAGGGCTGGAGAAAAACCGAATATACAGGAACCTATGAAGAACAACGATGGAGTAATTGGTCGTTGCTAGAACGCAATATGATTTCTGCCTATACATTCGATCAAGTTCCACTTGACTATTTCGCTCATAGCTTAACCTCGGAGCCGAATCCCCCACTAAATATAAATAATAGGGCTATATTTGAAGATGATAATAGGGACAGATTTAAAATTGGTGTCACAGAAATGGCTGATTTAAAAGACCGCATAGGTCTCGACCCAGCAAAAGCAGAAGAAACAGGGTACTCAGATAGAAGAGTATTTTTTAACCTTCCCGGAAGTTTCCCAAATCCGATTTTAAGTATTATCACTATGAATGAGTTCATGATTGATGCGAAGAAAAAGCTGAGAAGGACTGGTGATAATGGATGGAAGACGCTTGATGGGGATTCAGCAGAAGATTATATAACTAGAAATGAAATTTTTGCTATGGATGAATATCTCAAAGATATGAAAACTAGCAAATATAAATCTATTATTTGTAGTGGGCTGCTAACATTTAATTTACAAATGGCCGGTGGTCAATTTCAGTGCCCTAAAACAGAATGGGTAACTTTTAGACTTAATTTGTTTGATGCACCGCCAAAGAGGGCACCAAAAGCAGAGGGCGTATTAAAAAGCCTCAACACCGCCCAAATTAAAACAGACCCAACTGGAAGAAAATATCTTTCTAGAGAAGATGGCGACAGTACGACTCCAGATGAAAACAATCCCTCCCATAAAACGGTGGCTCCAGTCAAGCTATCTTATAATCCATATTTAAATAAATGGGAGAGCGGCACTACTAGCGTTTTGGCTAAAATTGCAACGCCCGTCGCTAGAGCTGTTTTCAACCCAACTATTTCTGTTCTAGACGATGCTGACATTGCTCAAATTTTGTACGATAAGTCTGAAGAGTTGCACTTTGCTGCTTCATCCGGCTTGGCTATGCCGATTCAGATGCAAAATGGTAATCCATTTCAATGGGCACCCGGATATGCTGAAAATAAAGATTGTAGACTAGAAGAGAAGACAAAACAAAAACTCACAGTATTCAACTTTAACCCTAAAAAGTCTTTTCAAGTAGACGACATGGTGCTGTTGAGTCAAATTGATGGCATTTGGCACATAGTTCCGCTTGGAGAAGATCAAGATCAGGAAGAAGTTGTTGAGCCCTCATTTGCTGGTCAGTGGGAATTTACTTATCTTGCAACAACAGAAGATTTTTTCCAAACAGTAAAACAAAACAACCAATATATTAAACTTGACCCTAGAACCGCAGAAAAAGTAGCTCACTCTCAATATTATCAACTCGTTAATAAAAAAAATAGAGGTATAGATTATCCTGACTCTGATTTTGATATGAGACCTTGGGGTACTGGAATCACTCCTAATGCCCAATATGAAAACCTTGAAACTTTTGCTGGTGGACATATTCAATTTTCTTCTTTTGATTTTATGGACAATAACATTTTCGGACGAAGAAACTTTAATGCACTCGGCACCACCCTCGCGAATGAGGATGCAAAGGGAAGAACCATACCGTTTAATAGCGAAGAGACAATTGATAATCCAAGACATTCTATCTATTTTGGGTGTTTATTTCCAGATGGTTATGATGAAGATTATGTAGCTGGTTATGCTACTGGCGTCAAAAACTTTAACATTACTTATCATAATTCTGGTGCCCTCATTGCGAATGAAAGATTGCCCGGATTACTGAACCTTGGATCAGAATTTTTTGGTGGTGTCGGGGCGAATACAGACAATATTAATATTGATCCATTTCAAGAAGAACAATTTCGAGATAGTGTTGGCGAGGTATTGTATTACCCAGAGAGGCATGATTATAGAGCACCAACATCTGACCCTATAGATTCAGACAATTTGACTGGCACGCCTTGGACTGGGCGTGAAGTGCTTACATTTGGCCCATCAATGTTTTATCAATACAATGAAGAACTAGATAGGAAACTAGAACATTTACCGGCAGATATAGCCTTGAACGCTTCCCCTGAAAATCCAGATGGGGCACCTCTTTATAATCTAAACAGGCTTAACGATTTTTATAATCAGGCGTCCGTCTCAGATTGGGATTTTAGAACAAAAATTAGAGACGCTTTCCGGCAATCTACTTGGTTGGTTAAGACAAGTGGAGTTTTAGTTGATTCAGGCAATTATAATCCTGCTGATAGTGCCCTCGGTATTAAACCAAACAAGCCGGGCAATATCCAGTTTAGACCATTGAAAATGGAGCTTTACAATTCATACAACACGGAATATAAGAAAGATGACGTTGAATATTCTTCTCAGGGTAATGCTGTAGGATTTGACATACAAGACGATAGATTCGGTGAAAAGTTTTGGAGTTGTGATGCTGCCGTTCAGATGGCATCTCAAACACCGCCACATGCCGATGGGTTTGGGGAAGCCTCTTACGACCGATATAAAAGGTTGAATTATGATACTCACCCAGAAATTTATATTAATGAATTTGAAGAAAATGGCACCTCTCGCCAACTTCGCCCACGTCTTGCCTTTAATAAATATGTTGAAAGAAATAAACCTTATTATAGACGACACGAAAGGCACTACTGGGATGAAGATCACCATCAGTGGATGGGTGACTTTATTGATGCGTCAGCAGCTTATGGTATTATTGGTGCTACAACAACCGTAACCGTAAACGATAAGATTATTTTTACAACAGATCAACGTTTTGGAATGAAAAGTTGGATGACTTACCGATTTGTGGGGTCAAATAATCTCGCTAATGACTTTAACCGAAGACCAGTATCAACTCAATACCCATCTTGGGGTGGTGAAAATTTAAAATGGGACGATCACAATACAACCACTTTGGCCGTAACCGTGTACCACCATTGGCCCAGAGAGCAGACAATTTACGATCCTAGATTTTTCGCTGTTCACCACTTTAATCCAAGGCCAGACCTAGAAGGTTATTATACTTCGAGTATTCCTGTTGAGGGGGATGAACCCATCAGACAAGGATCACCGTGGCCCTTTACAGAGACAGCGGTGTTTCAGAACACAGATGGTACGCAAATTGATTTCACATACCATACTGACCCCACAAATGTGGGTATAAGAGAACCCTCACGTATAGTACAGGGTTCGGAGTTACCTGTACCAGTTACAGGATCATTTATTTTTAAGGATGGACTTTCCGATGGTACCGCACTTCTACCAAAAGATAAATCTTATCTAAATGTTACTAGGGTTGGTAAATTACTTCCATACCAATATACTTATTATACCATTTCTACAGCATTTGCAAGTGGTGATATAATTAGTAGTGAAGACTTTAACTCAAAAAACCAGTCCCTAATTGGGTTCTTTTTTAATGGAGAAGAACAACCTTTTGAATACACTGTCGATGCACAGTTAGCCGGTTTAATATATTACTCTTCCTTGGGCACAAACGCACAACCCGGAGATGTTATTGGAAATTCAAGTCTTGGTATATTTTTCAGTGTAAGTGCTGTCGAGAATAATGACCCTGACAATCCTGAAGTTGTAACAGCCCTTGAGCTAGAGTGCTTTGGTGTTGGGCAAGATATTCCGTCATCTTCATTTGCTAAGTACGGAGAGCCAATTAATTCTAGAATGAATGGTGTTCAACTTACAAATCTTGGAGGGTTTGGGAATGGGTTTAGTGGTAAGATTCTTGTCGGAAAAGTTCAGGGCTTTGAAGGAATAGACAACAAACCAAAAGCGGTCATTAGAGAGCAGCAGTTATCGCTACCGTCTGACAATACCAGCCCAGTAACCCTAGATGGTGGTTTTGCACAACCTTTCGGGTTCGTAAGGGGGGATTTGATAACAGAAATTCAATTAGCTGATAAAGACAAGTCAACGGATCGTAAGTATGATTGCTTCTTTTTGTTTAAAAATGATACATCGCATACGTTTTTTGACAATTATATCAAGGGGGAATCCGCCCTCAACGAAAGTTCTTCTGCTGAACAGTACATTAATCTGCTTATAAGTGGAGAATAACCTCTTAATCACTAAAAATAATAAAAATTTGTGTATAATACAGTAACCTCATAAGGAGAAACTAAATGGCTACAATTACATTTCATACTAACGATTTTGGTGCTGCCGCCACTGATGATCCAACCCGTATTGACCATACAGAGGGGTCTGGATTAGGGTTTTTTGGTGGTTCTTTCGGCATTTCTGTGCCTGTCGGAGAGTATCAAGACGCTACATTTGTATGTAACTCCAATGGTACTGCATCTGGGGTTCAAGCGTCTAACACAAAATATATTAAAGATTTTCCGCAGGCTGGTAGCGGGATTACTTGGAATGGTGTTGATTACGGCACTTCCGGTGTTCCTAATTACGCAGCACCGCTAAATATTCGATTTACTCACGACGAGGGCGTTAGAGTTCAAAACTGTCGCTTGAGAATTTTCGACAGAAATAATATCGAAAATCATGCCAGTGGCGTTACTACTCAGGTTTATGAAGTTCGACACCCTCACGCTCTTACTGGCTATGATGCACTAAAAGGCAGCTTGGCTCATCGTGCCATTACTACTCACGAGTGGCAGACATACCTCCCCGGAACCAGTATGGTCGATATGGACCTTACAGCTGGTCCCGGCCCAAGCGGACTCAACACCGTTGCTGGTGAATCTTTGCCAGAATTAGACGGAATTTATAGAAACTGGATTTCGCAGTCTGGAGATGCTTGTCGTGCCACACGTCACGATTGGTATCTTTCTCTGAGTGCTTCACCAGACAACATTGGCAGCAAGACAGATTACGGCCTTTATTTTACTCTAGAATACCTGTAGGGAGATTCCGATGCCACTATTTAAAAGATGTAAGTGTGATGATCTTTGCGAAGTTGCAAAATGCTCATGTAAATGTCATGGCTTTATTAGACGGCACAAGTTAATTAGAAGAATTGCAGCTTTAGCTGGTTCTTGTGTTGGTATGTATTTTGTTGGTAAAGCCCAAGGATGGTGGTAAAAAGAAGAGTCGCCGCAAAATGCTCATAAATCGCGTCCGAAACGCAAAACGCAGTTAAATCGCGACAACTCTTTCCTTTAACAAGATCAGCGGTGGTGTGCCGCTGGTCTTTTTTTATTCATTTGTCTCAGTTTTTGGGTTCCATTTAACCCAGCCGCCATCAGGCAGCCAAGTATCGCCATCTTTGCGTTTTGGGAACAATCCGCCACCCTTTTTATGGGCACCAAAAGCCAATTTAGCACGACATCCATTACAACGAAGCTCGTAATATAGGTTGTCATCTACGTTTCTAACAACATATTTAATGTTATCAGAGCCGCATTTGCCGCAAACATCCTCTTCAAAGACTTCCTGAAACTTGGAAATCTCTCCAAAGATATCTTTTTGAGAATCACCTTCGATCTGAACACTCAGTCGCCCATTGCGGGTTTGATAATTTACTTTCATTAATCTCTCCAATCGGATAAGTACGCAGTAATAGAATCTGGAACCAGACTCTTATCTGCTTGAAATTCATTAAGTTTTTGGATCGCAGCATGTGCTTGACCCTTATCTACTTTTCTCTTTACATTTACGTTAAATACCTCCTTAAAGAATTCCACAACGTTCAAGTTTAACTGTTTACATTTTACATCAATAAAATTAGCTTGTGGCTCAGTCATTCTTTGTGAATCATCATACTCACCGTCCGTTGCGACGTTAGTAGTTTGGCTGATACTACGAACAATGCTTGAAGTGTTCTTCTTTGTCATCTCTTCTGCGGCCACAGTTCTTAATCTAAGGGCTTTTCTTAAAGCACGCCCTTCAGCTCTAGTTGCCGCCGTAGCGGTCGCAAACACGCAAAATGCGTCGTCTGTATTGCCTTCCCAGCTATCTGCTACATCGCTAAATAAACTACCGTCCTCAAACACGACTTCCCAGACAACGGTACTTCTTCCAATGCTATTACCATCTAGGGGAACATGCTCTCTAACTGAGCGGCTTACTACGATTCTACCAAGCAGAAGCTCTGCAACCCTTCTGAGTCCGTTGCATGTTGGTCGCCCATCGAACAATTCGCTCTCATCAAACATAGATAAAACGTAATCATTCCACTCTAACGATGTTGGGCTTGGTGCTTCTGTCACAATCCTGTCCTTTACTCTAGTGTCAACATTTTGAGGGCTTTCCAGTTCAACGCCCTCGAACAAATTATCATTCTTACTCAAATCAATCATTATTCAACCTCAATAAAACGCTTACTTTTTGGCGGGAACTCGTCAGCAATCTCGTAGATGTGAGTCAACACCTGTCCGATTAGTTGCTCTCGCTTCGCCAAACTTTCCTGTCTTAGCGATTTCACTCTGATAATCGCATATCCTTTAGATAAAAGGGCACCAGACTTTCTCAAGTCAGCATTGATCTGCTTCTGGAGCTTATCTTCACCCCAGATAGGTAAGAAGTGACTAGGCCCATCTACCTCTATTATAGTCTTCAATGCAGGGATATACAAGTCAATTTCTAGATTTTCTGCTGGAATAATTAACTCATGCATCTTGACTGTATATCCAGCTCTTTCGATTCTATGTGCAAATATCTTTTCAAGTTTAGAACCTTCTTTTGCTGCGACTCTAATGGCGGCAATTCCTTTTGAACGCATCTTTTCCTTTTGTTCTGCCGTCATATTGTCCCAATTCTTCTTTGCTTGAATAGTCCTTTTTTTGCGTTCCTTATCACTCATGCTATCCCAATAGCTGACTAAACTCTGACTAATTAAAACCTTTTCTTCTTTAGTTCTTTTTTTGCCAGCTGTAGGATGGGAGCTACGTCCAGATTTGAGTGCAGCCTTTTGAGCTTCACTCTTATCTCTTAATTCATAACCATGTTTAATTAAGGTTCGCTTAACTTTATTTGGGTATGTTTCAAGAAATTTAGCAATCTCATAAGTGCTTTTATTCTCTTCGCAATAAAGTTCAATTACTTTCTTATCAAAATCTTTCATGATAAAACCTTTTGGATACTTTTCACAGAAAAATCATCCAGCACTTTTGCTTTGGTTCCAGTTAATCTGTAAAATTCTTTACCTTCTTCTTCGTTCCTAGCAATAACATCCACTTTACCAACCAGAGATAAAAGACCAAGAAGGTTCTTTTCTTCTGGATTGAAGAGGTATGTCAAATTAAATTTATTGACTGACTTTAAAGCCCTTCCAACATTATTAATTGATGTTGCTATTAGATGTCCGGTAAAATGCCAGATATCTGTCCCGTTGAATAAGCCAAATCTAGTGTGGACTGGGTTATAACTGACGTTGTTAAAAAATACACAAGCGTCATTTAACTCTTTGTTGTCTACCGCATCGTTTAGTGCATGGTAGATTTCCAAGTTTCTTTCGCTCTCATTCGTTGACTCAATATAAAATCCTAAATTCATAATTACTCCCAATTCTTAAATCGTTCAAGTCCCATTGTATCACTATCGTCTTCATCTTCTGCGTCTGGCGGAATCACTGGATCGTCAATCTCATCATCTTGCGGGATCACTGGATCACTAACCGGTTCGGTCACTGGAGAAGAATCGGGCTTTGGAGGGTTAATAACCGCATCAAGTGCTTCTGGTGTTCTTGCAATAACCAAACAATCACCGATAACTTTCCAAGAAGTACCATAACGCTCAACGAGTCTAAGTACATCCTGATTCTCTCGATTGTTAAATCTTATCCTTTTTGACCCCCACACAAATACATCATAATTTTCAGCTTCAAAATCTCGTGCCGCTAAATTAACATTTTCAGCTTGTGTGAGATTATCGACGACTAATGTATTTTTACCAGATGCAGCTTGTTTAATTTGATCGAAACTCATTTAAATTCTCCTTAAAATTATTGTCGTTTAAAAACCATTCTATTGTTTTATTTAATCCATATTTCCAATAAGTCTTAGCTTCAAATCCTAAGATTTCTTTTGCTTTTGACGTATCTAAGCAGCGTCGTGGCTGACCATCAGGTTTCGATGGGTCAAACAATATATTCCCATAATAACTCATTTGTCTAGCTATCTCTTCTGCTAATTCCCTAATCTTCACTTCTTGACCGTTACCAATATTGATTGGTTCCAGTGGTACATCTTTTTTGATTGCCGCAGCAATCGCAAAAACACAATCTGGAGCGTATAAAAACTCTCTAGATGCATTTCCGGTTCCCCACAGGTGAACATCAGTTTGCCCATTCTTAATTGCATGATAAAATTTCAAAATTAAGGCTGGGATAACATGACTGCTAGTAAAGTTAAAATGATCGTGCGGCCCATACATATTCACAGGAATAAGATTGGCACCTCTCATACCGTACTGTTCACCATAAGCCTGCAATAATCTCATTAAAGATTTCTTTGCGATGCCATACGGTGCATTTGTTTCCTCTGGGTATCCATTCCAAAGCTCACACTCTTTAAATGGAACTGGCGTGAATTTTGGGTAAGAACAAACTGTACCCAAAAGAATAAACTTGGAGGTTTTTTGTCTCCTAGCTTCTTCAATTAGATTTGTTCCCATAATAAGATTCTCATACATAAACTTGCCGGGATTTTCTTGGTTCGCACCAATCCCACCAACAGAGCCAGCAGCATGAATTACAACATCTGGATTATAATATTGTAGTGCCTTTCTGCAAGCCTGTTGACTGCGAAGATCATATACTGTCGATCCCACAAGAGAAACATCATAATCACCCCCAAGTAATCTTGGAAGATGATCCTTTATATTCTTTCCTAAAAAGCCAGTTCCACCAGTTACTAATACTTTCATTTAATCCTCCAAAAAAGCCTTTCCGAATGTAACAAGTTCAGCAACGTAATTTTCTTTTATATAATTTTTATAACCTTTAACTTCTTCAATCAGGTCGTAAATATCTGGATTAAAATCAATTCCATCATAGATATGAAGAGGTGTATCTTTCTCCATGAAATTCAGATTATTTACCACGGGGTCATATCTCTGATTGATAAAGCTAACATCATGTCCCCAAGTCTTATACTCATAGTGTTTATACCACAACTGTTTAAGGACATAATATCTTTTATTGATCGCCTGCAAGTGAATAACACCAGCGTCAGAACATCGGGCTTTATTGAGGGCGACTTGTGGCGTTCTGGGTGTATGATACTTATATTGACTTAAATCAAATTTACCAGTATGTCTCATTGGTAATATGAATGTACGATAATTAGTTACATACATTGGGTCTTGTCTTATTTTAGCTACGCTACCGACAACATTGTACCAATAAAACTCTACATCAAATAAACAGCAATTCTCAAGGATTGAATCCCAATTATTTACCCAAGACGACGACAATAACTCATCTGCGTCAATGGACAGCACAAAATCCGCTCCATCGTTCCTAGAAAATTCTAGCATCCATGAGCGATTATGACTCTCGCTAAATTCTTTTTGGTTGCCCTCAAAGATAATGGCACGATCACCGAATAATGACTTAATTACATTTGCTGTGTCGTCAGAAGAATTATCGTCATAAAACACCCATTTATCAATAGGATAATCTTTCCAGTATTCATAAACCTTTGGCAATATAAGTGCCTCGTTCTGAATCATTACATTCGCTTGAACTTTCATATTAGATGCCACTCCTTAAACTGCACTGGTCGTTGGAATATTTCATGATGTCCTCTCTGACAATAAATGTTTACAGGTTTATTACAAAACATATTATATCTCGCTTGAAGCTGATATACTAAACATGCCCATAGCGAATCAATTAAATGTAGCTCCTGAGCGTTCTCAAGAACTTTAATATAATCAAACAATAATCTTGACCGTCCGTTTAGATTGACATAGCTTACGCCATCTTTCATGGTGTCAAAGTTGATTTTAGTATTTTTATATGGAACACCTGCCACGCCGCCTTCAGGTTCTCTATTTTGATCGTCGTGGTAAAGAATGTAGTCTTCGCCATGCTCTTTTACAAAATCTTCATATACTTTATTCTCTAGCTCAATATCTCTATTAACATTAAAACTAGAACATCTGGTGGCATATGGAATATTATAATACTCATAAAACGCTTCTGGGAAATAAGGAAATCTATCGTGTCCGGGTAGTATTCTGTTGGTGATAAAATAATGATACCATCTTAGTGCAAATTCATCTTCTCTCCACTTGTCGTGTTCACCATGAGTTTGCATGGTCATGTCTTGTGGCAATAATAGATTACCGTAACCATCCCTGTCGGCAGAGGTATAAATAAAACTGTCTACGTGAGGAGTCTTGGTGATGGTTCCGTAATACCTACCATCGTCGCCATTAAAATAAATTGCCTCTACATTATCTTTTCCGCGAAGATAAAATTCCATAAAATCTTTAGCGTCAGACCGAACAAATAATGTAATCTGTTCGTGACGCTCGCTATAATAATCAATCAGCCCCATGCACATTAGCAGGTCTGTCCATCCTTGATGGAAGTATACAAAAGCTCTATCCAAAATATTCTCTCCAATAATTGTATGTCCTATAGTCGTTAGGTGTTCCCCAGCAAATATAATTGTCTACTTCAAACACTTTTACTTTTAGTCCTGCTTGTATGTTTCTATTGATTACGTCGTCAACGTAGAACTCACCAGCGGTTCTTTCGTCGTGGAACCTGTTTACATTCAGACCGTTGATAAAGTCGTTCGCACGCCTATAGTAAAAGGTTCCGATGATCGCATGACGCTCAAGTGGGTTGCCGCCGTTAAACTTTTTACAAGAAACTCCGCGAACATTTCCTTCCTCATCTACGTCAAGCCAAGAATACATATTCGGATTGACCTTGCTTGTCTGATTGTTCCTAAATGACCAGACAATAACATCCACAGACTCATCATTTACTAGATTTAAAAACTTCTGCTCGTCGTAGCAAGCACCGTTGTCGCAAGCTGAGATCAAAATTGGCTCATCTTTGCTTTCTAGTGCATTGACTCCGATTTCGCATGTGCAAGCCTGTCCTTCAGTTACACCAGAAATCTCTATAATATCAGCATCAGGATAATACTTTTGTATCTCCTTATCTATATTAGCCTCGACAACGTGTTTTTCCAAACAAATAAACTTAGATTTCTTAAATTTTGGCAAACTTTTTACAGCCCTAACAATCATAGGGTCGCCATCAATCGGAATCAGGGGTTTTGGTCCATATCCTTCGTCTGCAAACCTTTGCCCATGACCCGCCATAGGTAGAATCAAGGTAAAATCTTGCTCTGGTGCGGTGTTCTGCTCTTTCTTTAGGTTAGCAAAGCAGTCAGACCAACCCTTGTAGATTTCCAGATCGTAGGGCGTTCCCCATTGTAGCATTTTTTCAATTTCAAAAACCCTAACCCACCGCTTATCTTCTAACAATAACTTATAAACAAGACTTACATAGTATTCCCCATTTAGATTCATATTTCTATTCATCAATTCTTGGAAGTATTTTTTAACAATACTGCCAGAGCGGAAATAATAAGTTCCATTCGATGCAAACTCATTCATCTTGTTGTCTGTAAATGGCTCTTTTTCTTTAATGTCTTTAAGGATTAAATGATTTTCCTTACAAAACGCATAATTATCAGAGCCAAGCATGTGTGGATGAAAGCCTGTATAGCATGGTATACAGCCATGATGATTACTAGCAATAGACAGAAACTTATCAAAGTCCCAAACTGTACCATAGTCACAATAACTTACAATTACTGGTCTATCATTGTCGATCTGGTCAAAGATTTGCGACACAGCATAAACCGGCCCTTTTTTGTGCTCTGGAATAACTACAATTTTGCCCGTTGGACAATACTTATTTAAGACCTCGGCCATATGAGTGTTATCAATATGATCTTGATTACAAATAAATGTTACATCTTCAACGCCCGGAAATATGTCCAGAACATGAGCTATAATCGGTTTACCGTCCACTTCGATCAGTGGCTTTGGGTCTTTATATCCAGCCTCAATAAATCTCCTACCGATACCAGACATCGGAATAATTAATTGTATATCTTTTTTATTCATAGTTTACTCTTTAAGTATTCGGGATAATCTGTGCAAATTCCATAGATATTTTTGGCCCTATCTAGATCAAAATTATCAATATCTTCTTTGGATAATAGAGGAATAATACTAAGGTTTGTTAATTCTAGACTTAGGTCATGAACCCAAACCCAGCCCGGATATGCTGGATATGAGCCGGGAGTTACCAAGCAGAACGGGTCGGCAGTATGACAAAAACATTTGAAATCCGGCATGTAAAAAAAAGATTGAATGTCTTTGCAATGAACCCAAAGATGTCTCCTTCTGCTGTGAAGTTCTCCATACTTAACATCGTACTGTGCAAAATCATGCCCCAAATAGATATGTCCATCTTGAGCCCTTACATCAACCTCAACGTACCAATTAGCATTGATTGCTTCATCAATATATGAAAGACTATTTTCTCTTTCTGGGATTGGGCCATTGAGATTACCCCTGTGTGATATTATTCGCGGCATCTATTATTTTTTCCTCTGCTAATTTTAGAAAGTCTTGTTGATTAAATGTATGATGGTGAAAATATGGGTTATTAATGTAATCTAACATTCCCACCTTCTTGTTGGTGAAAGCTAGGAGATTATTACAATGCGTGTAGAATACATATCCGCCACCCTCACCAATATGAATGTTGAATTGGGATCGTTTTAATATGTTTACATTCTTCTTAATTGATTCTAGATCGTAAAGTGCCACCGTATCAGCACTTGTTTCATCTTCAAGGAATTTTAGCCCACCATTCACAATGTCGTCATAGATAGAAAATGTACCATGCTTTTGATATTCTGTGCATGATGACACTACTTTCTCGCCAATAATTTTTACCCGCACATTATATTTATCAAATAAATTAAATAATGGCTCTCTTATTTGATTCCAAGCCTCTTTAAGACCACGATCTTCTACCGTTATACATTTCGTATTTAAAACAATGTAAGGTTCACGATCTTCTGACTTGACAGTGGAAACATATGGCCGAAGCGAATGTGGCTTTACACGCACATAGTTAGCCAAGGCATGAGGAAGTGGATGAACAATTAATGGTGACGCAATACCACCCATCTTATTGTCGGTTATGGTTACGTTGCTAAGTCCAGAGGTCATTTGCTCTAATAGGGCTTTCATTCGTTCGCTATAGGTCTTATCATACTGCGGCCTTAGTCTAGACATGAGTTCGTCATCATAGACAATCTCAAAATCAACGTCTTGACACCCATTGAATATAGAAAAATAATCCATATAAAGAGATACGCCGTACAGTAATTGCACTTTAAATTTCTTTCTCATATTTCTTCAATCCTTTTGCTTCTATCCTCAATGAATAGGTCATAATACGGCTTGTTGCAATGAAGCTCATGAAACTTACAGCCCCAAGATTTTAGTTGGTCATGAGTAAAATTCGCCCAATCAATTCCAGTTCTGCTACCTCTAGCCGTCCAGTAGACAATCCAGTGCCCTTCGTCGTACAGTTTGTTAATTTTCTCAATGCTAAATGGGTCTGGAATGGCCTTATTGTAGTCTTTTTTGCCATCTAGTGCTATTTCTTCGTCGTAAAAGCATATCGTCTCGTCTATGTCCACTCTGATAATCATATCAAATCCTTTCTAAACTTTTCTTTCTCGTCACCAACCAACTCTAAAATATCTGTCGTTGAAAGTGGTTCACTGTTAAAATTGATACAAGACGCTGCTTTTTCACAAATCTCAGTTTTTATAATTACGTCATTATGATTTCTTCCGCAACATATAATACCATGATTTCTTAGTAAGAATACATCTGGAAATTCATCAAAGTCATGTAAGGCTGCCGCTATTTGTTCCGCCAGAGGTTCTCCCGGTTTAGCATATGGAACAACGCACGATCTAACACCATTAAAAACTACTTGATCTGGGAAAAATCTTTGAGTTGCAAATCGTTGCGTGTCATGGTAACTCATAAGTATTTTCAAGCAATTCACAGGGTGGGTATGAGCTATGTAATTAATCTTTGGATTGATCCTGTATAATAGGGCGTGAAATGCCGCCTCCATACTTGGTCTAACTCTTCCAATTTGATTTCCGTCCTTATCACACTCGGCTATTTGCTCTATTGTTAAATTCTTAAAGCCATGACCACTTCCTTTTATCAAGAACCCGTTTGGTAGTCTACATGAAACATTACCCTCTGCTCCAACGACATACGGAGAGAGGTAATGTGCTAACCTAACAATGTCCATCATGCTTCTTTCCTTAGATAAGCCGTTGGTGCAAACCAGTCTGTAGTTTTAACATTGTATTGTAGATTTTTCTCTTTCAAGAACTTATCAACACCAACGCTTTCACTAAATAGATGATATTCATACTCATCAAATAGGATTATGCCTCCGGGAAGCAGACGATCCCACAGATTTACTAGGGCGTGATATGTTGGACGTTCAATATCTACATCAATATAGATCATAGAAGCTCTGAATCCGGGATTGTCTTTCAGAAACTTAGGTAGAGTCTCCTGTACGTCGCCCTTAATGAGTTTAATTTTATTAGATACACTATCAGAGATATTTAAAAGGCGGCTTTCTACGGCCTCTAGGGACAGTTCATTGCCGTCTACTTTGCTGTAAACGGTCTCCATGCTGTTCTTATCAATTTCAGTATCCTTGGTTTTCAGGATAAAGCTACTTTCTCCGGTGTCAAAAATATCAAACCCAATAACTTTCTTGTTTGAGTTTGGCATAAACACTTCTAAGAACTTGACAAATGTTGCCATTCCAGAACCCTTGAATACACCAACCTCAACAATGTCACCAGCCAAGTGTCGGGTTTGCTCGAAGAAGTGGAATCTGTGCAACAGCTTTCCGATCAGTTTAATATCTTGAGAAAAAATAAATCTATTAAATGATTCATAGATGTCGTCTGAAGGGCAATTTTTTACGTTGTTATTACAAATGTCGATATGAGTATATTTATTCATTTAAAATCCTTGCTATCTCTTGCGATGTTTGATTGTTATTAATTAATTCAATGTTTCGTTTTGGTTTTCCATCCCAGAAGTTTGTTACGATAATATCGGCCTGTTCCTTCAATGGCAGAATGTGATTCTGGAAATCTATCTCTCTGTTTTTTATGCTGTCTATGATCGAATCAACTGAGTGTCCCCTCTCTTTAAAATCTCTATTTATTTTCCAGATATACTTCAAGTCTTGTTGTGTGTCAAGAAATATATTAACGTCCGCATTAACCTTGATTGAGTGCAAGCCAACAACCAAGATATAGTCCTGTGGCTCTATTAGTTCTGGTTCTGTAAATTTACCATTAGAGTGATCGTAGTCTCTTTGTTTTACAGCTTCCCCCCTTTTTAGAAGTTCAACATCTTTAATCATTGAGTCTGTATCATTTGATAGTATATTAAGTGGGGACAAGTATTTCCAGTGAAAATCTCCACGCTCCCACCTGTGGTATCGGTCGCACTCAAGAACAACGCAATTCACAAGATGTTCGCAAAGGAAATTAGATAGGGTTGTTTTGCCACTACCTGAATCTCCACATATTGCTATTACAGTATTCATTTTACAACTCTTTTGAATTTATTAAGGTTCATATACCACTCACTATTTAATCCTTCGTCAATTCTATTGAGGTCATCAAGTGGTACTTTTTTTAGTTCATAAAATACATCAGAGTTCCATCCGGCAACTTTTGAGTCGGAGTATGCTATAAACGCATGATTGCCCTTTATACTATGTATTTCTCCAACATCTCCATCCCCAAATCTAACCCTCATATACTTCTTAAAATATCCTGTCTCTGTATGCTTTGTATTGTGCCAATATCTAGTATTTGCATTGAAGCAATATTTGAATCGTGCATTTATATCTAAAAAATATGGAGATACGATACATTCTACCCTAGTGTCCCACGGGCAAAATAATACATTGCACATTCCGCCACCAATAGCACCTACTACACTTTTCGTCTGCTTAAAAACGCCCAGCTTTTCCCTTGTGCTTAAAAGCTCGGTGAATACTTCATTATATCCTACAGATGCCAAAAAGTCAACCAGTTCGTTCTCATTTTTTAGTTTTCTTCTTGTTGTATAGTTTGTGCCCATATTTGATGTGTCATTATGAAGCCATGACCTTCTAGAAATATAAATCTTATCACCAAAAGATGTTACTGGCTCTACCTTATCTGCCAATTCCTTGAGAAAGCTGTATACCTCTCTTCTGGGTGATAGATTAGAGTCGTGACCATGCGTGTACGAATCTGACAAAACTATCTTTTCGTATATCACATCGTTCTGTGCGAACTCTAGTTCGCTTTTACTTATACCGGCAAGCTCAAGAAATTCTTTAACAAAGTTATACATTCCAGATTGTGCATTTGGGAATGTTACCAATAGCTTTAAGTTTGGATAAGTTTTTTTAGCTTCAAAATAGCTTATAAGATATGGTAGTGTATCATAAACAAAGTGATAATAATTATCTGTGTTGTATAAGAAAAAGAAAACCGGTGTCTCAACTACACCAATCGGATCGAGACTTGGGAGATCAAACTCTTTTTGATCGTCGTCCCCAAGGGACATGGTTCTTTCATTGATTGGATTATACAGCGTGTCACTAAAATGACAATAAACAAGAGAGTTGGGGTAAAGCATATTACCTACCAACTCTGCCCTGTCTATTTCATACAAGTGAATTGACCTACCATTAATATCAGAATGTAAGAATGGCGTGTTACAGGCTGTTCTTAAATGGCTAATTTTCATAGCTTGTCTTTATTTTCCCAATAAAATGGCTCTGCTGAATGAAGCGGTGGTTTTGGATGCTTTAACACTAGCGGTCTAGGGTTGATACCATATTGCTCCCCAGACTGAGGATCAATTTCATATTTATATTCGTGAGCAAAGTCAAGATTAAATTGAGTATATTTTGTATTGACCTTTCTAACGTTTTGTAAAACATTCTCTGCATCAACATGGTTTATGATATCTGGAACCTGTAAAGACTTAATCAGTCCACCACCAGTAGCCTTGCCAATTTGCCACTCCATATCACCATCTTCTTCGCCAACACCAAGAAATCTTTCGTCAAACCAGTTCAACTGTGCTATAATTCTTCTATCTAGCATAGTGTGACTCCAACTTCCATTGATCTTGAAGAAGTTTTCACCTGATTGTAGTAAGGATTCTAGTGCGTCAAAAAAGGTGGCACTGGTTATAGTAACATCATCGTTCAGAAGCAAAACCTGATGATTACTAGCGTTCACAAGTAGATTATTCCACAGTTTAGCCAATGATCTAAACTCGGTATGCACATTTGGAAATACATTATCGTGCCCAGCGATAAAATTTAGAGCATCTTTTCTGTACTGTTGATTAAACCCAGCTTTGTATTCGCCATTAATTGCGACCATAATTTCGATGTTTGGACGCAACTCTTTGATTTTATTAATAAGTGGCTTGAAAAACTTATTAAATCTATGTTCAAAAGTTACGATGCCAATAGAGTAATTAGTCATTTGTTATCCTTCCAACCGGGAATCCTAGTTGTTTCCGTTTCTCATATACTTGTTGATCTCGACCAGAATATCGCAGCGTTTTTGCGACCGCCATATCTGTTTGGTTATGGTTTTCGGAACCTTCGATACTCCAATGCTCATGAGAAATAATAATCTTGTCTATGTATTTTTCTCTATCGGAATCTCTTACAACCTCTGTGAACTCATTATCACAATATAAACTCTTGTAATCTGGATGATAGATATAACCAAAACTATTGTATAATGCTCGCCCAAGGATCGAGAACGTAATCAGTTCCCCGTCAGTGTTTCCATCATTAAAATGCACACACCCATTCAAATCTGGGAAATGCTGCTTCATAGCGATAGCAATTTCATTATCCCAATTATGAGCTTTTGGAACCATGTCGTCACTAGCACAAACTACAATATCAAAATCTCGCCCATTGATATGGTCATTAATGGCACTAATCTTTGTAGTATTAGCGTCAAAATTTACTACCCCATCTACATTTGTACGCTTACCAAGGATAGCGTCTATTTGTTTTTTGATGTAAGGATTTGTCATCGTAATGTCGGCTGAATCACAATTGATATTAAAAAATATCTCATGTTTATCGCTACAAGTGTCTACATATTTCTCAAGAACAGATAGAAACTTGTTTGGCCGATTGTACGTTGGGAACTGTATTAAAATCTTCATGCTTATTATATCCTATATCTCAAGAAATTCCAATCATATTAGGGAGATTATTCTTAATTTTTTGAATTTTATTGGTAGCATCTGTATCACCAAGGAGTCTCATAAGTCTTTCAGCTCGGCTAAAACAGTTATGACGCTGTAGAACTTGACCTCTGAGAGCTTCTTTCAGGCTAGTACCGTCCTTTGGCATATTGAAAATTCTTTGTAGATGATTTGACCATTCAGATTCTTCTGATGGACTTGTAATTACTGAGCATTTATTTGCACGAAGTAGTGCATCAAAGAAAAGTTGTGAGGTAACAAATCTAATATTCCCAACTAATACGACCTGATTATAAATATGGGTAATTTCACACATACCCCTGATATCAACCGCCAAATCTAATTCGGGTGATAGTTCTTTTTGGCTGGTCACGCCTAGAAGGTGATAGACCTCTTTATCTTTAATAAAGTCAGTAACTAAATCATTTTTACTTTGGCACACAACGCCACAACTTACAGTATTTGATTGTGCTGGCGGGGTAATTGGAAAGAATAAATCTGCCGCAGGTAGCATTTCTTCAAATTTAAGCTCCTTTGGTTTTACCGGCTTGATATCGCCAGAGAATACAAGTGGGCACTTAATATTTAGTTCTTTAATCATACCCTCAAGTGATGACATTTCGTTCCCTGCAATTCCTCCGATGTTGAGAACAAGATCAACCTTGTTGTTGTTTTGCAAATAGGTCAATAAATCCTGTGTAATAGACCTGTAATGCGTAACAAAAACATTTGGTTGAACACTATCTAAGATATCATAAGTGCTGATTCTTTTATCCGCCCAATATGCTGACTCAATTCCGCTCTGATTTAAGACTCTGTGGAGGTAACTCGATTCCGAAGATGCTAAAGTGGTGTAGTTATCAAACAAAATTCTCATCTTTATTTATCCTTTTGAGGGTTTTAATGTTATTTATCTTAATGATTGCTTCTGATTCATTCTTATTGACTGTTAAATTTCTTCTATGATTCCAGCTATTTATAGCTTCAAAAAAGAATTTATTTTTAAATTCAGGGTTTGATACAATTTGATAAAAGGATTTTATCATCGTTGCACCGCACAAGTACATTATTTCAGTCCAGTAATTGTCTTTTACAGCCAAAGATAGTGATTCCAGTTTTTCATTCTTTGTTTTAATTACGCCAACGTCAAACGGGTTATTTTCTATCTTGTCTTGACACAGGATTGACGACTGATTTAAGTTCAGTGATTTTAAATAAGGGGTGGTTAATAGTACGCCACCGCCACAAATAATCAGCTTATCGGTCATAACATTATTCATGCACAACCTTATACTTTCACAGCAATTAGAATGGTAATAAACCTGATTTTCTACTATTCTAATCTTTACACTTGGACCAAACTTACTTCTTATAAAATGATATATTTTATTTGTTTCAAAACCTGAACATAGAACTATTTCAAAATTGACAAATGCAGAACTAATAGCTTGGATTTGATGCTCTAGCAGGGTTATTTCTCCAACACTTACTAGAGATATTGGCCCATAAGATTTCATCCTGTATCCGTGATTCTCAGCTAAAAGCAGAATTGAAACCAGTTCTGCCTTTTTCTGATTATCCCTTGATCTTGGGTTAATAATACATTCTGATTTTTTCATATTACCCCTAATACATTCTTACTTTGGCAAAAGTTTTTTATTTCTTCTGCCATACTTCTATAATTTGTAAAATTAAAGTATTGAGATCGTACCAAGTGTGCTAAGATCAACAACGTATTATTTGATTGAAAACAAGTAATTTGGCCTAAGTCGTCATTAATATTCTTGTCAATATCTTTAAACGTAGATTCTTTGAGTGACTCACCAGACTCAACTAACGAGAGAAAGGATTTATCAGACACCTTATTAAATGCCTCGGTTTCTCTAAGACTATCTGAATATAGGAACCTGTGGGCAATCGCTTCGCATTGTATACCATTGTTCAATCCAAAGTTTACTAATTCAACTATCTCTTTCCCCGTCCTGTTTGGACATAGTGAAAAAATGACAAGTACCTTTTCTTTATTGTAACAGTTAATTGCTTTAATAATTGAATTTAGGCTTTCATATACTGCCTGCAAATTATCATGTTCAACATTATCAAAGATAACAACACCAAAAGATGATGATACTTGATCTCTAGCTTCTTTTACTTCAGTATCACTCTCTCTATACAAATTACAAAATTGAGACAACTTAAAATAAGATTCGCCATCATTTCTAATGGCTTTACCTTTATCTTGTAATTTTTGCAATCTGTTTGCCTCGCATCCAATTTGACCGCTAGAGTCAGAAATGGCGAAAACACACTTTGAGCAATCCATTACTTACCACGCCTCGCTTTTACTTCGCAATGAATTCCGTCAATTGAAGTGCTAAGGATATGTAATCCAAGACTTTTTAGTGCTTGCTTTAGCGTACCGATGCTTGTAAGCGATTTTACATTACCAATAATTTGTGAGGCGTGTTGCTCTGGAACCGTTCCATTTAGGATATTTTTAGCAAGAACTCTAACTTCAGTTCCGCCTAAAACAATCTCGCCACCAATTCTTAGCTTCTGCAAAACCTGCTGGATGACTGTGGCCGCCTCATCTGCTGGGTACATATCCATAAGGTCGCCTGCCAAGATTAGTTCACACTGATTATCAGCAACGCCAGATAGGTCTAACTGAGTACCAAAGCATTGGACATGATGAAAGTTTTCAATCTTCTCATTTTCTGTTCTATAAATCTGTAATTTCATTTATCTTACTCCATAGGTTTTGTCAAAAACATTGTTCCACTCATTAATGAATCGTTCTTCCGAGAACTTTTCTTTGATTGTTTGCCTTGCCGCATGACCCATTTTCTTTGCTAGGTCTGGATTAGCAAATAACTGCTCGATATAACTTCTCATGTCGGTCTCATCGTTCGTTATAAAGCCATTAACGCCGTGTTCAATAATATTAGGGATTTCACACGTAGCGGTAGAAACGACCGCACAACCGCAAGCCATAGCCTCTAGCATGGACGTAGGCACAGGACTCAGAACGCTTGGGTTAATATAAACAAGAGACTCTTGATATTGTTTAACTAAGTCGTCCACTGACTCTGCTGCTTTGGATA
>Ga0181553_10001380_pt1 | contig 21549 bp, 10 predicted proteins | sample 011ome_17_FD_133753 | JGI IMG/M metagenome (GOLD analysis project Ga0181553, IMG submission 133753) | Coastal salt marsh microbial communities from the Groves Creek Marsh, Skidaway Island, Georgia - 011502XT metaG (megahit assembly) | ecosystem: Environmental > Aquatic > Marine > Intertidal...
TGAGGAGTCAACACCGCCGCACGCGCGATTTGGGGGTGTTGGGAAAGCGCACAACGGCGTGACGACGAGGAGGACGACGAGGACGACGAGGACGACACACGCGTGAGCGCGTAAAGGTGGTGAACGTGCGTGAGAGGTGTAGACGAGCGCGCGTCGTTGTACAGTGAAACCACGCGCGCGATGGGCGCGGGAAGCGAACACGATGCGGACGCCGACGCCGATGCTGATGCCGATGCCGATGCCGACGGGCGGGTGGACATTCGACACGCGCGCGACGGGAATGGGGAGGAGGTGCGGGAGCTCGCGGCGTACGGCGTTCCACTCGGTTCGTTGCGAGCGATTGCGTATTTAGATACGTTTACGCAATTACGACGACTATGTATACATGGATGTGGATTGAAAACCATGGATGTGGACGCGTTGTCGCACTGCGTGGATTTGGAAGAGTTGAACGTGTCCTCAAACGACATTACGTGCGTCGAAGGCTTGCGGTGGTTGAAAAATCTCAAGTCGTTAAACTTGGCGAGCAACGCGATTACATCTACTCTTGGGCTTCACGAAGCATCGACGTCGTTGGAGAAGTTGAATATAGCAAACAACAGAATTACCTCCCTCGACGGGTTGCGTAGAGACGACGGATTGGAATGGGGAATTCGGCATTTGGACGCGCGAGGCAACGAAATTGCACGCTTTCAAGACGTGCGAGCGCTCGCCGAGCTCACTCGACTGGAATCACTGCGCCTGCGAACGATGGATGATGATTCGGTGATTAGCGAAGAAACAAACACGGTGTGCGATACTGGATCTTATCGTCTTACCGTAGCCTCTCTCGTTCCTTGGTTGAACCACCTGGACGGTGTCGTGGTGAGCGTCGAGACGAGCACTAAGGCGATGACTAAAACGCTCGAGAAGACTGCGGTGCAAGGGCGCGAGGATCAAGGTGGACGAATGACTCCGCCAATTACCGAGCACATTTCTCGAACGCCAAAGAAATGTGAACAATCGGCAGGAACAGATAGTGTTTCGAGCGATTGCGTCATGAAAGGAAAACCACCCGTCGCCTCAGGCGCGGTGCACACGCACGTGCGAGACGAGGCGTGTCAGACTGATTCGCCATTTGTGCCGAGAAACATCGAAGCAGAGACACAAACAGTCGAAGATGGAAACACTAGTTCAACTGCTCTTTGCGAAGTCGACATTCTTCGTCAGGACTTGTTATCGGCTCATAAAGCGCTCGAGATGTCGTCAGATGCCGAGCAGGTTGCCAACCGACGCATCGACGAACTGCAGTCAACGCTTCGAGATGTTCGTCAAGAATCAGCAGAAAATCTTGCTCAACTGAAGAGTATGTATGCAATTGAGCATGAATCGCTCGCAAATCGTCACGAATCTGAATCAAGCAAGGTAACCGCGGAAAACAGGAAATTGGAAAACGAGAACAATGATCTGATGGCGCGCGTCGCCGCACTGGAAGCGGAATTGTCAAGCACTTCTGCAAACTTTACAAAAAATTTGGAGTCGGCCCAATTAGAAATCGATGAGTTACGCGCAGCACGTGCCGAGCTCGACAGTGCGTTCAAGGAGTCGGAGATCCTGAACGAAGAATTGGCACAAGTCATAGAGAGTCAACGCGGGGACTTGACTGAATACTTGAGGACTCGTGAGTTGGTCAAAGTTTTGGAAGCAGAGTTAACATTGGTTGGAAAGTCCGTAGACGATCGACAAAGCGCGCACAAAACAATAGCAAGCGCAAAAAGTGCGGCAGAAAAGGCAGAGAAGGCTGCTTCTCAACGTGAAGCGAAGGCGAGAGAAAGAGAACTCATCGCCGAGAAACTGGTTAGAGACGCCGAGGCTTTGCAGACACGCTTGGAAGCAGCAAACGAGAGTACGCACGTAAGGGATGATATGATTCAGCATCAAAGTCAGCTCATAAGGTCTCTCAAAGAAGAGGCGATTCGAGTCAATAAAGAAAAGACCCTGTCGTTGGCAGCCATGGAGACAAAGGCGTCGCAGAGCGACGCCAGGATTCGAGCGTTAATGACAGAGTGCCATTCGCTCATGGAGCAAGTTGAGGCGCTTGAAATGAACACAAGTGAACTCGAGAGTGCTCTCGCTGAAATTCAATTCGATCGTGCTTCGTACGAGCATGCACTGAAAAATGCACAAGATTGTGTTGACGAGCGCGATAACATGATTGACCGCTTGCAAACCCAACTCTCACGAGTCACGGAGACACTGAGCACTCGAGACAGAATTGAAAATGCAAGGACCATCGAACTCGAAGATCAAGTGAACGAGTTACAGTATCAGTTAGGCATTGCTAGGGAAGACGCGAGAACTTGTGAGAGTAAGATAAAGGCTATCAGAGAAGAAAGCGATGCCGACGTAAGAGAGGCGTACAAGCGCGTCGACGACGTTGAGAACGAAATGAGAGCGTTGTTGCTCGAGATGTCTGAAGAGAGGAGAGCGAATCGAGAGCGACTAGACCGCATAGGAAATTTATTGAATATCACGCCTTCGAAAGCTGAAGAGTGGTATGGTAACTAACGTGCAGACTAGTGCGATTAGAGTAGATTTTTAACTAAATGTTAGATGGAATGTAGCTATGAACGCGAGCGAGTGCACGCAGTTGCCATCACTTCTTGACATCCATCGAGCGCTTATAAGCCAAAGCTAATACGTCAATTGATGTCATGAATCGTAAACTGCGTGTACTTGTACGATTCCAGCGCTCTTTAACCGTTGTCGTCATAGTTTATGGTCTTGCACTCTGTCGCGACGGTTGGCTACAATGGTTTTCCTCGGATGAATTGACCGCTGGGAGCAGCGTAAAAACTGCGATAATATTGACATTGGGTGCCGTGACGCCAAGCGAAGAGGATGACGTGCTTGCACGTGAGATAGATGAGCTTCACTACCTCAGTGCTCAACTTTTATTTGATGACTTGTTGAAAAATTGTTCTTCTCGGTACCATGGGGTGATAGTTTACGAGAATGCGCATCGAGAGTGGTTTGGCAATTGGGAAGTCGAGTTGGTCCCCACATCAAGAGAGACTGAAAGACGAGCATGGGGTCCTGCATATGAGGCGTTTAGTGGCATATATGGCGCACCAGTGAAACCTGCAGCAATTCGCTGGGTCGCTGAAAATAAAAAATCATTCCGCTCAGCGTGGTGTCTCGAACCCGATGTCGTTCTCGCCAAAAAACCATGGCAGTCGCTATTCGATAAATACGACACAAATGACAGTGATCTCGTAGCCTTCAACGTGACTTTTCGACATAAAAATAAGCATCGTTGGAACCACTGGAAAGGATGCTCATTCTGTCGTGGGCTCGCGAAAGCTAGTATGCAAGCCGGCCTACTTCCGGCGTTTCGGTTTTCTCAACGGTTCGCAAAAGAAATGTACAATTCTTTGAGATCCACCAACACAAGCGCGCACCACGAAGTATTCATACCAACGTTTGCAACAGCTCATGGATTTTCATGGACAGATTTAGCCCCTGAGATTGGCTACGTCGAGTGGCGACCCATCATCAACGCGCGCTTATTGCATTCGATGAATGAAAGCGTGAAAATCGGTGCGCTGTACCACCCGATCAAATCCCCCCGGATATTTCAACAGTTCATCGCCAATCACTCACGCACGGATCACTAACTGCACGTCAGGTGCTATCGGTTCGTGTAATATCCATCGATTTCCTTCCCCATGTTGGGATATCAAAACCACCGCGCGCGCGCATCGCGCGCGTCTAGGGCCCAGATTACTTGGTCCACCTCGTGAAATCGTCGAGTCATTGACTCAAGAAAATGACCCACTCGAATTTGGCCGCGGGACGCGACCGTTCGGTTTCAACACGTACTCATCGCCACCGTCAACGACGCGAGAGAATACCGCGCGCGCGTGAAGCCGTCGACGTTGTAAAAGTATTTCTTAGCAACCACTCGCACGGGCGTTGGGACCGATGCAACGTCGTACGAGGGTGTGATATCGGTTTAACGTTCATTGAGTCGCCACTCGCACGTTGGTGACTTTATCGGCGTTCGCCGCCGTGTAGGGGCGATGGCGATAGATAAACTGCACACGATGACGCAAAAGTCACGAAGATATAGTTTGTGGGCGTTGCTACCGCTCGCACTCGCGCTCGTACTTGTATTGGTGTGCAGCGCGGCGACATTAGTACGGAGCGTGACGTTTAATCGATGCGAGTTTAGTTGCTCAGAGGACTTGGGACAAGGTAGTTGTGATTCCGATGGCACGTGCACGTGCTCTACTGGCTGGAGTGGCATAGCATGCGATGTGCCGTCTCAAGCTTTGTCAAAAGTGTTTCGACTCGATGGGACATATGGATACGTGTTCAACACTTCTGGGACGTCATACAAGGAAAATAGCGTCAGTGACTTGGTATATGATACAATAAAGGGGGTGATGTACGTTTATGGATTGGACGAGAATGGTAGTCCGCGTGTTTTTGAAATGGATCCCAGATATCCAGAGACCTTTACGGCTGATGGGATAACATCAAGAGGTTGGGGACCAACAAGTGGGCCTCGAAGAGCGTCGACGATTAAGCCAGTCGCGTTGACGGTGGAGACAGAATTTTGCGGGCCTGGAATTACAAGCTCATGTGTTGCGAAACATCCCAGAGCATATGGTCATAGCGATCCAACAAAATCTCGGGGTTGGTACGGTGTTTACTCAAAGTTAGCTCTCGATGTTTCAGCAACATTGACTGGTGTTTACGCGCCTCTCAACATGTGGCACCCAACTGTTAGCAATAGGTTCAAGTTTAGAATCGTCAAGTACGTAGGAACAGTATGTCCAGCTGATACATCACTATGGGATAGTTGCATGTTGGGCACTGCTTCGAGTGGGGAGCATTCGAACAACTTTGAAAAAGATGGTTACATCTTGGACGCGATGGGGACTGATCCTAGCAATGGTATTGTCGTGTACAAAGCCTCGCACGAAGATGGAGTTTCTTCCGGTGTATTAGGTATTCTAGGCTCAACACTTGTCTCCAGAGGAGAGTTCACTCTTCAGCCTAGTCTTCTTGCTTCAAAGTGCGCGTCTTGTGCAACAGCGCCAGACGCCTTAAGACTTGAAACAAGCATCAGCTACTCGGATACAGTCGTGGCAGTCAACTATGTGATATTTGCCGGCTCTGCACTGTTGGACGACGTCAATGGAATATATTACCCAGCTTTGTTTAAAGTGAACACAGCTCCGAGCACCTTGACTGGTGATGGCGTTGAGATGTATCTGGACACGACTAGCGTGAAGGTGCTTGATACATGTGAGGGACAATTGGATGCTAAACAAGGACGATTCTCGACTTTTACGGCAATGACTTCTCATGATGGAAAAGGATATGTCGGAACTTCTGGCAGAGACAGTGACTGTGATGGTTGCTATCGTCGTGCTGCATGCATATTCATGTTTGATTTGGGCTTTGCTGAAGGTGCGAGTCCGACAGCTGTCATCGCACTCAACGCCAATCTTGGGGAGCGGGATGTGACGAGTGCTACCGTACAACCGGCAGCAACAGCTTCTGACAAAACTTACATGTTTTGGGCTGTCGGTAAGCGGGATGGAGAGGCTAGCCGGATTGTGAAAATTGAGATCGGCGGGAGTGACACTTCGAGCGCTTGCACAAGCGGCTGTTTTAGGCGGGTAGCATCCATCGAAGAAAGTTTTCCATTTGCAGGTATTCGTTATATTCCATCAACTGGAGGTATATTTGCGGTTAGCTCGTCGGAATCGACGGCGACTTATGTAAAGTACTCGACAGTTGTGATTTCAAGCGTTGAACCCAAGTATGTGAGCACGGCAACATCGGGCAAATCAATTCAGATTTTAGGCAGCGGTTTCTACTCGCAAACCCTTGAAAGTGATCAAAGTCACTCTATAGCATGTAGATTCGGACACTCGCTGGATACTCATGATGGATTCTCAACAACTTCATGGTCAGCTGCCACGTTTGTCTCTTCGAGTGAAGTCACGTGCGTTGCGCCAGCATCGGCAGATTCAAATTCGACTAGTCTGGGATATGCTGAGGTTCAAGTATCCTTCGATGGATTTCCAAGCGACTTGACTGACCCTACGGGCATATGGGAGGGCTCAATGTGGAATTCTGGTGATTCTCACGTACTCTATCATGATCCCGCTGTGGTCGTTGAAACAAAGATTGAGTCGTCAGCTGCTCAAGTGTTATATACCGGGGAAGATGTCGATGAGAAGCCTGTGACGCTGCGTGTACTTGGCGGTCCATTTATAAATTCTGCGGATCTCAAATGCAAATTCGATGACGCCGATACCAGTATCGTGAGTGCGACATTTGTCTCAGAATCAGAAATAACCTGTACGATTTGTACTGTCGTCAACGGGAGATGTAACAATCCACCAGGGAGTCCTTTGCCTTGGCTCTCTAGTGGGGCTCCTGCTGATGTTTCTGTCGCAGTCACACTAAACGGCCTTGATTATGGTTCATCGACTGGGAGTTTGAAGCTCTATGGTCCACCGGCTGGAGTCAAAGTTTTATCCATGGCACCTACGTATCGCGCGTTCAAGGCGGATTCAACATTCTCTCTGGATTCATTTACAGTCGGACTCGTTGATTTGAATGGCTTTTCTATTCCAAATGACATGGGAATAGGAGGCTCCAAGGGGTTCACTATATCAGCTGTTCTAAATGGGCCATCGACGGTTGCTATTGTATCGTCAACTGCCTCGGCGCAAACAGTGAATGGTGTAGTGACGTTGGCGCTTGAGTTGGATGACGTTCCGCCAGCAGGTGAATACACGATAACGTTCACAGGAGCTGATTGTACCGACACAAGCTGCTCAAATAATTTAGTTACTTCAGCGCACGCCTATTTTTCGGTAGAACCTGGGTCTGCAAGTGGATTGAATGTGGTACCCGGTTCGTCCCGCGGCAATCCTCTGTACATTACGGATGGCGCCCTGTTCCCATCTGATGTGGTGATACTGTCCGGGGCTAAGACGGTAAACGTTGGTCACCTCACTGTTAGTATCATAGATGTGGCAAGAAATGAACTCGGATCATTATCAACAGAGGATATTTCAGTCACAGCATCTCTTGTGGTTGGGAGCGTCGACACAAACGGTGAGTATGAGATGCGAGCCCAAGGCGCTCAACTGTCGGGAACATTAACTAAAACCACAGTAAACGGGCGAGTATCATTTTCGGATCTAGTACTTACGGCATCAGGTAACTCCGGTACGCGTACCGTAGGTTCGACAGCAGATATTACTTATGGAGGAGCAACACGCGGCGACTATGGTGAAGCTTCGAAGTACGTCATCCAGTTTGCCGCATCAATTGGCAATGTTCCAGTCTTGGCTCATTCAATTTTGCGTATTGACGTCGGCGAACCAGTATATCTTCGAATCAATGGTACATACAGTGCAATTACAACGTACGCCGAAGCCTCAAAGCAACCTGTTGGTGAAATTATTATTGGTGCTTATGACGGTGGAAATAATTTTGTAGGTACCGCTGAAACAGCGCTTCGCAATGTTCACGTGGAAGCAACAGTGGGCATCACGTTAGATGGTACCGTGGACCTTGCACGAGAGATCGATACGGGCATCTGGCGTTTCTCTGATATTACAATTGTTTCGCCGACAGCGGCCAACTTTGAGCTGAAATTTACATCCGCAGATTTGACTCCCGTCATCCAAGTTGTAAACGTGCTCGCTGGAAATGCCGGATATAAGTTGGTACCTACTACTTTGTCACTAACACCACTCGTAGCAGCCTCAACTGTTCAATTTGATTCGTTTGCAGTAAATGTTTTCGACTGGACGAACAATGCTCTCGGCACTGGAGATAGGCATTCCACTGGCGACGGATATGCTCCAAACAGAAGAATTCGTGTAACGTGTGAAACATTGACTCTCACTGGATCCGTTGAAGTCTTCACAAATGGGGCTGGTACTGCTTCTATTCCCGCTTTATCGGCAACGTTGCCCAAAGCAGGTACCCATACGATCGTCGTGAGCGAATACGATGCGGATGTCAACGGCGAGACCCGTGCTGGACGATTGCAGGGAGCAACTGTCACCATCACCATCAGCGCTGGGGCCGTGAGTGGATTTAAAGTATCGAAGTCCGCGCAACTTGAATATACTACATCTTTCAGTGAAAGTTTGCAAGTGTCAGAAATCTCAGCGTATGCTGTCGGAGATACGATTCCACTTGCGGACTTTGAGGTCGTCCCCGTTGATGTCGCTGGCAACGAGTCTCCAACGGGAACTTTACCATCTGGTATTACTTTAACGGCATCCATGAATGATTCAAGCCGAGATATATATCCATACATATTGGGAGCAAATGAAACGACTATCGCTAGAGAGGCTGTTCTGACTGTGTACGCAGATACTTCACTGTACCCGAGGACTGGTTCTTTGATAGAAACTACGTCGAGTGCTGGTGTCGCAACGTTTTCCGGTTTACATTTGGTGAAGCCAGAAACTGGAACATACACGCTAACTTTTGCTTCAGGATCATCGTCGTATACTTCGGCCGTTGCAGAGCTTAAAATTACCCCGGGTAGGTCTCAGCATATCGGATTACTTCCGTACTGTGACCTGTCAGCCGACGCCTCTGTGTGCGATGAAAGTACAAATTGCACCTGCAACGCGTACAGAGCTGCTTCGGATGTACCACTTCATCCCATCAGCGCTTACATTTTAGATGGTGCGTTGAATCCTGTCGGAGATTTTGACACGAAAAGTTGCGAAACATGTCCAGAGAGAAAGATTATCCTGTCGCCGAAAAATGTCACGTTGTGTCAGAGCGTTACCAATGGTGGCGACGCATGCGAGTGCGCTGGCTTGGCGAGTGCAACCTCGACGTTGGATGGCAAACTATGTTCACCGACTGTCGCTATCGAGGTGACCCCTGAGTCGGGATTGGGGTATTTTGACGCTATCTTCATAGCCGCTCCGAAAGTCGGGACATACGCAATTGAGTTGTACTCTCCTGGCCTCACGAGTGTAGAGTACTACTTTTCAGTATCTCTAGGAGTAGCCGCAGCTTTCGTGCTGGACAGCGTTCAGGCGAGCAGTGTTCTCACTTCAGAAGTAGAAACTGCTATCTCGACCTCTAGTAATCCCCTTGTGGGACGTTTGTACGACGGCGGAGGAAATTTCATGTCTACGGCGACGCATGGTGAACAAATATTCGTTTCGTGCGAAACTGCAACTTTGGCCGAGTATCCGCAAGGAATTAATCCGGTAATTGGAGGAAAAACTTATGCAGCATCATGCGGGAGCGTTGCACTATGTGCATCTCAGGTACGTTTGTTTCGTTCGACTATCGAATTAATTATTCATTTCCAGAAAAAATATTAACGTTTTATTTAATTGTAGAGCGCAACGGCAGGAGTTGTGGAGTTCAAGAATCTAGTCTTACTTGCACCCACTGCAAATATACACACGATCATATTTACTATGAATGACAAGCAGGTGGCATCGTATGAAGTCACTGTACAACTTGGAAAAGCAAGTAAATTAACTGTGGCAAATTCGCCCGAGACGTCTTATCAAGCTGCGGCATCAACGAAGCTCGGTTTGATCGAAATTACCATCGCAGACGGCGCTGGTAACGTTTTAGGGACATCGAACACCGATGCATTCATTATCACGACTGCAATGACAGGACCAAGGTACATTTGACATCAATTATGTCTCATTAATTAATTAATTAATTAATCATCAAAACAGGCACACTTTTCGGACAACCGCAGGACGTAACAGGACTATCGGCTCTGGATATGGCAATGTGCTATTCTCAGATCTAATTGTTGATACTCCAGAGGTAAGCCGTTCTTTTACTTTGAGTCAGTGTGAAGTTTCACTGATGTGTAATTATTTCGCAGGTTGGCAATTATCTTCTGACGTTCAGTTGTATTGGTTGTGCCGAAATTGGGCTCGTGATTGAGCCTATGTCGTTTGGTTTCAGTGTTTACCTCGGAGTTCCAGCTGCACTTGCAGTTGCAACGGTACGATTCACTCTTTTATATCTCTATCGAATTATTTTATTAATTAATTAACGCAGTCTTACACTTCGCATTCAACTGGGGAGACACTGACATTGCAAAGCAGTTATAGTACTGCCAAGGAAGTACCACTGAGTTCATTCGTTGTGCAAGTGATCGATGAAGCATCGAACGTGCTGAACTTGCAGTACGAAATCGACGTGGAGGCTACTCCGGTGAGCGTTGGGTCCTGCACTACGTCAGTGGTTGAAATGGCGTACACGCCCCAGAGTGTGATTTCTGGTGTGGCGATTTTCGATGATATTGTCGTCAAAAGACCTTGCACGGGAACGTATCACTTGACGTTCAGCTCACCAGGGCTTTCGTCGGTCTCAACTCTGCTCACTTTCAGCACTGGCTATCCATCAACTATTGATGTGTGCACAGTGAATTCCTATACACGAGTCGAAACTGGGTTGTGCAACGATACGTACACGTACGTCGGCGCAAGTGATATGGTTTTGCAAAGTTTTTCAGCACAACTGACTGATCCAGGTGGACTTCACGTCGGTGACGCTTGGGATGCAGAAGCACGTAACGTCACAGTTGAGCTTGAATCGTTCGTGCTGGCCCCCGGTCAACCTGAGGTGGTCTCCACTCCAGCCCTCATTGCCGATTGGAGTGGCTCCCTTCTCGCGTCAAGTGGCGCGGTTGGATGGTGCGCAGATACCATGGATGCAAATCCTCAGAACGTTGTCGTTCGAAACCCTCTCACGGGTGGGTTATCTTATGAAGTACGATACTCAAATCCTGCGGCGGCGTATTGTCGGGAAATTTCATACAGTGGAGTAGCACCTGATACACACTATAACGTGGGACTTAAAATTGATATTGGTCTTGCTGGTGTTTATCGTTTACGAATAGCTTCCTATTGTGGTCCTGAGCGCTGTCCTGGCGCAATCTATCCTACGCTCGAGTCAGATTTGTTACAGTTTACAGTAATACCAGGAGCGCCAGCAGCTCTCAAGATGTTGACTGCTCCACCCTTCGTAAATGAGAACGATTTTGCACTTATACCAGCTCCCGAGATTGTTTTAGTAGATTCAGTAGGAAATGTCTGCACGCAAGTGGATACATCGATTGCAGTGAGTGTCACGCCCTCGCTTACGAATCTTCTTGGAGCTGTGGGCGAAATGGTATCTGGTGCGGTCAAATTTGATAATCTCAAGCTTGTTGGCGAACGTGGAGCCAAATACCGCTTAACGTTCATTTCTGATACGTACAGTCTCAGTACTACTTCCGAGAGACCGTTGACTGTCATGAACTGCTCGTCTATCAAGCCCAACAGTGCGCTATACAACGGCGAGTGTTCGTGCATGCCTGGCTTTACATCTGATTTGAGTGGAGAGACAGGATATACTGCTGATCTCGATAGTTTTTACATCGAAAGCAATACGACGCTATACAAAACCACGATAGGATCTACGGACTGGATCAGCGCACTTCACCCTTATGGAGTCTGCGTTCCGTGTGCGAACGGATTTTACAAGTCATCGCACGGTGCAGATGCGTGTGTTTCTTGCCCAGATCGTATGGATACGGCTCGTTCGGACGGTATTTTGAGAAATCAATACTACGCATCTTCTGGAAGTCTTGTTCTAGGTTCCTTGGCTCATGTAGGCAAGGATGCGTGTCATTGCATCTCTCAGACGCAGACGCCATTTTTGAGTTACTATCGCCAGCTTCCACTGGACGCGTACTTGTGTGGAGATTGCCCTGTAGGTGGTGAATGCGATGGAGACGTCATCGAACGCGTGAGAGCTCTCCCAGGTTACAGCAGATTTAAATTAACGTCACTTACTTTCAGAGAGTGTCCTTTTCCTGAAGCATGTTTGGGAGGAGTCAACAGCACTTGCCTCGATGGCAGTTACACGGGGAGTCGTTGCGCAGCGTGTAGTAAAGGTTACGCGTATGATCCAATCAAGGGAGCTCATCCTCCAAAGTGCTATGACTGCGCATCAGGTGCATATTCAGTAATGAATTTACCCATTATCATCTTGAACTTTCTGTGGTTCTTTATTCTGGCCTGGCTCATTCGCCGCATCAATTTACGACGGGGATCTCAGGCTGTAAATTTGGTAAAATCTTTCGTTACATACTTACAAATGACCGCGTTGGCAAAACATCTAGATTTGAGCTGGCCAGACTCGGTCAAACAATTTTTATTGTTGGCCGAGAAACTGTCACTGTTGGATATTCGTTCATCTGCATTCAAGTGTGCATTCAACTGGAACTTTTATCAGAATTTCGCGTTTCATGAACTTTTACCCATCTCGCTTGGTGTCGTGTTATTCATCTATTTTACAATCGTGAAATATGTTGAAGAATTAAAAGAGGAGATGGCTAAAGCGCGAATACAAGCGAGTAAGAAGAAGTCTGCAAATGCTGATGACTCAGCGGAAGAGGACAACAACGACGCAAAAGTCAACGTGGGAGCGCAATTAAAGAAAGATGATGGCACCGCAGGATTAGAGGAATCTTGGCAAGTCAACGCTTATGATAAAGTCATTTCTTGGCTTGTTGTCGCTCTGTGGTTACTTTATCCCACATTGGTACAATACTTCATTGAGTTTACGCAGTGCACCGGGTCGCCCGGGGATGAGGATCGACACTTTGTGTCTGATTACTCTCTCCAATGCGCTGGACCTTTGTACAGCACGCTATTGGTAGTCGCGGTAGTATGCATGATTTTGTACGGCTTGGGAATACCGATGTTGCTCTTACATATGTTGACTGGTGAGGACATCACAAGTTCGCACAATTCAGTTCTCGTGCAATACCGTTTTGGATTGCTCTTCAAAGGTTTAGATATCAAGTGTTCTTGGTGGTGGGAATGGGTTATCTTTGTTCGGAAATTTGCGCTCATCATTGCTATTATTGTGTTCCAGCAGAGCCAGGTTTTCGGCGGCTATTGCGCAAATTGTTTGCTTCAATTTTTCTTTTTGCTTCACATCATCGCGCGTCCGCACGTCTCGGTTGAGCACGGAAGGATTGAAACCAATGGCTTGCTCACGGCCATGGCTACATTTACTGGTGGATTGATTTTTGCACAGTCGAGTTCTGATGATAGTACCGGTAGTAGCGGGGGTCTGATTCTCTTCATGACAATCGCATTTTTCGTTGCACACTTCTGGACGTGGTACACCTTTGTGCGCACCCTGCGCGCGCTTTTCAAAGAGGAGGGTGAAGAAGCCATGATCTCTCGTGCGGTTCGTGATTTGGAATTCGAAGACGAGGTCGTCGACCACTTCGATAATGAACGTGACGCCGCCATTATTCAACAAGAAGCTCTCGCCAGGGAGCACGAACGCATCCGTCTGCGTGGCATGGTTGGCGAGCGCCTTCCGTTTGCCGACGACGACTTGTTGGACGCCATCAAGCGAGATTCCACGATTGATATTCGCACCGAACACAAGGAACTGAGTGCTAAACTCGAACATCTTCGTGAAAAATGGAAAGAGCGCACCGCGCAGAGAGACGACAGACACGTCGCTCTCGATGAGCGTCACCTATCAAACATGGAGCGTCGCGCGTCCAAGCGCGCCGACCAAAACGAAAACGTGACCGATAAAACATAACCATACTGGTAGTCACATTCGCGCGCGCGAGTGTGATTTGTAATCATAGTCATAGCTGTCAAGATTTTCGCACATACCTATATCCTACGTCCTCACACCCTCGTCGCACCGTCACCATTCTTCGCGCGTATTGTCCTCCTCGTCGCGGCGTTGGCCCACCATCGCGTGGTCACGCCTCGATCACTTTTCGTGCGTGCTGCGGGGGAAATCGAATCCCGATCGGGGAGATTTTTGGGACACGTGCTCGAGTCATGATTGGTGAAATCACCCAAACCAAAAAATGTTTGGTTTAAAAACCACTGGGGTGCACAACCCTGAAAAAATTCTGCAAAGTAAATAATATACATGGCGTTCGAATGACGTCGAATACGACATCACGACCCCGACGAAGATTCTGATCCTCCCCGCGAAGGCCGAGGAATCGCGTGCGACGCGCGTGATGGATGCGCGACGCGCGACACTTTGCACACGCACACAACGTAATATGTCCGCCTCTACCTCCACGTTCGCCGGTAAGGCCATCGCCCAAAAGGTTGCGCTCAAGAAGACGCAAAAGGCCAACGTCACCGTTCGCGCCTCGGCCGAAAAGGTGCGCACACACGCGCGACATCGCACGCATCGATGCGCGATGGGTGACATCGAAACGCGCGATATGCGTCGTCATCGACCGTGCGAACGCGCGATCGATGACGTGCATGATATCACATGAAATGTTTCTCACGTGCTTGTCCTCTCGTCATGACGCTCACGTGGTCGATGGGGCGCGTATTCCACCCCGATCGTCCCGATTCTCGACTCGCGCCAGTCATCGCCCACCATCACTGACCGATCGTTCGCGCCTTGATCCGTGCGTTGTTGACGCGCTTTAGGCTGTGTCCTTCTTCGCTGCCACCGCGGTTGTTTTGTCCGCCACCCCGTCCTTCGCGGCGACGAGCATTGAACTCACCGACAAGCGCTCGGAGAACCAAAACGGTCTTCAGTTGATCTACGAGGTACGCGCGCCACGCCCATCGCATTCTTGGCGCAACCGTATCCAGATGGGATTTTGTCAATTTTTCCCCTGTTGCGACGATCGGTCGAGCATTGGATGATGTTGGATAGTTTCGTGGAACCTCTCTCTATGCGTGGTACTGACGGTGTTATTTCATACTGTAGGCTCGTGATTTGGACATTGATGCCAAGCCGCGCTCGGAAGGCCCGTCCCGCTTCTCCTTCCAAAAGCTCACGACGAAGGAAACCGCGGCGCGCGCCAAGGAGTCTGTGGTGCGTACGCGTGCGCTCGACTGTATCTGAATCACGCGCGCGCGCTCGTTTCAATAGACACGCGCACACGATGAATGCGTGACTAACATGTTACTTTTTTTTCATTCGATACAGACCCGCATCAACAAGGATGTTGGTGAATACGTCGGCAAGAAGTACTGGACCCAAGCGTCCAACGAGCTCCGCCGCCAAGTCGGTACCCTCCGCTTCGACATCAACAACCTTGTCGACGCCAAGGGTGGTGACTCCGCGTCTGCCAAGGCTTTCTACAAGAGCCTCGAAAAGCTTGACTTCGCTATCCGCCAAAAGGACCAAGATGCCGCCACTGCGCTCCTTGCTGAAGTCCAATCGAGCGCCAACGCGCTCATCGCCTCTCTTGCTTAAATTCTGAGCGACGACGACGAGAAGAGACGCGCTGGAGATGCAGCACCGAATTTAGTCAACATGATTGCTATAGCCATGATTTCGGTGTTCGGGGTGTATTGCGAGTTATTAATGTAATAACAAATGCGACCAGAACAACAACCGAGATCGATTTTCAATCGAAACAAACACATCAAAGCCAAAGCGCCATCCTCTGTCTACACTTTCTCTGCGCGCGCGATGCACCACTTCCTCACATCCCATCGCGACTGGTGCACCGGCGAGGGTTCACATGTCGTGCACCATACTCTCTTCGATACCATGCGCATCGTCGTATTCGCCGCGACTGGCGCGGAGTACGCCCCGGGCGGCGCCAAAGCCGTCGACGTCTGCGTCTGCTGTGGCGTCTGTGCCATCGTCACGCCGCTCCACCGCACGTCTCGGGTTTAGCCAAAGCATAGCGCACGATAGATGCCGACGAGGACATCGGCATAGCACACTACTCGTCGCGTTCGCGAACGTTCTCGGAGATGGCGCGCAGGAAGATGCTCGCGACGACGTCGTTGAAGAGTTGAGTAAAAGGGCGAGCGTGCAGCTGCCGCAGGCGAGGCGGAGAGTGCAAATGACGTTCACGTGCAATAAATGCGACGGCAAGACGCAACGGATGATAAATCCAGATGTACTAGAAAAAGGCACAATGTGGGTGCAGTGCGGTGAGTGCGAGGCGTGGCATCAAATCGTTGACAACCTCGGTTTGATTTTTGATTTGTCCGGGGAATGGGAAAGCGACGCAAAGGATATTAGACGAGCGATGCGTGAGCGAAGAAAAGAGTCGGAGGATTGATTTGATCTATATATGTATATACACTCTATTGTTATTGCTATACTGGTACATCAATATAATGTTATTCATGCGTAATATTCCATCGTTTGCACGAGTCCTTCGGGAAGAATTGGAACGCGCTCTTTGTCGTGCAACTTTTTGGCGTACATGAATGCACCAACAAACATCGTCGACGCGATAGCTGCGATGATGTACATCGCCACGAAAGGCACGGAGGTGAAACCCAAACCATCAAAGGTATTTGAAAGCTGTATGCGCCCAAGAGAAGACTCGGGCGATGCATCGTCGGCGCCCGTTGTTTCGCTGTTTGTCACAACTTTTGGCGGGTTTTGATTGAACAAAGCGCTCTGTTTCAACGCGCATCTTGCTCCACCACCGTGACTAAATTTGCAATGATAGTTGAAATGTTTTCGTAACGAGTTCGCAGTGAGCTCGAGCGGCATCTTCAGAGCTTCATTCAGCACAGAGTGAATCATCGAAACATCCATGCGCACGTTCGCAGCTTTGCCTTGTGTCAATGAAAGAGATGCTGCCCAACTGTAAAGCATTTGACGCGTATCGTCGTCTCCATCATTCTTAGCTTGAGGCACGAATAGCGGAGGCGTGGCGATTCGGTAGTTGGCATCCAAGCCGACGCCGTCGGCTAAAATGCAGTCACCAAACTCCACGCACGTCGCCGCACACAGGTTGATTTTACCATTTCTTGGCGCGCGGTAAGCCTTGACTAATTGTTTCATCCCTCGGCGACTAATCAAGTATGCTTGCGTACTTGTAAGGTTTCTCGTACTCTTTGGAAGTGTGTGAAGCGTGTATTTGGGCGTTTTTGAGCGCAACCGCTGCCAATCAAAAAACAACTCCTTCACTTCCTGCTGACTCCCTATCGCAGACAGCTGCACGACAGTCCAATCATCTGGCAATGTTAATGCGAATTCTTCCAAGTTGTTCGCCCATGTAGGCATTAAATCTGGCGCCGCGTCGTCTTCTAAAATCAATGCCACCTCTGCACCGTCGTCAAACGCCTTGTAAATCGCCGCCAAATGCGACAGCGACGTACTCAATGCCGCCATATATTGCGAACTCAACTTCTTCACACCATCATCGACGTAAAAACTCCTCGGCCACGCTCTCTTGGTCGCACATCGCGCCTTATCTATGGCGTTTTCCAAGTCGGATTCTCTCATGGCATCCACAGCTGCTACGCGTTGAAGACCTTCAAATCCCGCAAAATGACTCTCCATGGCCAACCGAGCATCAATATTCGCACGACCATTCACGTAATACGTCTTAATATCACCACTCGTCTCCGCTCGCACGCCTGATATCGCCGCAAGCACCGCCGCAAGCACCGCCAACCACCAAAGGGTGTTGTTCCAAATCATGCGCCTTTCCCTCCGCGTCCTCGTCGCACGCATCGCCAGACCCCCATGCACGCGCGCACCCATCACGAGCACCTCTTCATACGGCGTTGGCGACTTACAAATCGTGAATCGCCGCACTCGAGTCGCGTTGTGATGCCAAATCACCGGCCCGATTTGGTGTTCGACTCAGTGCTTAGGGTTCGGGCGCCGTTCCGCACGTGGTCTGTGGTCTTCCCCACGCTTGAGCGCGACTACGACGACAGACGACGGCGCGTGCGACGCGTGCGACGACGAGGACGACGGCGATGATGCAGTGCGTCTCGCAGTCGGTCGTGAGCGCGCCACGCGTCGCGAGCGGCGCGCCTGCTCGCGCGCCTCTGCTGCGTGTTCGGTGCGGTGGTGGCGTGCGCCGCGCGGTCGGGGCGTCGGCGTTCGCGACGGTAGCGACGACGGTACGCGAATGTCGACGAGAGCGATGCGTGGCGTCGGTGTATCACTCACGATGTGCGGTGGTCGTGCGGGGAAAACGTGAAGAGGGAGACGAGCGAGAGGCGCCCGAGGTGAAGGCGTCGTCGACTTCGGCGGCTTCGGATGACGAGGCGTTTACAAAGTGGTTGCTTAATGCGGAGATACCGTCTATGGGGAAAAAGACGCTCAAATCGCTATCCTCGTTACCGTTAGCTATCGGAGAGTTGTTGGTGATTGCTGGATTCAGCGCGCTCGGGACAGTTATCGAGCAGAATAAAGGGTACTCGTGGTACGTGGCCAACTATCCCACCGAGAACCCGACGTTGGGGTTCATTGATTTCCCGTTAATCTTAGATTTGGGACTGGACCATATTTACACGACGTGGTATTTTTTAGGGTTATTAGGTTTATTAGGAGCTTCGTTGACGGCGTGTACTTTGACGAGGCAATGGCCGGTGTGGAAAGTCGCGGCGAAGTGGAAATTTCTCGAGCGGCGAGCGGCTTTGCTAGCCATGGATGAGGGCGAGGCCGTCCCGAGAGCTCGTCTTAGCGATCTCAACGAACTTTTGGCTCAACGTGGTTACCAAGTGTTTGTCAAAGGTAAAACGATGTACGCATTCAAAGGTTTGATTGGTCGTTTAGCGCCGATTGGCGTCCACGCAGCGTTGCTATTCACCCTCGGCGGCTCGGCTTACAGCGGACTGGGAGGCCTGAGCGGCTCAGTGATGGTCCCCGATGGCACGTCGTTCGAAATCGGTAGCGGTCTCAATCGTGGGTCGCTTCTGTCCTCCATGCCTGGGATTGCGAAATCTAGCGTGCAAGTGAATGATTTTACAATTGACTACTTGCCGAATGGACAAGTGTCACAATTTTATTCAGACCTGAGTGTCATTGATCCAAAAGGCAAAGAGTTGACGCGAAAGACAATTTCTGTGAACATACCACTGCGTGCTGGCGGAGTGACGATGTATCAGACCGATTGGGCGTTGTCCTCCATGCAAGTTACGGTGGAAAAACCGAGTGGCGTCGAAGGCGTCGCCGGCAAGGAGAACACATACGTCCTTCCCATGGCGTCTTTAGAGGGCAAGAGTGGATTCCAGGGTCGCATTTGGGGCACATTTTTACCTCTGGATTTCGAACAGGATCAGCGTCGCGGAATTTCAATTGTAGCTCGAGATTTCCAAAGCGTTGCCATCTACGACAGCAAGGGTGCGTTTGCTGGCGTTCGTCGGCCAGAGAGTAAAAAGCCGATTGCCGTCGATGGATTGAACATCGTGATCGGTAACATCAAAGGGAGCACTGGATTGGAATTAAAGACTGATCCAGGTGTGCCATACGTCTACGTTGGTTTTGCTGGACTCATGGTTACGTCGTTTCTGAGCCTCTTGTCGCATTCGCAAATTTGGGCCATTCAGGAAGAAAACGCCATCGTCGTAGGTGGTAAATCTAACCGGGCAAAGGAAGAATTCAAGACAGAGCTTGATGATGTGTTGAATTCCATTCCCGAGTATGTTGACTAGTTGATTTTTTTAGCTTGCGTGCTTGCTTCTACTGTATAAATTTTATTTCTATCATTTCTAAAGTTCTACGCGGGCGGCGCTTGGTCTTGATTTACCAATGCCGCCACCCAAACCTGCTATTCCGCTAAAATGCTCGTCGAATAACACGTGACCAAGGTGCTTACGTCCATAGTATTGAGCTTTATTCAACGCATCCACTGCGAGCTTTTTTTCGTTGTGGCGAATCAAAATCGCTTGTGGCACATCATCCTTCATCGTGTGTTGCTGCGTCTCGAGTAAGGTTTTATCCTCGGCATCACTCGTTGGATAGTCGTTTAGCAACGACGTAAGAGTTGCAAAAATTACATCGTACACCGCAAGTTCGCTCCGTTCGCTCACACCCTTCGTACGTAACGACCGAACAGCCTTTGGTGACTTTGTAACTCTGCGCAACTCTGTCGCGTTGGCAGATCCGAGTCGAAGCACGCACATGAGTTCTGGCGTCGCACCTTCAGCAGTGATGCCAAATCTCGACTCCGAGCCACAAAAATCTTTGTGTTTGACCACAAAATCCCCTTTGGGTAACGCAAGCTTGATGATGTTTGCCGGATTGGGGGCTTCTGAATAATACGCCGTCGAGCTAAAGCGCGCAAACGCCTCGGCGTCGGAATAATTTCCATGGCTACACGTCATCTCCGCCTGAGCTTCGTGTGGATCAACTTCGATGACAAACTCGTCGTTTTCTATTCTCACGCACGGCACCGTACTTTGCGTGTTATGCGGAATCAAATGCGCCATGGGAACGAGCGCGCGATACGTCTTGCCTGGAGCGCCGTCGCCATTCGGCGAATCGACGGCGAACGCGTTTGCGCGCACAATCGCCAAAGCCTCCTCGAACGCCTTACGCGAGAAGAAATCACGATTGGAAAAAATCGTTGGAAACTGTTTAAACGTTTTTTTCGCACTCGCCCATCCACGCTTGACGTCTGCGTCTGCGTCTTGGATTGTTTCGCCCGCCGAATACGCCTCCAACGCCTCGCGCGCGCCCGCCGACACCACCACCGCACTCGCCGGCGTATGCGCATACAACGAATGCACAAACGGCGCAAATTTCGACGCTTTCCCCTTCGCACGCTCTCGCATCAACATCACCGCTAACGCCCACTCATCATTCACCTCGGCTAACGCCCGTTGCGGTCCATTCTCCTCCCAGTCCCCGCGCGTCGCCGTCAACCCTCCACTCACGCGCAATGTCGCCAACACCCCTCTGTCACCTGAGCTCGTGCTAAACACCCCCCGTTGTCGTCCTCGTCGTTTCACCCCCCCATCGTAATCATACTCGCGTTGAATCACCGTATACATCGCACCCCCGGCGAGCGTCCCATGCGTCAGCGGCGATTGCGCAAACCACGACACCAGCGCCTCGTCCGCATCCGTCGGCCCTTCGAGCGCGTCATCGTCGTCTCCACGCACCACTGCCGCCGATGTCGTCGTCACCAACGCCCCGAGCGCGACGACGCCGAGGACGACGACGCCGAGGACGACGCCGACCACGACGACGACACCTCTCGACCGCGCGCGCGTCGCCATCCTCGCGCGCGCTTTACGCGCGCGCGGAATGCCTGACGGAATGACTCGACTAGAACTGACGACGGAATAACGCCAGGCTGCCGTCAGCGGTCGACGCACGACGACCACCACCACCACGACGTCCCGTGCCGTCCCGTGCCGTGCCGTGCCGTGCCGTCCCGACGTCCGTAGACGGGCGCGAGACGTCTCGCGCGCCGCATCATCATCCACCATCCATCGTCGTCCACGTGTGGGTACACACACAGGAACTGATCGATGGACGATTAACCGAGAGCAACTAGAAGCCTTAGATGGAGTCTCGCTGGATCCAAATATGCGTTCTGAGAGTTGTCCCTGTCAACCGGCGCCGGCGCGAGTCACAAGCGGGTGTTAGATAGCCGAATACTAGGCTTTGTACGGAGTCTAGTCCTGTATTAACAATACTCTATTGCTATGTCTGAAGACTGACGTCACGGAGCGTGAGCTCGCTCGACGTCTACTACCGAAAATGGCGGCGCAAAGACCTAGCCCGATGGCACGTACA
>Ga0181553_10001400_pt1 | contig 21394 bp, 20 predicted proteins | sample 011ome_17_FD_133753 | JGI IMG/M metagenome (GOLD analysis project Ga0181553, IMG submission 133753) | Coastal salt marsh microbial communities from the Groves Creek Marsh, Skidaway Island, Georgia - 011502XT metaG (megahit assembly) | ecosystem: Environmental > Aquatic > Marine > Intertidal...
CTTGATGGCGCCTATACATAACAGCCACTTGATCATCTTCTACAAACTCAACACCCGCCTCTAGCAGACGAAGAAAAAAATCTATATCCTCACCAAAACTTAAATCCTCAGCAAACCCAGAGACAATATTAAAAACCTGTTTTTTAAATACTGCCGCAGACAAAGACACGCCTTTAACCACCATGGTTTTTGAACCAGGAAGAATGTCACCTTGCTCATCAAGTGCTTCAAATAATTGCATCAAACCATAAGCAAATTGTGCCTGAGGTTGCATATCAAGGAGCTTGACATAACGTTCTATCTTTCCAATCTTATTTAAATCATCACAATCCAGAAAAGTAATATATTCACAATCACTAGGAACATTTGAAAGCGCTAGGTTACGAGCTGCTGACACTCCTTGATGTGAACCACCTATACATCGGATACCAGCATGCGACGCCTTATATTGTTCGACAATGGCCATGCTATTATCAGTCGAGCCATCATCAACAACAATAATATCTAAACACACGTTCTGCTCAGCAAGCAACGAGTCCAGTGCGGCCTGAATGTACTTCTCACCATTCAACACAGGGATGATTACACTTACTTTTGCAAACTCATTAGCTTGATTGTTCATAATATTTATATTTCATTATGATATTAGTTAGTATTTAAATATCCTTTAATGCAGTCAGATATTTCCTCTGCATCAGAAGACAAATGCAGCGTCAAACAAGGTAGATGCCGACATATCTTGGCTGAGAACGCTATTCCTTCTTCCTCAGAATCAGGTAACTGAAAAATACTCGAAGGTGCAAAAGCACGCATAGCATAAGCTGGAGAAATCTCAAAAAACTGACTACGCTTAAAATTTCCAATCTGCGGTATCACCAGTGCCGTAATCTGCATCCTCGGTATAAATGGTTGAAATGCCAAATTTTCATTATGAATTTCATATTTTTTCTGCCAATTAAGTGAAGGGAGTTTTTGCATGTGCTCATGATCCAGGGTTCTTTTTACCCCCGCATGATCTTGCTTCAATATTTCATAAAGTGGATAAGCGCACACTGACTCATGATAATCCAGTAAGCAATAATCATCACCAACAGTCTTTAGCCCATGTATAATCCCTGCCAGAGTTGTCCCAGACTTGCCCGATCCTCCTGCACCCACTAACACTATCCCTTTATTTTTATTACCGAGAGTGGCCGCATGGCATAGACGTTTTTGTTTCTCTAAATATGCCCAATGGAGCAATGTTCTCAGTGGCCCTCCACTCTCCCATAAAGGCAGGCACCCGGGTCGTCTAATCCACTGAATCGCTATTTTTTTTTGTGGGTCATAAAATTGCCACACACGAGGATCATGCATATATGCACCATGCAGACCCTGTTCAGCATAAATTTGATTTGCAGCGCGTCGGTCATATTCTTTATATGGCCAAGGTGGAGGGGGTGACCAATCCAATGATTCACTATCTATACAATAAAAAGTCGCATCAGGTTGCCAGTCTGTTGGTAAGTTTTGCTGATAAATATTCTTAATACACATCTCACTATATGCAGAGTCTGTGCAGTATAAATCCACATTTAGACTGGGAAGGCATAGGTGCTGAGCAGTAAAACAACTTTTATCTACATCATTAATTTTATCGAAACACTCACGTGCGATGACATCAATCTTATACATTTGAGATTGTATTTGTTAGCTGTCGCGTTTCCTGGGCCAACCGACATCTTCATCCACCTCATGAATAGGATCTGACAGAATCAATTCAGCCATATCATCATAAATCTCTAATGCAGGAGCTTGCATTTCATCAGCAGCATTCAATGGCAAATAATCATCTAAGCCCATTTCATTATTACCGGCTGTAACTAATTGCTTAGTTATGCGAATTAAATTCTCATCGATTAAAGACTGTATGAAATCTAAGCAAGCATCTGCCTGCTGATGCTGTATGCTTTGTAGATGTTGATGAATTTGACGTGGTGCATGTCCAGCCGTGACCGCACTCCAAAGTTTTGCAGATAGACCCCTTAAACTAAAGTATTTGCCATTTTCTAAATTAAGCACAACCACTTCATCTGCAAACAACTCAGCGACGATATCAGGGCTTGAAACCTCATAGCTATTATCTTGCACAATACCCCCTTCTGTTTATTTTTAATCTTAACTGATGACGCGTTCAGGCTAATAAGTATTGATTATTAAGTCTAGAACATTTTTTATATTGCAGGTATTAGAGTTTGATTTACGAGCTGGATATCTCGATTAGCTGGTCATCTTTAAACGCTGTATGTGATGTTGCCTTAAGATTACTCTGACAGATAATTATTTCTTGATAACTATTTCAAGGTAGCCATGTCTATGACGACTCTATACATCACCTCACCATGCTCAATACGATGATAAGCCTCATTGACGTCTTTAATATTAATTAATTCTACATCGGCCGTAATATTGTGTTCTGCGCAAAAATCTAACATTTGTTGAGTTTCTTCAATCCCGCCTATAAGGGAGCCCGCGACACGCTTTTGGCCGAATATCAATTTAGCTGCATGCATTTTCATCGACGCCAGCCCAACAACGACCATGGTTTGATTAATTTTGAGCAAATCCAAATAACATGAAAAATCATGTTCTACTGGAATAGTATTCAGCAACAAGTCAAAACTATTTGTATGCTCTTGCATCGCTGCCTGATCGGTGGATAACAACACCTCATGAGCACCCAGCCTGATCGCATCAGCTCCCTTCTTTTCGGAGCTAGTAATCATCACCACATGCGCTCCCATCGCCGCGGCAAATTTCACCCCCATATGACCTAAACCGCCTAGACCAATAATGCCAACTTTATCGCCCGTATTGACTTGGTATCGATTCAGTGGAGCAAAGCTAGTAATACCTGCACACAATAATGGCGCAGCAGCGTAGGTATTCAATTTCTCAGAGACTTTTAAAACGCTCTTGGCATCAACCACAATGTGACTGGAATAGCCTCCATAAGTCACCCCTCCTGTGTGTGGATCAGGGCTATTGTACGCAGTTGTCATACCCTGCTCACAAAACTGCTCATAGCCTTGCTCACATGAACTGCATTGATGACATGAATCCACTATGACACCTACGCCCACAGTGTCATTGTTTGAGAAACCAGTCACTTGGCTACCTATATCAATGACATGCCCAATAATTTCGTGTCCCGGCACAATAGGATAGACCGTATTACCAAAATGATTTTTAACAAAGTGAATATCAGTGTGACACACTCCACAATAATCAATTTTAATGAGTACATCATTGGCGCCCAAATCACGCCTACCGATCTCATACGGCACCAGGTGTTGATTATCAGCGTGTGCAGCATAAGCCCTGATATTTTGAAGATTCATAAGCATCTCACTAGTATTTTAAGTGTAGGTTTTGAAGACAACTCTCATTTAGTTTGAGAATCAACATTTACAGCGCCAATAGAAGAGACAATCAGCCTCTAAATTAACAGATAGCAACCATCGCAGCGCCGAATTCGTTGGTTAAGTCTATTATGTACAGATCAAAAACCACACCCTGTACATAGGTGTACAGCCTGTCTATTCAAGGAGCCAATCAACCTAATAAGCTACTACAGCTAGCTTTCATTCATGCTTTGTCACATTTGGCTTAAATTTACCGCCGATATTTGTGAATTAATATCACAAGTATATTGTTCATATAATAAAATTTTTATGGTATTTTGTTGTGCAACCGTAATGGATTACGGCTTGCCTAAGAAATATAAAGATCTAAATACTTTTTTTTCTTTATATGCCTAAGGCCTCTAACAAGGATTGGACGAAAAACAGTTTTTATATGTTCCAGTGCTTAGGAGGCAAAAATGACATTGACTAAACTGCTGAAAGGTTTAACACCGATCGGTCTCATCGCAGCGCTACCTTCTTCAGCGTTCGCGGCAGCAAACCTCCAATCAGATGATTTCGTTGGAATTTCATTCTGGTTGATTTCTATGGCCCTAATGGCCGCAACTGTGTTCTTCTTGTGGGAAACTCAAAGCGTAGACGGTAAATGGAAAACTTCCCTTGTCGTCTCTGCATTAGTGACTTTCATCGCTGCAGTTCATTACTTCTACATGCGCGATGTATGGATTTCTACAGGAGAAACACCTACTGTCTATCGCTATATTGATTGGCTACTCACAGTACCTTTACTCATGATCGAATTCTTCTTGATCTTGCGTGCCATTGGCAACGCATCAGGGGGAATCTTCTGGCGTCTCCTCATCGGCACCTTGGTCATGTTGATCCCTGGCTACCTCGCAGAGGCAGGCTATATCAATACTACGCTTGGATTTGTTATCGGAATGTTGGGTTGGTTCTATATCTTGTATGAAATCTTCGCTGGTGAAGCCGGTCAAATGGCTGCCAAAGAAGCATCTCAAGCCGTACAGAGCTCATATAACTCAATGCGTTGGATTGTTACAATTGGTTGGGCTATCTATCCACTAGGATATGCACTCGGCTACTTCGTCTACATCGATGCTGATGGCAACACAACTCAAGCAGCAAGCGAAGCTTTAAATATCGTTTACAACTTGGCTGACGTGGTGAACAAGATCGCGTTTGGTCTGTTGATTTGGTATGCGGCGACTTCGGAAAGTAAAAACTGAAAACCTGCATAAAGCTCATAGCGGGGTCTCAATGAGAGACCCCGCTATAATTAAATAACAGGACTCACATAATAAAAACAACAAACCACGTGCCACGGATGGGTAATATGAGAGATTGTTATGCAAACTTACGATTTAAGTCTAATTCAACAAGATCTTAGGATCATGGAACAGCGCCTCAAGGTATATGGCGCCAAACCCATACAAGCTGAAACCAGCCTGAATACACTTTTCAAGAATCACTTATCGTCGGGTGGCTCAAGAACACGCGCAATGTTAGCTGTAGCAGCAGGACGCGCAACCAACCTTCCTGACGAAGCACGCTTTGCCATAGCCACATCTATAGAGCTGCTCCATCAAGCCTCGTTGATACATGATGATATTCAAGATAAAGACACCTTGCGAAGAGGTCAGGCCGCTGTATGGAGTATAGCTGGTGAATCCTCTGCTATTTGCTTAGGTGATGAGCTTATAGGCGCGGCTTATGAGGAATTATCAAAACTCCCCGTGCCATATATTCAACAATTACCACGACTGATCGTCATGCTATCTAAAGGCATCAGTCTAATGGCGGCAGGACAAACCCTAGATTGTCAATGGACACCTGCCACAAAAATCTCATTTCATGATTACGAGATGATCGTTCGTCATAAGAGCGGCCCCTTATTAGGATTACCAATCGCCATGATACTGGCATTGGCTGGTGGCGCTGATGAACATATTGAACAAGTACTAGCAGGCGCATCTTCTATTGGTGTGGCTTACCAATTAGCCGATGACTTGAGTGATAAAGTAGAAGATCATAACTTCCGACTCAATGGTTATTGGGTACTTGCTGGAGAAATAACAGACGACTCTGACCCTGAGTGTGAATTACGCAAACAATTTGATTGGCATCTTAATAATGCGCGTGAGTGCGTACAGAATTTACCCCCTTATTGCATCCAAGCATTTGAAGTATTGATTCAAGCTCTTCACCAAAAATATCCCAGCTTTAGAGACGCCGCCTAATGCAAAACGCACTGGTTATTGGTTCCGGCTTAGGAGGGATAGCCACAGCGCTGCGTTTACGAGCATTAGGGTTGGATGTGCATTTGTTGGAGCGTCTGGACTCTATTGGTGGGCGCGCACAATGCTTTGAACATCAAGGTTATCGACATGATGCAGGGCCTACTGTCATCACCGCCCCATTTCTATTTGATGAACTTTTTCATTTATTCAATGAACAGCGGTCAGATTACATAGAATTCAAGCCATTAGATCCATGGTATCGGTTTATTTATCCCGATGGAGATCATTTTAATTATGGCGGCACTCTGGAAGATACATTAGATGAAATAAGGCGACTCTCTCCTGTAGATTGTGCAGGCTATCAAGCGCTGGTTGCACACTCAAAAAAAATATTTGATGTTGGCTTTGAGCAGCTTGCACATGAGCCTTTCCATCAGTTCAGCACCATGTTCAAACAGATCCCTCAGCTAGCTAAGCTGCGAAGCGACCTAACTGTTTGGGATATTGTTTGTAAACATCTATCCCACGATAAACTCAGACAGGCTTTCTCGATTCAGCCCTTGCTAGTGGGAGGATCCCCCTTTGATACAACCAGTATTTATGGACTCATTCATTACTTGGAGAGGGCCTATGGCATCCACTTTGCGATGGGAGGCACGGGTGCGCTAATTAAAGCCTTGCAAAAGTTAATGCTAAAGCAAGGTATTACAATACAAACCAATACCACAGTGGATAAGATTCTTATTCAACGACGACGCGCTAAGGGAGTTAAGTGCACATCAGGCGAAGTCATTGAAGCCGACTGTGTAGTCTACAATGGCGACCCTATGCATATGTATCGTCACTTGATGCCTGAAAAGAGTCTGCCCATAACCACTCGACTTAAGCGTAAACACAGCAAGCTTTCAATGGGCTTATATGTATTATTTTTTGGCACTACCCATCAATACTCTGACGTTGCTCATCACACTATTTGGATGGGCAGACGTTATAAAGCTTTATTGGATGATATTTTTCATCGTCAGATTCTCGCTGATGATTTTTCTCTGTATGTGCATCGACCGACAGCCACAGATCCCTCTTTTGCGCCACCAGGCCATGACAGTTTTTATGTGCTAGCTCCTGTCCCACATCAAGGTGGTAACATCGATTGGCAAATTGAGGAGCCAAAACTAAGGGAGAGAATTATTTCCGCACTTGATAAAACCTTACTACCCAATCTCACACAACATATTCGTGCACCTTTTTCGATGACCCCAGATGATTTTGCCGAGGATTATCTTAGCTATCAGGGCGCTGGATTTTCGGTTGCACCATTACTGACTCAATCTGCTTGGTTTCGTTTCCATAACAAAGCAGAGGGCTTTGAAAATCTATTTCTAGCTGGTGCAGGCACTCATCCAGGTGCAGGTATGCCGGGCGTGATTTCATCCGCTAAAGTCGTTGAGACGCTTGTAAAACGCTTACTCAATGCCAAGGCTGCCTAACTCAAATAAGGCTGAGCCAATGAGTCAGAAACTACTAAAGAAATATGGAACAACTTTTCACTTTGCCAGTCAATTTTTATCCCCAACACAAATAGATGCATGTGCAGAGCTATATGGGATATGTCGCGAAATAGATGACATCGCTGATCTCAATGAAGATTCATTGCAAGCTCACCAAACACTATCAGAGCTTAAACAAGCATTAAAAACACATGACTTGAAGCACCCACTAGCATGTCGCGCACTTGCAATATCACCCATGATCAACATGGACGTACTCGTAGAATTAATTGAAGGGGTAATGCAAGATATCCACGAAGTTAATTTACAAAATGAAGCCGAATTGATGCAGTATTGCTATCGAGTAGCCGGTACAGTTGGTCTCATGATGTGCGATATTTTTAGTGTCCATGACCCACAAGCTCGGCATCATGCAATTGATCTAGGTATAGCCATGCAACTCACTAATATTTCGCGAGATGTATGTGAAGATGCCAACATGGGTCGTCGTTATCTCCCTGCTAGTTTAGTTGGCTCACTCAGCCCTGAACAGATTCTCAATCCTGACCCTAAACAAGCTAAACGCATTCAAAATGCATTGAAATATTTATTAAAGCAAGCAGATTTACGCTATCAATCAGGATTTCTAGGATTAGCCTTTTTACCCATACGCGCTCGTTTCGCTATTTTGATAGCTGGGTTAATCTACCGTGATATCGGAATAATCATTAAACACCGCAACTACAATGTATGGCTACCAAGAGCGTATACCAGTAAGCTGCGTAAAATCTGCACTTCATTGAAAGGAATGGCTGCATTGATAAGTTTCAAAAAATATCATCATTATCAAGGGCATCATAATGCAGCTCTGCACCGCGGGCTAAATCATAGTCCCGGGGTACACTGGGCATAATAACTCATGAAACCTTGGGTACACATTATCGGTGGTGGTCTCAGTGGCTTATCACTTGCTCGCGCCTTAGCCCAGCATCCACAGCTCCCAGGCCCAGTGATCATCTCAGAGCCACAAGCAAAGATAGCCAATGATAAAACCTATAGCTTTTGGTTTGATGAATTTCAACGTACTCTACTGGCGCCTGAAGTTGAATATCGTCATTGGAGTCTGTCTACATCATCAAAACATATCGAACATAATGGTGACCGTATGCGATATGGTTCGCGTAGTGCTTTATCGGTGTATAAAGAAGCACACACAAGCATTCAACGACACTCACAAATCACACTTAATAATGTTGAACTCAAGCAAGCTCCCGAGGCAGAACATATATTCGATAGTCGTCCACCTACAATAGATGAATTTCGAATTATTCAGAGTTTTGTTGGTACAGAAGTACAATGCTCAAAACCACATGGCATCACCACAGTAAGCCTGATGGATAACCTGCGAGCCATTGATACTGGTGTTGAATTTTTGTATGTTTTACCATTGACCTCATCAAGACTACTGGTCGAGCACACCCAATTCACCACCCAAGCCGCTAATTTAGATTATCTACAGCAACTCAATGAACAGTGGCTACAACAATCATTCAAGCAGCCCTTCCAAGTAGTTCGCGAAGAAAAAGCGCATATACCGATGGGTTTTGAATCCGCCTCGAACCATTGGGGCATACCGATTGGTACTCGTGCCGGCATGACGCGTGATAGTACAGGGTACGGTTACAGTACTATCAAACAATGGTGTCATCATGCTGCTCATACATTGGTGCAAGACAATCAGTGTCAACCCTACCAATCATCAAAGTTACACGATTGGATGGATTCACTTTTGCTCAACTTGATTCAACATCGACCTGATTCAGTGCCAGGTATAATCATGGCAATAGCACAAGGTTTAGATGCAGATACGTTCGCAAGTTTTATGATGAAAACAGAACCTCTTGATGCCATAAAAGTCATGCAGCACGCCCCAAGCAAACCATTTATATGCGCTTTATTTAATAAGTATCAATGGATTTGAATATCATAATAGCCAGCCTCATCATTGCTGTCATGGGCATACCTCATGGCGCCTTAGACCCAGTGATTGCTCACCGTTATGGCTTAATTCATAGCAAATTTTCTGGCTTTTTATTCATCCTAATTTATCTCATTCCCACTTTTGCAGTCATCATCAGTTGGCTGGCCTTTCCACAATTGACACTTATGCTTTTTTTATTAATTTCAGCATTACATTTTGGTCGTGACTGGCAATCATCACTTGGTTTTGGCGGATTTGGTTATGGAGCCCTAGTGGTTGGTTTACCTGTTATTGCACACAAAGACCAGGTATTGGAGATATTTAATTTTCTTTTAATTGAACATCATTCACCCTATCCCAACCTATTGCTGTACGCACTAACAGTGAATGGAGGTATATTGCTAGCGCCTTACGCTAGAAAATTCAAAACCAAACAAATAATTGAACTTGCATTAATTATTACAGCAGGCCTATTGCTATCACCATTATGGTATTTTGTCTTTTTCTTTTGTTGCCTGCATAGCCCTAGACATTTGTATTCAGAATTCAATCATATCACTGCACCTCAGCGACCAACCGCATTGGTGATTATGACAGTCATTACACTCATCACTGGCGCGATCGCATTTATATTTATTTACAGCCAAATGGCACAAGCAGTTTTACTCAACCAACTTATCTATCAGGTGTTGTTCATAGGACTTGCCGCACTCACCGTACCACATATGTGCCTATTGGAATGGGTGGGCAAACATAAAAATTAATTCTACGCATACATCGCTTAATAGTTAACACTTTCCACATATCATATTTACCCCCCAATAGATTGAGATACTACTAGGGCAAAAAGGGAATTTTTAAAAGACCAACATATACCATTCCCAAAGCATGTGACTGATATATTTTTATTATTTGAAGTGCTCAATCATTGTTGAAAATCTTTCACACTATGGCACTTCCAAAAAAATATCTTTATTCATGAAACACAAGATCATAAAAATACACTTGAACTACTCAAGCAAAAATCTTTACTTTGCGTCAGAATCAGAGAAACTAGTCATTAAGATGCATTGATATCAAAATTCAAACATACCACCTACGATCAGCAGTGCTAACACAGCCAGATTAGCTAAAAATATCCATGTCAGTCGTTTATGTAGCATAAGTTGCTTATGGTGCAATAAGTTGCAGTATTTTTCAGTTTTTTTCTGACTTATCAATAGTGCCTTAAGAATCTCTCCGTCGCGTGTGGCTTGTGCGCCCAATCTCTCAGAAATAATTCCAAGGTAACGCACTGTCCCCATCATCGTATCTAATTTTTCTTTAAGTGCTTTGTCATCCACAGTGGTCCTCCAGAGTCAATAACACCTGAATCATTGGTTACTAGTTGTAGATTGTCCATTACTAACGATATATCTAGCTTTTCACTGTTAAAAAAGCGTTTGTGGATAATTAAAAATTCCATTATCGTTTGATTATTGCCTTACATAGAAGTCCACATAAACCTTGCACTCACTCAATCACATTCCATATCCGCAAGAGATCGATAGCAGAATTAATTGATGAAAATAGAAAGCATCCAAGTCGGCACACCCACTGATTATTTCCAAAACCAGCAATCTTCCATCAACAAACAACCGGTAGACGGTCCAATTTATGTGGGAGTTGATAATCTAGCTGGCGATAAGCAAGCTGACTTAGCCGTGCATGGTGGCCGTGATAAGGCTGTGTATGTTTACCCCAAAGAGCATTACTCATACTGGCAACAATCCACTGGACTGTTGAGAACACCTCGCCTTAAATTACCTAAAAACCCTCACGGAAGCTTTGGCGAAAATCTCACCCTTTCAGGATTAATCGAAGATACGGTATACATTGGCGATGTATTTGCTTGTGGAGAAGTCGTATTGCAAGTCACTCAACCTCGTGAACCTTGCTGGAAACTAGCATTCAAGTTCAAACAAAAAAAACTTCCCATGTGGGTGATTACTAGCGGACGGACTGGCTGGTATATGCGGGTCCTGCAGGAGGGCACAATTGAAAGTGGCATGACTATCACACAAGTTGAACAGGGTTGTCAGGATTGGTCTGTATTGACTTGCAATCAACTTTATCATGGCAGAACTGTAAATCCAGACAAACTCAAATCACTAGTAGATTGCGCTGCATTATCTCAGTCATGGCGTAATAGCTTTGAACGACGTCTTAACGTGTCAATGCAACGCCGTAAATTATAACAATGTGCAAAGTCAATTTATTCTGTCACCATAAAATTTTAGGCACATTAAATTAAGACAAGAAGTGAGAATATACGTAACGGATTGATTGCATGGTGGCTATGGGTGGACTTGAACCACCGACCCCAGCATTATGAATGCTGTGCTCTAACCAGCTGAGCTACATAGCCATTTTTGAGGTAAGGCGTGGAATTTAAACCAGCTAGTATTAGCTGTCAAATTTAAACGTTAAATCTGAAATGAACCACATCGCCCTCTTGCATGATGTAGTCTTTTCCCTCTAAACGCCATTTGCCTGCGTCTTTCGCCCCCGCTTCACCCTGATGCTCAATATAATCATCAAATCCAACCACCTCAGCGCGGATAAAGCCTTTTTCAAAATCTGTATGAATACGTCCAGCGGCCTGAGGGGCGCTGGCACCTTTTAGCACCGTCCAAGCACGCGTTTCTTTTGGTCCAGAAGTGAAGAAAGTCTGCAGATCCAATAGGTTATACCCTGCGCGTATGACGCGATTCAAACCCGGTTCTTCTAAGCCCAGATCAGTCAAAAATTCATCTCTTTCTTCATCTTCTAATAAGGCGATCTCCGCTTCAATTTGAGCACATACCGTCACCATTTGAGCTTGCTCTTGTTGAGCATACTCTTGTAAACGTGCAGCTAACTCATTGTTCTCCAGCCCATCTTCATTCACATTCGCAATATACATCATGGGCTTGCGTGTAATCATACATAAAGAGCGTATAAAGGCACTTTGTTCGTCGACCACTGAGAATAAGCGAGCCGCTTTACCCTCCCCTAAATGTTCAATTAAGTCTTGTAAGCATTTACATTGTGCTAATGCCTCTTTATTCCCTGACTTGGCTGTCCGTTCTATACGCGCTTTCGCCTTTTCAGCCGTATCCAAGTCAGCCAACACCAATTCAGTATTGATGGTCTCAACATCGCTAAGCGGATCAACTTTACCGTCCACATGCACTACATCATCATCCTCAAAACAACGGACCACTTGGGCAATCGCGTCTGTTTCACGAATATTGGCTAAAAACTGATTCCCTAATCCCTCACCCTTAGATGCACCTGCCACTAAACCCGCAATATCAACAAATTCCATCACGGTAGGAATTACTTTTTCAGAATTCACTATCGCCACCAATTGATCAATGCGTGAATCAGGCACTGGCACCATGCCGACGTTAGGCTCAATGGTGCAAAATGGATAGTTTTCTGCTGCAATTTCAGCTCGAGTAAGCGCATTGAATAGAGTCGATTTACCGACATTCGGCAATCCCACGATGCCACATTTAAATCCCATAGTTGATCCTAGGCAGGTTCATTGTTTGTTATGTAAGAGCCGCATGGCCGCTTCCATATCACCTGCATATGCATCTTGCATGGCTTCTATTGCGATATCTAGCGACTGGTCTATTAATTGTTGTTCTTGCTTGCTGGCCGCATTGAGTACAAAGGACAACACTTGGTCTTTGTGCCCAGGATGACCCACGCCTACTCGTAAACGCCAAAAATCTTTAGCATAGTGCTTGAAGATATCTCGCAAGCCATTGTGTCCTCCATGGCCTCCACCTAATTTAAAACGTGAGGTGCCTGGAGGCAAATCTAATTCATCATGCACTACCAGCGTGTGCTTGGGATCAATTTGATAATATTTAGCAAGAGGTGCTAATGACTCACCACTTAAATTCATAAATGTACTGGGCTTTAGCAACCAAATCTTGTTGCCCTGATAATCAAATGACGCCACTTCACCTTTAAATTTACTGTCTTGGCGAAAACTAGCTTGATAGTGATAGGCGAGTTGATCAAGAAACCAAAACCCGGCGTTGTGCCGGGTCTTAGCATATTTTTCACCAGGATTACCTAGGCCAACAACCAGTTGAATCGGAGTATTTTCCGCCACCGTAATGCCTATAAAATCCTAAGCTGTAGTACTACTTTTCCGAGTCAGCTGCCGGCTCATCATCTTCAGCCGCCGCACCATCATCTGCGATCGTATCTTCCTCGACTGCAACCTTGGTAGCATGGCAGTTTGCCACCTGTTGGTCATGGTCTTCACCATGCGTGAGTGCAGTAAGTGTGACACCTTCTGGCATTTTCAACTCAGATAAGTGAACTGAGTCTCCGATCTTCATCTCAGACATGTCCACTTCAATGAATTCGGGGATATCTTTCGGATAACAAGTAATCTCAACTTCGATCATTTGATGGCTCACCTGACCGCCCTCTGACTTAACACCAGGACAAACGTCATCTCCAATAAAGTGCAAAGGCACGTGCATATTGATGGTGTGCTTGTCATCGACCCGCTGAAAATCAACATGCAAGATGACTGGCTTAGCAGGATGTCGCTGCACATCACGAAGAATTACTTTTTGTTTCTCTCCCGCAACATTGAGTGTCAAGATATGTGAATAAACAGCTTCTTCCTGCAAGCTATTAAAAATCTTATTATGTTGTAAAGAAATACTTTGAGGTTGTTTTTCACCACCATATAAAATGGCAGGAACACGACCCGTAAGACGAAGGCGGCGGCTCGCACCTTTCCCTTCGTCTGTACGTGGTTCGGCATCTATGGAAAAGTCGATGCTCATATTGTTTCTCCTTATTGTTGCTTCATTTTAAAAATCATAGGCAAACTTGCGACCGATTGGCCTATGGGTTGGTTAAATTAATTTTGTGTGTCGAAATAAATTATTTCCATCAATCCATAAATAAGGTACTCACAGATTCATCAAAACTGATACGACGAATAGTTTCTGCAAGTAAGCCAGATACTGTTAACTGACGGATACGTGAACATGATTGTATTCTTTCGTCCAATGGCACTGTGTCTGTCACGACCAGTTCATCAAGCACAGATGCTTCAATATTCTTGAGTGCATTACCTGATAGCACTGGGTGTGTTGCATAGGCAATGACTGACTTTGCACCATGTTCTTTAAGTGCTTGCGCGGCCTTACATAAGGTGCCAGCGGTATCGACCAAATCATCAACAATTATGCATGTTCTATCTTTAACTTCACCGATGATGTGCATGACTTGCGCTTCGTTTGCCTGTGGACGGCGTTTGTCGATAATCGCCAAATCGGCATCGTCCAATTGTTTAGCCACAGCTCGTGCTCTTACCACGCCTCCGACATCAGGTGAGACGACCATCAAATCTGAATACTTTTGCTTATAGATATCCCCCAACAGTACGGGAGAGGCGTATACGTTATCCACCGGCACATCAAAAAAGCCTTGAATTTGATCTGCATGCAAATCCACTGTAAGCATACGATCTGCTCCAATGTTTGAAATCATATTCGCCACTACCTTAGCTGAAATGGGTACACGCATAGAGCGGACTCGTCGATCTTGGCGCGAATAACCAAAGTAAGGGATTACGGCTGTAATACGATAAGCTGACGCACGTCTGAGCGCATCAATCATAATCATCAATTCCATGATGTTATCGTTCGTTGGACGTCCAGTGGGCTGGATAACAAATACATCACGTCCTCGCACATTCTCTTGAATTTCCACCTGGATTTCGCCATCGCTGAACGAACCCACCAAAGCTTTACCCAGAGGAATATTTAATTTTTCGACAATGTCACGCGCGAGCTGTGGGTGAGCATTACCCGCAAACACCATCAAACGGCTTTCTTCATAAGTGGAATGAGATTTAGTCACGTGCTTTCCGTTTTAGTCAAAAAATATGCCAGAGAATATGGCTGGGCCGGTAGGGTTCGAACCTACGAATGCGGGGATCAAAACCCCGTGCCTTACCACTTGGCGACGGCCCAACAATTCTTTTATTACCTTTAATTAATGCACCTTAACTCAGTGACGCCAATTGTGCATTTAATGGCGAACTATTCATACTTTTCGCTACATGAGTATTCATCCCTTGGGGACAAACTGCTCGCATAGCTTGTGCGCTCGCTTTGTCACTGAAAGCCGCCAACACACACCCACCACTACCGGTGAGAAAAGGCTGGCAGTGAGGCTTCAAGCAGTCAAAAATCTCATCAACTTTTGCGTACTTTGCTCGAACCACCGATTCAAACACATTGCCCAATGCCCCAGGCTTAGGGGGGCATATTGTGAGGGCGTCGCTATGACGTGTCAATTGTGAATCCGCAAACATTTGCGCTGTATTCACATTTATTCCTGGATCCACGATCAAATACCAATATTCTTTCATATTTTTCAGTTTTGTGAGTTGTTCACCCACTCCTTCCGCCCAAGCAGCTTGACCTTGAATAAATACGGGTACATCCGCTCCCAAACTCAAACCCAAAGCACACAATTGCGAAAAATCTAACTGTAAATTCCATAAATAATTCAATACTCGTAGCACCGTCGCGGCATCGGAACTGGCACCTCCCATTCCACCGCCCATGGGAATATATTTTTTTACACGTATATCAGCACCATACGTGTCACCTTCAAGCTCGCTGACTCGGCCATTTTCAGCCACATAGCGCTGTAATGCACGCGCTGCCCGCACACATAGGTCCTGATCTTCACCTACCCCTGGAATAGGTGTTAAGTTATTGATCTTATTATCTTTTCTTGGCGATATTTGAATCTCATCACAGATATCAATAAACTGGAAGGCGGTTTGTAACTCGTGCATACCATCGGTTCTTTGCGAACGAATTCGCAAAAAAAGATTGATCTTGGCCGGTGCTAACCAAATGCGATTACTATCCACCTTCAAGTGACCAGCGCGCAATTTTAACTTGAAGGTGGATATCTTCGTGATCAAGACTAATATTTTTCGCCATTGGCACCTTTTCATCATATTGATAGGAGCCATAGTGAATGGTCCAACCCGCTTGTTGAATCATCTGTGGGAGTTGATTTTTACTTTCGGTGATTAGCTCTAACCTTTGTTGAGGGTCGGCCAAGCTTTGCAACCAATATTTCAGACCATTAATCGGCAGTTTTAACCCTGTCAAATCTGCCAACAAACCATCTGCATCAGCTCCTTGATAACGCTGCCCATTGGATGTTCGCGCCATCACTCCCGATGCATCGCTCTCTATTACCGCCACCGTTCGACCAATGAAATCGCGAAGTTTAATCGTATATCCTTGAGGTGTTTGCCGCCAATGTAGACGCGCTTTGAGTTTTTGTTGAGCTGTCATGGCCACTACTGTCATATGTGCATCCCATTGAGCCAACTGCAACAAAAACTCACCGCGATCAATATCTGGCTGCGGAGATTGAAATTGTGTGGTAGCACAAGCACTCAGCACTATGATCAGTAACGGTATAGTAAATAATCGCATGAGTAATAGCTTACCTGTTTACGTTATTGCGAAGACACACCTTGCTCAAGTGCCTGCAAATAGTCATCTTCAGGAAAACGCTCACGTGCCTGCTGTAACAAATCATTCGCTTCGCGTTGACGGCCTGTCGTTAGTAATACCTCAACTAGGTGGCCGACGATCTCTGCGTCATACATTTTATCGATAGCATTACGTAAAAAGCTCTCTGATTCTCTGTAATTACCCAAACGGAAATGCAGCCACCCCATACTATCGATAATGGCAGGATCTTGCGGCCTCAAGGAATAGGCTTTTTCTATAAAATTTTTCGCTTCTGGAATTTTCAAACGACGATTCACCAAGGTATAACCCAATGCATTGAGGGCATCAACATGCTTAGGGTCAGCCTCGATAATTGCCCTCATATCCGCTTCAAACAACGCTATCTGATCAAGAGCATCTGCCGCGATAGCTCGCGCATAAAGCAAATCAAAATGTTTGGGAAACTCTAATAGCCCTTGACTGTAAACTTCATAAGCCTGCTGATGATGCTTCTTCTTATGCAATAGATTGCCCTCGGCAAGATACATTCGCACCACATTTGCCACATCATTTAGATCCTCTCGCACTGACTTTAAATGCTCACGCGCTTTGTTGACCCCCTGTGTTTGATAGTATAAATCAGCCAAACGCATAGAAGCCTCCAAATACCACTCTCCAAAAGCGACTTCTAACAACATAGTCTGTGCGAGTGCTAAGTCACCAAGCTCCTCTGCAATCATGCCGAGATAATAATAGGACTCATCCAAACGTTGGTTTTTATCCACTAATATTTGAAAATAATATTGCCCTTTTTGGTACTCTTGCGCCTGCACATAAGTCAGCCCAAGCAAGTACACAATATTCATTTCTTCGGGACGCATTTCCAACAATACTGTGAATTGCTCAGCAGCCTCTGAATAACGCGAGGCTTGTAATAGCATCTGTGCATAGCCCATGCGTTGTTCATAATTTTCTGGCTGGCGTTCCACTAGGGTTTGCATATCTTTGAGCGCTAATTCATGGTCGCCGAGAGCGTTTAGGGCACGAGCTCGCAATATTCTGGCTTTAGTTAACTCGGGATTAAAACCCAAAGCCAATTCGCTCTCGTCCACTGCCAATCGGTATTTACCCGCGCCCATCGCTAAATTAGCGTAAGCCAGATGCCCATAAGCGCTAGTGAAGTATTGACTGACTAAACGTTGCATAAGAACAAGACTGCTCTCAACATTTTTGACTTGTGTCAGAGTCGACATAACTATCGCAAAACCCTGTCGCGGTGAATCACTAGCAGCTTGCATAACTTTCAAAAAGTTCTTCTCTGCCTCATCGACATTATCGATGCTGAGATTCAACACGCCCAGTACCTGTTGCGCTTCAATTCTATCTGGCTGCACAGCCGCCCAACGCTCAGCTGCATATAGTGCTTGTGTCCAATCTTTTGCGTAAATAGCCACACGCATGGCTCGTTCAATAATATCTGGATCGTCAGTCAAATCCAGGGCTTGTGAGTAATATTGCCTCGACGCTTCCAAATCACCGAGTTTGCCGGATAATTCACCCGCTATCACAGCATAGAGAAGATCACTGGTCGGCGCATAAACAGACGCATCCATCGCTTTAATATTAAGTTCATCATTTGAAACAGCTTCGGCGTGTGCTGGCATAGATGAGTGAGAATAATTCGCATTTGGATTAGAAGCACACGAAGCTAGCATAGCTAACAACATAAATGCAGTCAGTGCAAAGGATAGAGTGCGCTTAGCCATAATCAAATTCTTACGATGTGGTTTTATTCCATGGATTGTTTAGCAATTCTACGCCATTTCACATACCATTACATAAGCATTGAGGTGTGAATACTCAGATTACGTTATACAAAGAGAATGTCTATTAACCAACAAGACATCAATAGTCAAAATTATTCCCGTCAGAACTATCAAAGTGCATTAAAATATCCGGTATGTCACTACTTATACTAGGTGTTAATCACAACACCGCACCCATAGATGTCCGCGAAAGTGTGGCCATTACCGATGCGAAACTTACGCAAGAGCTCAGTGAGCTTGTGACATTAAATGCTATTCAAGAAAGCTTGATCGTTTCTACCTGTAACCGCACTGAAGTCTATTGCTATGTCGATGATATCAATGCAGGCACCCAATCATTATATTCTTGGTTGAATAAATTCCATCAATTTGAAAGCCAAGAACTCGAATCTTATTTGTATATCCATACAAATGAGCAAGCAGCTAAACATCTATTTCGTGTTGCCAGCGGACTAGATTCCATGATTTTGGGTGAACCTCAAATCCTTGGGCAACTAAAACAGGCCTACCAGAGTGCAGTTGATATAGGCAGTTTAAATAAACATCTTAATAAACTTTTTCAGCAATGCTTCCATGTGGCGAAAAAAGTACGCACCTATACATCAATTGGTGCGAATCCTGTCTCAGTCGCCTCAACCGCTGTGTCTTTAGCTAAACAGATTTTTGGTGATCTATCAAAGCGTAACGCGCTATTTATTGGCGCGGGCGAAACCATTGAGCTTGCTGCACAACATTTAAATTCTGTCGGTGTACAACGTCTTACCATTGCTAATCGTAATACTAACCGAGCACAAACCTTAGCTGAGAGATTTGGAGGTTACGGTGTAGGGTTGTATTACATCAATGAGGTATTGCCAGATAGTGATATTGTCATCACTGCCACTTCCAGTACTTTGCCTATTTTAGGCAAAGGCTTGCTTGAACAATGCATCAAAAAACGCAAACATAAACCGATTCTTATTATTGACCTTGCCGTCCCTCGTGACGTGGAACCGGAGTGTGGGCAATTAGCTGACATATACCTCTATAGTGTAGATGACCTGCAACAAGTCATCCAAGAAAATATCCAATCCAGACAGGAAGCCGCTACAGAAGCAGAGTCCATAATCAATGATGAATTAGAAGAATTCCAATTACAGCTGCGAGGACAAAATGCTACTGACATCATTCTTGACTACCGCCAGCAAGCTGAGGAGCATAAACAAGAAGCGCTTGAAAAAGCCCTGAAAATACTTCAACAAGGAAAAAGCCCAGAACAAGCATTACAATTGTTAGCCAACTCATTAGTGAATAAAATGTTGCACACACCAACAGAGGCTCTTAAATCTGCCAGTGCTGAGGAACAGCAAGCCTTGATAGAGACTGCCAAAATCATATTAGGCCTCAATAAAGATTAATACATAAGCTAGAACCATGAAAGAATCCATCATTTCAAAACTCGAATCACTTGCTGATCGCTATCAAGAAATCGCCGGTCTGTTAGCCGAGCCTGATGTCATTGCTGATCAAAATAAATTTCGTAAATTTTCTATGGAATATGCCCAATTAGAACCCGTAGTAAAGACCTTTAACCAATTTACAGAGGCTGAGGATAATTTGAGTGCCGCCCAGGAGCTGCTCAATGATGATGACCAGAACGTGCAGGAAATGGCCCAACAAGAAATTTCTGAGTTAACCCAGCAGCAAGCAGAACTAGAATTAGAACTGCAAAAATTATTGCTCCCTAAAGATCCACTTGATAGTAGTAATGTCTTCATTGAGATACGAGCTGGCACTGGTGGCGATGAAGCAGCCATATTTGCTGGTGATTTATACCGAATGTATACGCGTTACGCAGAGCAAAAGCGATGGACTATAGAAACCATTAGTACTAACGAAGGCGAACATGGGGGTTATCGTGAAGTGGTTGCTAGAATTGTCGGCCACGGAGCATACTCTCTCTTGAAGTTTGAATCTGGCGCCCATCGTGTGCAACGTGTTCCTGAAACCGAATCCCAAGGTCGAGTACATACCTCTGCGGCCACAGTAGCCATCCTAGCTGAAGCTGATGAAATTGAAGAGATTGATATCAACCCCTCTGATCTGCGTATAGATACCTTTCGCGCCTCTGGAGCGGGTGGTCAACATGTTAACAAAACTGATTCTGCTATCCGCCTCACTCATCTTCCCACAGGGGTTGTCGTAGAATGCCAAGATGAACGCTCACAACATAAAAACAAAGCACGCGCAATGTCCTTACTTAAAGCGCGTTTGTTAGATGCAGAACAATCCAAACAATCTGCAGAACAAGCAGCTACTCGTAAAAGTTTGGTAGGCAGTGGTGATCGATCAGAGAGAATACGAACTTATAACTTTCCACAAGGACGTATGACAGATCATCGTATTAATTTGACACTGTATAAATTAGACGAGTTAATGCAGGGCAACCTAAGTCAAGTCATCGACCCACTGATTAACGAATATCAAGCAGAACAGCTCGCTTCTTTGAATGAAAACTAATCAATGATGGCACATCTCAATACTGTGGGTTTATCTTGAATCTCGATCAAGACTTGACTATCGAGCAGGCCATCGCCTATGCACGCGAGTATTTAAGCGCACAGTCGAATCACTCAAATAGTGCGCCAAAAGATTCTGGTAGCGACATTGCGAGTGAAATTTATATTCTGTTGCAACATATCACTCATCGCAGTAAGGCTGCGTTAATCGCCCACCCCGAGACCAAGCTAAGACCGACAGAAAAAAAACAATTCCTCAATTTCTTGGCGCGGCGTGATGAGGGAGAGCCTATTGCCTATATTACTGAGCAGCGTGCATTTTGGACATTGGATCTCAAAATCACCAAAGGCGTGCTAATCCCACGCGCTGATACCGAATTAATC
>Ga0181553_10001413_pt1 | contig 21268 bp, 25 predicted proteins | sample 011ome_17_FD_133753 | JGI IMG/M metagenome (GOLD analysis project Ga0181553, IMG submission 133753) | Coastal salt marsh microbial communities from the Groves Creek Marsh, Skidaway Island, Georgia - 011502XT metaG (megahit assembly) | ecosystem: Environmental > Aquatic > Marine > Intertidal...
GGCTTATGCAGGCTCGGAGGTCAAGCCGGCTGCAGTCACAGAGACAGTTGTGCCGCCTTGCGGTGTCGTAGCGGCTGACGCACAGACAGCCTCCGCTGATATACCTCGCCAAACAAACTCCGCTAGCGAAACCCCGCAAACAAACCCGGCTTATGCAGGCTCGGAGGTCAAGCCGGCTGCAGTCACAGAGACAGTTGTGCCGCCTAGTGGTGCTGTAGCAGCCGACATTGTCAGCACTGTGGTACCACCTTTATCCGACACCGGCGCGGCGGTGGCACCACCACAGGGTAGTCCAATTCATGGGGTGAACTCGGATATCAATATGACTAGCGTCCAGTCGGAGACTGCAAATAGTTTGCGCGTCGATGCCCGCGCCTTTGCCTCCGTGATCAAGGACGTTATGAGAACACTTGCTCGACGGGACCTCGAAGCATTGAATTCAGGACGCGAGATCACATTGCGACTGGATAACAAGCTGGTACCCAGCACAACGCTGGTCTTGAGGCCTGCATCAGATCAGGCCGCTGACGTATCAGAATCTTTTGCTCCCCAGATCAGGGTCACTCTGGAAACCGAATCACCCGAGGTTGCGATGTTTCTTCGTGGCCACAGCGCGACGTTGGCTAACACATTGAATCGCGAATTTCCGGGACTTATCCGCGGAAACAGCGTCGACCCAGACCTCGTTCCCCTATCGCTGGACATTGTGCAGAGAGAAGTGCCGGTTCAACGCTCCGATAGTCTTCCTGACGGCGCCTCAGATGGGTCAGGCGCCCAACATCGGGATTCATCAGGTGATGATCGATCGGGTGATCAGCAAAATAGGCAGGGGCACTCCGAAGGTGAGCAATCGATGATCGCGAGTGGAACTCGTCCAGTGCCAGACGATGCTTTGGCACAGCAGAATCTCGATAAATTTCAGACGCTCCTTGACGGTTGATAGCAAGTATGACGGCAGGGAACATGATTACGGCAGAGCGCGAATATGCTGCGCAAGGCCTGTCGTTAAACGAAAATGTGCTTGAGACCATGCAAGGAATGGCTGTTCGGTATTACAAACACGGAATGTACGCAGAGAGCGAATCTCTGCTGACATTTTTGATGCGCCATCTTCCCGGTCGACCCCAGATCTACTACGAAATGGGAAAGGCTAAGCATGCGCAGTCCGAATACGCTGCGGCACTTACGAACTACCAGCGTGCAGTCACGCTTGGATTACCTGATCCGGAGGTCTATTTGTATATCGGGCAATGCTGTATTTATTTGAATCATTTTGAGCAGGCAGACAAGGCCTTACGCCGTTTTCTGTCACTGGGGCGTCTGGCACCGTCCGTTGGGTCAATTCCATTATTGGTGCGTGCAGAACACCTGTTGACCGACCTGGTAGTGCCGCGGTTGCGGAAAAAGTTACAAGAGGTGGTGTCATGAGTGAGGATCAGAAAGCGATTGATATAGAAGCCGCAAAGCAGGCTCTACTGTCCGGTCAGTCGTTGATCGAACACCTTGGCTTGCCGGCGGAGCTACCCACAGTGCTCTATGCGGTTGCGCAACTGCATGTCAGTGCGGCCCGTTTCAGCGAGGCCAAGCAAGCCTGTCTTGAATTGGCCGCTCTGGATCCGCGAATGCCCGAAGTATGGCGGTTGCTGGGCAACTGCTACGCACGTGATGGCGAATTTGTCGAGGCGTTGGAGGCGTGGAGTCATGCGCTGCACCTGAAACCGGATTATGCGCTTGCGCTTGAGGTGACCCGAACGGCAGTGGCCCTGCAAGATGAAGTCTCGGCTTGGGTTGGGTTTAACGCACTGCGTAATCATGCCACGTCGCCCGAGCAACAGGATCGGTGTGCCGAGATAAAACGATCTCTTTTGGCCATGGGTGAAGTATGACTAACAGCTTGCGTCTTGACTGCCTAGGGGGCGGGCAATTGCTCACGCCGAAAGGCTTGGGGTAGGACATCCACCGGAGGAACTGATGGATACAAATACAGACCTTACTGCGCTGAACGCATTTTTCCGGCTACAGATAAATAATCAAGTCAACCAAGCGGCGACGACAGCAAACACCAACCAGCTGAGCGATGCTGAGATGCGCGATGTTTTGCAAGACCTCGCGGCATTCAATACCGGACTATTACGGGCAGATCCTGGCTTGGGTGCAAATGCGGTGGCTCTGCCGGATGTCCAACCAATGTCTGACATGGGATCAATGTCGACTGCCGACCTTTTGCTGTTGATCCGAGCTGAGTCACGCAAAACAACCGACCTGCTGGTGAAAAATACCACCGACGGCATCAAGGCACAGGAAGCCTCTATTGATGACAAAAGAATAGAAACAAACGCGAAGCTGGACGAAGCCGCCAAGGCGATGGAGAAGGCCGAGCGCTTGGGTAAGGTAATGAAGATCGGCGGGGCGGTGCTGATGGTTGTCTCGGCGGTCGCCACAATAGCGACCATGGGCGCCGCGAGTCCCCTTCTTATGGTTGCGATGGGCGTTATCATAGCTGCATCAACGATTCCTGTTCCCGGTACCGATGGTCAAACGCTAGCCGATCTCTCCGCTGATGCCCTCAGCGATCTGTTGCAGAATATGGGGATGAATGAGAAAGCCGCGGACCGGCTCGCCCTAGGTATTGTGATGGTTGTTGAAATCGTCGCATCAGTGGGAGTCGCCTCTGCGGCCGCCTCAGCGGCCGGTGCAAGTACTGCAGCGAATGCATCGGCAAACGCCGCCTCGACGGCGGCGAAGGAAACCGTCGAAGAGGTTGGGAAAGAGGTCGCTAAAGAAGCCATGGAAACCGTCGAAGAGGTTGGGAAAAAGGTCGCTAAAGAAGCCATTGAAGAGGCGGGTGAAAAGGCGGTGAAGGAGGGCGCCGATGAGATTGTAGAAGAGGCGGGCGAAATGGCGGTGAAAGAGGGCGCCGATAAGGTTGTAGACGAGGCGGGTGAAAAGGCGGTGAAAGAGGGCGCCGATAAGGTTGTAGAAGAGGCGGGTGAAAAGGTGGTGAAAGAGGGCGCCGATGAGGTTGTAGAAGAGGTGGGTGAAAAGGCGGTGAAACAAGGCGTTGGTGCGGATGATCCGGATAAGGCGGTAAAAGATTTACAAAAAGCGGTGACAAAAGCGGGCGCTGTGGGTCAAGCGATTGCCTCAGCGGGCGACGTGGCCATGGGTGGAGTCAATATTGCAGCGGCCAAGAGCGAATACAATGCCCAGATGGCTAATGCTGATATACAGGAGCTCAAGGCCACCATGGCTTACTTACAGGGCATTCTGGAATCGGACGCTGAATTTACGCAAATGCTGATGGATATCAGTGCACAGCTGGACGGCGGTGTTGCCAATATCGTCAACATTGAGAGCCGGGCTAATGAAAACAGAACGTATGAAGCGTATAGCTGAGCGGCGAGCGTTATCTCGGCTGCTTGGCGAAGTTATTGGAGTACATCTATGCCCTTGATCTTCCCTTTGTTGAACGATGACACCGAATCGGATGACCAGCTTACACCGGAGCAGCGCGACTTGTTGGACGACCGATTAGCACATCTGGTCGCTTTGGGAGGCAAGCTCGGGGTCGCGCCGGGGGACGCGGTCGGACTGTCACAGACCTATTTCGATGGCTTGTATGAGCTGGCGACCCGCTATTATCGGCACCAGCATTATGATGCAGCCGTTCTGCTCTACGCGAAACTGTTGCTTATGAAGCCCTTTGATTTGCCTTATTACAAAGGATTGGGCGCCTGCTATCTCGCGATGGAGCGTTACGCGGAAGCCGTTGCAGCCTATCAGGCAGGACAATTTCTGGGGGCCTTGGACGCAGAGTTACATTACTACATGGGGTTGGCGCAATACTTGAATTGTCAATTTGATTCGGCTTTTGAGACCATACGGTTCGCGCGTGTTTTGGATGAACAAGATTCAGACTCCGAGGGCAAAATCGCGAACTTTGCGACGCAACTCCTGACGCGAATGAAACCGCTGGTTCACTCAGAATTGGCGAAGAATATGGACCTTAAACCAGAGTACTAACACCACTTTGGTCTGGATGAACAAGCCGGCGAAAGCGAGGCCTTGCTGTTGAAGGATAACGGTACACAGTCAATTGAGCTTCTTTTGCCGGTATTAAAACGTCCGACAGGCTGGGGAGCGCTGGACGCCGACGCTGTTCGTTCAAGGGCTGCACAGACGTTCCTTGCTTTTGAAGCCTCCATGGTTGCTGAACACCTTGCGACACCGGATATGGATTCCCACAACACGTGGGCAAGCATCGCACGCAGCCCTGACACGATGACGGGGGCTGGCGTCGCAGAGACCAACCTCGCACAATCGTACACCGCCGACGCCAAATCAACAGAGCGCGATGGTGCTGATCTATCAAGATTCTCTTGGGGCTATCGACCGGTTATGTGGGGGGTGCTACTGGGTGGTATTGTTTTGGCTCCCTGGGTCGTTTGGGCGCCGGTGCTCGGCGGATTAAGCTTTGGCTTACTGATCATTCAAGCCGGACTATTGAAACGATGGTTGATGCCGTCATCATCCACTGAAGAAGCTGAGGCTGACTGGACATCATATGATGCGATCACACTCACCACGCCACAGCGATCGCGTCATGGCAGCGGATGGCTATTGGTGGCCATACTGGTGCTTTTCGGCGTCCAGGCAATCATGCTGTTAACCACGCTCAATATGAAAAGTCGAGAATCCATGGTGGCCATACAGAACTTGCAGTCGGTTCATCGCGAGCGGACCAGCATTAGCAAGCGCGCCGATTTCAAAGCGATGCAAAGTGCTCAAGAGCGCACTAACGGGAGCGAACCGTCCTCAGACGAGCTTGAAAAGGATGTTCGTCCATCACAGCCACAGCCAAAGACGCAACCGTGAAGAAAGGCGCTCGTTTTCGGGACCTGCTTCCGCCGGATCATACTGATGCACTGGGAAGTAGCACGGCTGCATCCGACAAAGACTGGGGAGAGGTCGTGCTGTCGAAGCTGCGGCACCTGCAGTCGGTTTCGCCCGCGGGTTCGCGTAGAGCGCCGTTACCGCCTTCGGTTGCAGACGCACTATTAGCCTGGGCGGTCAGCTGTTATGAGACCGGTGTGCACGCGGATGCCAACCTGTTACTTCTAGAACTGCTCAACCGGCAGTCCGCTTCCGTGCCGGTGCTGAAGGTTCAGGCGGCGAATTTGCTGGCGCTGGGTGATTTTGAAAGTAGCGCGGCAAGCTGTGAAAAAGCGCACACGCAGGCTACAGATGACCCCGAATTGTTTTTTCTTTGGGGCCAGGCCGAATGGTTTGCGGGTCATCAGGGGAGCGCACAATTGCGACTCCGGCAAGCCATCACACTATTTGAACAACAGGGAGTTCAACCGCCATCTTATTTTTGGTGTCGCAACTTGACCTCTGCCTCAGATCAGGAATAATACGAAAGTATAGTTTAGGCCAAATTGGGAGTTGCCACTATGATTGATAATATAGGAAAGCCTGCCATCAACGTGCAGCCGCCTAGTAAGGAGATCTCACGCGCGACTCCGCCTCCAGGCAAGCCAGTGACGGCCGATACCCCGGCACCGGCTTCGGTGGGGTCAACAACGGCCGCCGGGCAGGTCGCCGTCCCGGATAGCAGCCTGCAGGGCACCGACTGGAATGCGCTGGTGGATCAGATGAGTGCGATGAACATGAACGTATCGACGTCTGAAGTGATGTCCATGCTGATTGAAGTGATGGCGCAGATGCGTCAGGACGCACGCGCATCGGCCTTTGACCAAATGCAGTCTTCTCTAGATCTGGGTATCAACGCAGCAGAAAAAATGAAGGATGCTGCGAAGAAGCAGCTTGAGGGCGCAATCGCCGGTTCTGCGGTTACTGCCAGCACGAGCGTCGTATCCGGCACAATGAGCGTAACAGCTGCAGGTGTAGCGGGGGAAAATGAAGCGGCGAGCAAAGCGATATCAACCAAAGCGAACGCGGTTGGACAGGTGGGTAACAGCGTCGGTGGTGTCACGAGCTCAAGCTGGCAATCTGCTGCAGAAATGGATCGAGCCGATTCCAAGATTGACGACGCCCAGGCGCAATATGACGAATCACTCTCGCAGCAGAGCAAGAATTTTATGGAGCAACTCAGCCAGTCGATCTCCAAGGCGCTGTCTACCATGCAGTCGGTTGATCGAGCCCAGCACGAAGCCACTGGAGCAATTTACGGCATGTAAACGCGCGCATCGCCACTTTTTGCCTACCTAACTGCACATGTCACAGCAGACAGCAGCTGTTGTGGGCGCAAGCACGCGTTAATTAGCTGTTTGAGCCTTTTATCACTGCGTGATGTCTATAAAGATTTCCCTGTATCTCTACTATACTTTAGTATAGTATCTAAGTTGTCGTTTAGGTGTGGGGATACGCAGATGGACGAAATGCTGGAAAACTTGGGTCGGGACATTGACCTGCTGCTCACGGAGGTCTGCATGACAGCGGCATTCTACGGCTTGGAACCGCAGGTGGCTGGCATTGTCGAGCATTTGAGAGAGTTACCGGGAAAGCAGGGCGCTGCGACGCTTGCACAAACACTCGCCAAAATTGCCGTTAAGGAGTTCGACAGCGCGCTCGCACTCGCCAACCAGGTACTTGATGATCCCAATGAGGCAGCGCTTCACCCACAAGCCCGCCAATTTCGCGAACTGGCAGCGCAACTTGCTGCGGGGCAACAACCGACGTCTTTGTCAGACGGGATGTAGCCAGCATGGTGATTGTTTATAACTCGAGCAATAGCCGTTCACGATGAGTGACTCGATTTCAGGGCTGAGCGGCATTCACGACTCGATGTCACGCACGGCGCGGGTGGAAAAGATCGCTCGCGTTGAGTCTGTTCAGGAAATGCATCTTGATGCCCTGCACCCAGCTGATGGGGTCGCTGAAGCTGGGCTGCGCGCGCCGTCGGCGGAGACGATTCCCCTTGCCGATATCGACCGTTTCAGAGGTATCGTCTATGCATCACCTGTTGGTGGCGTGGAATCGGGGGCATTTGCGAGTAACGCTCGTTCGACGACGGAACCGCTTGTGACTGTGGCTGAATACAGCAATCCGGCTGATCGCATCGCCGGTACGCTGGCGCACATGAGAGGAATACGCGGCTTATGACACCGTTAGCAGTGTTTAAAGGCCATCGCACCCGGTGGCATTCCTTGGTGCTGACCACCGCACTGTCGTTAGGGCTGTCGGGCTGTTCCAAAGAAATTTTGTTCCATGATCTCACCGAACCTGACGCCAACGAAATTGTCGGCGTGTTGTACAGCAGCTCTATCGAGGCAGATAAGGTCGTAGACGGCAAAGCCGAGTCATTTTCTGTCCGTGTATTGAGCTCTGATTTGCCACGTGCGGTGGGTGTCCTTAAGGCGCTTGGGTTACCTCGGAGCCCTCGCGCCAACCTCAACGAGGTATTCCCATCGACGGGCTTCGCACCCACACCATTCGAGGAACGGGTTCGCTATCTTTTCGGATTGGCGCAGGAAATTGAACGCACGATCTCCATGATGACCGGCGTGCTTGAGACCCGGGTGCATGTGGTGACTCCAGATACCGATTCCAAACTGGAAGCGCTGCAACAATCGAAAGCCTCTGTCTATCTTAGTTATGACGACCGTTATGACATCGATACGTTGGTACCCAACATCCGCCAATTGGTAAGCGATGCCATCGAGGGATTGAATCCTCTGCGGGTTGAAGTCTTGGCGGTACCGACCCGAGTCGATCTCAAGAAGATTTCTGAAGTACCCATTCGCAGAGTTCTCGGAGTTCGGGTGCATAAAGATGACATGGCGTTTTTTCTGATCGGCGTAAGCATAGTCCTTGGATTGCTGACCACCAGCACCGCGCTGCACCTGAATTTTTATCGGAAGAGACGCGCTCGACACATAACATTCAATGAAAGCACCGGACGTAATGAACCCGCGGTTGAGTGAACAAAAGGTGCTATCTGGACGGGCAGCCTACCCTGAAGCATTGCAGCAAGCGCTGCTGCGTTTCTGCTTTGACACAGATCAATGGGTCAACACCGCCGCTCTGTTAAAACAGCTGAATCTCAACAGACTACACGGCTGGGAATTGGGAATGTCGGGCGATGCTTTAAAAAAATTCGTCGGCAAACACTCCAATCCGGCTCGCCTCGATCTTGCATTGCTGACTTCAGAACTGAGCGGTCGCCTTGCACTGATGCCGCGTTCGGACTGGCTTCGTCTGGGCATTTGCCTCTCATTTCTGCCTTACTGTGGGCATATACGTGTATCTATGGACGGACATTTCAGGCGTGCAGTGCGCGAGCATCTTGATGAGTCCGCCTTAATCATGCTGGAGCAGCATGGTGAGGTAGAGGATCGTCCGGTATTCATTGGGGGCGCCGGTGCTTGGCGCAATCCTCACTTGGTTGCACTGGGTGGCGTTCGAGCTGGACTGGAACAAGCCTGTCGTTGGCCTGATGTACTCAGGCAGCGTTTTCTCTTGCAGTTCGACATGTCGGAGCTCGCTGTAAAGCCCACTGTGCAAGGCTTGAATGGTTACTGGTTGGAGTTGGCATGCAAAACTATATTTCCTCAGCACCCCTGGTTGTGGAGTTAAGGTCTGATCGTCCGACGCTGGCACCTGGGGTTCAACGCCTAAGGAGCGCGGATTTCCTGCGACTGATGGACACCTACGAAACGTTGTCCGAGGCTGAACGTCGAGCGACTGAAATTGTGTGTCGTGCCAATGATGTTCAAAACGAAGCTAGACAACAGGGGCTCAGGGAAGGGCGGTTGGCGGCTCGGGCGGAGTTGCTTAGTGCTGTCTCCGAGATGCAGGCAACCCTGCAGGAATGGGTGCGCGCGACCGAACCGCAACTGATAGCGATGGTCCTTCGCTGTGTCAGGGAAGTGGTGAAAAGCGTTGACGCTGATTCACTGGTGCGTGGCTCGATTCGCCGCTCGTTAAGCGAGATGACTACTGCATCTGAAATCCGAATTAAAGTACATGAAGGCCATCTGGCAGATTTACGCGCCGAGGTTGATGTGTTGGCAAAGGAGTATGGCATTGAGGGCAGTATTCATATTGAGTCCAGTCCCTCTCTGAATCCGGGTGACTGCATTGTTGAATCGCCCCTCGGCACGATTGATCTGCGCATTGAATCGCAGTTGAAATTTGTCGATCAGACCCTTATTCCGGGTTGATCAGCGTGCCCATGTCGAGTCAAACAATGTCAGGTCACGCGTCGCTACCGAGGTTGGGCGAAAAAAGTAACCCTCTGCTGGGCGCGCTGGGTCGGTCTGAGCTGCGCCTCGAGCGCCTACGAACCAAAATTACAGCCGGTAGGGTGGTCGAGGCCATCGGTACCGTGGTTAAAGTCGCGCTGCAGGGCGTGAGCGTAGGCGACTTGGTGGAGTTTCGTACCCCCGATGGCCATGCGCTTTGTTTCGGCGAAGTTGTTGGGCTGCAGGGAGATTTCGTGATTGTCGCGGTGCTCGGAGAGAGCCAAGGCATTTCAGCCCAGCTGCAGGTTTTTCCAGCTGGCGCTGCACAATCCGTGGAAGTGTCCGACGAATTACTGGGCCGCATTCTCGATGGCATGGGTCGCCTTGCCGATGGTGGTCCGCCGTTGTCGCTGCCAGGACACTTGCAGCCGATTTATGCAGATCCGCCTGAACCGTTGACGCGTCAGCTGATTGATCGCCCTCTTGCGATGCGCGTTCGGGTGTTGGACGGCTTGCTTACGGTGGGTGAAGGACAGCGAATTGGTGTGTTCGCCGCGGCGGGTGGTGGGAAAAGTACGCTGCTGTCTCAGTTGGTCAAAGGCGCCGAGGCCGATATCCGTGTGATTGCGTTGATCGGTGAACGCGGGCGTGAAGTTCGGGAGTTTGTCGAGCACAGTCTTGGCAAAGAGGGTATGGCCAAGTCTATTGTGGTTTGCGCTACGTCCGATCGTTCCTCTTTGGAGCGCGCTCGTGCTGCCTACCTGGCGACGGCTATAGCCGAGTATTTCCGTGATCAGGGCAAAAAGGTCCTGCTGATGATGGACTCGGTGACTCGCTTTGCCCGCGCTTTGCGCGAGATCGGCTTGTCTGCCGGGGAGCCCCCAGCCCGTCAGGGTTTTCCACCCTCTGTTTTTGCAACCTTACCGCGGCTGCTTGAGCGCTCGGGAATGGGTGCCACAGGATCGATTACTGCCTTATACACCGTGTTGGTGGAGGGCGATGACATGACCGAACCGATCGCCGATGAAACCCGTTCAATTCTGGATGGGCACATCATCCTCTCGAGGGACCTCGCTGCTGCGAATCACTTCCCTGCAGTAGACGTGCTTGCGAGTGCTTCACGCGTCATGTCCATGATTGCAACGCCAGAGCACTTGCAACTGGCAGGAAGGCTGCGGGAATTGATGGCCGCCCACAAGCAGTCAGAGATTTTGGTGAAAATCGGTGAATACAAGGCGGGCGCCGATCCGATTATTGATGAGGCGTTGCAGAAATGGCCTCGTATTTTGGCATTTTTACGTCAGGGAACCGAAGAGTTTACCCGGTTCGAGGATATGCAACAGGCGCTGCGGGAGCTGGTTGGGTGACGGTTTCAACCACAGATGACTGTTGCTGGACTGGGTTTGGCAGGTAGTGAATAAAACGGACATAAGACAATGACCGAAGACAATGTGAATGACAATGTGCAAGAAAACCTCGAAACCGAGGCAGTAGAAGCTGATGTACAGCCAATTTCGGGCGATCGATCCCGGCTTTCGAGTGTACCGGTAGAGCTGACTTTGAACGTGGGCTCGCTAAGTTTGCCGCTCGAACAATTGATGTCCATGTCCGAGGGTCAAACATTTACCCACGAGTTACGCAGTTTCTTTCCCAGTGTACGCTTACTTGCCTCAGACCGTTTGGTCGCCGAAGGCGAATTGGTCCGAGTGGACGGGCGAATCGGCTTCAGAGTCACTCGACTCATCGGCTGAAATATCGAGTCATTCTTATGCCTGACGCGTTGACCGGTTTTTCCGCCAATCATATTTTCCTGATCATCTTTCTCGGGCTGCTGCCATTTTTGCTGATTGCGCTCACATCGTTCATCAAGTTCGCAGTGGTAATTTCGCTGCTTCGAAACGCCATGGGGATACAGCAGATTCCTCCCAATATCGTGATCTACAGTATTGCGTTGGTGATGACGGCTTATGTGATGCTACCAGTCGGTATTCAATCGGCGAGTGTCGTGAGCGAACTCTTGGCCGAGGAACAACCGCTGTTGCAAAAAATTGACGCGATTGCAGAGCCATTCGTTCTGTTTGTCGAGCGTTTCGCAACAGACGATGAGGTAGATTTTTTCAGTGAATCTGCTCGGAATATGTGGGGTGACGACACTGCAGATCTAGTTCTCGACGCTGAGCCGGGCTCACTGAAAAGCCTTGCCATTCACATGCCCGCGTTTGTGGTATCTGAGGTCACGAGAGCATTCCAAATTGGCTTTTTACTGTATTTGCCCTTCATCATTATTGATTTGATTGTAGCCAATATCCTTCTGGCGCTTGGCATGGCGTCGCTGTCGCCCATCACAGTGTCCTTACCGCTGAAACTCCTATTGTTCGTGGCACTCGATGGGTGGAAGCGTTTGCTTGAAGCCTTAGTCATGAGTTACGGAGGTATTTAATGCTGACGGACAGAGAAATTCTAAGCTTGGCGAGTCAGTCACTGAATTTGGTGTTGACCGGGTCATTGCCGGCCATTACCGCCGCTGCTATTGCGGGGGTGGCGATCGCCCTTGTTCAAGCGCTAACCCAGATTCAGGATCAGGGCTTGCCGACGGCAGTCAAATTTTTCGCGGTGATCTTGGTTCTGTTTTTTACCTACGTGCAAATAGGAAGCAGTATCGCAGTGTTTACCGCTACTCTATTTACAATGGTTGAGACCCTCTAGCGGGATGGCCGTGCTCGCGCTTAGAGGCGGATGATATTGGCCATGGACCTGATCGCGCTATCTCCTAATGTTTACTCAATCGTGATTCTGGGCTTTGCTCGGCTCTATGGCTTTATGTACTTTTTTCCAATGATCAGTGGTGACCAGGTACCGCCAATGATTCGCGCCCTGCTGTGTATCGCTCTGACACCATGGGTCGCAATGCCTCAACTGTCAGACGCGATGATGTATTCGGAGTTTGAAGAGGGGTTCTATGCGCTGTTGCTTAAAGAAGGCGCAGTGGGTGCGGTTATGGGGTTATTGGTTGGTTTGCCGCTGCGATTAACCGAAATTATTGGAGAAATCATTGATAACCAAAGAGGCGCGGCGGTGACGGATACCTACGACCCAATGTCAGGTAGTGACGCATCGAGCCTAGGGCAGTTTCTCTCTCTCACCCTTGGCGTCTATTTTTTCACCTCAGGTGGTTTCGATCTGCTTGTTGCGATGCTGGCAAGCAGCTACAAGCTGATTCCAATGGAGACCATATCGATTACGACCGGAAAGGATGCGTGGCTGTTTTTTCTTGAGACATTTCTTCGCTACATCAGCGTGTTTGTTTTGCTGGCACTGCCGGTAATGGTCGTCATGTTTTTAGCCGAAATCGCGCTTGCCGTCGCGTCCAGATTTGCCCAGTCGCTGAATGTTTTCACTCTGGCCCAACCGATCAAGGCATTGGCAGCAATCAGTATGCTAATCGCACTTATCCCCAAAATCTCGTTTGAAGTCGAAGTTTTTATTCAAGATATGCTTTCTTATTTTAGTGGGTGACGTCGGCCTTCAACACACGGTGCCAAAGCGAACGTTAGGATTGATTTAATGAGCGAGAAGACAGAAAAGCCGACGCCGAAAAAGCTGCGAGATGCTCGCAAACAGGGCAATCTCATGTCATCCAAGGAGTTGGTGTCGACGGCAGTGATGATGGCGGGTCTGCTCACGGTCTATGCATTGGCCTCTGATCTTCCAACCCGATTTGATCAAGCGATTGACGAGCTGGTTAAAATGGTGGCGCTAGTTGACACCGGTACCCAGGCCCAGCGTTTCGCTATGGACCTCGGCATTCAATTACTGGCGGTCTGTGGTGTGGTATACGGCGCCGTGGTTCTATCTGCGATTTTGGCCAACGTGGGTCAGTTTGGTTTCTATTTCTCGTTTGCCAAGTTCTCCAAAGGTCTCGAGTCATTGAATCCGGTCTCCAACGCCAAAAATTTGGTCTCCAAGAAGACGCTGGTCTCGTTTCTGGTCAATGTTGGGAAGGTTCTGATCATTCTTGGTATTTCGTATTACCTGATTTCTGAAGAACAAAAGACCATCATTCAAGACATCTACGTGTGTCAATCCGATATTCTGTGCGGATTAGCTGTGGCGGGTGAATACGGATTCAAATTATTGATATCAATTGTCTGCGCGATGATCCCGATATCGGCCTTAGATTGGATCGCGCAGCGTTTTCTGTATATGAAAGATCTTATGATGAGCATCGACGAGGTCCACAGGGAATTCAAAGAGTCCGAGGGATCACCGGAGATGAAGGGACACCGAAGACAACTAGCGCATGAAATCGTCAATGAGGATCCAGCCCCACTAGCACGAGACGCGAGTGTGGTGGTGCGCAACCCCACACACGTGGCGGTGGCGCTTCGGTATGAACCTGATCGAGTACCCCTACCTTATATCATTTGCATGGGAACGGATAAGTTGGCAGAGCGTATTATCCGCGAGGCCGAGAGCCATGGTGTTCCCACATTCGAAGATGTGCCACTTGCGCGAGGACTGCTCGATGCATGCGAGGTTGGAGAGCATATACCGGCAGCTTTTATCGAGCCGGTGGCCAGATTGATTCGTTGGCTTTATTTGAACTATCCGCAGCATGTGTATCGTGAAGAGCAACGCAAAGGAAATCACATAGTGCAAGAAACTGGTGGCCCCGCAAGCAGTTACCGAGACGGGTCAGTGTATGGAAATGCCCGCACATACGGTAATCGTGAGCCACGCGCCACGCCGATGAGAGGATGATGACGTGTTTGATCGCGATCGTTTTAATCGCAGCCTTGGCTGCGAGCAGTCCCTTGAACAGGACGAGCAGTTGCGCCTTTATGATCAGGTGCTTGTGCAGTGTACCTCGAAGAACGTGGTTGCCATTTTCGAGTCCGCGGTTACTGACCAACGGACGCTAAATGCCTTCTTCCAAGTATCGGTTTTATACAACACTTGCCTGCCCTTTATGACGCGCTCGGGTCAAGCTGCTATACGCATTGAAAGCCCTGTGGAGTGGGACGAAACTGACATAGCTCTGGATTGTCTGAACGCTCTGCTGATCGACCTGGAGATCTCAGCTCAATAATAGTCTGTGGGCGATCAAATCTCTTAAAGGCCACTCAGGATTGATCTTCGTTTTTTGTTGAAGACCAAGAATTGGTCACGGCGCCTTGAAATATTACTTTACAGTTTGCGAGTTGGCGAATAGCTTAATCCTGCTAAGGTCTCGAGGCTGTTAAATGCGCAAGGCTCCAACTGCTCCCAGTCCGCTTTTAATGTTTGCCGCACTATTTGTGTTTCTGTCGTTGTCTATTTTTTCCGCGGAACCGGCAAACGCATCGGATCCGATCCTAGAACGAAGCTGGCTTGAGGATGAAGATGGTGTGCTATCGCCAGAGCAGGCGCTTCAAGGACCCTGGCAGCCCTTTGATGAACTCTTTACCGCTGGATTAACTCGGTCTACGCTCTGGATACGTTTGCTTATTGACCCAGGTCGCGCCGCGAAGCCCAGCCTTGAAGGCGATCAGCGTTTGGTTCTTAGCATGTTGCCTGTTCATCTTGATGAAGTTGCCGTCTTTCAGAGTGATCGATTGAATGAGCCACCGCTAGTGCTGGGGGATCGATACCTGCAAGTTGGTAACAAGCCGTTTTATCAGAATACCGCTGTCTTCGAACGTGCGGCCCCCTTTGAGGTGTTACTAAGAGTTCGTACAACAGGGATGTTAGCTGTTCTTCCCTCCGTCTCCAGATGGGATGAAGCGAAAGATTACTCATGGCAAGCGTTGGAATTACTGCAGATTTTCGTCTTTGCATTGCTTGTTGTCAGTTTTGCCTCGTTGATAGTGTGGATCGACAGTCGCGCTCATTCCTTCTTGTTGTTTGTAGCCCAGCTGATTATGGGTGTACTCATGTGCGTCTATCTGCACGGGCTCTATCAACTGTCGGATATTGATTGGGTAAGGACCACGGGCGATCGCATTACATCGCTGATCATCCCGATTGCCTCGTTCTTTATCGCAAGTTTCCACACCCAATTGATGAAGGAATTAGGTGCTCGCAGTGGCGACATTAAGTTGCTCCGTATTTTGATGTTCGGATTTCTAATCTCGACTGGTGTGTTACTGGCTGGGTGGATCAATATGGGATTGAAAATGCACCATCTGCTAGCTGCTGTCTTTCTTTCGGGCCTCAATGTGGTTGCGTGGCGGTTTCAACCCACCTTGGCAGGGAATAAACCCCCGTTACTATGGTTGAGCCTTTATTTGCGCTTCTTTTATTTTTTGATGGCGTTTGTGCCGATGCTCCAATTCTTGAGGCTTTTCACCGGCATCAATCTAGGATCTTGGACGCTCTGGGCTTATACCGCCGTTCTACCCATTGGTTCACTTGTGATGGGAATTATATTGTTGACCCGTCACTACAGCGAAAAGATTAATTTTGCGTCCGATGCTGTTCGATCCCGGCTGGAGCGTGAACACGTTGAAGCACAGTCAGATATGATCGCGATGCTCGCCCACGAACTAAAAACTCCTTTATCGGTGATCTCTTTAGCCCTCAGTTCATCGAAAGATCAGAGCGATTCCGTAGATAGGGCGAAGCGCAGTGTTACCAATATGCGCAATATCTTAGATCACTGTGAAAAGGCGCTTTTTTTTGATCATGCTTCTACTGACTGGGAAGGGAATAACGAGACTGAGAAAGTTGATGTCTGTCAGTTGGTTTCATCGGTCGTCGATGGATTCTCAGACAGTTCGCGCATCGTTATTCGCACAGATGATTTAGCTCCTGTTTGTACGACAGATAGAGGGATGTTGCTCATCGTTACTAAAAATTTGGTAGAAAATGCACTTAAATATTCCCCTGATGATAGCTCGGTCACTGTTGAGGTTTTGCGCTCAGAGGATTCAGGCCATCTCGGTGTCATAATGAAAATATCAAACGTTGTTGGGGCAGCTGGACTTCCTGACTCAGCTCAGTTGTTTAAAAAATACTATCGTTCACCCAATGCTCGTCAGCAGTCCGGATCGGGGCTTGGGCTATATCTCTCACATCGTATGGCGACTCGTTTTGGTGCTGTCATCAGTTTGAAAGGAGGCGCAGAGCTTGTTGTGTTTGAAGTGTATGTGCCGTTGAATCCGGCGTAGTGTGTTGTAAGAATTTGTAATATTTTCGATGAGGCTAACGTGTAGCTTCGTCGTTGTGAGATTAAAAGTGGGACGGGCCCCATGTCTTCGATCATCGATAGTAATGCAGCTCCCTTGCTTTCTTCCCAGCATCCGCTTGCGTCGGTAGGGGTGCTCGAAGACAACGAAGATTTACGAGCAATGTTGGTTGGGCTTTTGAGTGCTCATGGATACCGCATTGTTGAGGCCTATTGCGCTGACGAGTTGGATGAGTTGCTGAGCTCCAGTCCAGTCGATGTGTTATTGGTAGATATTAATTTACCGGGCGAGGATGGGCTCAGTGTGACCCGTCGGTATAAGAATGTTTTTCCCTCTTTGAAGGTCATTATGATGACCACGCGCGTTCAGGTGAAGGAGCGGGTTCGAGGTTATGATGCCGGAGCAGATATATACCTTCCCAAGCCATTCGATCAGGATGAGTTACTTGCCGCGCTGAGGGCGGTCACACGGCAGTCCAGCAACATGTTGCAAGATCAGCAGCTGCCAGTCTTGGATATGGCGGCACAAAAAATTACTGGCCCTTTAGGCTCGGTAGACGTGAACCCGATCGATGTCAAAATGATCGTGGGACTTTCTTTAGCCGAAGATCAAATCCTTGAGTATTGGCAGTTGATGGAGCTCATGGGGGACGAAGATCGGGAGGTTGACAAAGGTACTCTGTTTGTTCACGTGAATCGTCTGAGGGAAAAACTAAAGCGTGCGGGAATGCCCGACGACACCATTAAATCAATCCGTCTCCGTGGATACCGCCTCATGCTGCCGGTGATTATTGACTCTGTCAGATCAGCGCTATCGCCCAGAAGCCAATAGACGGCGTATTTTTTTCCAACTTTCCTGATCTAATATTCCATTTTTACGTCATTAAGTTTCGATCTCTGAACGACTAGCTGCCGGGGAAATAAATAAACCACCGAACTGAAGCCGAACCGCCGGTTATTTGCGACTTTCAGCACCGAGTACAAGCAGTGCGATGGTGGCCGGAATAAGCACTTTGATTATTGGATTTTTCATTAGCAGACAGCAAATAGAACTTGACACTGGCGCCCGAGTACACGATATAGATTTTCTAAATATTACTTGATAGACGGGGTGACATGATGATGCGGCGTGCAGCGATCATTTGGGTTTTTCCTTTTTTGCTTGTTGCTTGTGACGATGGTGGCGTCACAGGCAATAAAAATCCCGATCCGGCAGTGGATGTGGCAGCGCCAGCATCAGACCCCGTCGCTGAGCTATCCGAGGAAGTGAGAGCTCTAGTGTCCAGCGCCGCACCAACTAACAACACCGACTATTACGTGATCCCTGAGAGCGACGATTTCAACGTCATCCCACAGGACCCAATGAACCCGATGTCTGCGGAGAAGGTGGCGCTGGGAAAGCTTCTCTTCCACGATCCAATCTTTTCGACGGTAGGCCTCACTGATCGCGTGGGGACTTGGTCTTGTGCGTCCTGTCACCACGCCCGTGCAGGGTTCAAGTCCGGAGTTGTTCAGGGCATTTCTGAGGGTGGTGAGGGGTTTGGCAGGTTCGGTGAAACCCGAGTGCTGGCGGATGATGTCGACCCTAACAACGCCGATGTGCAGCCGCTGACATCGCCCACAATTCTTAACGCCGCCTTTCAGGCGGTCATGATATGGAACGGCCAATTTGGCAATGCCATCAATGACATTGTTAACGTGGGCATCCCGACAGAACGCCTCGCCACGCTGGGCACCCCCAAAGAGGCGAACCTTGAAGGACTGTCAGGCATCGAGACTCAGGTTATTGCCGGCACTGGTGTACACCATCTAAACATGGACGCCGGCTCGGCGCTGGAGACCAACGCTGATTACAAAGCCCTCTTCGACGCCGCGTTCCCCGGCGCTACTGACTACGCCCGTAGCGCGGTATTAGCCATTGGCGCCTACGAGCGTTCAGTATTGGCCAACCGCGCGCCATTCCAACTATGGCTTCGAGGCAACGAAACAGCGATGACTGAAACTCAACTCCGCGGAGCCAAGGTATTTTTTGGTGAAGGCAGCTGTACGAGCTGCCATCAGGGCCCTGCTCTGTCATCTCCGGTGGGTGCTACTGCAGAGGAGATATTCTTTGCGATTGGATTCGCAGATCTTGACCAAAACACCATCATCGGCACCGTTGGCGATGCAGATCGCCTCGGTCGCGGGGGGTTGACGGGCGAGATCTCAGATAACTATCGGTTTAAGATTCCCCAACTGTACAACCTCGCCGACTCTCCGGTGTTTGGCCACGGCGGTACGTTTGCATCAGTTCGGGAAGTGCTGGAATATAAGAACGTCGGAGAGCCTCAAGCCGACATCCCGGCTGAAGCGCTCGATAGCCGATTCGTTCGTCTCGATCTCAGTGTCGAGCAACTCGACGACCTCACGGTGTTTATTGAGGAAGCTCTCCGAGATCCCGATCTGCTTCGCTATGAACCTACGTCGGTGCCATCGGGGTTGTGCATTATCAACAACGACGACACCAGCCGCTCCGACCTCGGTTGTAATTGAAGTGCTCGACGCCAGACCAGCAAAGGCGCGTCGCAATTGCCGCTTTTGGTTGTGGAATCAACCGATCATCGCAACACTTTCTTCAAAACACTCCGCGAGTGTTTTGAGTCCTATTGTTTTTCTTGGCCGCCCGTTAAGCTTGAGTGTAATGACCCAGTGAATTACTGCCCATGGTTTTTTGAACCCACGACGGGAGATAACCATGATGCAAGAACCCGAGATCAAACAATGGACAGCCAAACGTAAAGCGGAGCTGATCCGACAGAGTTACAAGGGTCAGACTGCGATTGAAGAAACTGAGCGTGAGTACGATCTAACACCCCCCGAGATCGAGCGTTGGATGGACGATGCCGAGGCCAGCATGGAGAAGGCCCTCTAGACCAATCCGAAAGATGTCGCCGAGCAGTACGAGAAGCAGCTGAGCGAACTCAAGGAAGAATATGGTGAAGCCATGCTGGAGGTGAAGTTCCTAAAATACCCAGAAGGCAGGACCAAGTTGCAAAGCCATTTCGCGTCGACCAAGGACTCCTAGCACGGTTCGTTGACGAGATGGCTCAGGAAGGTTCGCCAGTATCGATAACCAAGCCGTGTCGGCTTGCAGCGCTACCGAAATGGCGCGCGGGAGCAGTGCATGTGGCTCCACAATTTCAAGAAATGGTCCCGATAAATTGGACAGCTCGATAAGTGCATTCCCAGGTTATGCCGCCATCCTGACGGCAGATTCGTAGTACAGGCTTTCAGGCGTGCGACGGTCAAGCGACTGGTGGCGTCGCTCGGTGTTATAGAACTCGAAGTACCGGCTCAGAGACGCGCGCGCCCCATTGATATTGTCGTAAGCCCGCAGATAAACCTCCTCGTATTTGACGCTGCGCCATAGCCGTTCAACAAAGACGTTATCGATCCAGCGGCCCTTGCCATCCATGCTGACTTGGATGCCTTCGCGCTTGAGAACGCCGGTGAAATCAAGGCTCGTAAACTGGCATCCCTGATCCGTGTTGAAGATCTCCGGTGTGCCGTATTGTTCCAAGGGCTCTTCCAACGCATTTACGCAGAAGCTGGCGTCAAGCGCGTTAGATACTCGCCAGGACAGTACTTTGCGTGAGTACCAGTCGATGATCGCCACCAGATACACAAAGCCACCGGCCATCGGGATAAACGTAATATCGGTAGCCCAGACCTGATTAGGGCGATCAATCACCAGGTTTCGCAGCAGGTAGGTGACCTTGTGCGCCTGGTTGGCGAGGCTGAGGTTACGCTTCGGGTATTGCGCCGTCAGGCCCATTGTTCGCATCAGCCGCCGGATCTTTTTGCGATTAACTTGATGTCCCCGGTCTTCCTGCCAATCGCGGATTCGCCGGTTACCATAAAACGGGTGCTTCAGATGACAGCGATCCATCAGTGCCATGAGCTCAAGCTCCGCGTCGGATACAGGCTTGGGAACGTGATAAAACATCGAGCGAGGTAGATCCAACAATTCGCATTGGCGAGTCACCGACAACGGATCCATCCGATCTACCATTTCTTTCCTCTGGGCCCGTGAATCCGTTCGAGCCCTCGTTCTAAAAAATCGTTATCCATGGTTAGCCTCCCGATCTTGGCATGCAGTTGCTCAATGGTATCCTCAGAGGCCTCTGTTTTTTTTGAGCAATCTTGCCGAACACATCGGGTGCGCTGCTTAGCAGCTGCTTCTTCCACTCGGTGATCTGGTTGGCATGAACATCAAACTTCTTGACCAGCTCAGCCATCGTCAGATCACCCTGGCAGGCCGCCAAGGCGACCCTCGCTTTGAACTCGGGTGAATGGGTACGTCTTTTCCTTCTCATTGCTTCTCTCCACAGCGTTACGCTCATCTTGAGGGAAGCGCCTATCTAGTCCAATACCTGTACAGTCACTGGGGTCCATCTCTGCGAGAAGGGATTGGGCAAACTCAGCAGTAAAAATAAAGGCAAGAGAGGTTTAAAAGCTAAGAAGCTGTCGGACTCTTCGTCGCCTCAGATGAACCGTTCAATATTGAACGCGTCGTAATCGGTGTCTGGAGATTGTCTTAGCGTCATGACGGCACCGTATCCAATTAACTCCGTGGACATGATTAGTCAGAGCTTGCCTCAGGGGTTTTAATTCTGTTTTAGGCATCGAAGAATGCCGCATTCCCCAGTGGGTCGAGCGGCGTCGCTTTATATTTGAATGTAAAAAGATGCGCTACCTTCTTGGGGGAGGTTGAGCATTGGGCGCCCACCTAGTACGGCGGGATCATGAATTCATCAAAGAAGGCGGCGAGCTCGGCATGGGCCGTCAGCGGCAGCAAAGTCGCGATGTGCTGGTCGGGGCGCACGACGACCATGCAGCCTTGATCGCGATCTATCCC
>Ga0181553_10001433_pt1 | contig 21075 bp, 18 predicted proteins | sample 011ome_17_FD_133753 | JGI IMG/M metagenome (GOLD analysis project Ga0181553, IMG submission 133753) | Coastal salt marsh microbial communities from the Groves Creek Marsh, Skidaway Island, Georgia - 011502XT metaG (megahit assembly) | ecosystem: Environmental > Aquatic > Marine > Intertidal...
CAAAACTAGTTCTTCCTATAGAGCCGTGGTAGACCACCACGTTGATAGGCTGGATGTGGAAGCACAGTAATGCGTGAAGCTGACCAGTACTAATAGCTCAATTGGCTTGATTTATGCACTGAAAAAAATTTTTAAAACCTGAAATATTAAGGCAAATTCTTAACTTAAAATATGTCTTTTTGTAGTAAATTCTTAATTATACAAACTTAAGTCTAGTTTACATATAATTAAGCTTTTCATTATCTTTTATTGGTTGTTAATCTTAATAAAGTTCAATTACAAAAAGTATTATACTGATAATATTTTATAATTTAAAATTTTAATTAGAGAAACAGATACTATAAATTATTAATAAATTTTATAATGAAAAAATATATAACTTTTGGATCTCCTTCTATTGGAAATGAGGAAATTAGAGCTGTAACCAAATGTATGAGGTCAGGCTGGATTGGAACAGGGCCGTTAGTTAAAAAATTTGAAAAAAATTTTGGTATTTATTCAAAATCTGACTATGCAATTGCAGTTGGGTCTTGCACAGCAGCTTTGCACTTAAGTCTAAACGCAATTTCTTTGAAAAAGGGAGATGAAGTAATCGTTCCTGCGATGACATTTTGTTCAACAGTAAATTCAATAATTCACAGTGGCTATAAACCTGTTTTGGCCGATGTTGATATTAACACAATGAACATCAAACCTGAAGAAATTGAAAAAAAAATCACAAAAAAAACAAAAGCATTAGTTGTTGTACATTTTGCTGGTAGACCTTGTAATATGGATAAAATTTTAAGTATTGTCAAAAAATATAATTTGATTTTAATTGAAGATTGCGCTCATGCTATCGAGGCATCATATGGTGGAAAAAAATGTGGAACATTTGGATTATATGGATGCTTTAGTTTTTATGTGACTAAAAATTTGGTAACTGCTGAAGGAGGAATGATATTGTCTAGCAGTAAAAAAAATATTGATCCAATTAAACAAAGAGCTCTTCATGGAATGTCAAAAGATGCATGGAAAAGGTTTAGTGACAAAGGGTATAAACACTATGATATTATTGATGCAGGGTTTAAATATAATATGACAGACATTCAGGCGGCAATGGGCTTAGAGCAGCTAAAAAAAATAGGCAAACATTTAGAAAAAAGAAATAAAATTTGGAAGGAATATCAAGAGTTTTTTAAAAGCTTTGATATTAGCACCCCTGCTAAAATTGATAAAAATACAATTCATGCGAAACACCTTTATACAATTTTAATTGATAAAAAAAAATTAGGAATTGACAGAGATGAATTTATGTTAAAGTTGCATAATAGAGGTATTGGCACAGGTGTTCATTATAGGTCAATTCCATCTTACACTTTTTATAAGAAAAAGTTTGGCTGGAAAGAAGCAAATTATAAAAATTCCTCTTTAATTGGTAGTCAAACTGTAAGTCTACCACTTTCTCCTAATTTAAAAAAAACAGATATGGACAAAATATTCTATTCTATAGAGAAAACACTAAAAAATTAATTAAAAATATTTTTCAATTTATTATAATTATTGATATGATAAGCACGCTGATTTAAACTCTAAATTAAAGTTCAAAAATGATTGCACTTATACCAGCAAAAAAAAATTCTAAAAGACTACCAAATAAGAACATTAAAAAGATTAATGGCAAACCTTTAATATGGTATTCAATAAATGCTGCTCTTAATTCCAAAAAAATTTCTAAAGTAATTGTTTCTACTGACTGTAAAAAAATTGCAAAAATGTCAGTCAAATTTGGTGCTGAGGTGCCTTTTTTACGTCCAAAAAAACTCTCAGGATCAAAAACGCCATTAATTTATGTTTGTAAACATGCTCTAAGTTTTATGAAAAAAAAGGTAAATAATAACTATAGTGAAATAGTTGTTTTGCAACCAACATCACCATTAAGAACTTCAAAGGATATTGATAATTGTATTAATATTTATAAGAATAAAAATGCAGATATAGTAACATCTTTTTATGAAGCAAAGCCTAGAGAATGGTATAAAGAATTAGATAAAGATGGTAAATTTGATTCTTTTGTATCAAAGAAAAATTATATTTATCAAACTGCAAAAAAAAACTATCTTTTAAATGGAGCCATCTATGTTTTCAGCGAAAAATTTTTTAATTCTAAAAAAAATAAAAATTATTATGGTTATATAATGCCAAAAAAACGTTCGGTTGATATAGATTATTATGAAGATTTCAAAACTGCTAAAGAAGAATTAACGAAATAAAAATATTAATTTAAGTATTAAATAAAATTTTTCTAAAATATGATAATAAAAAAAAAAGATAAAGACAAACTATACAATCTTCAAAAGAAAGTAATTTTTTGTAAAAAATGTGTTATTTCAAACCAAAGACCAAGAATTAAATTTAATAAATTTGGAATATGTTCAGCTTGTGATTTTGCAAATTATAAAAGAAATAAAATTAATTGGAAAAAAAGAGAGGAAGAGCTTTTAAGATTATTAGACAAGCATAGAAGCAAAACTAATAAAAACGATATACTTGTACCGTGTAGTGGTGGAAAAGATGGGAGTTGGGTTGCTCATCAGTTGAAATTTAAGTATGGCATGAATCCTTTGTGTGTTACTTGGTCACCAATTGTTCCAAGCAAAATTGGAAAAATAAATTTATCAAATTTTATTAAAACAGGATTTGATCACTTATTAGGAAAACCAAAAAAAGAAACATATAAAAAATTGACAGCTCACTCACTAATGCACATTGGAGATCCTTTTCAACCTTTTATATATGGGCAAGTAAATTATCCAGTGAAAGTAGCTCTCGAAAATAATATTTCTGTAATGATGTATGGTGAAAATGGAGAAGTAGAATATGGTGGAGATATGAAGTATGCGAAAAAGCCATACAATGATTTTAAAGCAAGAGACAATCATTATTTTTCCAACTTTAAATTAAAGGATTGGAAAAAATATAATATATCAGAAGAAGAATTAGCTGATTTTGCAGCCCCACCAGAAAAAGAAGTACTAAGAAAAAAAATAAGAATGTATTTTTTTGGTTACTATAAGTTTTGGGACCCACAAGAAAATTTTTATTATTGTCAAAAGAATACAGGTTTTAAAGTCAACCCAGATAGAACAGAAGGAACATATTCAAAATACGCTAGTTTAGACGATAAATTGGATGGATTTCATTATTATTTGAGTTATATAAAATTTGGAATTGGACGAGCTACAAGTGATGCCGCACATGAGATTAGAGACAATAAAATTACGAGAGAAGAAGCTATATATTTAGTAAATAAATATGATGGTGAGTTTCCAAAAAAACACTTTAATTTGTTTTTAAAATTTTGTGGAATAAGCAAATTAGATTTTGATAAAATTATTGACAGCTGGAGATCGCCACATCTGTGGAAAAAAGAGAAAAATCAATGGAAATTGATTAATAAAGTTTCTTAATATGATCCAAGATTCATTTCGGGTCATAGCTAAGCTGGATATAAAAGACTCAGCTGTAATTAAAGGAATAAATTTTGAGGGAATGAGAAAAGTTGGTGATGCTAAACAACTATCTCAAAAATATTTTTTAGAGGGTGCTGATGAATTGATTATAAATGATGTTAATGCAAGTTTATTTGGAAGGAATACAGCAATCGATTTTTTAAAAACTTTCTGTGAAAAAATATTTATTCCAATTACGTTACAGGGCGGATTTAGAACTTTAAAAGATATTAAAACAGCTATGAGAAATGGAGCTGACAAGGTTTCAATTAATACAGGCGCAGTTTATGATAAAAAACTAGTCAAAAATGCTTCAAAAATTTATGGTAATCAAGCGATTGTAGTTTCTATGGATGTGAAAAAAATATCGAATAAAAAATGGGAAGTTTTTGTTGACAAAGGAAGAGAAAGGACAGGAAAATCTCTAGTAGACTGGATAAAATTTGTTCAAGACTCAGGAGCCGGAGAGATGCATATTAGTTCCATAGATATGGATGGTACACAAAGTGGTTTTGATATTGAATTAATTAGAACAATAAATAAAATTTGTAAAATACCTGTAATTATTGGTGGGGGATTGGGTGCTACAGATCATTTAAAAATTTTAGATGAATTTAAACATATCGAAGGCCTAAGTGCGTCTTCATGTCTTCATTATGATAATTTAAGTATTTCCAAGATTAAAGGTTTCTTAAAAAAAAAAGTAAACATAAGAATTTAAATGAAAAAAATTGGTATAATTGATTATGATGTAGGTAATTTTTTTTCATTAGAGAATGCTCTAAAATACCTAAAAATTAATTATGTAATTACTGATGATGTTAGAGTCCTTGAAGAATGTTCGCATATAATTTTACCTGGAGTAGGGGCTTTTTTGCCAGCCATCAAGTCTCTCAAAAAAAAAAAATTAGATAAATTTATTAAAAAAATTGTTTTAGAGAAAAAACCTTTAATGGGCATATGCCTAGGTATGCAATTACTATTTGAAAAAAGTAATGAATTTGGAAATCATAAAGGTTTAAATTTGATTAAAGGGAGAGTAAAAAAAATAGAATTAAGAAAAATTAAAATACCAGTAATTGGTTGGTATAAAATTAATATGAAAAAAAAATTTTTTTCTAAAGAATTAAATATTAAATTTGTTTATCTAATACATTCGTATGAATGTATTCCAGCTGATAAAAATCATATAATGGCGACTTACACTTTACAAAAAGAAAAAAAAATTGTTTGTGCTGTAAAAAAAGATAATATTTTTGCTGTTCAGTTTCATCCAGAAAAAAGTGATTTTGATGGTATTAAGATTTTAAAAAGCTTTTATAATTATAAAAATGAAAAAAAATATTGATATTTATGTTGATCAATTAAATTTAATTACTGCTATAATAATTCTACTTAAATATGATCGTAAAAAAATTCATAGAATTTTTTATGACAGTTATTTTTTACCTAAAATATTTAGATTTATTTGGAAAAATATCAGGTTAGTAGAAATTACAAAACTAAGATTTTCTAGAATTAAAATTGAAAAATTTTTTTTTTATCAACAACATTGGAAGATTATTTCAAAATTCTCAAATTATGTATTTGATAAAAAAATTGTTTTTAAACAGAATAAATCTTTTATAAATAAATACAAAATTAATGTAGATAAATATTCAGAACATCTAAAAGAAACATCAGTTATACATTCATATCTACCAATTAAATTTTTTTTATTTGCAAGTAAGTTTTCAGCAAATAAAAAAACTTATTATCTATTGAGCAAAAATCCATTAAATTTTTTATTGGAAAGTTTTCTAAAAATTAAAATAACAACTTATATTAATCCCTTTTATCATACTTTAAGAAAAAGAAAAAACCAAACTTTTGCAAATAGTTTACATTATGGTGAGTTAAACAAAAACTATATAGCACCCAGGTTGGTTTTTATAAAAAGGATAATTATTTTATTTTATAAATCTTTAAATGGGATTTTAAAAAAAAAACCACTTAATCTAAAAAAAAAAATTTGTATTGAGCTAGTTCAAAGAAATATTGATTTTAATGAAGTAACAGACTTTTATTGGGCAAAATTTTCTAAAATAAAAAAAGAAAATTTTATGACTATAAGTTATACAAAATGGGATAAAATTTCTCTAAAAAATTTAAATGATTTTGGTTTAGAAAATTTTAATGCTAATGAATTATGTTTTTTATTTAGAGATTTTATAAAAATAATTTTTTTACTTCCAAAATTAATATTTTTTTTGATAAGATTAAATTCTTTTAAATCTTGGTTAAATTTTCAAAATACATACTTTTTAATAAATGTTATCTATTTTGAATCAATATATAGATTACACAATGTGAAGTATTTATTTAGTATGATGGATTGGGATGACAATAAGTTTACAAAAGCACAAGCTATTGAAAATAATAACGCTCTAATTTCTTATTCTCATTGGAGTCACATTACTTTTCCAAAATTAACTGTTCAAAAGTGTTGTGATATTCTTTTTACATGGTCTCATCATTTTATTAAAAGCTTTCATAATCATTATCCATATAAAAAAATTTATGCAGTTGGGTATCCTTCAGATCATTATTTTCGCTCAATAGATATTTTAAAAAAAGATAATCAAAATCATTTTATTATTGGTTATATGGACAATATTACTGCTGCTGATTTACCCTTTGATGAGACTCATCAATTAATGATTTATAAAATGCTGCTAAATTTATTAAAAAAATATCCCAATGTATTATTATATACAAAACCGAAAACAAAATATTTTTATCAAAAAATTTTTGATAAAAATTCAGAGGTACAAAGTTATGCAAAGCAAGGAAAGATAGTGCCGTTCTTCAATTCCCCAATTAATGAAAAAATGCCACCTGCAAAATTTTCTTCAATGTGTGATCTTGTTGTGTCTCTAGGCGCAAGTACCGCAGGTGCAGAGGCATCTTTTTTTGGGACAAAATCATTTCATTACGACAATATGGAGCTGGAAAATTATAATGAATTTTGTAAGCAAGGACACGATAAAGTAGTTTTTAGTAAAATTGACAATTTATCAATTGCAATAGAAAAAGAAATCAATTTGCTAAATAATAATAGTGTTGAAGAAAATAAAAAATATCATGGAATTTTAGATCCTTATCAAGATGGAAGATGTGGTGAGAGAACTGCTTTAATTATTGATACGATTTTTAGAAATTTTGATAACTTAAGCAATATAGATAAAGTATTAAGTGCTGTTGAAGATGAAATTAATAATAATCATAATTTATTTAAAAAAAAATATTAATTTTAAATTTAAATTAAAGAATCTATTACAATAAGATGAGGTTAATTATTTCCTTTTAAATGGAGTTAATTAATGTATTAGTAACTCAAAATTTAAATGATAATGAACAAAATTGTTACTCCAGTATCACACTTATTTTTTAATAAGAAGAATGCGCTAAAAATAGCTAAATTTTCAGATTATCTAGAGATAAGAGAAAGAACAATTAACTTAGATTTTAAAAATGAAAAATTTTTTCATTGTGATGATGACTTAACTCTTCCATGGTCAAAAGATTTTAAAATTAAATTAGAAAAAATTATAAAAAAAAAAAAGAGTTTAAGATATGTTTCATTTCAAGCAACAAGATGTTGCTTAAATGCAAAAATAGTAAATAAAGTATTTGTATTGTCTGGAAAAAAATTTAGTAGAAATGAGATGATTAATGAAGCGGCAAAAAATGTTTCATGGTTGCGAAAAAAATTTAAAAATAAGTTTCAAATTGGTTTAGAAAATAATAATTATTATCCAACAAAAGCTTATGATATAATTGCTGATGCTGACTTTATAAGTCATATCGTAAAAAAAAATAAATTATTTTTTTTATTTGATTTAGCTCATGCTCAGGTAACTGCTTCTAATAAAAAAATTAATTATCATAGTTATCTTGAAAAATTACCAATGGATAAGATGATCCAAATGCATATATGCAGACCTAGGATTAATAAGAAAATGTCACGTGATACTCATTATTTACCAAATATAAAAATGTTTAAAGAGGTAAGATCTATCTCAAAAAAATACAAAAATTTAAAATTTTTTACTATAGAGTATTATAAAGATACAAAAAAATTAATTGAAAATATTAAAACTTTAAAAAAGATTATTAATTAAAAATGAATAAAACTTTTATTATAGCAGAGCTTGGTATCAATCATGGTGGAAGTCTTAAAGTTGCAAAAAAACTAATTGACTCTGCTGTAAGGTCAGGCGTTGACGCTGTTAAGTTTCAAACTTACTTGACAGAGAAAAGGGTTAAAAAAAACTCTCCAATTTATGGTATATTAAAAAAATGTGAGCTTAGTTATAAAGATTTTCAAATTTTGAAATCATATAGTGAAAAAAAAGAAGTAGAATTCATGTCAACACCTTTTGATTTTGAAAGTTTTCAATTTTTAAATGATATAAAAGTTTCTAAAATTAAAATTGCATCATTTGACACAGTTAATTTAAGTTTTTTAAAAAAAATATCCCCCTATAATAAAGAGTTTATAATGTCAGTAGGCATGTCAGAATTAAAAGAAATTAAAAAAGCATATGATATATTAAATAAAAATAAAAAAAACAAGATTAGCCTCCTTCATTGTATTTCGTCTTACCCAACTTTAGAGAAGGATGCTAACTTAAATTGCATTAATACTTTAGGTAACAAATTTGATTGTACAATTGGTCATTCAGATCACACAAATGATATTTTTGTACCATTTTGTGCTGTAGCCATGGGGGCTAAAATTATTGAGAAACATTTTATGATTGATAAAAAAATGAAATGTGTTGATAGACCCGTTTCTATTACTGAAAAACAAATGAGTAATTTGATAAAAGATATAAGAAGATATGAAAATGTTTTAGGAGATAGTTCATTTGGTATTAGAAAAACTGAAAATCCTTTTAAAATATTTAGAAGATTTTCTTAAGTTTAATTTAAAAATTAAGATAAAGTTATTACAAAATGAAGAAACTTGTAATATTGCCATCTAAATCTAGCAAGTATTCAGAGATAATAAATAGCATTAAAAATTTACCCTTAAAAAAAGTGAATTTTATGGATGAGAAAAGTATAAATTTGACCAAAGTCAAAAAGTTTGATGTTGTTATTTTTGAAAAAATTTCAGAAAGACTTTTAAAACAAATTAATAAATTAAAAATAGTTACAATAAAAATTAACAAGCATATTCGTTATAATAAATTAATTGATATTTCTATCGATCCTTATTTCAAGATCACGATGAAAAACAATACTAATCCAACAAAAGGAAATTTTAGACCTATTCAATTAGATATTTCTAACACTAATGATTTTGTATATTTGCTTAACATAATAACCATTATGGATTGGGACTCTAAATTTTGGAAAAAAAAGATTTGTTTTATTGGCCCTAAAAGGTTGACCGAAAGTATTATATTTAGATGTAAAAAATTTATTAGAAAAAATAAAATAGAAATGATCCAATTTCTATCAAATTGTCATGAAAGTGAAAGTGTGAAAATTGCTGAAAAAAATAATTTTGGATTTAAAGACATTAGAATTACTTTAGAAAAAAAAGTAGATAAAATAGATAAAAATATTAAATTTACTAAAAATATTTCATTAAGAAAAGCTAAATTGGCTGATTTTAAATTTATTAAACCAATAGCAAGAGATAGCTATTTAGACTCCAGATATTATTTTGATGAATTTTTTTCTGTTAATAGAGTTAAAAATTTTTATGAGGGGTGGTTAAAAAAAGCAATATTAGGAACCTTTGATGATTTATGTTTATTGATTTGTTATAAAAATAAACCAGTTGGATTTTGTACTATTAAAATAAGAACTCCTAATGCTATAATTGGATTATTTTCTATCTCTTCAAAGCACCAAGGAAAAGGTTTTTCAAAAATTCTTTTAAAGTATCTAAATTATGAAATGAACAAAAAAAATATTAAAAATATAACAGTTGTTACGCAAGGCAGAAATTATTCTGCCCTAAAAGCCTATCAAAATGTAAATTTTAAAATTACTAGAACTGAATTATGGTATCATAAATGGATTGCTGGTAATAAAAAGAAACTTGTAAATTATTGATTATGAAAAATAAAAAATCTCAATTTTTAGAAAATTTTTTTGGGTTAAGGAATAAAAAAATTATTATTACAGGGTGTTCTGGTCAATTAGGAGAGTGTTTAATTGATAATTTTCTTAATTTAGGTTGTACTGTTATAGGGATAGATATTCAAAAACCAAAAAAGAGATCAAAAAATAATTTTTTTTTTTATCAATCTGATATTTCTGATTATGATGAAAATGCAAAGACTTTCAGTATTATTTTTAAAAAATTTAAAAAAATTGATTGTTTGATAAACAATGCAGGAGTTGCTGTCTTTAAGCCATTCACTGAAAGAGTAAAAAAAGATTTAGATTGGGTTGTAGATGTAAATTTAAATTCTTATTTCTATAGTATTAAAAATTTTTACAAATTTTCTGACAAGATCTCAAATAAAAATGTTATAAATATTTCCTCTGTTTACTCAGTTATAAGTCCAGATCCTAGAATTTATTCAAAAAATGATAGAAAAAGTTCTGAAATTTATGGAGCATCAAAAGCTGGCGTTAATCAAATTACAAGATATTTTGCAGTACACCTTGCTAATAAGAATATTAGGGTTAATTCAGTTAGTCCGGGAGGAATATATAATCTAAAGTCACCTCAAAATAAAAAATTCATTATAAAGTATTCAAATAGAAATCCAATGAAAAGAATGGCTAGAGTTTCTGAAATAGTAGGAGCGGCTATTTACTTAGCATCAAATTCAGCATCTTATACAAATGGTCATAATCTTATAGTGGATGGTGGAATGACTGCCTGGTAATTAAAATGAAGAAAAAAATAAAATTAAATGAAGGCTATAAATTGTGGTTAAAGGCAAAAAAAATTATACCCGGTGGTAATAGCATTATATCTAAGAGACCAGAAAGATATGCAGATATGCTATGGCCAACTTATTTTAAAAAAGCTAAGGGCCACAAAATTTGGGATTTAGAGAATAATAAATATTATGATTTTGCTCAAATGGGTATAGGATCATCCATCTTAGGGTACAGCTATGATGAAATAAATAAATTTATTAAAAAAAAAATTGATAATGGAATATCAACAACCCTTAATTCTTATGAAGAAGTTAATTTAGCTAAAAAATTACTAGAGCTTAACAAAGGTTTTGCAGGTGTAAAATTTGCAAAAAGTGGAGGAGAGGCAATGGCTGTAGCAATAAGGTTAGCTCGGTCTTTAAAGAAAAATCATCAAGAAATTGCATTTAGTGGTTATCATGGATGGTTTGATTGGTACTTGGCAACAAACTTACAAACAAAAAAAAATTTAAATGAACATCTTCTTCCAGGTCTTGATACTATTGGTGTTGACAAGAAACTTAAAGGGTCTATCTTTCCATTCAGTTATAATAATGCTTCTGAGTTAAAAAAATTAATTTCAAAGAATAAAAAAATAGGAATAGTCGTTGTTGAAAGTGCTAGATACGATTATCCTAAAAAAGAATTTGTCCAAGAAATCAACAAAATATGTAAAGTAAATAATCTTATTTTAATTTGTGATGAAATAACTTCTGGTTTTAGAATATCTAATACTGGTGCCTATAAAAAAATTGGTTTTAATCCAGAAATCGTTGTTTATGGCAAAGGACTTGGCAATGGTTTTCCAATAACAGCAATTGTTGGAAAAAAGAAAGTGATGAATAATGCAAAAAGAAGTTTTATTAGTAGTTCAAACTGGAGTGAAAGAATAGGGTTTGCAGCAGCGTTAAAAACAATCGAAATAATTGAAAAAAAAAAGGTTTGGAATCATATAGATAAAATTGGTACTCAAATTAAGAATGGATGGATTAAAATATTTAAAAAATATGATTTAGATATTGATGTAAGTAATTTTTTACCATTAGTCACAATGAAACTTAATTATGGAAAAAAGAATAATCTAATTTTAACATATTTTATTCAAGAGATGCTTAAGAAAAAGTATCTGGTTTCATCGAGTATATATATATCATTTTCACATACAAAAAAAAGTGTTGAAAAATATCTTATAGAAACTGAAAAAGTTTTTAAAAAAATTTCAAATCTTTTAAAAGAAAAAAAAATTAAAAAACAAATTTCAATTAATATAAGAAGTGATGCATTCAAAAGACTTTAAAAGAAATAAAGTTGGTATAATTGTGCAAGCCAGAATGGGATCTAAAAGATTTCCAGGAAAAATAATGAAGAAAGTTAATGGTTATCCCATGATAAACCATATGTTAAATCAAATAAAAAAATCAAAGTTGCATGATGAGATTATTATTGCAACATCTTTAAAAAAAGAAAACAATATTGTTAGAAATTTCTGCAAAAAAAATAAAATAAACTGTTTTTCTGGAAGTGAAAATAATTTAGTAAATAGGTTTTACTTATGTGCTAAAAAATATAAATTAGATACTATCGTTAGACTTACAGCTGATTGTCCATTAATTGACCCAAAAATTATAGACTTATGTATAAAAAAATTTTTATCAAAAAAATTTGATTTTGTTGCCAACACATCTCCTCCTAATAACAAATCATATCCAGATGGTGTTGATGTTGAAGTTTTTTCATTTAAAACAATTAAAAAAGTAAATAGTAAATGTAAAAGTAAAAAAGATCTAGAGCATGTTACACCCTACATTTGGAGAAAAAAAAAAGAATTTAGACTTTTTAGGTTTAATTTAAAAAAAGATCTTTCAAAATATAGATTTACATTAGATTATAAAGAGGATTTTGTTTTGATAAAAAAAATCCTAATAAACCTTTAAAATAAAAAAAAAAAAATTACGATGAATAGTGTAATTCAATATATAAAACAAAATAAAAATGCTTATATGATAAATTTAAAAAGAAATTCTTTTGCAAAATGACAGATAAAATAATACCAGATAAAAATTTGATTAATTCAAATAATGGATTTTATGATGAAAGTTTTCATGAAAATTTAAATGACTTAAAAAATGCATTTGAGAGGATAGTTGCTATAAAAAATTCTCACTTATTTTTAGATCTCGAGAAGGATGAAAAAAAAATCATAGAAAATTATCTTAATTCTTACGAAAAAAAAAATCAGAATGTAGAATTCAATAATGAAGATTTTTTTTTAAAGGGGCAGGATTTACTTAAAATTCTTAAAATTGAGGATAAATATTTAATAAGATTTTTATTGTATAGGTACAAATATGCTGTTTACCCAAAAATTTATAGAGTAGATGATTTTCCACCATGTATTCAAATTGAACCAACTTCTGTATGTAATTATAGATGTGTTATGTGTTATCAGGCTGACAAATCGTTCTCAAATAAATCAGAAGGATTTATGGGGCACATGGATATTGATTTATTTAGAAAGATTATAGACGAAATAGAAGGGAATATTGAGGCAGTTACTTTAGCTTCGAGAGGAGAGCCCACTCTAAATCCAAAAATAATTGATATGGTCCAATATTGTAAAGATAAGTTTTTAGGATTTAAAATAAATACTAACGCATCAATGCTTAATGAAAATTTAATTAAAAATTTATTAGATGCAAACTTTGCAGAAATAGTTTTTTCCATGGATGCTGCAGATAAAGAAACTTATGAAAAAATAAGGATAAATGGAAAATACGAAAAGGTTATTAAAAATTTAAAATTATTTAACGAAATAAAAAAAAGTGACTTTCCTAATTCAAACACTATAACAAAAATAAGTGGTGTTAAAATAAAAGAGTCTCAAAATATTGCTGAGATGACAAAAAAAGTTGGAAACTATGTAGATATAGTTCAGCTTGTTGAATATACACCTTGGGAAAGTTCTTATGATAATCCAATTGGAGATTTAAATGAGGCATGCTATCAGCTTTGGCATAGAATGTTTGTATGGCAAGATGGAAAAGCAAATCCATGTGATTATGATTACAAGTCAACATTATCAAAATGGAATGTTAATAAATACACTATTTCTGAAATATGGAACTCTGAAGAGTATAATAACTATAGATCGATGCATATGAGTAACAAAAGGAAAGAGTTATATCCATGTGATAGATGTACATTTGGTAATGTATAAAAATACTGTTGGAGTTATTGGCTACAGAAATCATAGTAAAAAACTCATTAAAATTTTAGAAAATAGTCCTAAAATAAAGAGAGTAATTGTTTATTGTTATAAAAAAGAGCTAATCTCAAATTTAACAAATAAAAATAAAAGTAAGAAAATTTTTTATACTGAGCAATTAAGCGATCTAAAAAAATTTTGTAACTTAGTAATAATTTCTTCACCATCAGATACTCATTTTTATTATTTAAGATATTTTATTAAGCTAAAGAAATATATTTTTTGTGAAAAACCAGGGTTTATAAATAAAAAACAAATTAGTTTCATGGAAAAATTACCAAATCATATAAAATCAAAAATCTATTTTAATTATAATTTGTTACATAGTAGTTTTTATCAACATATTAAAAAAAATAAAAATTTAGATAAAGAAATACTTCATATGTCTTATCATTCATCCACAGGTATAGCGTTTTTAAAAAAATTCAGAAATAATTGGAGATTTACTTCTAAAGATATAATGCAACGAATTACTGGAAATTGGGGTGTGCACTCTACAAATTTAGCTTTAAATATTTTTGGTAAATTAAAAAAATGTTTTATTATGGAGAAAAGCATGTCTTCAAAAAAAAATATTGACACATGTTCAATTTCTTTAAATTTTAAAAATAATACGACTGTAAATATTTTTTTATCTTACGCAGCTCCGATGAATGATGTTATGACCTTATTATTTAAGAATAAAATCTTAAAATATGAAGATAACAAGGTATTTGAGTATTCACCTAGAAATTATTTTGATAAGAAAGGTTTATTTAAAAGACCACCAAAAAAAAATTTAAAAAATTTAAATGAAGATATATCAAATAACTCTCTTGAAAGATCAGTAAAATACTTTATTGATTTAACAACAAAGAATAAACCATTTCCAAAAAATTTATTTAATAATGCAATCGATACAGTTAAAATTTTTTTAAAATTTGAAAATAAAAATTAAAAATTTTCTATAAATAATAAATAAATGCTATATTAATTTTTCTTATGAAAAAAAAATTTGATACTTTTAATGAAATTGATGGAGATAAATGGTTTAGAAGGAATAAAAGTAGAGTAGAGTCAGAAAAATCAAATCTACAAATTAGAATTTTAACAAAATGGCTACAACCGTTTGAAAAAGAAATAAATAAAATTTTAGAAATAGGATGTGGTTCTGGACATCAATTAAACTATATTTCTAAGAATTTAAATTCTAAAGCATATGGTATTGATATAAGTTCTGAGGCAATAAATTATATTAAAAAAAAATTTCCGAAAATTGATGCAAAAAAAAGCAATGGAAATAAAATTCCCTTTAGTAATAAATTTGATCTAGTCCATTTAGGCTTTATTTTGGCCTATTATTCAAATATTTCATTAGATAAGAAGCTCAAATATTTTTATAGTTTGGTAAAAAAGGGAAAATTTTTCTCAGTTATGGAATTTGATGTACCTCATAATTATTCAAATATTTATAAGCATAATGAAAATGTCCTAGTTTATAAACGAAACATTACGAAGCTTATATTATCCTTAGGAAATTGCACATTGGTTAATAAAATTCAATTTTCTCATAAAGATCAATATTTTAGTAAAAATATAGATGAAAGAGTTTCTTTGGCTTTATTTTATAAAGAAAAATAGTAAGTATAATTTAGAATATTTTAAATATTAGATCTATTATGAAAATTTTGTTTTGTTTATCTAATGGCAATTGCCAATATATTTTAGAAACTAGCAGTAAACTCATTAACAATAAAAAAATAAAGATATCATATTTTGTATCAGAAAAACTAAGTATAAATAACGATAGATCATTAATTAATTTTTCTAAAAAAAACAATATTAAGATATTTAGGTTTAAAAATAATAATAACGATTTAAATAATATAGATTATAAATATTTAGAATATGTAGACAAAAATTTTAACCTCAATTTATGGAAGTCAATTTCTATAGATAGAGATTATGGAAGAGCATATATTCAAGATTTAGATGGATTAAAAAGTAGATTTATTTCAAAAAAACAAATTATTATAAGTGCAATTGAAAAAATCAAATATATAGAAAAGATGTTAAGCAATTTAAAGCCTAATGTATTTTTTTGGCCAGCTGTAGTGGCATCAATAGAAGCACCAATTTTTGATAATATTTGTAAAAAAAAAAAAATTAAATTTTTAACACCAGTTTCATTTAGAATTAAAAATTACTTTTATTTTGCTAAGGATATTTATAATAGTTATCCTAATTTAGATTTATATTTTAGAAAAACACAGATCCCCAAAAATAAAAGAAAGCTGATAGATAAATTTTATAAAGATATACAATCTCCAGGAAGATTAAGTAGTGACTCAGAGTATGTATCAAAAGCATTAAAAAAATTAAATTTTAATTTCTTTAATAGTTTAAATGTTTTATTGATATTCAGTTTTAAACACATAATTGCATTTATCTTATTTAAATTAAATTTGAAAATCCGTAAATTATCATTTCATAAAAGATACGAATTGATTGCCCCAATAATTGAAAAATTTGATTTATTAAAGTCTCATCATTTATTAAAGAAATATAAATATAATAATTTAAATTGCGATTATGTTTACTATCCTCTGCATAGAACACCAGAAAGCTCAACACAATTAAATGGAAATACCTATATGGATCAGCTTTTCTTAATTCAAAGTCTTTCTAAAAATATACCAATAAATTGTAAATTATTGATAAAAGAACATCCTTCTATGATTGAGGCACATTCAAGAGGAGTGAATTTTTACAAAGAAATATCAAGTTTACCAAATGTAGAAATAGTTGATTACAGAATACCTGGTTCAGAAATTGTAAAAAGAGCAAAATTAGTTGTTATTCTTGATGGTTCGTCAGCAATTGAGGCAATAATTAAGGGGGTTCCTGTATTAACGATGGCAAATTTTATATATAGTTTTTTAGGTTTATCTATAGAAAATATCAATTTATCTAATTTAAATAACGATATTGTTAAGGCAATTAATTTAAAGAAAATTAGAACTAAAATTAGAGAAAAAAAATTAAAAAAATTAATATATCTAATTTTGAATAAAGGGTTTGATCTAAGAGAACCCGATACATTTTATTATATGATTCAGCAAACCTCAAAAAAATCTATTAAAATTACGGGTGAAGACCTCTATAATGCTCTAATATCAGAATTAAAATTAAAATGAAAATACTATGCTATCCAACATCATTAAATATGAGCTTCATTATTGATGCATTTACGATTTTAAAAAAAAAAAATTCTAAAATAAAATTTAATTTTTTTTTAAATAAAGATGATCCCTCACAATTAGAAAAAGAAAATATAACCTATTTAAAAAATAGCAATTTAAATGCAAAAATTTTTTATCTTAATAGTTCTTCAAACTTTAAAAAAAAGATTGATATGAATTATTTAAATTATTTTGAAAAAATTTCAGATAAAAATATATGGAAAATAATTTCATCAGATAGAAAATATGGTAGGTTTTATATGAATGATATTCATGCTTATAGGGAGGATAAAAAAAAATATGAAAATATATTAATAAATTTTGTTGATATTTCAAAAAGAATAGAAAAAATATTAATTAAATTAAAACCAAATATTATTTATATTTCAAATGGTTTATCAAATTTAGAAGTCTCTATCTTAAATATTTTGGCAAAAAAATATGGAGCAAAAGTTTTAGTTCCTCATCCTTCTTTATATAAAAATTATATTTATTTTGCGAATGATATATATACTTATAGTGACAAAATTGAAAACTTTTATAAGAAAGTTAAAAAAAATTTTTTTTCAAAAAAAATTAAAAAATTGTTTGAAGAAACCCAAAATGTAAAAGGAGTTGAAAGCATTGATAAGGAAATGATTAAAGAACAAATTTCTCGTATGAAAAAAAAGAATATTATAAATATTTTACTCGGAGATATTTTGTATGCTATTTTAAAACATTCATTTTTAAAGTTAATATTTTTAACTGGTATAAAATATAAAAATTTAAATATTTTAAAACAGTATAATTTGATAGTAAAAATAAAAGATGAAATTTTTTTGAAAAAAATGACTAAGTTCTTATTATCATTTAAAATGCCAAATTTAAAAAAAAAATATGTTTATTGCCCACTTTTTTTAATTCCTGAAACTGAGTCGCTTTTAAAAGGTAATGATTTTATGAACCAAGCATTTTTTATTGAAACAGTATCAAAAAATATTCCCTCAAATTACAAATTGTATGTGAAAGAACACCCTGGAATGTTAACATCTCACTCAAGGAAAATTGAATTTTATAAAAGAATTAATCTCCTGCCAAATGTTGAGTTAGTGCCACTATATTCAGATGGAATGGAATTAATAAAAAATTCAAAATTAGTAATTGTAGTTGGTGGTAGTAGTGGATTTGAAGCAATGCTTGCTAATAAGCCAGTTGTAACGTTTTCATATTTTGTTTACTCATTCTTAGGCCTTACTGTTGCCAACAATAATATTAATGATCTTCGTAATGATATTCATAATGCAATAAAAATTAACCTAGGTACAAAACCTAAGCAATTTGAAAAAAAAATAAAATCATTAATTTTTTCAATATCAAAAACATGTTATCAAATATCAAAACCAGGTTTTTTTTTCTTTAAGACTAAGAATTTTAAAGACAAAGAAATTTGTGGCAAAGAGTTAGCTGAAGCTCTTATATCTGAGTTAAATATTTAATATTATTTATAATTTTTTTTTATTATAAATGTTTTGTCTACTTTTTTTTCAATATTTTTATCATGAGAAATTATAATTATTGTTTTAATTTTTCTTAATTTTTCTATCGTTTTTTTGATATGACCACTTGTAAAAGAATCGAGTTGATTGGTTGCTTCATCTAAAATTATTATACTGCTGTCGCTAATCAATGCTCTGGTAAGCAAAATACGTTGTTTTTGGCCACCAGAAATTTTCAAGCCATTTTCACCAAGTTTTGTATTAAACTGTTTTGGCATTTTTTTTATGAAATCATATGCAAGACTTGATTTAGACACATTAATAATTTTCTTTAAAGATTTCTTTTTTCCCATTAAGATGTTCTCTTTAATTGTTCCATCAAATAATGAAATATTTTGAGATATATAAGAAATTTTTTCTCTCAGAGAGCTAAAGTCTAGATTTTTATGATCTGTTTTCCCATAATATATATTTCCAAAAGTAGGTCTAATTAAACCCAAAATCATATCTATAACAGTTGTTTTTCCAGATCCAGATTTGCCAACTAAAGCGTAAGATTTCTTTGGTTTAATCTCCAAATTCAAATTTGAAATGACATTTTTTTTTGCACCAGGATATTTAAAGCTTACATTTTTGAATTTAATTATTGAATTTGGGATAAATTTATTTTTACCATTTTTTTCTTTATTATGTTTAAATAAAGACAACCTCTTAATAAAATTTTGATGAGGTGGGATATTCTCATTTAAAGAACTATAACTTTGTGAAAGTTTTAAAAAAACAGGAGTTGTTCTTAAAAAAATTAATATTGTTATCGTTACTTCTTCAAAACTAGTATCCAGTTCGTTATGAAAAACTAATAAAGCTGAAAATACAAAAACTGTAAAGATAAATAGTGAGTATACTAAAATACCACCTATTAAATTTAACTTCCAATTAAATTTCCATGTTTCTTCTATTTCTTTATAGAGATTTTCAAAATATAATGGAATTGACGATGATTTAATATATTTTTTATTATTACTTATGTTTGATATTGACTCAGCTATTTTAATACGCCCTAAATTAAAAAAATTTGATAATAAATTTATTTTTGATGAAACAACTATTGTAATTAAACCCATTAAAATAAAAAAAAACAAAAGTATGCTAGTTAGTTTTAGACTAAAATAAAGACTGGTAATCATGTAAAAAACTATCTGGATAGTTGATGACGAGAATCTTAAAGAGTCTAAAATCATTTGAGCCGATGAAAGACTTTCGTTATTTATAGAGTATTGAAATTTTCCTGATTTATCATTTAAAATCTTAATCCAGTTTGCATCTTTAAAATATTTTATAAGATTAATCGAACTTTCTTTTACAACTTTAATATGAACATATCTATTTCCAAGCTCTATTAAACCTAAACATGTTTGACCTAATATAATTAAAATTAATGCTAAAGATAAAAGAGAATAAAAATTCAAATCGATGTGAATCAATTCAAATATATATTTTAATTTTTCATTATATGGCAATGTATCTTTGTTTTCATTTTGAGAATATTGATAAGCAAATATAATTAATGGAATACCTGCTACAGACAAAAAACTTGATATAAAATTTGATATGATTAATGTAAATGAATAAGGAGCTTTTTTAATACAATTTAATATTATTATAAGCTTTTTTTTATCAATTTTAGAAATCATATTTTTTTATCAATTTAATAAATTATACAATTTTATTGATTAATTTTTTTAAAGTATAATTATCGGGAAAATCCATGGGCCAAAACATAAAATGATTTACACCTATTTTTGAAAATTCTTGTATTTTTTTTTTTATTTCGTCAATTGTTCCAATAAAGAATTCATTTTTTAATGTTTTTATATCACTGTAATCAATATTTTTTTTGTTCAGTTGATTTAATCTAGAAATAATATCATTATCAAAAGTCTTATTAATTTTTTTTTTTTTTTTAATATTCATTATTTTTTTTTCTAAATCTCTGTCATTTTTTGCAATAAGAATTTGAGTTTCTAATGATTTTCCAATGTTAACAAAATTTTTTTTTTGCTTTTTACACTCTCTTTTTATTACGTCTAATTTTTTTTTTAATACATTCAAGCTACAAGGCATTGAATTAAAAACGTCAGCATTTTTAACTATTTCTCTAACCATTAATTTATTATCAGCCTCTCCTAACCATATAGGAATATTTTTTAATGGTTTTGGATTACATATAAAATTCTTAATTTTATAATATTTTCCTCTAAAATTTACTTTTTTTTCTTTAAATGATTTTTGTATTATGTTTAAACCTTCAATCATTTTATTAACTCTTTTATTTTTTTCTTCAAAATTAATCCCCGTTTGTGAAAACTCATTTTTTCTCCATGCATAATCATAAAATAATATTACCCTTCCATTTGAAATATGACTAAGTGTTGAAAAATATTTTGCTACTAAAGCAGGATGTCTAAAGTTATTTGCTAAATGTATTGATCCAATATTAATTTTTTTTGTTAACGCAGCAAAAGCAGCCATAAGAGCAGTGCACTCAAAAATCTCTCCTTTGTTTCCAAGATAGGTGTGATCAGCAATAAATATTGAGTCTAAGTTGCTATTATCACATTCTTTAACTAAATTTTTCAAATCATTAAAATTTATTTTCTTATAATTGGGAGTTCTAAATGAAA
>Ga0181553_10001437_pt1 | contig 21051 bp, 32 predicted proteins | sample 011ome_17_FD_133753 | JGI IMG/M metagenome (GOLD analysis project Ga0181553, IMG submission 133753) | Coastal salt marsh microbial communities from the Groves Creek Marsh, Skidaway Island, Georgia - 011502XT metaG (megahit assembly) | ecosystem: Environmental > Aquatic > Marine > Intertidal...
AAACTCAACTGTGGTTTGCTCGGTTTGAATATGTATGGGTTGTCGTCTTGACTATCATCTAAGTAACTATTAAGACAACGAGGAAACATGTGAACCCACGCTCTAATCAATGGACTGATTGCGTTCTCACTTGCCCATACTAACCAATCTTCAACGCTAGGTTTTGCCATGTTAAGAATACAAACACGATTACTTGCGTGTGCTAACATGGTGTCACCCACTCCGTCCGATTGGTTGTTTGATGTACCAAAGACGATACTGCCTTGTGGTAATGGTGTATCACCTACGAATCTCTCTAGCATTAGCCTTGTGAATATAACCTGAAGTAGTTTCGGTGCTTTCATAAACTCGTCAAGCAATATTACTTTTGGTTTTGGTGAATCTAGTTTGAACAATGAACCAACATAGGTTTCGAGTGTGCGGGTATCATGGTTCGGTATAGTCATAGCGATGTCTTGCATGTCTTTCACAGGACAATCAACATAGATGTAGTCATACTTATCACCCATGTCTTCTTCTAGCATTTTAAGTAGTGAGGTCTTGCCACACCCAGGTTCTGACTGAATGATAGGTGTTAGACTTTCACCGATGGTTGGAATTAATCTTACTAACTCTTTAATTGTTACACGCTGTGTATTTATGTGCATGATATATCTCCTAAGATATAAATAAATGAACCTGACATAGTGTCAGGACTAGATTGCAAATTTAGATAGAATGTTATCAATATCAGATTTAACTCTATCTCTCGTATAGTCACTCTCACGCAAAGCCTCGCTAGATACACCTGACAAGGTATCATCTAATTGTTTCGCAACTGAGCGTAATCGTTGACTATGTTCGTCATTGACATACTTAAACGCACCTATCGTTCTGCATAGTTCTTTCGCCTTTTCGATGGTTGTATCATATATCTTTCGTTTCTTTGATTTAACTTCGCCCTCTTTGGTAGTAATCTCTTGTGTTCCGCAACAGTGTGAGATACTTTCCATGACATTGACGATTCTATCTGTTTGTTGATGTAAAACATTTTTAACAATCTCCTCGCATTGTCGTTGATAATTAACTTTCAAGTCGTCAGCTAAGTCTTGTGCAACTGAACAACGAAAGTCGTGTGATGGCACTTCGGATATGTATAACTTACACCCAAACTTACGTCTTACTTCCTCAACGCTCGGATAGTCTTGTATGTTATACATGTCACCTTGTGCAAATGCCATGTTTGATTTAATAGAATCATACTTATCACAAAACTCAGATAGCAGGCGATTAAACTCTTTCTCGTGCTTATCATACTCTTGCTTAAATGATTCTAATTCTATGGTTGGTAAAAGGTCTTGCGAATTATTCCAGCGATATGTTTTGGCTTTCACCCAATTATATATAGTCTGACGATAGTTCACTAAGTCCTTGTGATGGACGTTGTTTGCCAAAAGATTCTTAACAAACCTACCCGCGTTCGGGTCTGCTTTCTTGCTTGATGTTACCTCACCTGATATGGTTCGGTCTTGTTTTGTAGCTGACCAAACATTGACGTCAACTGTTACTAAAACTGCTGATGTAGCCAACGATGTCAAATGGTTTGGTGTTTGAAGTTCCGTGCTTGTATTACTTGTATTACTTGTATTACTTACTTCCATTGTTTCTGCATACATAATAACTTCTCCAAATAAAGTGAACCTGACACTAGGTCAGGACTGAGATTAAGTTCTAGTTCAGTAACAGATAATTTCACTAGATACCCTCGCATACTTATACTCATCTTCGTATGGTCTGTTGGATTCACTAAGTTTCAGCCCTGACATAGTGTCAGGCTCGTAAAGTAAAAATGACATGAATAATGATAATCTTTCATCATATACATATAGTATACCATAAGTTTACTAATAAATCAATAGATATATAATAATATGACACTATTATTCTCCGTAAAATTTATCTATCGTCTCGACCCCCTTTCTCAGCAAATCGCTGAACTTTAGTTAATAACTCGTCCAACTCTTGTTCCAAATCAAACACAGGTTCAATGTCGGACTCCTCAGAGACACCCCGTCCCTTTCTAATTCTTTCTTCATCTTCATAAACATTTCTAGGTATGGGTATGTCTTTAAATGTTCTAGCCATAACGACCCCCTTTATTGTTTAGACCTTTAAGGTCAGTGAGATTAGTGATAACCAAATAGTTACTTTTGTGCATAGGTGCAACTGTGTGCTTAACTAGGTTAGCCCTATCATCTCCACATGATAAACAAGTATCATAACCAATAGCTTTGCGTTCATCTGCATAGCTTTCACCACACTCTGAACATGTAGCCATTACGATACCCTCTCAAGCATGGCAACTAACATGGTGCAACATGCAAAGCCAATGCCAAAACCAACCGCAAAGCAAAGTACCATCTTACCTCTTGCCTCGCGTTGAAACTGCACTTTCCAAAGCCAATTTTGTCTGAAACGTCTAGCTTTGTCTTGATCGTTTGTATCTACATACATGATATGTCTCCTCAAACTAATTAATGAAACCTGACACTATGTCAGGACTGAAAACGAGAAACGGAACTAACACACTTAAAAACACAAAAACAGACAGATATAGTTTCATCTCTCATTATATATAATTATACCATAAGTTTACTAATAAATCAAGTGATATAGCGATTTATGAGGTAGAGATTATTGTTGTATTTTCAAATTCAGGACACCGCTTCTAGTATGAGTATGGTTTCCGCTAAGATATTCTTAGCTGATAGGGTTTATGCGAGATGCAAAGCGAGGCTAATTTTGTTCCAAAAGGTCTTGTTCCAACGTCGGTTTACTAATGGAACACGGGGTAGGTTTTGTTCCAACGGGGTATTTCTTGTTCCAAAATAGTTTACTAATAACGCTGTTTTTCGAGGTAAGTGCTTGATTTATAACAATGTTCCAGTGTCGAGGGGGGTCTAAGTTTACTAAAAGAACGGAACAAGAGAATTTGCAAAAGGCTAAGTTATTGTTTTTATTATATATTATATTATATAGTATTAGTATAGTTAGTGTTTTGTTCCAATGTTCCAGTGGTTTTGTAGGACGGTGGGGGTTTAGTAAATTATGTTGCACTGCAAAAAAGGGACTCTTTCTTTCACAAAGTTTACAAACCCACATATCATGTCTAAAATCGTTGGAACATTGGAACAAAGTGACCTAACCACTTGATTTACAAAGTAAAATCATGTTCCAACTACGTTGACTAAATTGGAACAAGGTCAAACAGCGTGGAACACGACCCTGACAGGGTGTCAGGTATGACTTAATTAGACGACACGTCCACGCCCTCGCGGTCAGAACTGGTTTCACTTTGTCGCAGCGACTGTGATTTGTATCAGCTAGAACTATCTTAGCTCACAGACTACGAACCTGACAGGGTGTCAGGGTGAAATCTCGCTCGCGTGCTCGCGTGGGGAACTGGTATCTATGATACAATACAGATATTCAAGGCAAAAAAAATCCCCCACGGCGTGAGCCGTGAGGGACGGGGTGTTACTTACCGAGAGGATAAGACTTCTCGATATCAGTCAGCCAAGCCATGACTGCTTTGCTATCCTTAGCTGACATATCCTTAGTCAAGGATTGCATAGACTTGAAGTAGTCAACACTTCGCTTGGTGGCTTTCTCAAGCACATCAACATCAAGCTTGATTTCACCGAACATGGTGGCTAGTGCTTTAGCCATTCTGCCCTTGAGCCTTGACCAAGCCTTGTCGATAGTGTTCTTACACTTGACTTGGTCAGCCTTGGCAAGTGCCTTGAAACTCGGACCATGTGAGCCAAGAGGGTTATTGTTCACGCCCTCTTTGTTCTCGGTCAAGTCAAGCTTGCCAAAGTCTTGGGCTAAGATATAACCCATTGAGAATGACTTGACAGCCTTGCTATCAAACCTATCGCCTAGGCTAACCTTGGCAGTATCAACGGCTAGGTATTCAACGCCGTTATCGTAAACCTCAAGAGCAAAGTCCTTGTATGACTTACCCTCAAGCACGCCGTCAATCACACCACCTTTTAGGCTTTCAGTGATTTCAGGCACGTTATCAATGACGCTGTCCACCTCATCGCGATACTCTGCGAGAAGCTTGCCGTGCTTAGTGCGTTTAGCTTTAAGCTTAGCGTCAATGAATGGCTCAATATCACAAGCCATTGTGGTTGCTAACTCGCTAGCTGATTGCTCTGCTAGCGTCCAATTCTTAGCATTAGTTTTTAGTGACGCTAAGACCACTTTATTTAATTGTGTCATAACTGACTCCATAATTAAATTATGCCAACATGATTAGAACAGAATGTAATAACCACTGACATGATGTAATTATGTCTTAAATGATAGATGAAAGCCAAGAATAGTATATTTAAGTTTACTAATCCTGACATAGTGTCAGGTTAGGTTATCAAACCCACCGCCCCCCAACACCCCACAACCAAACAGGGACTCCCACAGCGCGCCACGCCCCATGAATCACACCAATCACCAGACCAAAATTGAAAACCAGCGACCCCCACCCCCTCTTATATAGTGTCATGCCCCCTTGATGGTACCTAAAAGTAGTGTATAATCTAAGAATCATGCAAAAGTGCACATGCATGGTATAACTCCTCCTCTCTCGGCCCCGCTTCTGCGGGGCTTTTATTACGAATGATTCTCACTACCACATGGAAAAACAAAACCCGATAGAATTTGGGTATGGACTATTTTTATATATTTATTTGGGTGTTTTCTGCGACTATAACTTTGGCGTTATATTGTCTTTCTATAACTCTTTAGGATCAAACCCGTAGGTAAGTGCTATTTGTCTGATAATCTTTTTGAATAAACGATTGTTGTGTTGCTCATAGTTTGCTTGGTCTTCTAAATAACAATGCATATGGGCCATTTCATGTAAGAGAGTTTTACATATAGTATCAAAGTAAGAACATCGTCCACTACTTATCATCAATGTCAAAGGTTCTGGTTCAAACAGGCCTAATAATTCTTCGTCACGTATAACTTTAAACTTAACATCGCATGCTTCAGGCATAGCTAACTCTAAAAAAGGGGGTAACCTGATAAATGTTTTATAGAGTAGTCTAAGATTATCTGCAGTGAGAAGTTGTTTTTGCATTTTATTTATTATATACTTAGCCGAAAGAATTACAATGCTGCAAATTAATTAACCAAGGTGTAAACAGCGACACATGACAGAATCAAATCAAACCATAGTCGTACCTCATATAGAGGATAATATCCCTATACCTAAAAATGCGCGTGAAGCATTACCAGAACTTACACCTGATGAAGAATTAAAAGTTAGAGCTAATACAGTTAAAGTTATTTCTGACATAAAAGGCGAAGCTATAGAACCAAGTGATGATGAAATGGAAACAGCTGAAACAATCGCCAAGGAGATGATGAAAAATCCCTCTCTAAAACCTGAGTTCGCTAATTATCCTAATGAAACAATCGCTTACTTAGCCGGCTTAGTCTCGCAAACTAGTCATATGGTAGCTAAAGACTTGGCAGACATCAAACTTTCCGTACTCAACGGGTTACTTCAAGAGGCAGCATTAGCTAAATCATCACGTGAACGCATCTCAGCCTGGTCAAAGATAGGTGAAATTGACGGAGTTGACGCATTTAAGAAGAAAACTGAGGTTACTCATATAACAAAGAGTGGTAAAGAGCTAGAAGAAGAGCTAAAACGCACTATTGAAGAGTTAAAAGGTAAGGTCATTGAAGGGGAAATAGTGGAGGATGACAATGATTAGTCAAAAAGACCTTGCTATTTTAGAAAAAGCCCTACCAACGATGTCAGAATCAGAGCGACAACGTAACCTCAAACTACTCACAGACTACAAAGCAGAACTTGTGAAGGTTGCAGGAGGTAAAACCTTCCTTGAATTTATAAAACATGTCTATCCAGACTACAAAGTAGGAGCACACCATGCTAGGTTGGCTAAATTATTTGAAGAAATTGCAGAAGGAAAAAGAAAAAGAGTTATTGTTAATATTGCTCCGCGACACGGGAAGTCGGAACTTATATCGTACCTCGCCCCTGCTTGGTTCTTGGGTAAGCATCCAGCGAAGAAAGTTATTATGGCTTCACATACCGCTGATTTGGCTGTTAATTTTGGTAGACGGGTTAGGAACCTTGTGGGTTCGGATCAATACAAAGATATATTCCCTAATGTTGAGCTCCAAGCAGATTCTAAGTCAGCATCGAGATGGGGTACTAATTATAATGGTGAGTATTTTGCTATTGGTGTTGGCGGCGCACTTGCTGGACGCGGGGCTGACCTCTTTATCATCGACGACCCCCACTCTGAACAAGACGCAAAGTTGGGAAAACCCGATGTGTTCTTACCTGCTTGGGAATGGTTCCAATCCGGTCCACTGCAGCGTCTAATGCCAGGTGGAGCAATCATAGTTGTGATGACAAGATGGTCTAAATTAGACTTAACTGGGCAGATTGTTAACCAGATGATTAAAAATGATGAGGTAGATGACTGGGAAGTAGTTGAGTTTCCAGCAATTATTGAAAAAGATGGTGAAGAAGTACCATTATGGCCTGAGTTCTGGCCACTAGAAGAACTACAAGCAAGACGTGCTGCATTAGATATTAGGTATTGGAATGCTCAGTATTTACAAAACCCTGTATCTGAAGAAGGAGCGTTGATTAAACGAGAATGGTGGAATATGTGGGAAGAAGAAAATCCACCTAGTTGTGAATTTATTATTATGACACTAGATGCTGCGCAAGAAGCTAATAACAGAGCAGACTACAATGCTTTAACTACGTGGGGCGTATTTCTTAACGAAGAAACTGATAATTATAATATAATATTACTTAATGCAGTAAAGCAGCGACTAGAATTTCCTGAGTTAAAGCAACTTTGCATAGAAGAATATAAAGATTGGGAACCTGATGCGTTTATTGTAGAGAAAAAATCTAACGGGGCTGCACTCTACCAAGAGTTCAGACGGATGGGTATACCCGTTGGAGAATTTACTCCAGGTAAAGGTCAGGATAAAATAAGTCGAGTCAATGCAGTATCTGATTTATTTAGTTCAGGTATTGTATGGGCACCGGATAGACGATGGGCACACGAAGTAATTGAGGAGTGTAATGATTTTCCATCTGGTGCGAATGATGACATGGTCGACGCTACAACACTTGCTTTGATGCGGTTTAGACAAGGCGGATTTATAAGGCTACCAAGTGATGAAGAGGATGATATTCAGTATTTTAAAAGTTCTAATCAGAAGCGCTTATACGCTGTATAAAGTATTTAGAATGATTAACACTTGTTTGTTAATTTTATGGTACTTAGGCGAGATACAAGTACAAAAACTATTAGGAAAAAGATAATGGCACAAGATATAAATAATGTAGATAAAGGGTTGTATGCAGCTCCTCAAGGTATGGAAGAGTTAGCTAGTATGGAGCCTGATTTAGAAATTGAAATTGAAGATCCAGAAGAAGTTACTATTCGAGCTGGTGGTATGGAGATTGAGATTGATCCAGACCGTATGAGTGATGATGAGTTTAACAAAAACTTAGCTGAAGAAATTGATGAGGGTGATTTAGAAAATTTAGCAAGTGAACTTCTTGAAGATTTTGAAGGCGATATAAGTTCTCGTAAAGACTGGTTAGATACTTATGTTGATGGATTAGAACTCTTAGGTCTTAAACTCGAAGACCGCTCAGAACCGTGGGAAGGTGCATGTAATGTGTATCACCCACTCATGACAGAAACGCTAGTTAAATTCCAAGCAGAAACCATGACCGAGACATTTCCAGCTCGAGGTCCTGTCAAAACACAAATCATTGGTAAAGAAACAAAAGAGAATCAAGAAGCATCTGCTCGTGTACAAGAAAACATGAACTATCAACTTACAGAGAAGATGGTTGAGTATAGACCTGAACATGAAAGAATGTTATGGGGCTTAGGTTTAGCAGGTAATGCATTTAAGAAAGTTTATTATGATCCAAGTTTAGAGCGACAAGTCTCTATGTACGTTCCAGCTGAAGACATCGTAGTGCCATACGGTGCTTCAGACTTGGAGTCTGCACAGCGTGTCACTCATGTCATGCGTAAGACACAGAACGAATTACGCAAATTACAAGTCGCAGGGTTTTACTTAGATGTTGATTTAGGTGAACCTACTTATGACTTAGATGAAGTTGAGAAAAAGATTGCAGAGAAGATGGGCTTCAGTGCCACCACAGATGATCGTTGGAAAATTCTTGAGATGCATGTTGATCTTGACTTAGAAGGTTACGAAGATGAAAAAGATGGTAAGAAGACAGGTATTGCATTACCTTATGTTGTCACCATTGAAAAATCTACATCAACTATTTTATCGATTAGACGTAACTGGAACCCAGATGATGACACTAAACAAAAACGTCAACACTTTGTTCACTACGGATATGTCCCAGGATTTGGTTTTTACTGTTTTGGTTTAATTCATTTAATAGGCGCGTTTGCAAAATCAGGCACAATGATATTAAGACAATTGGTAGACGCGGGTACATTATCTAATCTTCCTGGTGGTTTTAAATCTAGAGGTCTACGCATCAAAGGTGACGATACTCCAATCTCACCAGCAGAGTTCCGCGATGTTGACGTACCCTCCGGTACTATAAGAGATAATATTTTACCACTTCCTTATAAAGAACCCTCACAAGTTCTTAATCAATTAATGAATCAGATTATTGAAGAAGGTAGACGCTTTGCTTCAGCAGCTGATTTAAAAGTTTCAGATATGTCCGCTCAGGCACCTGTCGGTACAACTCTTGCTATTTTAGAACGTACACTGAAAGTAATGTCTGCAGTACAAAGTCGCATTCACTATGCAATGAAACAAGAATTTAAATTGCTTAAAACTATCATTAGAGATTACACTCCTGCAGACTACGCGTATGAACCAGCAACAGGAAATAGAGAAGCTAAACGAGGTGACTATGATTTAGTTGAAGTCATTCCTGTATCTGACCCTAATGCTGCGACTATGTCACAGAAAGTTGTGCAGTATCAAGCAGTTATGCAGTTAGCACAACAGAATCCAGATATTTATGACCTACCTGAACTTAATCGTCAAATGTTAGACGTATTAGGAGTTAAAAATGTAGAAAAACTTATACCTAATAAAGAAGATATTAAACCAATGAATCCTGTGTCAGAAAATATGGCGATTATAAATGGTATACCTGTAAAAGCTTTTATTTATCAAGACCACCAAGCTCATATAACTGCACATATGGCATTTGCTCAAGACCCTAAAATTTTAGAAATGGTAGGACAAAGTACTAAAGCAAACGCAATCCAAGCAGCAATGGAAGCGCATGTTGCTGAACACATAGCATTTGAATATAGAAAACAGCTAGAAGAACAATTAGGAGCAGAATTACCTGATCCTAAAGAAATATTACCAGAAGACGTTGAAGTAGATTTATCTAGAGTAGTTGCTAAAGCTGCAGAACAACTATTACAGAAAAATAATACTGAAGCTAAACAACAACAGATTCAACAGCAAGAAGAAGACCCAATACTTCAAATGCAAAAACAAGAACTACAGATTAAGCAAATGGAAGCAGCTGCTAAAGCTAAGAAAATGGCAGATGATACAGAGCTTGATAAAGCAAAACTTGAACTTGAGAAAATGCGTATGGATTCTCAAGAACGTATTGCAGGGGCTAAGATTGGTGCCGATGCAGTATCACAAGAGAAAGAACTAAATAGTAAACAGTTTGTAGAAGGAACTAAACTAGGAGCTCAAGCTGTTATGCAAAAACGGAATAATCCGCAAACTAAACCGAAAGGACAATAAATGACATTAGATGAAATTAAATTTCTTGCAAATAAAATAGCAGAAGAGCGCGAAGTATTTGTGGAAGACTTAGCAATGGGGAGAGCCGAAGAACATGCACAGTATATGCATGCATGCGGGATTATAAGAGGCTTTGATATAGTACAAGGTTTACTCGCAGACCTTGCAAAGAACGTAGAAAGGGATGACGATGAGTGAAATCGCAACACTTAAAAAAGATATTGTTACGCTTGATGGCAAACCAATTAGCAGTAAAAAGGAGGAAGCTCCTGTAGAAGAACAAAAACCCACTCAATTACCAGAAGTCAGAGGGTATCGCATTTTATGTGCTGTGCCTCACGTTGACGATAAGTATGAAAGTGGAATACTTAAATCAGATAAAACAAAACATATTGAGGAACACTCAACTGTAGTTTTATTTGTTATCAAACTAGGAGACATGGCTTATCAAGACAAAGACAGATTTCCTACAGGACCCTGGTGTAAAGAAGGTGACTTCGTTATTACTAGGGCATATTCTGGAACTCGTATCAAAATACATGGTAAAGAGTTTCGCATTATAAACGATGATACCGTAGAAGCAGTGGTCGATGACCCACGCGGATACGAACGCGCATAAGGAGAAAACAGATGGCAGAAATCATAAATGAGATTCCTGAAGAACTGCAAGATGAAAAAGATGAAAGCCAAGAAATTGAGCTTAAGGAAGACAAAGAAGATTATGAAGCGGCGGCGAAAGCTAAAGCAGAAGAGTCTAAAAAAGAAACCAAAGCTGAACCTGAATTTGAAATTGAAGAGGAAGACGACACCCCACCGCAAGATAGAAACCGCGATCCTCTACCAGATCAAGTAAAAGATGAACTAGAAAATGATAATCTTGAAGAGTATTCAGCGAGAGTTAAAGAAAGAATGGCTCAGTTGAAGAAAGCTTGGCATGATGAAAGGCGTGCTAAAGAAGCTGAATCAAGAGAAAGAGAAGAAGCTATTAGATATGCACAACGGATTATTGCAGAAAATAATAAGCTTAAAACTACTTTGTCTACTGGTGAAGAAGATTATCTTAAAACATTAAAAGAGAAATATGAATCTGATTTAGCTATTGCTCAGAGAGATTATAGAGAAGCTCATGCTAATGGAGACACTGACAAACTTATAGAAGCTCAAACTAAAATGAATGAAGCTCAATATAAATTAGGTCAGGCTCAAGGAATGAAGCCTCAATATAGTAAAGAAGCTTTACAAGAAGACCAAAATAGTGTATCTTCAGAGCAAGCAAAATTATTACAGCCTAGAGTTAATAAGCCAGACCAAAGAGCATTAGATTGGCAACAAAATAATCAGTGGTTTGGTAAAGATCAAGAAATGACATCTTTAGCTTTAGGTCTGCATGAAAAGTTGGTTAGTAGTGGAGTTGATCCATCATCCGACCAATATTACCGTCGTATAGATGAAACGATGCATAAACGCTTCCCAGAATATTTCGGGGATGATACTGAATCGACTGAGGTAAAAACTCAGCGCAAACCCTCAACTGTTGTTGCTCCAGCAACGCGGTCAACTGGTCCTAAAAAAATTAGATTGACTAAGACACAGTTAGCTTTAGCAAAGAAATTCAAGCTAACTCCAGAGCAATATGCACGCGAATTAATTAAAACGGAGAACGCAAATGGTTAAAAGACAAGATAGAGAATTAGAAGCACGTGATGAAACTCAAGTACGTGATAAACAATGGGCTCCCCCATCATTACTACCTGAAATTAAGAAACAACCAGGTTGGGCATATAGATGGATTAGGATTTCATTGGCTAACGAGGCTGATAACCTAAATGTATCTTCAAAAATGCGTGAAGGCTGGGAACCTGTGAAACATTCAGATCACCCAGAAGTAAATTTACCGGTAAGCTCTACCTCAAACTTTAAAGATTGTATTGAAGTTGGTGGCTTACTACTTTGTAAAATGCCGCAAGAAATGGTAGACCAGAGAAATAAATACTATAAGGATAAAGCTGAAGCTCAAGAAAAAGCTGTTGATAATAGTTTAATGAGACAGAATGATCCTAGAATGCCATTATTCTCTGAAAAAAAATCTACTACTTCTTTTGGCAAAGGTTAATAATATTCTTTAAGGAGATGATATTATGGCAAGCACAGCCGCCCCTTACGGGTTTAAGCCCGTAAACTTGGTAGGTGGACAGCCTTATGCTGGTTCTACTCGCCAAATTAAAATTGCGTCTGGCTATGCATCAAATCTTTTCAACGGTCAAATTGTATCTATTGTAGCTGCAGGTACTGTTGAATTGGTTACTACAAACGGAGATAACTCGACACCATTCCCAGCGGGAACTATTGGTGTGTTTGTAGGATGTTCATATACAGACCCAAATACTAAGCAAAAATTGTTTGCACAATACTGGCCAACAGGCACAGTGGCAAGCGATGCAGTTGCTTATGTTGTTGATGATCCAGACGTTGTATTACAAGTACAAGCTGACGGCTCTATGGCCCAAGCTACATTAGGCTCAAATGCTCATTTAGCAGCAGTTCAGTCTAGTTCAACTGGTTCTACAACTACAGGTAACTCTAATACAGCATTAGATGCAACCGTTAACACAACTTCAGGTTTTGCATTCAGAGTCGTAGACTTTGTTGATGCTCCTGGCTCAGAAGTTGGCGATGCATACACTGATGTATTAGTTAAATTTAACCCAGATGCTCATAGCTATCTGAACAAGACTGGTATTTAAGGAGAATAAATCATGGCAATTTCAAGAGCTCAGTTATTAAAAGAGTTGCTTCCTGGCCTTAATGCTTTATTCGGAATGGAATATCAGCGTTATGGCGAAGAGCACAAAGAAATCTACGAATCTGAAACATCAGAACGTAGCTTTGAAGAAGAAACAAAACTATCCGGTTTCGGTAATGCACCTGTTAAAGGCGAAGGTTCTGCCATCGCTTATGACAATGCTCAAGAAGCTTGGACAGCTAGATACAACCACGAAACCATTGCTTTAGGTTTCTCACTAACAGAAGAAGCTGTTGAAGATAACCTCTACGACACTTTATCTGCTCGTTACACTAAAGCATTAGCACGTTCAATGGCTAACACTAAACAAGTGAAAGCTGCTAACGTTCTTAACAATGGCTTCTCTGGTGGTCCTACAGGCGGTGATGGTAAAACATTATTTGCTACAGATCACCCATTAGTATCTGGTGGCACAAACAGCAATACTCAGTCAGTTGCTGCTGACTTAAACGAAACTTCATTAGAAAATGCAGTGATTCAAATCGCAGCTTGGACTGATGAAAGAGGTTTATTAATTGCTGCTAAACCACGTAAACTTATCATCCCACCAAACTTACAATTTGTTGCAACTCGTTTATTAGAAACAGAGCTTCGTGTAGCTACTGCTGATAACGACATCAACGCAATCAAATCAAACGGTGCGATCCCAGAAGGTTATGGCATTAATCATTTCTTAACTGATACAGATGCTTACTTCTTAACAACCGATGTACCAAATGGTATGAAGCACTTTACTCGTGCACCATTAACTACATCAATGGACGGCGATTTCGACACAGGTAACGTACGTTACAAAGCTCGTGAGCGTTATTCATTTGGTTGGTCAGATCCACTCGGTATGTGGGGTTCACAAGGTGCTGCTTAATTAGTACCTTACCTTTAAAGACCCAGTTTCGACTGGGTCTTTTTTTATATATAACTCATACATTTCATTAGATACTTCAATACTATCGTTTGTTACTATACGTCTATCAGCAATGCTGAAATTTAAATTTAAGGAGAAACATTATGTGGACTAAACCAGCTGCTACAGAAATGAGATTTGGCTTTGAAGTAACTATGTACGTTATGAACAAGTAATTTTGTTATAATACTGACTCACACATACACACAAGGAGAAAATTATGTCAGTGAAATTAACAAAACCAGAAGTAAAATTTAACAAGACCGGCTATGAAATAAGAACAGAAGTTCTTGGTATGGCTAAAGAATTAGCACTTAATGAGTTTCATTCTAAGTTTGGCGAATGGGAAATGAGTGTTAAAAAAGATGATAAAGGCAATATTGTACATAAAGTAGATATGCCTGACTTCCCAGATCTTGACATCATATTAGCTAACGCGGAACGATTATACGAGTTCGTAAATAAGGCTAAGTAATCAAGGGGCTTCGGCCCCTTTTTTATTGCACAAAACTCTTAAAAAGGGTATTATTAACTTATTCGGGAACATTGGCTTATCAGACTGCCCCGACAGACGCATACACGACGGATAAGCTTAACTTTGTATGGAGAAATCAAAATGTCAAGTACAACCTTTTCAGGTCCAGTCACATCCACAAATGGTTTTAATGGACCAGTCGTAGTAGATAATACAACTCTTAACACAGGCGCTGCAGTTACAACAACACTTACTCGTGCTCAATCAGGAACATTATTTGAAGTAGACGGCACAGACGACATTGTTGTTAACATGCCAGCTTTAAGTACAGATAACGTCGGTACAACTTACGAATTCTTTGTTACTACAGCCGTTGGTTCAGGTAAAACTGTAACTTTAGTATTACCAGGTTCAGCAGTATCTAATTTCTTTGGCGCTTTATCTCTTATGGATGGCTCAGCCGCTAACCCAGCAAGTGATGTTGCAGGTGACACATTAACATTAGTAGCTACAACAGCAGTAAACGCAAGAGTAAAAGTAACATGTATCTCTGATGATGGTACTAACTCTACATGGAAAGCTGAAACACTTTCTACACCAATCGCAACTATTGCTTAATTAGGAGGCTAACATGGCACAACAAACCGATGTAAAAGCCGCAACGCAAACTGCGGGTACAGGTACTCCTGTAGGACATCGTGCCAGAGTGAAGAGTATCCATTATCGTTCAACTGCAACCGGAGGTACCATTGTTTTAAAAGACGGTGGTTCTGGTGGTGCAACTAAGTTAACAGTGAATACTCCAGCCGTGGTAAGTAGTAACGATGTATTTATTCCAGGTGAGGGAATATTGTTTGAAACTGATGTCTACTGCACATTAAGCAATGCAGATTCAATCACAATATTCTACGGTTAATCGTGGAAGAAGAGCCTGACAAGTCTTTGGAAAAAGAAAGTGAAAAACGTGAAGAAAAGCGTGAAGAACTAAAAAGACTGTGGGAAGCTCTAGGAGATTGCGTATAAATGGCAACGACTAAAAAACGAAAAGGAATGGGGATTAAAACTTCTGTAAAGTCGGGTAACTTTCGCCCGACTAAGCAGGGTGCAGGTATGACCAAAAAAGGTGTAGCTGCATATAGAAAAGCCAATCCTGGTTCTAAATTAAAAACCGCTGTTACAGGAAAAGTTAAAAAAGGATCTAAAGACGCTAAACGTCGTAAGTCGTTCTGTGCTCGTTCTGCAGGTCAAATGAAAGATTTTCCAAAAGCAGCAAAAGACCCAAACTCAAGATTACGTCAAGCGCGTAGAAGGTGGAAATGTTAAAATGGAAGAAGTTAAGGAAACCGTAGCGGTTCATTCGGCTGAAATTGAACATATGAAAAAGGATATTGACCATGTTATGAAAAAGGTTGATAAAATTGATACAACAGTAGATGAAATTAAAGAAACACTAGCTGAATTTAAAGGCGGTAAAAAAGTGGCTATGTGGTTTTTTGGTTTTATTGGTGTTATTGCAGGTTCTATTGTTACCTGGTGGATGGGCGGTAAATAATATGTTTAAATTTTTAAAAGAACTCTTTGTAGGCAAACCAGAAGTAGCTGTTCAAACTGAAGAAGAACCCATAAAACCTGTGCAAGGTAAGAAGTTTGATGCTAAGAAACACAGAGAATACATTAAAGCTTTAGAAAGAGAACGCGATGCCAGCAAAAAGTAAAAAGCAAGAAAAGTTTATGCAAGCCGTGGCTAACAATCCTAAGTTTGCTAAGAAAGTTGGAGTACCTACCAAAGTAGGTAAAGAATTTACTAAGGGTAAAAAGACTAGGAGAAAATAATGTCTAATTGTATGAAGTATGGTGGTAAGGTTAAAAAAATGGAAAAAGGTGGGATGACTAAAAGTCAAGAAGCTTATGCTGAGGGACTTAGAACTGGAAAAGGTATGCCTATCCTACGAAATATAGACAAAGGCTTATCCAAAGCGGTTTCTACTCCTAAAGAAAAACGCATGATTGATAAAGGTTATGAGGACATGCGTAAAGCTCAAAAATATAAAAAGAAAACTGAGAAAAAAGCTGGAGGCGGTATGCTTAAAGCACCAGATAATTCAGGTCTTAAAAAATTACCTACAGAAGTTCGTAATAAAATGGGCTACATGAAAAAAGGTGGCACTGTTAAAAAAGGTTATCACCGTATGCCAGATGGTTCAATTATGAAAGACTCTGCTCATAAGAAGAAAATGGCACGTGGTGGTAGTGTTAAAAAATGTGGGTGTGACGGCATTGCTGTTCGCGGTAAAACTAAAGCTAGGAGATAATTATGGCATCGTTACAAGAAAGAAGTAGAAAAATGCGTGAAAAACGCGAAGCTAATAGGCTTAAAGCAAATAGAATTAAAGATTCTTTAAAAGTAGAAGAACTAAAAGCTAAAGATAAAACATCTAACGCGAGCACTTCTAATAAAAGAAAAGAAAGTGGTATTTCAAGAGTTAATAGAAAAAACCAAATTAAACAGATAGAAAAAAGACTTAATGAAAATAAACCTAAACCAGCTCCTAAACCAGCTCCTAAACCGGCTCCTAAACCAAATAGAGCTACAGACAAAGGTGGTCGCAAAGCTGCTCCAGGTTCTGAAGGATTTAAACCTATTAAAACAGATATAGGTCCTAACATGAATCAGGTTAATAAACCTGATGCTAAACCGGCACCTAAAAAAGAAGAGTTTGATCGTATGCAAGCTGCAAGGGACCAAATGAAGCGAGCTAGAGAATCTATGGGTATGGGTTCTCGATTTGGATATAAAAAAGGTGGCGCAGTTAAACATCGTGGTGATGGATGCTGCATGAAAGGTCACACAAAAGGCAAGATGGTATGATGAAATGTAGAGGCATGGGCAAAGCCATGAAGAAGCCCATCGCTTTTAAAAAAGGCGGACAAACCAAAGGCCATGCGGGAGAACACTCTCATGATGTCATGTCCAAAACGGTAGACACCTTGATAGAAATGGGGAAAGAAGTTAAAAAACGTTTAACCCCTAAACGTACAGGTAGAAAACCTACACGACAAGAAATGTTAGAAGCATCAAAAACAGGCGGTAAACCAAAAGGTTTGAAAAAAGGTGGCACCGTTAAAGATGCCTGCTACAAAAAAGTAAAAGCTCAGTATAAGGTATTTCCTAGCGCTTATGCTTCAGGAGCTATTGCTAAGTGTAGAAAAAACAGAGGAAAATAATGGCAGTTCGCAAGACAGCTAAAGGCGCTGCACTTAAACGCTGGTTCAAAGAAGAATGGAAAGATGTAAGAACCGGTAAAGCCTGTGGTCGTAGTAAAGGAGAATCACGCGGTACTCCTTATTGCAGACCTAGCAAACGTGTGTCAAGCAAGACTCCTAAAACATCAGGAGAGATGACCACCGCAGAAAAACGTTCGCGAATAGCGCAAAAGAAAAGCTTAGGGCAACCTGCAGGTAAACCTCGTAGAGTTGCGTCTCTTAAACGAAAAAAGAAATAGGAGATAATTATGGAATGGAATTGGGAACACTGGGCAGCGTTAGTTGTCTGGACATGGGTTTGGGAAAACTGGGTTTCTCATCATTGGCATGACATATGGGCATGGATGAAAAGCTGGCGGCACTAATTAAATAGTTTTAATGAACAAGAAAGATTTTTTAACTTATTTAATTATTATTTTTATTACAGCAGTGCTTTGGTATGCTGTAGAAACAAGAGCAAACGTTTTTTTAAAAAACGAACCTATATACATAACAGGTGATTCATGTGGTGGAAGAATGTATACAGACTGGCCCTGCATGAATCATACTGGATGTATAAAATTAGGAAAATAAAATGGCAACTTCAGGAACAACAACATTTAATCCAGATCTCAACGAGATTGTAGAAGAAGCATTTGAAAGATGTGGTGCTGAACTTAGAACTGGATATGACTTAAAAACTGCGAGACGTAGTTTAAACTTGCTTACAGCAGAGTGGGCAAACAGAGGCGTTAATCTTTGGACAATCGAAGAAGGTACAGTTAGTTTAGTCTCGGGTACTGCAAGTTATAATTTACCGACTGATACTATTGATATTATTGAACAGGTTATTAGGACAGGTTCAGACACTACTCAAAACGATATTAATATTAACCGGATCTCAGCTCCTACATGGGGATTAATACCTAATAAAAATAGTACAGGTAAACCAATACAAGTGTGGGTAAACAGACAAGTGACTCAACCTACTATTAATGTATGGCCTGTACCTGATACAAACGACTATACATTTGTATATTGGAAATTAAAAAGATTAGATGATGCGGGTACTGGGGTTAATACTCAAGAAATACCATTTAGGTTTTTACCTTGTTTAGTTGCAGGATTAGCGTATTATTTAAGTTTAAAAATACCAAACGCTGGTGATAGAACTCAGTTTTTGAAACAGGAATATGAAGAACAGTGGTTATTAGCATCTACTGAAGATAGAGAAAAAGCTGACTTAAGACTTGCACCCCGTTACCAGCATATATAGGAATTAAACATGGGACGAAGGTATACGTCAGGTAAACACGCAATCGCAGATTGCGATAGATGTGGGTTTCAGTACAAACTAAAAGAGCTAAAGTCTTTATATGTTAGAACAACAGACACTCATATAAAAGTTTGTAAGAATTGTTGGGAACCAGACCACCCACAAAATATGCAGGGTATGTACCCTGTTGACGATCCACAAGCTGTTCGAGATCCAAGACCTGATACAAGTTTTGGTGTTACAGGAGCTGAAAGTAGTCGTGTAATACAGTGGGGTTGGGACCCAGTAGGATTAAATAATCCTTTACAACTAGAAGGGTTAGAAGATGATTTAGAAGCACAAGGACAGGTAGGAACTGTTACAGTAACAACAACTTAGGAGTATAATAATGAACAAAGATAGAAAAGGATGTAAACCGAGCTATAAACAACCAGAAATGGTAGCTACACCAAACACAGCTGGCTATCCTGAAAAGGACGTTAAAACATCTGGTGTTAAAATCAGAGGTACAGGCGCTGCTACAAAAGGTACAATGGCTCGTGGCCCAATGGCATAAGGATAGGTAATGAACTATACAGAACTAGTAGCAGCAATTGAGTCATATACTGAAAACCAATATAGCACTACTGATATAAATACATTTATACAGAATGCGGAACAGCGTATTTATAATACTGTTCAACTGCCTGATTTGCGTAGAAATGTTACAGGTACTATGACTACAGGAAATAAATATTTTAGTCTTCCTAGTGATTGGCTATCTACATTTAGTATTGCTGTAATTAATAATGATAATGAATATACTTATCTTTTGAATAAAGATGTTAACTTTATTAGAGAATCTTTTCCAGATACAGATTCTGGATTTTATGGGCAACCACAATATTATGCAATATTTAGTGATACATCAATGATTTTAGGGCCAACACCAGATGCTGATTACAATTCCGAGCTACATTATTATTACTATCCTGAAAGCATTGTTACTGCTGGTAATACTTGGCTTGGGGATAACTTTGATACTGCTCTTTTTTATGGATCATTACTTGAAGCAGCTGCTTTCATGAAAGAAGATTCAGATACAGTTACACAATATACTGCAAGGTATTCAGAAGCTATGCAGTTATTACAAAACTTAGGTGAAGGTAAAAATAGACGAGATGCTTACAGAAGTGGGCAAGAAAGGATACCGGTTCGATGAATATGGAACAATTAGATTTAGGTAACATTAATTTTGAAGTACATACAACAAGTGGTCGAGGTCATACTCCAGAAGAGTTAGCTGATTTTGCACTAGATAAAATTATGTACGTCAGCAAGGATGCAAACCCTTTAATTAGGGATCAAGCGGAAGCTTTTAAGGGCTACATTAGACAAGTGCTAGTGAAGTACTTAAAACAAGCGGTAACATCTGACCGCACAACTTTAGCGAATAAACTGCGTCAAGCAGGGCATTCAGATTTAATTAAAATTTTGGAGATATAAAAATGGCAATTTCTCAAGCAATGTGTACGTCGTTTAAAGTTGAGTTGCTTAGTGGCGGTCACAACTTTAATACAACTAATTATGCACGAAGTGTAAATACAGCAGATACATTTAAAATAGCTTTGTATACATCATCAGCAACATTAGGTGCATCTACAACAACATATTCAGCAACTAACGAAGTATCAGGTACAGGTTATACTGCAACTGGTAATACACTTACTATTTCACAAGTACCAACAAGCACTTCTACTACAGCGTGGTTAGACTTTGCAGATACTACATGGTCATCAGCTACAATCACTGCTAATGGTGCTTTGATTTACAATGATACAAACGGTGATACTGCTGTTGCTGTGTTAGCTTTTGGTGGAGATAAGACTTCAACTGCTGGGGACTTTACAATCGTTTTCCCAACAGCTGATTCAACAAGCGCTATTATTAGAATCGCTTAATTAGGAGCGGTTAATGGCTTCGTCTACTAGCTACGTAGGGTGGGGTAGAAATACCTGGTCATCGGGTTCCTACGGTTCACCTATGATAGAGGTCTTTGTAGACGCTGTGTCTGCAACTGCAACGCTGGGCGACGAAACTGTAACTGCAGATGCTAATGTAACTTTAAGTGGAGTATCTGCAACTACTCAGTTAGGTACAGCAACTACTGTAAGCAATAATAACTTATCTGTTACGGGTGTTAGTGCTACTGGGGCTATAGGAAATTCGACTGTTACAGTTGTTTATAACGCAGAAGTTACTGGTGTTAGTGCTACTGGGGCTGTAGGCACTCAAAGTTTAATAACTAACAACAATATATCTGTTACTGGGTTAGCAGGTACTACACAACTTGGCACGGAAAGTGTAAATACAGATCAAAATATTTCTGTGTCAGGTGTATCCGCTACAGGTGAAACAGGCACAGTTGGTATTGATGTAGCTTATATAGGTTGGGGTGCAGGTCCTTGGAGTGAAGGTCCGTGGGGCACAGATACAATATTTGTTCTTGTCAACGGAGTTAGTGCAACTGCAACATT
>Ga0181553_10001440_pt1 | contig 21016 bp, 22 predicted proteins | sample 011ome_17_FD_133753 | JGI IMG/M metagenome (GOLD analysis project Ga0181553, IMG submission 133753) | Coastal salt marsh microbial communities from the Groves Creek Marsh, Skidaway Island, Georgia - 011502XT metaG (megahit assembly) | ecosystem: Environmental > Aquatic > Marine > Intertidal...
ACGAGGTTAGAAGAAGAAATGATCTCCTCATACTCTCTTCCTGTTATCGATATGATAGGATAAGAAACTGTGGCTAAAAATTACTATTTCGAAAACTACGAGAATTCGATGGAGCAACATCTCATCGATGACTTGGTCGTGGAATCGATAAAAATATTCGGAATAGACACTATGTTTTTGCCTAGAACTTTGGGCGCAAAAGATGATCTCTTAAACGAAGATGATCTGCCCATCTACAAAGATGCGTATGAAGCTGAGATGTACGTAAAAAATGTAGACGGATTTGAAGGAGAAGGAGACTTCTTATCTAAGTTCGGATTACAGATTAGAGACTCAATCACTCTTACGATTGCAAAAACTACGTATGAGCAAGAAGTTGGTATACACACAGAGATTAATAGACCACGTGAGGGAGATATCATTTATCTTCCTTTGAATAGAAAGATGTTTGTGATTCAACACGTAGAACACGAAGCAATTTTCTATCAGATGGGATCACTTCAAACATATGATCTGAGATGTGAACTGTATGAGTATAGCGGTGAGAGATTCGACACTGGATTGCCATATTTAGATGACAAATTTAAAGACGAAAACTTGTTTATCGATAGCGAAGGAACAACGTTCACAGTAGAAGTTAGAAACAGTGTATTTCATATGATAGACACTGAGGCGAGAGGCGATCTTGTAAGTACTCCTAAACTTGAAGCAAGAGTAGATGAGAAAATAATTTTTGATCAGTCTCACGCATCAAACACTGGCTTTCCTTTACGAATATATACAACTACGTCACCTAACACTGGTTCAGAAATTACGACTGGAGTAACGGTTACTGGTACACCAGGAGTAGACGGATTACTAACATACATTCCATCAACTACTGGTACTTTTTACTATATCAATCCTACAACTATAGGAATGGGCGAAACAATTACAGTAGAAGTATCTAAACTGCAAAGCGTAGAGACATACGATGACATTGCAGATAATACAACTATAGAATCGTTTGCTGATAACATTGTTGATTTCAGTCAGAATAACCCATTTGGGGAGGACAACTTCTAATGTTTGGTCAGCACTTTTACAACGAATCGACACGAAGATATGTTGCCGTATTTGGTACACTGTTTAATGATATTCAGATAGGGCGCAGTAATAACGCAGGTACTGAGATACAGCGAATGACTGTGCCGATCAACTATGCACCAGCACAAAAGTTACTTGCGAGACTAGAAGGTGATCCAAACTTAGATAAGCCTGCTATTACTCTACCTCGTATGTCATTCGAGATTATGGGCATGAATTATAATCCAACACGTAAAGTTGGATCACTTATAAGACAAACAAAGTCAATAGCCGCAGATGACAATAACGTACTAAATTTATATAGTCCTGCTCCATATGATATCGACTTTCAGTTGAATATTATGACAAAGTACACTGAAGATGGCACAAAGATTTTAGAGCAAATCTTGCCATTCTTCAAGCCAGACGTGACTGTCAGTGTTAAGATGATTGATAGCATGGATTTCTATGTAGATATTCCTGTAGTGTTACAGAGTGTAACTACAGAAGACTCATATGAAGGAGATTTTGAGACTAGAAGAGTTTTAATGTGGACATTGAACTTTCAAATGAAGGCATTTTACTTCGGACCAACTACAAATAAGAGAATAATTAAGTTTGTTGACAATAATATATATACTAATACTACGGCTACAGTTGCCGAAGAGCAAGTGAACGTACAACCTGGTTTGACCAGTGGCGGTCAACCTACTACGAAAATTGCGGATTCTGTCGCATACTCAGATATTAACATTGATGATAATTGGGCAGAGATCGTACAAATATTGGATGCTTGACATGATTAAAGATGATATTAGTAATAGCTTGGGTCTAGAGCCTTTGCAAAATTTGAATGAAGGAGAAGGCGAATTGGTAATTCCTAAGAAGACTGAACTAGCAGAGATTAAGCCTGTCGATGATAAAGTTGACAGAGACTATGATTATGCTAGAACTAACTTCTATAATATCATTGAAACCGGCACGGAAGCACTTGAGCAAATGCTAGATGTTGCGAAGGCATCAGAGCATCCTCGTGCATATGAAGTCGTATCAACCATCATGAAAACGCTCGTAGATGCTAACAAAGATTTAGTCTCTATGTCTGCTAAAAAGCAAGAGAGTGAAGAAGAAAAGAATCCATCAGAAAAAGCAGTGACAAATAATAATATGTTTGTTGGATCTACCGCTGAACTTCAGCAACTACTGAAAGATATGAGAAGTAAAGATGCAGGCTAAAGGTTATAATGGTAACATCAATCTAAAACGCAAAGGTACGGATGTTGAATTTACTCAGGAAATGATCACTGAGTTTTTGAAGTGTGCTAAGGATCCTATATACTTCTCTGAAAAATATATTCAAATCGTACACGTTGATCGTGGTCTAATACCTATTAAGATGTACGACTACCAAAAAGAAATATGTACTGCTATCACTGAGAACAGACGGGTCACAGTGAACACATCAAGACAGGCTGGTAAGACAACTACAGCCGTTGCTGTTATTCTGCACTACGTAATATTTAATGATTTCAAAACAGTTGCGTTACTCGCAAACAAGGGAGATGCCGCACGTGAAATCTTAGATCGAATTAAAATTGCATACGAGGCACTTCCAAGCTGGCTACAGCAAGGGGTTATAGAGTGGAACAAGGGTTCAGTTGAATTCGAAAATGGCTGTAAGATTATAGCTGGTTCTACATCATCAAGTGCTATTCGTGGTAAATCTATTTCTTTTTTGTATATCGATGAGACTGCATTCGTAGAGAACTGGGATGAGTTCTTTGCATCTGTTTTTCCTACGATCTCATCTGGTGATACAACAAAGATTCTATTCACTTCCACACCAAATGGACTGAATCATTTCTATAAAACATGTGTTGGCGCACAAGAAAATAGAAACGGATACATCTATATTGAAGTGCCCTGGGGCAAAGTTCCTGGTCGCAACGATAAGTGGAAGAAAGAAACTCTTGCGGCTATGGATTTCGATCAACAAAAATTTTCGCAAGAGTTTGAGTGTGCTTTCTTAGGTTCTTCAGGAACATTGATAGAAGGCTCAAAACTCAAGACTATGGTGGATCTACAGCCTGTTGCTCAGACAGATAAGATGAAAGTCTATCAACAACCACAACATAACCACGTTTACGTGTGTGTTGTAGATGTGTCTAGAGGAAAAGGCTTAGATTATTCTGCATTTCAGATAATTGATGTAACCCAAATGCCATACCAGCAAGTATGTGTGTACAAAGACAATACTATCACTCCCATTGACTACGCTGAAATCATATATAGAAGTATAGAGAGATACAACGATGCGTATACTTTAATCGAAGTAAACGACATAGGAGAACAGGTATCAGAAGTACTACATTATGAGTTTGAGGTTGAAACGCTAATGTTTACCGAGTCGGCAGGAAGAGCGGGTAAAAGATTGTCTACTGGGTTTTCTAAAAACGCTGATAAAGGAATCAGAACTACAAAAAATGTGAAGTCCATAGGCTGTAATATGCTTAAAATGTTGATTGAACAAGATCAATTAATAATTAACGACTTCCAAACAATAAATGAACTTTCAACATTCTCCAGACGTGGCAATTCTTATGAAGCGGAATCTGGAACACACGATGATTTGGTTATGTGTCTAGTGTTATTCGGATGGATGACCGATCAAACGTTTTTCAAAGAAGTCACAGACATAAATACTATCGATAAACTCAGATCAAGGAACGAAGAAGAACTTATGGAAAGCCTTCTACCAATTGGTTTTAACACTTATGACGAGGATATCCTTGAAGAGGAACAGATAGGAACAGCCCGGTGGTTAAACTACTAAATTGCTGTTTTTATAAATATAGAAATAAAGAAGTTTATAACTTACAAAATAAACAAGGAGAAATGAGAAATGGCTTTTCAAACAAGTCCAGGCGTTAATATCAGCGAAATCGACCTAACGAATGTCGTCCCAGCTGTAGCGACAACTGAAGGCGCAATTGCGGGTGTCTTTCGTTGGGGTCCAGAACTAGAAAGAATCCTAGTAACATCAGAGCAAGACTTAGTTAATCGCTTTGGTAAACCATTAAGTAGTTCTACATCAGTTGAATCTTCTGCAGGTACCGCAGAGACTGTAACGTTTGACGATGTTGCAGTGCCCACAGCAGGTGGAGCCGCTACTGATACGTGGACACTTGTAGTTGGTAGCGAAACTTACGTTACTGCCGCAGGCGACTATGCTGATCTATCTGCTGTTGCAACAGCAATTCAAGCTAAACTAACTTTAGATGGTGTAACTGATTACTCAGTATCAGTGGTCAGCAACTTGATTACACTAACATGGTCTTCAGTTGGCAATCAAGTAGTTGGAACATACAGTATTACTTACACAGGTGGCGGAACTGGATCTGCAAATGATGCGGCTCCTACTATCGTGCAAGGTACTGCTCGTACAGTAACGACTACTCAGTGGTCAAACTACGAGACGTTCTTTTCAGCCGCAAACTTTTTATCGTACAGTGACGCATTGTACGTAACACGTGTTGTCGGCTCAGCCGTAGCATCTACCGGCACAAACTTCAACGCAAAATACAAAGGTACATTAGGTAACTCTATTCAAGTATCTCATTGCGTAGGAAGTTCTAACATGAGCGTAACTGCTAGAGCAGATAATCTAGTAATTGATCCGTACAAAACTGTAGGTACAATCACAAATAGTACTTCGGCTCTTACGTATCTTTCAGTTGGAGATAGAATCGTATTATCAACTGGAGACGAACTAGTTGTTACTGCAATTGCTTCACCTACCGGATCTGGTCCTTATACGAGACAAGTCACCTTTGATAGAGTGTTTAGTCCAGCAGATGGTGCTCAGTACAATTCCACTTTCAGCACACAGTGGAGAGATGCGGATTTATTTGATTCTGCTCCTTCAAGTGCAAGTAGAATGCACGTTGTTGTGCGTGACAGAGATGGCGCAATTACTGGCACTGCAGGAACAATCTTAGAGGTATTTGAGGATATCGACACTACATCTGGTTCATTGAACCCAGACGGATCTACTAACTTCTCTCCAGACGTTTTCGAGAATCGTTCAGATTGGATTGCATGTACTGTGAGTCAAGCAGGACTTCAAGCATCTTTGACTTACGGTCAAGCGAATCTTGCTGGTGGAGTTGATAGTCCAGACGAAAGTTCGATTCCAATTGGCAAATTAACTGAAGGCTATAGCCTATACGTAGATCCAGCTGATGTGGATGTATCACTCATCATTCAAGGTAAAGCAAGAGGATCAGTTCTTGCGAATCACATCATCAATAGTGTATGTGAAGTTCGTAAAGATTGCGTGGCATTTATTTCGCCTGAACTAAGCGACACTACCGTTGCTGATATGACAGCATTTGCTGGTGAACTTACTGCTTCTACATTTGCAGTCGTGGACAGCGGATATAAATATCAGTATGACAAGTACTCAGACGTATATCGTTGGATTCCGTTGAATGCTGATATCGCAGGTCTTTGTGCAAGAACAGATGACGTAAGAGATCCTTGGTTCTCACCTGCTGGTTACAGTAGAGGAAATATTAAGAACGTTGTTAAGTTACGATTGAACCCCGCTAAAGCTGAAAGAGATGTGCTTTATAGAGCAAAGATCAATCCAGTTATTACACAGCCGGGACAAGGCACTGTACTGTTCGGAGACAAAACTTTTGCTCCAACAACTTCAGCGTTTGATAGAATCAATGTACGTAGATTGTTCATCGTTCTTGAGAAGGCAATCGGTGTAGCCGCTAAGTCTACATTGTTCGAATTCAACGATGACTTTACGAGAGCCCAGTTTAAGAACCTAGTTGAGCCTTTCTTACGAGACGTTCAGGGTAGACGTGGTATCTATGACTTCAGAGTTGTTTGTGACGAAACTAACAATACCTCGAATGTCATTGATAGTAATCAGTTTGTTGGCGATATTTACATCAAGCCTGCACGTTCTATCAACTTCATCCAGCTTAACTTTGTAGCCGTTAGATCGGGTGTAGAGTTTTCTGAAGTAGTAGGTCAGTTTTAATAAATATTAATCAAAGGAGATATGAATAATGGCTTTCAACATTAATGAAATTAAAAGCCAACTGACCTTCGGGGGTGCTAAAGCATCGCTGTTTCAAGTACAGATTACAAATCCTGTAAATGCAATAGCGGATCTTAAAACACCTTTCATGGTACAGGCGGCAGCAATTCCAGAGAGTACTCTGGGCACAATCGAGATTCCGTATTTCGGTCGTAAAGTAAAAATCGCAGGTGACAGAACATTCGCAGAGTGGACTGTTACTATCATGAATGATGAAGACTTCCTAATTCGCAATGCGATGGAAAACTGGATGGCTTCAATCAATGCACACGAAGGTAATACACGACAGTTGGCAACAGCGGCGAGTTCAGAGTATAAGTCACAAGCACAGATTACTCAGTACTCAAAAACTGGTGTACCATTGAGAACGTATAACTTTAATGGTCTGTTCCCAACAGCAGTTGCTTCAATTGCTATGGATTGGAACACTACGGACGATATTGAACGATTTGATGTGACATTCCAATACGATTGGTGGAACGTTGACGGTGGCATCACTGGCAACGGCGGCACTAACGCTTAATTGGGCGATAATTAGGGGGGAGAATGGTTCTCCCTCTTTATTAGAGGATTAACTATGGATTTATTTGGATTTGAAATAAAGCGGAAGAAGGATGAGAATGACAATATTCCATCTTTCGTTACTCCGCAAACTGACGACGGCGCTGTAAATATCGCCGCAACTGGTACTGGGATCAGTACTTTTTTGGACATGGACGGTACTGCAAAGTCAGAAGCAGAACTTGTTCAGAAGTATAGAACTATGTTACAGCAACCTGAGGTTTCTCAGGCAGTTGACGATGTAGTAAACGAAGCAATTTCAATCTCAAACGACCAGAAAGTCGTTGAGTGTGTTACAGATGATTTAGATCAACCTGATAACATTAAGAAAAAGATTAGAGAAGAGTTCGACGGTGTACTTAAACTACTAGACTTCTCTAACACTGGATACGAAACGTTTCAAAAGTGGTATGTTGATGGAAGAATCAACTATCATGTTATGATTGACGTTAAAGCGCCTAAGAAGGGCATACAAGAATTACGATATATTGATCCTCGCAAGCTTAGAAAAGTACGTGAGTATAAGAACGAAAAGATTGGCGATAAAGACAATCAAGCTGTAGCAAAAAAGATTAAGAATGAATATTATATCTACAGTGAAAAAGGATTCAATAATATCAGTGGTAGTAGACCACAAGGTTTTGCAGATGGTAGTACTCAAGGAGGTATGGCAGGTCTTAAAATTGCGAAAGACTCTATTGTAAATGCCAACTCTGGATTACTTAATGAAACTAGTACGCTAGTATTATCGCATTTACATAAGGCATATAAGCCTTTAAATCAGTTGCGTATGATGGAAGATGCTGTTGTAATCTATCGTATCTCACGTGCGCCTGAAAGAAGAATTTTTTATATTGATGTTGGTAATCTGCCTAAAATGAAAGCAGAACAGTATCTACGTGATATGATGACTAAGCATAAAAATCGTTTAGTCTATGATATGGCTACAGGTGACGTTAAAGATGATCGTAGGCATATGTCTATGACTGATGATTTTTGGTTACCTAGACGTGAAGGCGGTAGAGGGACAGAGATTACTACTCTACCAGGTGGACAAAATTTAGGCGAATTAGAAGACGTTATGTACTTTCAGAAGCGTCTATTAAAAGCATTAAATGTTCCCATTTCGAGAATGGAATCTGATGCAGGATTTTCTTTAGGAAGAGCATCAGAGATTTCAAGAGATGAGATCAAATTTAGTAAGTTTATTAGCAGACTGAGAGCAAGATTTGCTACTTTGTTTGATAAGATATTAGAAAAGCAGTTGATTTTAAAAGGAGTTATTGCTCCAGAAGATTGGGCTGCAATTCAATCTAATCTCCGTTATGACTTCATGAGTGATAATCACTTTGAAGAATTGAAAACAAGTGAGATTTTGAGAGAGCGACTAGGTTTACTTAGAGATATTGATGAGTATACCGGCAAGTACTATTCGACAGATTGGGTACGTAAAAACGTACTATATATGACAGAAGATGAAATCGAAAAGATGACTCAGGACATTAAAGATGAGGAAGAATCGACAGAAGATGACGATGATTCAGGAATCGATTTTGGAACAGAACATAAGATCGTATAGACTAGTTGTAATAAAATATAAATAAGATATATAAACGAGGAGATAGTAATGAGCGTGAAAGAATTAATTAAACATGCGATGGACAAAGACGCAACACAATTTCAGTCTCAGTTCCAGGACATTATGGCAGACAAAATGACATCTGCTATCGAAACAAAATATGCTGACATGTTTGGTGCAGGCGAAACAGTAGAAGTTGAAGAGCCAGTTTCAGAACCAGACGTAGAAGCAGTAACAGACCAAGAGTAAGGGGCAACAATGAAAAGCTTTAAGGAAATGCTTGCTGAGACTACGGATAAACCAAAGTCTCCAGATGAGCAGAATTTTTTAGACAAACATATCGTTGACAAGCGTGATCATCCTGTCGCACCTGATGACCAGTTCTCAGGTGAGATTAAAGGCAAGAAGAAAAAGAAGCGTGAAGCTGATCGTGAAGAAGGTCAAGATAAAGAAGTCTATGAAGAAATTGAAGCTGAAGAAGAGATCATTGTTGAAGGTGTTCTTGAAGATTTAGCTAAAATTGTTAAGACTAAATCTATAGGTCACGTAAAGTTTAAAGACGGTAAGAAGCAAAAGGTCGATCTTACTACCGCATCTATGATCCTTTCAATGCACAAGCAATTGAATGGCTCTAATAAAAAGAAAGTTGAAGGTATGCTAGATGACAGCAAAAAGTTTATGCAGATCGTTCAATTTGCAATGACCGCAGGGAAGAAATAATATGTCTCTATTAATCAAAGAAATTGTTGAAGACGTACAATATATCTCGGAAGATATCCTCAACGAAGAGGGTGAAAAAACGGGTAAGAACTATTTCATTGAAGGTGTTATCATGCAAGGTGACATTAAAAATAGAAATGGACGCATGTATCCAGCATCTACTCTTATTAAAGAGATGACTAGGTATAACAAGAATTACGTTGAAGCAAAACGTGCATATGGCGAGTTGGGTCATCCAGCTGGACCTACAATCAATTTAGATCGTGTGTCACATATGTTTACAGAACTTAAGCAGGACGGATCTAACATTGTTGGACGTGCTAAAGTTATGGATACTCCAATGGGTAAGATCGTAAAAAGTCTTATCGATGAAGGCGCAAACCTAGGTATCTCATCACGTGGCATGGGTTCTATTAAGCAAAACAAAGATGGAGTTATGGAAGTGCAGGGCGACTTTATGTTAGCTACTGCTGGAGATATCGTTGCAGATCCTTCTGCTCCAGACGCATTCGTTAAGGGCGTTATGGAGGGAGTCGATTGGGTCTACGATGTAGCATCTTCTTCTTGGACAATGGCAAATGCATTTGATCAAATTGAAGAGGAAATCAAGGAGACGGCAAAAGTATCTACAAGGGAATTGGAGATTAGGGCCGCCGCTCTTTTTGAAAAATTTGTAAGTTCATTGTCAAAAACATGATTTTTATAAATATAATAGATAAACACCTACTATTAAAGGAGAAACCAAATGAGTGAAGAACTAGAGAAGAATCTAGACTTGGACGAAGCCAAAGCAACTGGTGAAGATTCTGTTGCGGCTGATCCTGTAACACCTGCTGGCGGCGCTGTTAAAAAGCGTAAAGGCGATGTTAAAAAGGCAGCTGATCCTAAGGCAGATAACATCGAAGATGATGTAAAAACACCACAGGGCTCAAATGACGAAGGACTGAAAGAAGCAGTCGAGCGTCTATTTGAAGGCACCGAACTGTCTGAAGATTTTAAAACACAAACAGTGGCAATTTTTGAAGCCGCTGTACAAGAAAAAGTGATCGCTGAAAAAGCCGCACTTGAAGAAAAGTTTGAAAGTGATCTGCAGGAGCAAGTTAATACTACTGTAGACGAGTTAGTAGAAAAAGTTGACCAATATCTAGACTACGTTGTAGAAAGCTGGATGGAAGACAACAAGGTTGAAGTCGAAAGCAACATTAAAGTTGAAGTCGCTGAATCACTACTGACAAGTATCAAAGGTCTTGTTATTGAGCATAACATGGAAATCGATGATGAGCAAGTCGATGTAGTTGCCGACCTAGAAGCTAGACTTGAAGAGTCTAATTCTAAGTACAACGATGTCGTTGAGCAAATGATTGAAATTCGTGAAGCGAAAGAAAAGGCTGACCTTGACATCGCATTCAAAACTATTTCTGAGGACTTAACAGACACTCAAGTCGAAAAATTGCGTGTTCTCTCAGAAGGCGTGTCTTACGAATCAGTAGAAGAGTTTGCAACAAAAGTAGAAGCGATTAAAACTTCTTACTTTGCTGAACAAGCTCCTGTTGTGAAGGAAGACGAAACCGATCTTCTAAATGAAGAGACTGCGGAAGAAGCAGAGCAAGCAGTAGCTCTTGATCCTGCTATTGCTCGTTATGCGGAATCGCTTGGCCGCTTTGCCGCAAAATAAATTTTTATAAATAATACTAAGTAAAATCTCAAAAAAGGAGAACCACAAATGAGAAATGAAGAACTAATGCAAAAGTGGAAGCCGATTCTAGAGCATGGCGCTCTGCCCGGCATCCAAGATTCTCACAGAGCGGCCGTAACAGCTACTCTTTTGGAGAACACCGAAGAATCAATGCGTGAAGGCGAAAGTCTCGGCGCAACTGGCTCTTTACTAAACGAAGCCGCACCAGCTAACTCAACTGCTGATATGGCTAAATACGATCCCGTACTGATCTCTCTAGTACGCCGTGCAATGCCTAACTTGGTTGCATATGATATCGCAGGCGTACAGCCGATGACTGGCCCAACTGGCTTGATCTTCGCTATGCGTTCTAAGTACGAAGACACATCTGGTAAGCCAGAAGCCTTCTACGGCGAAGCAGATACCGATTACTCTGGTACTGGTACTCATGCTAACGCATTGGGTGCAGGATCAGAAACAACTGGTACTGGCCTTGATACTGCTGATGCAGAAGCACTTGGTGATGGAGCCGGAGCTGAATTTGCTCAGATGTCTTTCTCCATTGAAAAAGTTTCTGTAACTGCTAAGTCACGTGCTTTGAAAGCTGAGTACACAACTGAGCTTGCTCAAGACCTTAAAGCTATCCATGGTTTGGATGCTGAGACTGAGTTGGCAAACATGTTGTCTGCTGAGTTGCTTGCTGAAATCAACCGTGAAGTAATCCGTACAGTGTACTCAAACGCTGTTGCTGGTTCTCAAGGTGGAGTAGCTTCAAACGGTACTTTCAACCTAGACGTTGACGCAAATGGCCGTTGGTCAGTTGAGAAGTTCAAGGGATTGATGTTCCAAATTGAAAAAGAAGCCAACCAAATCGCAAAAGATACTCGTAGAGGAAAAGGCAACATCATCGTCTGTTCTTCAGATGTAGCTTCTGCTCTTCAAATGGCCGGTGTACTTGATTACGCACCTGCTCTTAACTCTAACAATCTGAATCCAGATGACACAGGCAACACGTTTGCTGGTGTTCTGAACGGTCGCTTCAGAGTTTACATTGACCCATATGCTGGTGCAAACTACATGGTTGTCGGTTATAAAGGTTCTAGCGCATTTGATGCTGGTCTTTTCTACTGCCCATATGTACCATTACAGATGGTCAGAGCAGTTGGCGAGAACAGCTTCCAGTCTAAGCTGGGCTTCAAGACTCGTTACGGAATGGTTTCAAACCCATTTGCTCAAGGTGCAACTGTTGGATCTGGCGCACTTGCTGCCAACACCAACGTGTACTACAGACGTACCGCAGTTACCAACTTGCTGTAATAATAAGATTGGGGTTAACCCAACTTACTTTAAAGAGGCTCTTCGGAGCCTCTTTTTTTGTCTGTATAAATATAACAGTATGGCAGAGTATCATGGGGCGTGATGCTTAATAGAGGCGACCCACTAAAGTCCGCTACCGTCTACCATACTCTATATAAATAGTACTATATAACTTTGATAGAGGATATCATGTCAACATCAAATTTCTTATCGCCAGTAGAGTTTAAGTTAGTGATCAATCGATTGCCTAACACAGAGTTCTATGTCCAACAGATCAATGTGCCTGGTATCAACTCTGGTGCGGCAGAAAGGTCTACTCCGTTTAAGAACATCTACACACCTGGTGATAAGCTTATCTTTGACGATTTGAATGTTACTCTTGTTGCTGATGAAAATCTCGCATCATTCAGAGAGTGTTGGGATTGGCTACATGCAGTCACACGTGCTGAAGGATTTGAAGGGTACGCAGGACTCAACTCTCCTGCCGTAGGCGGTGCGACTAATATCACCTCAGATGGCAAAGGCAGCATGTCAGATGCATCGTTGATTATACTAGACAGTAATAAAAATGCTAATATACAAATATCGTTTACAGACGTATTCCCGATTAGCATTGGACCAATACAGCTAAATACTAGTGATACAGATGTGGTACCACCCACATTCGATGTGACGTTTAAATACAGCGGATATAAGATCACAGTTTAGTGTTGACTTTTTGCTGAATATAGTGTAGACTTGTATAGTCATACATGTACTTAATTATGGAGATATTATGAAGATAGATGAGATCATTAAAGAATGGGAAAAAGATGGACCAGTGGACACCATCAACATATCCAGAGAATCCTCTGAGATACCGAAACTGCACAATAAGTACTTTAAATTCTATATGGGAGAAGGCTATCTCCTGAAGAAGATGAAGGCTGACTACAAAAAATTACACAAGCTGAAGACTGAGTACTACAAAGGTGATCTGGATATTAGTGAACTCAAGCAGTATGGATGGGAACCTCAACCGCTAAAAATTCTCAGACAAGACATTCCGACTTACATAGAGGCAGATGATGATATCATTGAAGCATCTCTTAAGATAGGAGCGCAAGAGCAAAAAGTAGAGTACCTCGAGTCTATTATTAAACAGATCAATAATCGTGGATTTCAAATCAAATCAATCATAGACTGGGAGCGTTTTAGAACAGGTGCCTAATGGATAACGTGAGTGTAGAAAAAGTCGATGACGTTTACGTGAGAGTAAACGCAGACCCTGGGATCAAGATGGAAATGAGCGAGTACTTCACATTCGAAGTGCCTGGCGCTAAGTTCATGCCTGCTGTTCGCAACAAAGTTTGGGACGGCAAAATTCGTCTATTGAACACGATGACTGGTATGATCTACGCTGGTTTGATTCCGTATATACTCAAGTTCTGTAACACAAGAGAATATCATGTTACAATCGATAAGGGTCTTGTACCTAATAATGTTGTCAACGATGATGCTGGAATGCAACTTGCAAAGGAGTTTAACTCTACGTTTGTTCCGAGAGATTATCAGAACGAAGCAGTTGTTCATGCATTAAGGAGTGAAAGAGCCTTACTGCTATCACCCACTGCTTCTGGTAAGTCATTCATTATATACCTGTTAACTCGCTTTCACGTAGAATCTGCTAACAGAAAAGTGTTGATCGTTGTGCCTACAACTTCGCTAGTTGAGCAAATGGCATCAGACTTCATTGAATATAACAACGGAAACGAACTATCAATACATAAAATTCGTGGTGGCATTGATAAGAATGTAGATGCTGATATCACTATCACAACATGGCAGTCAGTGTACAAGCTAAGAAAAGATTGGTTTGAGAAGTTTGATGTTGTAGTGGGAGATGAAGCACACCTATTTAAAGCCAAGTCGCTGACAAAAGTATTAGAGAAAATGCCTAGTTGTCAATATAGATATGGGTTCACTGGAACATTAGACGGAACTCAGACTCATAAACTAGTACTTGAAGGACTTTTTGGTTCAGTCTATGAGGTCACAAAGACAAAGAAACTTATCGAAGATAACACATTAGCAGACTTTTTTATCACTGCCATTGTATTGCAGTACCCCGATGAAATTAGGAAGCTAAATAAAAATAAGACGTATCAAGAAGAAATCGACTGGATAGTGAGTAATGAATCAAGAAACAAATACATCAAAAATCTCGCACACAGCCTCGAAGGAAACACGCTCATCTTATTTCAGTTCGTTGAAAAACACGGCAAAATACTACATCCTATGCTTGAGGGAAATGACAAGGCCGTACACTTTATCCACGGAGCTGTTAGTGCTGAAGATCGTGAAGCAGTTAGGCATTTGGTTGAGTCAAGCAATAATAATATTATTCTCGCTAGTTATGGTACTTTTAGCACTGGGGTTAATATTAAGCGTTTGGATAATATCATATTTGCAAGCCCTAGTAAATCAAAAATACGAAACTTACAATCCATAGGGCGAGTGCTACGTAAAAGTAGTGACAATACCAAAGCTACATTGTATGATATTGTAGACGATCTACAGTGGAAAAGTAGTAAGAATTTCGCAACCAAGCATTTTATGGAAAGAGTGAAAATTTATAATGAAGAAGGTTTTGAGTTTCGTATATACAATGTCAACATAAAGGGGAATTAGATGCTTATACACATCAAAATGAAATCAGGAGATGATCTCATCGCTACACTTTTGTCGAGTGATGATGAAGAAGTAACTATTGAAAATCCCATTCTAGTAAAGATACACCCAGTTCATGGGTTTTTTGCTAAAAGCTGGATGCTTCTTTCTGAGGCAAATAGCGTAGGCCTGTCACTTAAAGACATTACCTTTTGGGGACAAGCAAACAGTAAAGCTATCGAATACTACGATACCTTTGCAGAGAGACTTACACAACTTCAGAGCCTAAGAGCCCGAGAAGAAATACGTGAAGAGCAGATTGAAGAGATCGAAGATGTGCTAGTTGCTTACCTAGAGTCTAAAGAATCTATAAAGCATTAGTGTTTTAATATTCGTATAACTCAATTATACACGATTCCTCAGCCATGTCAAGTCTTTTTTCAGTTATTTTTAAATAAAATTTTACTTGACAAACGAGGTTAAAAGGGTTATACTTGTACACAATAAGGAGTGAAAATGCATGGCAAAAAGAAATTACGTTAACAATCCAGAATTCTTGCAAGCTATCATAGCATACAAAAAGCTATGCAGTGAAGCAGAAGATTCGGGAGATCCAAGACCACAGATACCCGACTATATAGGACATTGTATCTACCAGATATCAACTAGGCTCGCATCTAAGCCTAATTTTTCTGGGTACTCATACAAAGATGAGATGATCAGTGATGGACTTGAGAATGCTATTCAAGCTTTGGGAAATTTTGATCCTGAAAAGTCTCACAATCCGTTTGCTTACTTCACTCAGATTATTTGGTACGCATTTCTTCGGAGAATCGAAAAAGAGAAGAAGCAGTTGTATATCAAGCACAAGGTTACAGAAAATTCTGTGATGACTGGTACTGCCGTAGATCACGCTGAGGGCAGTGTGGATCGAAATGGAGAACCAGGTTATATCGATCTCAATAATGACTACATGAGTGATTTTGTTCGTGGTTATGAAAAGAAGATGGACGACAAGAAAAAAGCGCAAATCAAATCCAAGAAGGGCTTAGAGAAGTTTATTGATGATGAGGATAAAACGAAAGAGGAGACAGAATGAAAATTGCTGTTATCAATGATACACATTGGGGTGCAAGAAACGATAACGCCGCATTTCAAGAATACTTTAACAAATTTTATCGGGAAGTTTTCTTTCCCAAGTTGCGTGAAGAAGGTATAAAAACTATATTTCATCTTGGTGATGTAACAGATAGACGTAAGTACATTAACTTTGTAACAGCCAAGAACTTAGAAGAGAACTTCATGAAAGTGTGCCATGAAGAAGGTATCGAACTGTACATCATTGCAGGTAATCATGATACGTTCTACAAGAACACAAATGAGGTCAATAGTCTTCGGCAATTGTATGGTACATCTAAGTACGATAACATCCACATCTATTGGGATGAGCCAGTTGAACTACAGATGGAAAGCTGTAAAGTGATGATGGCGCCTTGGATCTGTGCTGACAATCAAGAGAAGTCATTTCAAGCATTTAAAGACACAGATGCTCAAGTTCTATTTGGTCATTTAGAGATGCAGGGCTTTGAAATGATGAAAGGTCAACTTTGTGATCACGGACTAGACAAGAAGATTTTTAATCGTTTTGATGCGGTCTATTCTGGTCACTTTCATCATCCGTCTACGATAGACAACATCACTTATCTTGGTGCACCGTATGAGATGAATTGGTCAGATTATGATCAGAGGCGTGGATTCAACATCTTCGATACTGAAGATAGAAGTATGACTCACGTTGCAAACAATCTACGTATGTTCCATAAAATCATGTATGACGATGAAGATATGACAATCGAAGATATTGCAAATCTTGACACTTCGAACTTGACAAACACCTTCATAAAAGTTATAGTAAGAAACAAGAGTAATCCATATATCTTCGATTTGTTCTTGGACAAGTTGCAAGCCGCCGGACCTTGTGATATCAAGGTTGTCGAGGATCATATGAATTTGGATGTAATTGATGAGAGTGAACTAGTTGATGAAGCACAGGACACTTTGACCATTCTAAAACAGTATGTCTCTAACTTGGAGATTACGAATGATAAGGCAAAGATCGAAAAAGTGCTAGATGAATTATATCAAGAGGCTATCAATTTATGATACTATTTGAAAAGGTTCGTTATAAGAACATTTTAAGTACTGGTAATACTTGGACAGAAGTTTTTTTAAACCGCAGTAAATCCACTTTGATCGTGGGCGAGAATGGAGCAGGCAAATCAACCATGCTTGATGCTCTTACATTTGCCCTATACGGCAAGCCGTTCAGAAAGATCAATAAGAATCAGTTGACAAACAGCGTTAACGGCAAAGGTTTAGAGGTAGAAGCCTTCTTTAGCATTAGTGGTAATAACTATGTAATCAAGCGTGGTATCAAGCCAGGCAAGTTTGAAGTTTGGAAGAATGACGAACTACTAAACCAAGATGCGGCTGCCCGTGATTACCAGACATACTTAGAAGAGCAAATTCTAAAACTCAACTACAAGTCTTTTGGTCAAGTAGTTGTTTTGGGTTCTAGTACGTTTATTCCATTTATGCAGTTGAAAGCGGGTGAGCGTAGGGATATCATTGAAGACTTATTAGATATTCAAATTTTTACAACGATGAATACTCTTCTTAAAGATAAAGTGTCAGAGAACAAAGCAGAGATTACTGACATTAAATACCAGATCGACTTAGTTGAGAATAAGATCGATAGTGCCAAAAATCACAATGCGTCTATTCGAAAGATTAAAGAGACTGAAGTTGGCAAGCTGAAAGACAAACTTAAAGAACAAGTTGTGTTTGTCGAAGAACAACAGGCTTTAATGGATACACTCTTAGATGAAATTGAAGAACTAAATAGCAGTATCACAGACAAGGCTGATCAAAAGAAAAAACTAGCAGAGTTTCAGGAGCTAAATCATGATCTCACAACTCGACTCAATAAGTTACGTAAGGACGTTGAATTCTATCAAAAGCACGACAACTGTCCAACCTGTAAACAAGGGATCGAACACGAATTCAAAGAAGAAACAATCGAATCCTCAAGAGCAACAGCGGCAGAAATCGAAACAGCAAAAGGGGAGATTGGACATAAGAGTGTAGTGGTTGAGACTAGACTTGCAGAAATCGATCAAGTTGAAGATACTATGTCGGAGAAAAATATCTCTGTTAGTGAGCATAGAGCAAATGTTAAGATTGGCATGAATACGTGTAAGTCTATCAAGAAAGAACTTGATGGTGCCCAACAAGAAGTTGAGGAGATCGATACTTCTGATATTAAGAAGTTAGAGGGCGACCTAAATGACTATCACTCAAAGCAGAATGAACTATTTGATCATAGAGAGACCTTGAGTGTTGTTGCTTCTATGCTGAAAGATGGCGGTATCAAAACTCGTATTATTAAACAGTATGTACCAGTGATGAACAAACTGATCAATAAGTATTTGTCAGCAATGGACTTTTTTGTTCAGTTTGAATTAGATGAAAACTTTAACGAAACAATCAAGTCTCGTTTCCGTGATGAGTTTTCTTATTCCTCTTTCTCAGAGGGCGAGAAGTTAAGAATTGACCTTGCACTTCTCTTTACATGGAGAGCCGTATCTAAGTTGCGGAACTCTGTGTCCACTAACTTGTTGATCATGGATGAAATTATGGATTCTTCGTTAGATAATGCAGGAACTGAAGAGTTTCTAAAAATCATTGAAGAACTGACTGCTGACTCAAACATCTTTATTATCAGTCACAAGGGTGATCAACTATTTGACAAATTCCATAGCGTAATCAAGTTCGAAAAAGTGAAGAACTTTAGTAGAATTGCAACAACATAGGAGAGTAAATTGGCAATAGCAGATCGATTGGCTTCTTTAGAGAGGAAACATAAGAACTTGCATGATAGGGTAGAAGCGGCTGAAGCAGAGAAAGCACCAGACCACTATATATCTAATATGAAGCGAGAAAAGTTAGTACTTAAAGATGAGATTACTCAACTCAAAAAACAAGTGATCGAACAATTTAAATAGAAGGTGATTATATGATGAAGAAAGCGAAACGTGTAGGATTTACATGTAGTACGTTTGACCTGTTACACGCAGGACATGTTATGATGCTACGTGAAGCAAAAGAACAATGTGACCACTTAATATGTGGTCTTCAAATCGATCCTGCTTTGGATCGACCAGAGAAGAACTCACCCATTCAATCTATTGTTGAGCGTTATACTCAACTACAGGCTGTGAAGTACGTTGATGAAATCGTGGTGTATTCTACCGAAACTGACTTGAAAGATATTCTTGAGTTGTATCTCATTGATGTTCGTATCTTAGGTCCAGAGTACAAAGATAAAGACTTTACTGGTAGAGATGTGTGTGACAGGCGCAACATAGAATTATATTTCAACAATAGAGACCATCGATTTTCGTCTAGCAGTCTGCGTACTAACGTAGTATGGGGCGAGTCGGACATGGTAAACAAGAACAAGTAAGTCATGATAGAGCGAATATACATTCCCACTGTTCGAAGGTGTGACAATCAAATCACATATGAAAATCTTCCTAAGGAACTTCAGGAAAGAGTCATTATGGTAGTTGAGCCTGGCGAAAGGCATCTATACAACTACCCTTGCGAGTATCTTGAAATACCAGAAGAGATAGTTGGCAGTTGGACACAACTCGCACAAACCAGAGAGTTCATTCATAAACACGCTGGTGCCATAAAGTATTGTGTTGCCGATGACGATATAGTAATTAAACGAAGAAATGCGAAGTATTGGACTGGAGAGTCTAATATGGAGTTGACAAAAAGAAATGCTACTTCAGAAGAAACCCTAGAGATGTATGATAAGATATCTACTTGGCTCGATGAAAAGCCTATAGGTATTGTTGGTCTTTCTGAAGCAGGTATACCGCCAGCAGACGTTGAGTATGAAGACACAAGGGATGTCTACTCTTATGTGTTTTATGATGGAAGAATGATATCTAAAATCATTGATGAGATGGATATTTGTTCTTTAAGAATTGCTGAAGACGTTCTCTTTTTGTATGAAGCGATGTCTAGAGGCATCAACACTAGAAAGTCTACTGAATGGATGTTTGACAATAGAAGTCTAGTAGATAAAAAGTTATCAGACTCCCGTGAAGTTTGGTCTGGTATGTTTGATAGTGAAGAAGAAAAGCCAGAAGATTTTTATCAAACTGAAGAACACTATGAAGCGTTAAGGTACATACAGCGAAAATATCCATACGGAATGAAGATTTTTGAAAAGCATGGCAAAATGAAAAACGTCAAGTATTGGAAGAAAGTCTACAGACCAATGGTGGCTGATGGTGCCTCGCTTGAAGAGTTTATGTAATTAAATTTGGTGTTGACAAATCCATAAATATCTGATATAGTGGTAATAATTTAATGGAGTACATATGACAAACAACACAAAACCTATAGTCGAAGAGAGTGCCAACTACGACAACTATATGGATGATGAGGCACGTAAAAATGATTCTTACAGTATTAGCTTAGACAAATTTTTCGATGAGCCTATGCCTGATAAACTTGTTGATGCTACTAAAGTTAAAAAGACTGTACAGAACGATGTATGGAAATCAATTTACGTTCACTTTAGAACGCAAGATGATATGGTCGATTTCTGTCAAAAAATTAATCAGATGATTCCAGGATACGTAAAAGAAACTTACTATCCATTAGAAGATCGTGCGGTGTCTTTGTTTAAAGATATGGAAGAAGAGCCTGTTGCGATTGATGCTAATCTACTTGTTCCTGAATACAATGGACCAGGATTCAGTAAAGTCAAGCCTGTCGAATCAAGCTGGACAAAACACTGGGTTGGTATGCCAGAATTCACTCAAAACGATAAAGTGAAGTTCAGAGCAATCACTATGCACTTTAGATGTGAGGCTGACTATAAAGAGTTCTCGCAAAAAATCAATCAAGAGGTTACTGAGAAGACTAAAAGCATTTGGCATCCCGAACAGCATATCACAAAGAATTTGTTGTTACGGTGGATTCAGCCAGAGGGTAGAACTTTACCTAGACATCCCATGTACATCGTATCTAAGGGTCGTGCGGATTCAATGTTTACTTCAAGGTCTTTGTCTCGTATGCAGATTCCACATTACATTGTGATTGAGCCGCAAGACTTAGATAGCTACGATAAAGCACTTGACGTATTCAAAATGAGAGATTATGTGACACTTCTAGTCGCACCTTTCTCCAATCACGGAGATGGTCCTGGTCGTGCTAGAAACTGGGCATGGGATCATTCGATCAGTATCGGTGC
>Ga0181553_10001442_pt1 | contig 20993 bp, 23 predicted proteins | sample 011ome_17_FD_133753 | JGI IMG/M metagenome (GOLD analysis project Ga0181553, IMG submission 133753) | Coastal salt marsh microbial communities from the Groves Creek Marsh, Skidaway Island, Georgia - 011502XT metaG (megahit assembly) | ecosystem: Environmental > Aquatic > Marine > Intertidal...
GCGCCAGGAAACACAGGGCGATCTGGAAGACCAGGTCAGCCAGCTCAATGCCGCGCTGCTAGCGCGCCAGGAAACACTGCGCGATAAAATTGCCGAACTCGACCGCACGTACCAGGCACTGTACGACGCGCAGAACCAGGCCGCCGAGTACGTGAAGTTGATCCAGTCGATGCATGAAAAAATGCAGACTATCTTCAGCAGCCTGAGCTGGAAGATCACAAAACCGGTGCGGGCACTGGGGCATATTCGCTACCACTGGCAAGACAATGGCCTTTTCGGTGTGCTGAACATGCTCAGCTCCGCTCCAGCCAACACTGCGGAAGAGGAAAATCCGACCGCTGCGTCGGCACCAGAAAGCCCGGTCTCAGAGTCGGCACCGGAACACCCGATTGCCACCTCTTATGAAGCACTGGATTTTCCTGCTGCGGGCGATCCTGAATTCAGCATCGTCATTCCATGCCACAACCAGCATCTGTACACCTTCCACTGTCTGAAGAGCATCCTGGATCACCTGGCGGATGAGCGGGTGGAAGTCATCGTGGTGGATGACGAATCCAGCGATGAAACATCAGCCATGCTGGCCGGTATCAGCGGCATCACGGTGCTGCGCAACGACGAGAACATGGGCTTCATCAAAACCTGCAACCGCGGTGCCGAAGCCGCCAATGGGGAATACCTGGTCCTGCTGAACAACGACACCGAGGTCACCGCCGGCTGGCTGCGCGCCATGCGCGATACTTTCACCGAGTTTCCCGATGCCGGCATGGTCGGCGCCAAGCTGCTGTATGCCGATAACGGCCTGCAAGAAGCCGGTGGCATTGTCTGGCAGGACGGCTCGGCCTGGAACTTCGGCCGCCGAGACGACCCCAGCAAACCGGAATATTCCTACTGCCGCCGCGTTGATTACTGTTCCGGTGCCTGCCTGATGCTGCCGCTGGCAGACTTCCGGGCGCTGAACGGGTTCGATGAACTGTACGTGCCTGCCTACTACGAAGATACCGACCTGGCCTTCCGCATCCGCGACACCGGCAAGCAGGTGTACTTCCAGCCCAATGCCCGGGTCTACCATTTTGAAGGAATCACTTCCGGTACTGACCTGACATCCGGCATGAAGCAATACCAGGTGGTCAATCGCGACAAGTTCTTCGAACGCTGGCAGCAGACGCTGGCCTCACACCGCCCCAACGGCAAACTGCCGCTACTGGAAAAAGACCGCGGTGCTGACCAGCGCATCCTGGTCATTGATGCACGCGTGCTGATGCCGGACCAGGACTCCGGTTCCCTGCGCATGTTCAATGTCCTGAAGATCCTGCGCAACATGGGCCACAAGGTCACGTTTGTGCCCTCCAACCTACACTATGACCCCCACTACACTCCGCTCCTGCAGGCCGCCGGTATCGAATGCCGCAACAGGCCCCATGAGACACTGGTCGAGGATTACCTCGAACAACACGGTAGTGAGTTCAACACCGTCATCCTCAGTCGGGCTGATTATGCCGATCGTTACATCAACCCGGTCAGGGAACACTGTCCGGCAGCCCGAATCGTATTCGATACGGTAGACCTGCATTTCCTGCGCGAGCAGCGTGAGGCCGAACTGTCGGGCAAGGAAGAGGACATGAACAGCGCCACCCTGCGCAAGGTACAGGAACTGAACATTGCCCGCAAAGCGGACATCACATTAGTGGTGAGCCCGGTAGAAATCGAACTGTTCCGCGAAGAAGCCCCCGATGTGGACGTGCGCCTGTTATCCAACATTCACAGCATCTACCCGACTGCCGGCAGTTTTGCCGAGCGCCAGGACATACTCTTTATCGGCGGCTATGAACACCCGCCCAATGTCGATGCCATGACCTGGTTTCTGGACGAGATCATGCCGCGGGTGGTCGAGGCCAATCCTGCCATTCGCCTGCATATTGTCGGCGGCCACCTGCCGGAAGCCCTGGCAGCGCGCGCCAGCGACAACGTGTTGATCGATGGTTTTGTCGCCGACATTACGCCGCTGTTCAACAGCATTCGGTTGTCGATTGCCCCGCTGCGTTATGGTGCCGGGGTCAAGGGCAAGATCAATTCCAGCCTCTCCTATGGCGTTCCCATGGTCGCCACAAGTATGGCCGCTGAAGGCATGGGGCTGGTGCATGAAAAGGACATATTGATTGCCGATGATCCCGAGGCGTTTGCCCGGGAAGTTGTCAGGCTCTATGACGATGAAGCGCTCTGGCAGCAACTGTCCGTAGCGGGCAAACAGAATATCGAGGACCGGTTTTCGTTTGCGCTGGCGGAAAAACAGCTCAGGGCTGTTTTGGAATAACTCAAGGCTGTTCTACAGGACCGACCTCAGAATCCGGCAGGTCGAGCTTGATCGGGTGCCGCCATTGGCCAGCCACTTCCTGCACGGCAAAATACAGCAGCGACATAATGCCCAGCATCAGGCCCGTGACCACCCCCGTATCGATGATGCCACGCCAGGGCTGTGGGGTGATGCGCAGCAGCAGGATCAGGCCAACGATGACGCTGGTCAGGGTCCAGGACACAATCATGCGTTTGCGGGTGGCGTGGAAATAGCCCATGCAGAAAGCCGGGGCCAGCAGCAGCAACAGCGGTTTGCCGGAGACGGTTTTCAGGTAGCGCGCCCGCGCGACAACGCGCGGCGAAAAGGCACGGTGAAAACCCTTGTAGCCTTCAGCCCAAGCCATCCACAGCGTGAAACCGACCAGGACCACCCATTGCAGGGCGGACAGGGAGTAGTCGGTCAACTCGACGATACGGGGGCTGAGCCGTAAAATCGCCGTCAGCAGGAAGGCGATGACACCGGCAACACCCCAGTAAAAACCCAATGAACGCAATGCAAACCCTTGTGTGGCTGTGAGGAAATAAAGCGCGCAATTCTAGCAGACATTCAGGCCCTTTTTCGCGCCCGTGATACAAGGTTCGCGGTCAGGACTTTTTCGCTATAATCCCTTCATCCTGACCGGAGCACCCGGTTCTCTTCAGTCCGGGACGCCCTTTCCCGCGGAGTAGCGCATGACCGTCAAGCTTGCCGTAGTGATGGATCCGATCAAGGCCATCAATTTCAAGAAAGACACCACCCTTGCCATGCTTGATGCCGCCCAGAGGCGGGGCTGGCAGCTGTTCTATATCGAACAGCGCGGACTGTACCTGGAAAACGGCAAGGCCATGGCCATCATGCAGGACCTGAGCGTGACCATGGATCCGAGTGGCTGGTTCACCCTGGGCGAGGAACGGCGTGCCGCACTGGCGGATGTCGATGTTATCCTCATGCGCAAGGACCCCCCCTTTAACCGCGAATTCATCTACAGCACCTATATCCTGGAGCAGGCCGAACGCGAAGGCGTGCTGGTGGCCAATAAACCTTCGGCCCTGCGCGATTTCAACGAGAAGGTCAGCGCCACCCTGTTTCCCCAGTGCTGTACCGATGTGCTGGTGACACGTGACAAGACCCTGCTGGTGGATTTCTACAAGGCCCATGGTGATGTCATCTTCAAGCCGCTGGACGGCATGGGCGGCACCGGTGTTTTCCGCATCAAGCCCGGCGATCCCAATGTCAGCGTGATTATTGAAACCCTCACCGAATACGGCGGTCGCCAGATCATGGCACAGACCTTTATTCCCGAGATCACCGACAAAGGCGACAAGCGCATCCTGATGGTCAATGGTGAATCGGTGGGCTACGCCCTGGCGCGCTTTCCGGCCCTCAACGAAACCCGTGGCAATCTGGCCGCCGGCGGCAGCGCCAAAGGTGTCGAACTGACGGACAGGGATCGCTGGATTTGTGACCAGGTTGGCCCCACCCTGAAAGCGAACGGGTTGCTCTTTGTCGGCCTGGATGTGATCGGGGATTACCTGACCGAGGTCAACGTCACCAGCCCGACCTGTGTGCGGGAACTGGATGCTGCCTTCAACCTCGACATTGCCGGCCAACTGATGGACTGCATCGAAAGCAAACTTAACGGCACAGCCTGATCACCCCGATTCCGGCTTCGCCCTTTGCTGACCCCATGAACACGGCCGTCATACCTGACAACAGCAACATGGCCAACGAACGTTTCGGGTTCACCCTGTTCGTGTCCATCGCCCTGCATGTGGTACTGATCCTCGGCGTCGGCTTCGGTATTCTGGAACAGGCCAGCTCCAGCACCAGCCTGGAAATCACCCTCGCCCATTATCGCAGCCAGGACGCCCCGCAAGAGGCAGACTTTCTCGCCCAGGAAAACCAGCAGGGCAGCGGCAGCCTGGAAGACAAGGCAGCGCCCAGCACCCCGGTGGAATCCCGTTTCAGCGATGACCGCATCCAGGATGTCAGCCCCTTCATGGAGAGCAATGACATCGAACAGCAGAGACAGGAACAGGTCATCACCTCCACCGCGGACGCTCTCCAGGTAAAGGACGAGAAAGTCATCGAGGAAACCCCGGAAGTTCCGGACCAGCCGCTGGAAAACCTCACTGACGCCGAATTCAACCAGCGCCTGTCCAGCCTGCAGGCACAGCTCGCTATCCGCCGTCAGGAATACGCCAAGCGCCCGCGTCGCTACACCATTTCCTCAGCTTCTACCCAGAAAGCGCGCGATGCCATTTATCTGGATAACTGGCGCAAGAAAGTCGAGGCTGTCGGCAACCTCAACTATCCGACGGAAGCGAGCACCCAGGGTATTTACGGCAACCTGCGGCTGCTGGTGTCCCTGCGCGCTGACGGCAGTGTCGCCAACATCCGTGCTCTGAGTTCTTCCGGCCACAAGGTGCTTGATGATGCCGCTATCCGCATCGTCCACCTGGCCTCACCTTTTGCCCCGTTTCCGGCGGATCTGCGCCAGGAGGCGGATATCCTGGACATCGTGCGCACTTGGCAGTTCCAGCGCAACAACTCCCTGCGCAGCTTCTGAGCAGCGAACTGGAGCGGGTCTGCTATTGAAAGTTTTTTCGTGACCCCAATATCCGTTTCAGTAAAGATCATTCCCTGAAGACGATGAACGAAAAACTCGACCTGACAAACCACTTCCTGATTGCCATGCCGCAACTGAGCGGTTCCTATTTCGGCAACACGGTGGTGTACATGTGGCAGCATGGTGACGACGGTGCCTTGGGCATCGTGGTAAACCTGCCCCTGCAGATCAAACTGAAGGAAATCTTCAGCCAGCTGGATATTCAGGTCAGCCGCCCGGAATGCGGAGAAGACATAGTGCTCTCCGGTGGCCCAGTCGAAACCGACAAGGGCTTTATCCTGCATGATGCCGACGGCCACTGGCAGTCCACGCTCAAGATCACGGACGGGCTCTGTATCACCACCTCCAAGGACATTCTGGATGACATCGGCCGCGGCGAAGGGCCGGAAAACTTCTTGGTCGCACTCGGCTGTGCCGGCTGGAGCCCCGGTCAGCTGGAGCAGGAAATTGCCGACAACGCCTGGATTACCGTACCGGCCAGCAAGGACATCATCTTTTCCCGTGAATATGCCCGTAAACCGGACCTGGCCGCTGCCCAGCTCGGTTTCTCCATGGCCCAGCTCACCACTGACGTGGGACACAGCTGATCATGTCCGCGAGGCATTTCTCCTGAGCGCGCCGGCCAGCATACTGATTGCTCTGGACTACGGCACCCGCAAATTCGGTGTTGCTGTCGGGCAGACCATCACCGGTACCGCTTCGGCACAGCCTGTCATTCGGGCCAGCAACGGTGAGCCGGACTGGGAGGCGCTGGATGCGCTGGTCGCGCAATGGAAACCCGTTGCTTTCGTCGTTGGCATGCCGTACAACATGGACGGCACAGACAGCGACATGACCACGAAGGTGCAGGCCTTTGTTGGGGCGCTTGCAGCCCGCTATGACCGCCCCTGCCACACCATGGATGAACGCCTGAGCTCACGCGAAGCCCGCGAACTCAGCCGCGCCAACGCCGAAGCCGGCGGCCGCAAATTCAATCACCGCCTTGAAGTGGACAGTTTTGCCGCGCAGCTAATTCTGGAATCGTGGTTATCGGAACACGGATAAAAGGCCAGCGTGGCAGGCATGGCTTTAGGGTCAAGTTTAGCATCCCAAATTTCGTGATTTTTTGTTACACATTTAGGATTGCTCTTGTCTACAGCGGATTAACGTAAATAGCGGATACAGTAGAACCGTTTGCCTTTTATCCTTTCTTCCTTATATCGAAAAAAAGCCGGCTCTCGCCGGCTTTTTGGATCAAATCTGGCTACTGTCTTTCGCCTTGTGCGCGGCTTCAGCGCGATCCACCAGGCCTTTCTGCACCAGGCCTTTCAGGCACTAGTCGAGGGTCTGCATACCGACACTCTGGCCTGTCTGGATGGCCGAGTACATCTGCGCGATCTTGTCTTCACGAATCAGGTTTCGGATCGCCGAGGTACCGATCATGATTTCATGCGCGGCGACACGGCCACCGCCGACTTTCTTGAGCAGGGTCTGGCTCACCACCGCCTGCAGGGATTCGGACAGCATCGAACGCACCATGGCTTTTTCCGCCGCAGGGAATACGTCGACGATACGGTCGATAGTCTTGGCCGCCGAAGTGGTGTGCAAGGTACCGAACACCAGGTGACCGGTTTCCGCCGCGGTCAGGGCCAGGCGAATGGTTTCCAGGTCACGCAGCTCACCCACCAGGATGATGTCCGGATCTTCACGCAGGGCTGAACGCAGGGCTTCGTTGAAGCCGTGGGTGTCGCGATACACTTCACGCTGGTTGATCAGCGACTTCTTGGATTCGTGCACGAATTCGATCGGGTCCTCAATGGTGAGGATGTGTTCGTACTTGGTGGAGTTGATGTAGTCGATCATGGCCGCCAGGGTGGTGGACTTACCGGAACCGGTCGGTCCGGTCACGGCCACCAGGCCACGCGGATTATTGGAAATCTTCTTGAACACCTCGCCCATGCCCAGCTGTTCCATGGTCAATACCTTAGACGGGATGGTACGGAACACGGCAGCGGCGCCGCGGTTCTGGACAAAGGCGTTGACCCTGAAACGGGCCAGGCCGGAAATCTCAAACGAAAAGTCTGACTCCAGGTGTTCCTCGTACCCTTTGCGCTGCTTGTCGTTCATGATCTCGTAGATCAGCGCATGCACTTCCTTGTGATCCATGGGATCGACATTGATGCGGCGGATATCACCGTCCACACGAATCAGGGGCGGCATGCCGGCCGTGACATGAAGGTCGGAGGCGCCCTGCTGAACGCTGAAATTGAGAAGTTCCTGAATGTTCATAGCAGCCATATTGCCACTGTTTATTTTGTCTTTAATTTATGCGTTTTATCTGGCAACGTGAGCGCTGCCCGGGTAATCATCGAGGAAAAAACATGCCGCCGAGCATACCAGAAAATCTGGAAAAAGTTCGTTTTCGGATGTCACAGTTTGCGCAGGCCTACGACCGCGCTGCGGGCACTGTAGAGCTGATCGCTGTCAGTAAAACGCACCGCCCGGACAAGGTGCGCGAGGCATATGCTGCCGGCCAGAAACACTTTGGGGAAAACTACCTGCAGGAAGCCCTCGACAAGCAGAGCGCCCTGCTTGATACCGATATCATCTGGCACTTCATCGGCCCGATCCAGTCCAACAAGACCCGTGACATCGCCGAGCATTTTGCCTGGGTGCACAGTGTCGACCGGGAGAAGATTGCCCGTCGCCTCAGTGAACAGAGGCCGGACAGCCTGCCACCACTGCAGGTCCTGCTGCAGGTCAATATCAGCGGGGAGGACAGCAAGAGCGGTGTTGCCGTGAACGACCTGCCGGCCCTGGCGGCGTTCGTTTCCGGGTTGCCCAACCTGCTGCTGGCCGGCCTCATGGCCATTCCGGCACAGGCTACCGGACTGGAAAACCAGCGCGTGCCCTTTCGCCAGTTGCGGGAAGCGCGCGATCACCTCATCAGCCTAGGGCATAAGACCTGCCAGCACCTGTCGATCGGCATGAGCGGCGACTTTGAAGCGGCCATTGCCGAAGGGGCAACCCTGATCCGGATCGGCACCGACATCTTCGGGCCAAGAGAAAACCGATAACGTCGCGGGTCCGTTTGTAGGTCGGATAAGCGCAGCGCCATCCGACATAGCGGCAACAGGCCGCCTGATCTCGGGATTAATCCCGATCTGAATCGCCACGAGATAATACGTCGGATGGTGGCCTGACGGCCTTATCCGACCTACCTCTTTATCGGTCCTATCGTGAGCCGCCGGTTATAGTACAATGCCCTGATGTCCCGCTCGTCTTCCAACATCGGCTTCATCGGTGCCGGCAACATGGCCGGCGCCCTGATTGATGGCCTCATCGCCAACGGCTTCGACGCCGGCAGTCTTGCTGCCTCGGATACCGACGCCGCGCGCCTGGCCAACTTTGCCGAACGCGGCGTGTACACCAGCACCACCAATACCGACATCATTGCCCGCAGCGACGCCGTCATCCTCGCCGTCAAACCCCAGGTCATGCATGCCGTGCTGGCGCAGTTGCAGGAGGCCCTGTCGGCCCGCGACTGCCTGCTTATCTCCATTGCGGCCGGCATTCCGATGCACTCCCTGCAGGCCTGGACCCATGGCGGTCAAGCAATCGTGCGGTGCATGCCCAATACCCCGGCACTGGTGCAAACCGGTGCCAGTGCGTTGTACGCCAATGCGCAGTGTTCGGTAGCGCAGCGTGAGATGGCCGAGGCCCTGCTCAATGCTGTTGGCATTAGCTGCTGGCTGGACAGTGAAAACGACATGGATGCGGTCACCGCCCTGTCGGGCTCGGGCCCGGCTTATTTCTTCCTGCTGATGGAAGCCATGCAGGAAGCCGCCATTGCCATGGGCCTGACAACAGATACCGCCCGGCAGCTTTGCCTACAGACCGCCCTGGGGGCTGCCACGCTGGCCTCGCAAAGCGATGTTGATGTCGGTGAGTTGCGTCGCCGTGTGACGTCCCCCGGCGGCACCACGGAAGCCGCCCTCAAGCAGTTTGCATCGGATGAGTTCAATGCTATGGTTGCTCGCGCATTGATCAAAGCGGCGCAGCGCTCGCGCGAACTGGCGGGCAATGCCTAATTCTTCAATGCAGATCAAACAATCATCAAACAGGCAGTAAGCAATGAGTGAATCTCTTGGACAGGTCGTGGTACTGGTGGTCAATACACTGGGGCACCTGGTCATGCTGGCCCTGCTCTTGCGTTTTCTGCTGCAGGCCAGTCGCGCCGATTTCTACAATCCCGTGTCGCAGGCCCTGGTGAAAATCACGGCGCCTGCCCTGAACCCGCTTCGGAAGATCATTCCGCCCTATCGCAGTTTCGATATTGCCACGCTGCTGCTTTCACTCGTGTTTGGTACCCTGGCCACGGCCCTGATGATCTGGGCAGCCGGCTTTGTCTTGCCGGGAATCGGCACCCTGATCAGCTGGGCCTTTATCGGCATGCTGTCCTACATATTGAAAATCTATTTCTGGGGATTGCTGATTGTGGTGATCGTCAGCTGGGTGGCACCTTACAGCGGCAATCCGGCACTACTGCTGATCCACCAGATCATCGAGCCCCTGCAAATGCTGTTTCGTAAAATAATACCGCCCATGGGCGGCCTCGACCTGTCACCGATATTTATCTTTCTCGGCATACAGGTGGTGGAAATAATGATCGTGGGTACCCTGAGACAGGGGCTGGGTCTGGGGCCGCAAGGCGCCCTGTTTGTCATCGGCATTTGAGCCTTGTGTGCGGGTTGCACACAGGACAACTGGCAGAAACAGTTCCAACCTCGACGTGTTATGACGTTTTAGCTTTACCATATACTCCTAAGAATTAATACTTTGCTCCCGAGGGGGCAACAGAACTGACACGCTATGGCCAAAACCATTCCAGCCGATTCAGTCGGACTCGTGACCCCGGAGCTCATCCATTTCGATGAGCCGCTGGCGTTGCGCAGCGGGCGTGTCATTGACCAGTACGACCTGATGGTGGAAACCTACGGTGAGCTCAATGCCGACCGTTCCAACGCCGTGCTGATCTGCCATGCACTTAGCGGCGACCATCATGCGGCCGGTTATCACAAGCCGGACGATGAAAAGGAAAAACCGGGCTGGTGGGAATGCTCTATCGGTCCCGGCAAGGCCTTTGATACCAACCGCTTTTTTGTGGTCTGCCTGAACAACCTGGGCGGGTGTGCCGGCAGTACCGGACCATCGTCCATCAATCCAGAAACCGGCAAACCCTTTGGCCCCGACTTTCCCATCATTACCGTGCGTGACTGGGTGAAAAGCCAGGCGCGCCTGGCGGACCGGCTGGGTATCGAGAAGTGGGCCGCCGTCATCGGAGGCAGCCTGGGCGGCATGCAGGTCATGCGCTGGGCCATTTCCTATCCGCAGCGTTTGCGCCATGCCATTGTCATTGCCTCGGCCCCGAAACTATCGGCACAGAACATTGCCTTCAACGAAGTGGCTCGCCAGTCCATCACCAGTGACCCGGATTTCCATGACGGCCGCTATTACGACTTCAACACCTATCCGAAGCGCGGGCTGATGCTGGCGCGTATGGTCGGGCACATCAACTACCTGTCCGACCAGGCCATGCGCGATAAGTTCGGCAAGGATGCCATCGAAGGCAACTTTGGTCGTGACCTGCGCACCGGCAAACTGAATTTCAGTTACGAGGTGGATTTCCAGGTAGAAAGCTACCTGAAATACAAAGGCGAAACCTTTTCCAGCAAGTTCGACGCCAACACCTACCTGCTGATCACCAAGACGCTGGACTATTTCGATCCGGCCGTGGATTACAACTTCGACCTCAGCAAGGCCTTCGAGCAAAGCGAGTGCAAATTCCTGGTGATCTCCTTCACCAGCGACTGGCGTTTTCCGCCGGAGCGCTCCCGCGAAATCGTCAACACCCTGCTCAAGGCGAAAAAACCGGTAAGCTATCTCGACATTCGTGCCGACCAGGGGCATGACGCCTTTCTCATGCCGATACCACGCTATATCGAAGCCCTGAAATCCTACATGGGCAAGGTATCCGAGGAAGTGAACGGCGCCGCCGGAGGTAGTGACTGATGTCCTTGCGTGCCGATCTGGAAATCATCAAGCAGTGGATCGAGCCCGGCGAACGCGTGCTCGATCTCGGTTGCGGTGATGGTTCTTTCCTGGCCCACCTGAAAGAAGAAAAGGGCATCGGCGATTGCGGCCTGGAAATCAATCCGGACAACATCAACCTGTGCCTAAAGGCTGGGGTCAATGTCATCGAGCAGGACCTGAACAAGGGCCTGACCAATTTCATTTCCGACAGTTTCGATACCGTGTTGCTGGCACAAACACTGCAGACTGTGGAGCGCCCTGACATCCTGGTCGAGGAAATGCTGCGCATCGGCAAGCACTGCATCATCACTTTTCCGAACTTCGCCTACTGGCGTCATCGCTTGTGGCTGCTCGGTCGCGGCTACATGCCGCAGTCCAGTGCCCTACCCTATGAATGGTATGACACGCCGAACATCCATCACTGCACCATCCGCGATTTCGACACCCTGTGCAAAAAGCGCAACATCAGGATCCTCCAGCGCACCGTGGTCGACTTCAACAACCGCAGCAGCTTCCTGATGAACCTGCACCCGAACCTGTTCGGCATCAACGCCATTTACCACTTCACGCGCTGATCATGACACGCCTGCTGTTATCACTCGTTCTGCTGCTGCCGGGTCTGGCGCTGGCCGAGTCTGCCACCTTCGGCGACTACACCGTCTACTACCAGGCCGTGAACAGCACGTTCGTGAATGCCGATATTGCCGAGCAATACGGCATCGTGCGCAGTGACCGTCGCGCCTTTCTTAACGTCAATGTCAGCAAGACAGAGACCAATGGCCGACTCAACGCCGTCACCGCCAGTATCATCGGCGGCAAGCGCAACCTGCTGGGCCAGGTCGATGATATCGCCTTCCGCGAAATACGCGAGGGCGAGGCCATCTATTACATCGGCGAGTTCGAATTCTCCAACGCCGAAATGGTCCGTTTTACTCTGACTGTCAAACCAGAAAATCAGGGACCAGAATACGAGATCCGCTGGGAAACCAGGATGTACAACAATCCCTGAAACCCGACCTACTACACTGACCTGAGATATGATTACCGTAAAATATCGACGCAAAGTGTTCAGTTTGCACGGGTCGCCCTTTCCTCCTATTTTCCCTTCCTCGAAGTGCAAGTCAAAGTCGTAGGATGACGGCACGGCGTGCCTCTTCCGGCTTACGTGGTATATCACTCTGCAGTCTTTTCCTTTACCCTGTCTGCCCTATGCCTTCATTCGAAAAAATCGTTCTCGCCAGCAGCAATGCCGGCAAACTGCGTGAACTGCAGGCCATCCTGGCGGACAAGCAGGTGACCCTGCTGCCGCAGTCGGATTTCAATATTCCCGATGCCATCGAGGACGGCCACAGCTTCGTCGAAAATGCCATCATCAAGGCGCGTCATGCCAGCAAGTTGTCCGGGCTGCCGGCGCTGGCCGATGATTCCGGCCTGGTAGTGGATGCGCTCAATGGCGAACCCGGCATCTATTCGGCACGCTATGCCGGTCTTTCCGGGGATCGTGAGACGGTCGATGCCGCCAACAACGAACTGCTGCTGGAAAACCTGGAACAGGTACCTGAAGAAGATCGCAGTGCCCGCTTCCAGTGTTGCCTGGCCCTCGTGCGTTTTCCGGAAGATCCCATGCCCCTGATTTGCCAGGGCAGCTGGGAAGGACGCATCCTGTTCGATGAAGCCGGCGCAAACGGTTTCGGGTATGACCCCCTGTTTTATGTGCCGGACTATGACTGTGCTTCGGCCGAACTGGACCCGGCTGAGAAAAACCGCATCAGTCATCGTGCCCAGGCTCTGCAGCAACTGGCAGCTCATTTCCCGGGCTGACACACGGCCATGCCGATCCCGCTGCCACCATTGTCACTGTATGTGCACATCCCATGGTGCCTGAAAAAGTGCCCTTACTGCGATTTCAATTCCCATGCCTTTACCGGTGAATTACCGGAAGCTGCGTACATTGATGCCCTGCTCGATGACCTGGCCAGGGACAGCGCACACGCCCAGGGCCGGGAACTGGTCTCAATCTTCATGGGAGGCGGCACGCCCAGCCTGTTTTCGTCAGCCGGCATGGCCCGACTGCTAGACGGGATCCAGGCACAACTGCCTTTTGCGCCTGACATTGAAATCACCCTGGAAGCGAACCCGGGTACATTTGAGACACAAAAGTTCCGCGACTTCCGCCAGGCCGGCTGCAACCGCCTGTCACTGGGCATCCAGAGTTTCGACCGTAATTTCCTGACTGTGCTGGGGCGTGTTCATGATGACCGCGAAGCCCTGGCAGCAGCCGGCCAGGCCCGTGCCGCCGGTTTCGATAACTTCAATCTCGATCTGATGTTCGGGTTGCCGGGACAACAGGGCGAGCAGGCCATAGCAGACCTGCAGACGGCGCTGGAGATGGCGCCGGCACACCTGTCCTGGTACCAGCTCACCCTGGAACCCAACACCGTGTTCTACCGTCGCCCGCCCACGCTGCCCGATGATGATGACATGGCCGCCATGCAGGCAGAAGGCATTGACCTGTTGGCAAAGCATGGCCTGGCACGCTATGAAATTTCGGCTTATGCCACCGCAAACCAGCAGTCACGGCATAACCTGAATTACTGGCAGTTTGGTGATTACCTCGGTATCGGTGCCGGCGCCCATGGCAAGATCACGCAAGCCACGTCAGGCCGCATCGTGCGCACACGCAAACGCCGCCAGCCGAATCACTACCTGGCCGCAGCAGGGAATTATCTCGCTGAAACCACGGCCGTGTCGGAAGCAGAACTGCCACTGGAATTTTTCATGAACGTCCTGCGCCTGCGCGACGGGGTCGACACAGCGTTGTATACAGCCCGCACCGGCCTGTCCGTGGAGGCACTGGCACCCGTGCTGTCTGCACTGCATAAACAGGGTTTGCTCAGGCCTGATAGGCTGGCCACCACTGCGACGGGTTTTGATTTTCTCAATGACGTACTGGCAGCCTTTCTGCCGAATGATGATCAGCCCGGTCAACACACCACGGACCGAATTCCGGTAAACTCCGTGAACTGAATCTGATACAGCCCTATGGTTGCCATGCCGCCATGAAAATCCCGCTCTATGTTGTCGATGCCTTCACGAACCGCCGCTTTGGCGGCAATCCTGCGGCTGTCTGTCCACTGCAAGAGTGGCTGGACGATGACCTGATGCAGGCCATCACGGCGGAAAACAACCTCTCTGAGACTGCGTTCTTCGTCAAATCCGGTAACAGCTATGACCTGCGCTGGTTCACCCCAAAAGTGTAGGTAGATCTGTGCGGCCACGCCACCCTGGCGACGGCCTTTGTGCTAAGCATGGACAAGACTTCTGCCGCAGACAGCTACCGCTTCGAGACCAGGAGTGGCGAGCTGGCCGTGAGCAAAACCGATGACGGGTTCGTGCCGGACTTCCCGGCGCGCTCGCTGGAAGCCCCGAGCAACCGGATAAACTTACCGCCCGCGTGGGAGAGACGGTCGGCGTGACGCCGAAGCAAATCATGCTGTCCGGCGGCAGCTGCCTGGCCGAATTCGACAGCGAGGCCATCATTCGTGCCATGACCCCGGACATGACTGGCATCCTGGCCCTGGATCAGCGCGGCCTCATCATCACGGCACGGGGCGATGACTGTGATTTCGTGTCACGCTTTTTTTGCGCTACTCGTGGGCATCAATGAAGACCCGGTCACCGGCTCCATTCATTGCAGCCTGATACCCTACTGGCACCGCATCACGGGCAAACAGGCCTTGCAGGCACGCTAGGTATCGGCCCGTGGCGGTGAGCTGCGCTGTATTTTTTCCGGTGTGCGCGTGCAGATTGGCGGGTAGGCTGTGCTGTTCAGCCAGGGTGAGATCAGGCCGTGGCCTTTTCTACTGTCGGAATGTCATGTTCGCGGCTAAAGCCGCTCCTACGGGGCCCAGTTATTTCAGCATAACAGTTCAAGCATGTGGTAGCGGCTTCAGCCGCGAACGAAAAGGCCTGGCAAACGGGGCGTGGGTATGGAACCATAGCTGTCACCAGCCTTTCGGAACAATTCCACTATCCATTACATAACCAGCAAAATTTTTAAGTAAACTGATGAGCGCTGATCCTTACAACATTGCCTGCAATCACGGCTTCATCCAGGCCTCCTGTTCAGACTGCAACCTGAAAGGGCTGTGTCTGCCGATTGCCATGGACATCAAGGACATCGACCGGGTCAATGACATCAACCGTCGCAGCCGTCCCATCCAGGCCGGCGAACACCTGTACCGGACCGGCGACGGTTTCATCTCCATCTTTGCCGTACGCTCCGGCTCCATCAAAACCTACCTGCTCGATGATGACGGCATTGAACAGGTGACCGGCTTTTACCTGCCTGGTGAAATTCTCGGATTCGACGGTATCGGTACTGAACAACACGGGTGCAATGTTATGGCCATGGAAACTTCCACGGTCTGCGAGATTCCGTTTGAGCGCCTGGAGGAACTTTCCCTGCAGATACCCCAGTTGCAGCGGCATTTTTTCCAGCTCATGAGCCGGCAGATTGAATCCGATCACCAGATGATGCTGACCCTCAGCAAGAAGAATGCCGAAGGCCGGGTCGCCACCCTGCTGCTCAGCCTGTCGCGTCGTTACGGCCGCCGCAACCTGTCATCCAACTCGCTGCGCCTGCCCATGTCTCGCATGGACATCGGCAACTTCCTCGGCCTGACCATTGAAACCGTGAGCCGCACGTTCAGCCGCCTGCAGAAAGAAGGTGTCATCAATGTCGGCGGCCGCGAAATTCACATCAACAATCACGATGTCCTGCAGCAAATCTGCCACGCTGCCCGCTAATACCCCGCCTGTGAGGCAACAACCTGCCTGATTCGGTTGACCTGAATCAAGCAAGCCCGGGAACCCCGTTGCCGGGAACCCCGATTACAATCAACAATAGCCCGCATGAGCAAAGTCATTTCCATCACACCGATCAGAGAGGTGAACGGCAAGACCCTGCCGCCCCCGCATGCGGTTCGCAAAACCTCGTACTCACGGCGAACTACCCTGAACCATCTGTGCGCCTCGCTGGCGGATCCTGAAAATCAGCGCCGCTTCCGTTCCTTCACGGAAGGCTACTGTCGGGACTTTGGCTTGTCCCTGGAGCAGATCCACGCGGTGACCGACTTTGATGTCGTACGCCTGCTCAGGCTGGGCATTTCCTCTTCTTCCCTGCGCCTGCTGTTCAGTGTCTGTGGCCTGAACGTGCAGTCACAATGCCAGGAGCAGACTGGCAGGCCCCTGTCGGAAATCCTTAGGGAGCACTGATCACCGCCGCCGATTTGAGATAATCCCCGGCTTGCCGGATAATCCGGGCCTGCTGCCATAAACCCCGCTGCAGACCGGCTTTGCATGTTCAACACCCTGTTTTTTTACCTCTCCAAGATTCTCTGGGCGCTGCTTTCACCAGCCAATGTGCTGTTTGTCCTGCTGGCGGCCGGAACCGTGCTGTTGTTTTGCAACCGCATACCTCTGGCGAAATGGATGCTGGGCACTGGCGTGATATTGCTGGCACTGGCCGCCTGCCTGCCCATCGGCAAATGGCTGGCCACACCGCTGGAAACCCGTTTTGCCACCAATCCGGAACAGCCCGATGACATTGACGGCATTATCATGCTGGGCGGTGCTGCCGATGCCCTGTCTTCCTACCTCTGGAACCAGACGGAAATGGGCAGTGCTGCTGAACGCTACCTGGCCTTTGCCGCGCTGGGTAAGCGGTACCCAGATGCACAGATGGTGTTTACCGGTGGTGCGGGGACCTTGCGCGACCAGGACTTCAAGGAAGCTGATATTGCGCTTTATGAACTGGCGAACCTGGGGATTGCGCGCCACCGCCTGGAACTGGAACGAGAGTCGCGCAACACCTACGAGAACGCCATCAACAGCAAGGCCCTGGTCAACCCGGCCCCGGGCGAGCACTGGATACTGGTCACCTCCGCCGCACACATGCCGCGCTCGGTCGGGGTATTCTGCCAGCAGGACTGGCCCGTGATTCCTTACCCGGTAGACCATATAACCCTGCCCGGTTACCAGTTTCGCCTGAGCTTGGAATTAGCAGACAATCTACACGATCTTGATATTGCTTTTAAGGAATGGGTCGGCCTGCTGGCGTATCGGCTGACGGGAAAAACCACGGCCCTGTATCCGGGCGGCTGCGCCTGAAGTCGTAACAGGACTTATCGCATTAAAAGGAGAACACCGTGGCTTTGTGGAAAAAATCCGCCACACTCGAACAGGTCATGACACTGACCAAAGGCACCATGTGCGAACATGTGGGCCTGGCAATCACCGAACTGGGTGACGACTATCTCAAGGGCACCCTGCCCGTGGATCATCGTACCCAGCAACACATGGGTATCATTCATGGCGGCGCGTCCGTTGTGCTGGCGGAGACCCTGGGCAGCGTGGCCGCCAACCTGTGTACCGACTACGGCTATCACATTGTCGGCCTGGACATTAATGCCAACCATGTCCGTCCCGGCAAACCGCCGCTGGTGACCGGCATCGCACGCCCCGTCCATATCGGGCGCACCACCGTTGTGGTGGAAATCAACATCACGGATACTGAGGGCAAGCTGGTGTGTGTTTCCCGTCTGACCGCCGCGGTATTAAAAGACAAAGACTCATAAGGAAAAACGATGTCATCACTCGCCGATACCCCCATAGTCCTGTCCAAGAAAGGGGATGCCCCCATGCCCGCCGCCGAGGCCGAGGCCCTACTGGAGCAGGTGCCGGGCTGGCAGATCGTGTCAGAAGACGGGGTCGACAAACTGACCCGTGATTTCCGGTTCAAGGATTACCTGGTCATCATCGACCTGGCCCACAAGGTCGGCCGCATCGCCGAACAGAACGATCACCACCCCGAGATGCACGTGGCCTGGGGCAAGCTCACCGTGACCTGGTGGACCCATGTCACCGGAGGTCTGCACAAAAACGACTTCATCATGGCCGCGCGCTGCAACCGGGCCGCGATGCTGGTGTCAGCACCCTAGGATTCCGGCACGATGACCCAGTCTTTCCACCAGTTATTCAACGCCCTGCTGGCCGAGCATTCGGTGAGCTCCATCAATCCGGCCATCGACCAGAGCAACATGGGCGTGATCAACCTGCTGGCGGACACCTTTGCCGATCTGGGGTTTGTCTGCGAACTGGTGGAGGTGCAAGGACAGCATAAAAAAGCCAATTTGATAGCGACCCTCGGCACCGGTCCCGGCGGCCTGGTGCTCAGTGGCCACACTGACACGGTACCGTTTGATGAAGCGTTGTGGCAGACCAACCCGCTGGCGATGACGGAAAAGGACAACCGCTTTTACGGCCTGGGGGCCGCCGACATGAAAGGCTTCTTTGCGGTCGTGCATGAAGCCGTACAGGATTTCCTCGAGGCCGACCTGCAACAGCCGCTGATCATTCTCGCCACGGCGGATGAGGAAAGTTCGATGGAAGGCGCCCGCACCCTGGCCCTGCAGGGCCGGCCCAGAGCCCGCGCTGCCGTCATCGGCGAACCCACCGGCCTGCGCCCGATTCACATGCACAAGGGCATCATGATGGAAGGCATCCGCGTGCAGGGTCAAAGTGGGCACTCCTCCAACCCGGCCCTGGGGCGCAATGCCCTGGAAGCCATGCACGATGTCATCAGCACGCTGCTGCGCTTTCGCCAGCAGCTGCAGATGGAATACCGCAACCCGCATTTCGTCATCGATGCGCCGACCATGAACCTGGGCGTCATTCATGGCGGCGACAACCCCAACCGCATCTGCGGCCACTGCGACCTGGAATTCGATGTGCGCCTGCTGCCCGGCATGGTCAGCGATGCCATTCGTGAAAAGATTGATGCGCTGATCGCGCCCATTGCCAGCAAGCATCAAGTGGACATTCGCCTGACCCGCCTGGTGCCGGGCGTGGAGGCCTTTGACAACAAGGACAGCGAACTGACGCGCCTGGCCGAAGTCCTGACCGGGCACGCGCCGGAAAGTGTCGCCTTTGGTACCGAAGGTCCCTTCCTGCAGCAACTGGGCATGGATACCGTCATTCTCGGCCCCGGCAGCATCGACCAGGCCCACCAGCCTAATGAATACATGGCCGCCGACCAGGTCAAACCCTGCATCAACATTCTGCAGAGCCTGATCAAGCAATACTGCCTGTAGGCCGGAAAAGGCTCGCAGAGCCGTCATCCGGCAACGGCGATACGGATAACGTGAACCGGGATGAACCCGTAGGTCGGCATAGACGCGAAGCGTCGTTTGCCGACATTCACGTGACACCATGGGCCTGTCGGCAAACGGCCTTTCAGGCCCATGCCGACCTACGGATCAGGCACGCAGCAAAAATCCCTAGATTTTTCAGTCGGTTCCGTTACAATACTCGCCCTTTTCCACCGGACAAGCAGCAGATCACCTCAAGTGAACGACGATGGCCGACGACACTACCCAGTACGTGACCTGGTTTCGCCAGGCGTCACCTTACATCAACGCCTACCGCGGGAAGGTGTTCGTCGTTCTGTTGCCCGGTGAAGCCCTCGCGCACGACAACTTCTACAACATTGCCCACGACATCAACCTGCTGAACAGCCTCGGCGTCCGGCTGGTGCTGGTGCATGGCGCACGTCCACAGATTGAAGCCGCACTGAAAGCGGCCGGCCTGAAGGACAAAACCCATGACGACGTTCAGGGCCAGCTGCATATCGACCTGCGCATTACCGACGCGGCCAGCCTGGAAGAGATCAAGCGGGTGGTCGGCGCGCTGCGTATCAACGTGGAAAGCATTTTTTCCATGGGCCTGCCCAACTCGCCCATGCACGGGGCTGAAATCAATACCGCCAGCGGCAACTTCATCGTCGCCAAGCCCTATGGCGTGCACAACGGTGTCGACTACGGTTACACAGGCGAAGTGCGCAAGGTGGACAGCGAGGCCATTCGCAAGCAGCTCGACGCCGGCAATATCGTGCTGCAGTCTAACCTGGGTTTCTCGCCCACCGGTGAAGTGTTCAACCTGACCGTCGAGGAAGTGGCGGCGAGCATGGCCATTGCCCTGCAGGCCGACAAGCTGCTCATCTATGCTGAACAGTCCGGCATTCTTGATGAAGACGGTGACCCCATCAGCCAGCTCAACGCCAAGGAAGCCGAGGCGCTGATCAAGGCCAAGATCGCCAATAAGGGCCTGGACATGGAACTGCTGAATCTAGAGCTGGGCGTGAAAGCCTGCAAAGCCGGTGTTAAACGTGCGCAGGTGATTTCCTATGTCGATGACGGCGCCCTGCTCTCTGAACTGTTTACCCGGGACGGCAGCGGCACGCTCATCACCGAAGAAAAATACGAGCAGCTGCGCAACGCCACCATCGACGATGTCGGCGGCATCATCGAACTCATCGAACCGCTGGAAGCCGCCGGTGTGTTGGTGGAGCGGTCCCGGGAATTGCTGGAAACCGAAATCGAGCAGTTCACCATCATCGATCGCGAAGGCATGATTGTCGCGTGCGGTGCCCTGTATCCGCAGGAAGACGGCAGCGGCGAACTCGCTTGCATGGCCACCCATCCCGAATACCGGGACAGTGGCCGGGGCCAGGAAATTCTAGACGCCATCACCAAACAGGCGAAAAAGGCCGGCCTGAAGTCACTCTTCGTGCTCACCACGAAAACACCGCACTGGTTCGTGGAAAGAGGCTTTGCCGAAAGCGACATCGACAGCCTGCCCGAGAAAAAGAAGAGCCTGTACAACTACCAGCGTAAGTCGAAGATTTTTACCAAGAAACTATAGTCGGTAAGAACCCCCAGCAAAAACGCCTACCCGGTAGACGGTGGTGACTCAGTTTGAGTCGGCCGGACCCTATGTTCGGGGCTAAAGCCTCTCCCACATGGTGCAGATGTGCTGGGAAGATTCGTTGAGCGGTGTGAGAGGGGCTCTAGCCCCGAACTATCCCTCGCTGAAATTCAAACTGGGCATTATCCGGCAGAC
>Ga0181553_10001452_pt1 | contig 20934 bp, 16 predicted proteins | sample 011ome_17_FD_133753 | JGI IMG/M metagenome (GOLD analysis project Ga0181553, IMG submission 133753) | Coastal salt marsh microbial communities from the Groves Creek Marsh, Skidaway Island, Georgia - 011502XT metaG (megahit assembly) | ecosystem: Environmental > Aquatic > Marine > Intertidal...
ACCCTTCGGTGATTTTTGGTGCGGGTGATTGGAATGAAGGCTCACTGAGTATTTTTAAAGTGGTTAAAAAGGGATTAAAATTTTATACTCCAGGTGCCAATGCTTTCGTGGATGCACGAGATGTTGCTTTCGCTTTGTGCGAATTGGCTGAAAGGAAAATTTACAAAGAACGTTTTCTAGTTTTCTCTGAAAATCGGGCTTATCGTTCTGTTTTTGAAGAAATGGCGTCTGTTTTTAAAGTCAAACCTCCGCATATCGAAACCAAAAAATGGATGGCTGGTATTGCGTGGCGTATCGAAGGTATATTGGCTTTTCTTTTTGGAAAAAAACAGAACATCACAAAAGAGACGGCACACAGCGCTATGACCACTACCGTTTTCTCCAATGAGAAAATAAAAGAACGAATTGGAATGGAGTTTATTCCAATTGATCAATCCATTAAAGACACCGTTGATTACCTTTTATCAAAAGAGAAACTGATGATCTAGGCTTTCTTTGGTTGTTTATAAACAGGCACTGCAGAACAAGGCTCACCAAACATCAGTGACTTAACAATTGGCGTCAATCTTCTCGTTAATACAATAAATGCCCGATTGGGGTTCGGAACAGAAGAACAACCTTTCACCATTACCCTTACATCTTTTAAATGATCAAAAGAAGTTTGCTCGAGGTTTTGAATGAATAACGCTTCTTTTGCAACATCACTATTTCCGTAAAACACATTCTTGGCTTTTTCAAGCAACGTTGTGATCAGCATATAAGCCCAAGCCGGAACAATGGCGTCATTTGAACAATGTACAAAGACATTTTTGCCTTCATAGATCGTCCAGTCATGTTCTTTGACCCAGACACGGAATTCTTTTTCTCTCAACACCAATTCTTGCCATAACAAAGGCATCAAATCAATCTCAACGATTCCAGACGGCTTATTAAAATCAGCCAAGTCAAGTTGCTCGATACCTGATTTTGCAACTTTATTTACTATCTCACCTTCCATGGTACAAAGTTAAGGATTCTCTTTTGAAACAAGCAAGCAAAGTTTATGGTTCAAAAAAAATCCGATCATTCCCCCAAATGATCAGACTACTGATATGAAAAAAATCACTGAAATTTTTGGTTTCAGCTCTTCGATTTACAAATTGGCCAGGAACCAAATTGACTTGATCACAAATTTATAGACCGTCTGTTCTCTTACAGTTAGGCTAATGTTTTATTATCGTTAAGAAGATCTGATGAAAACAATTCAAGGATTCATTCGTAAATAGTGATGATCCTGCATAATTAATCTAATTTTGTCCCATGCGATTTGAAAGTTATCGAATAACGAAAGAAATAAAGAAGAATTTAGCTGCCATGGGTTTCAAGCGCCCCACCGACATTCAGTTTAAATGCATTCCTAATATACAAAAAGGGGAAGATGTTTTGGCAATCGCCCAAACAGGCACCGGTAAAACCGCAGCCTTTGCAATTCCAATTATCGATCAAATTCAGTTTAATCGTAAAAAGGATGGTCATAGCGGTATCAAGACCATCGTCTTAGCACCCACACGGGAATTGGCTGTTCAAATTGCGGAAGTTTTTCATCAAATTAGTCGCTATACAAAAGTCAAAACTTTGGCTATACATGGTGGTGTTGAACAAGACCCTCAAATCGACACACTTTTAGCAGGTGTAGACATTCTAGTTTCTACTCCTGGACGTTTATTCGATTTAATTCACCAGGGTTATGTCGAGACCGATACGATCAAAACATTAATTGTTGATGAAGCCGATCAAATGCTGAAGCTTGGATTCTACAAGGATATTCAAGATTTGTTGCGTCATTTACCTAAAAATAGACAGACGCTCTTCTTTTCAGCAACCATTGATAAAGAGATCAAAAAACTAGCTTATTCACTCGTGAATAGCAAAGCAATTCGGATACAATTATCCCCTAAAAACCCGGTTTCAAAAAACGTCACGCATGCCATCACATTTGTTGAACCTGATCATAAACGATTTGTTCTCGAGCGAATCATCAAGGAAAACGATACCTTAAAATTTCTGATTTTTGTTCGAACCCGCGTTCGGGCCGAACGCGTCAAGGCAGCTATGGAGCGTGTTGCGATTCAATCTGACACGATTCATGGAGAGAAAGAGCAAGAAGATCGTTTCGCTGTTTTAAAAGCCTTTAAAAGTGGTGAAAATCGGATTTTAATCGCTACAGATGTAAGCGCAAGAGGCATCGATGTTCCGAATGTTGATTACGTCATCAATTACGATTTACCCGATAAGCCTGAAAATTATGTGCATCGTGTTGGACGAACAGGACGTGGTAATCAAAAAGGAGAAGCGCTTTCATTCTGCGCTGAGCATGAAAAACCACTATTAGAAGGTATCAAAGAATATATTCACGTTCCAATTGAGATCATTGAACTCAGTAAATCGGACATTGACCAAAGCATTTTCTTTTCAGATGACGGCACAGATAACTGGAAAAGTCTCATCGCTAAAAACAAAGAAGACTTCAAAAAGAAACGCAAAAAAAAGAAATAGTTTAGTTTCTATTGGCCTCAATATAGGCCGTCGGATTGAGATATCCTGACTTGTCTTTTGCATAACCAGGACCAATCAACAACTTCATATTGGTCCGCATTTCAAAATGCAAATGGGCCGTATAAATTCCATGTGCATTACCAATAGTGCCAATTTGATCGCCTTTTTTGACATATTGATCTTTCTTAACCAAGATTGTATCACAATGTCCATATAATGATTCGACCAATTGGCCATTCGGCAATTGATGGACGATTCGAATGACATTTCCCCAACCCCCTTTTACATCATCAACAAATCTTACTTTACCATTCGCAACCGCGTAAACTGGATCACCTAAATCAGTATCACCACCTGTAAGAGCATTAAAGTCATCTCCCAAATGATTGTTTTCTCCAAATTTTTGCGCGTTGTAATACCCTTCTCCATCTGGTTTTCCTACGGGATAATCAAAACCGTTTGTAATAAATTCCTCCCTATAATCAAGTGAACTAGATTGATCAGGAATGACTGCCCAGCCAAAAACGAAAAATATCAACAGCAAGCAAAGGGGTATGTGCAATAACTTTTTCATAACGAAATAATGCTCTATGCGTTTAAAAGTAACAAACTTTCAAATTGAACTTTAATAACATTAGTGGTGATGGTGTTCTCCATGTTGTTCCTCAGAAAAGGGAGTGTATTCATACTCGATTTCAGTGTACTTACCTTCACCCTCAATTAGTTCTAACTTTTTATTAATTGGAACATTATCAAGCGTATTAATTTCACCAGACGGCCATTTAATTATTATGCGGTCAATTGCTGACGCATCTCCTATACCTATTTCGAGATCGATACTATTTGAACCGAACGAACTTCCAGTACCGATAGTTCTAAATAATTTTTTACCATTATTCAGAAAAAATTCTACTCTGGCTCCAATCGCCGAAGTGTTAGACTTTGTCCCAGTTAAGTGTAAAACCAACCAGTTATGTTCGAAATAAGTATTTTCAAATAAAACATTCGTGAAAACATCTCCTTCGAATGCACCACCCATAACGGCATAAACATCTTGATCTCCATCGTTGTCAATATCCGCAAATCCAATACCATGCCCCTTTTGAATATGGCCAAAACCTCCAGCAGCGGTAACTTCTTCGAACTTTCTACCTCCAACATTCCTGAACATCCTATTTGGAACAACTGCCGTATAGTCTGGTGATCCTGTACCCACATAAAAATCAAGATATCCATCATTATCTAAATCACCAAAATTGGAACCCATGGCAAACACAGATTTATCGAGATTATATGCCTTAGTTTGATCTGTAAAAGTATTGTCTCCGTTATTTATGTATAACACAGGTTTTGAAATTTCAGTAGGTTCTCCCATTAATTCAGCACCATAAAAATCCGAAACTGTTGAGAAGTTATCAATATTATAGCTAGCAACAAATAAATCTTCATACCCATCCTGATTAACATCCCAAAACCAACTTGAAAAACTAAATAACGGTTCAGTTATGCCAGCTTTATCAGTAATGTTTTCGAACTGACCATGGTTGTTTTTGAACAAAAGATTTGGTCCACGCATTACCGAAACAAAAAGATCAGGCCAGCCATCATTATCAATATCACCCCAAGAAACTCCTTTTGCAAACACTTCGAGTTGACCGATTCCGACTTGTTGTGAAACCTCCGTAAAAGTACCGTCCCCATTATTCTGATAAAGCTCACATGGGCTGCTGTATTCCTGTTTATCCTCGTTTGCAATAAATAAATCAAGAAAACCATCACGATTGTAATCTGCCCATCCTGCTGCTTGCGTGGGATGATAGGATAATAAACCACTTGATTTTGTGACATCATCGAAAGTTCCATCACCATTATTGTGAAGTAAGGAATTAGCATGATTCCCAAATTGATTGAGCCACGCCCCTCGGAGAATTAAAATATCACTATAACCATCATTATCATAATCAGCATGAACACAATTTAACCCGCTAACTATTCCTTTCAAAAGTGCATCATCTGTCACATCTTCGAAATAACCCTTACCTGTGTTTTGATATAAAACGACATTCTCGTTTAAGCCATAAGCAGTAACAAATATATCGATTAAGCCATCCCCATTAAAATCCTCCAAACAAACACCACCAGAAAGCCCATTATACGCTACACCAGTATTCATTGCCACTTCATTGAAGCGCTTAAAGTCTTTTGATTCATTTTTTAAGGGTATGGACAAAAAATACTTTTCTGGTACGCAAAATCTGGTCTCCTAAACTCAGCCTGAGGGATACTCTCCAAGGGTCATATAGGCTAAATTTATCAACCATTTGTACTTATAAGAGGGCATTTTGACATACATCGATTGATATAGATTTATAGCACTTCTGGATCCCTTTTTATCCACATGATATGCTGGTTCTTTTAAAGGCACGATACATGAATAGGCATTGTGGTTGGCTTGACAGTTTTGCTCCTCTCCTAATAGGAGATATGCAATTGCTAACAGTTCAAAGAGTAGGTAATTATTTGGAGACATTTGTTGTTCATAGGGAATCTTCGAATCAAAATGACTTTCTAATTCACTGATACAGTTTTCTGTTTCCCCCGCTCTTAAAAGTTGTGTACAATATTCAAACCATATTTGATCATACGTTCCCGGAGGATCATTTCGTTAGTCTCTTCTGTTTGCATTCGCACCATAGTATCTTGAATATTATTCTGTTGCCCAAAAACAACTTCATCGTGTTTTTCAACAGTTTGAATACAAGAAGTAGTAAAGAATATGATTGTTAATATTGACAAAGCTCTTATCATACAAACAAAGTTAGCTCTATAAAATTCGATCCCCTAAAAAAACAATAAATAATTACGATTTATGCTCAACTATTTAATTGATCTATTTTTGTATCATCGAATGGATTGAAGATATAAAAACAAAACTTACCGCATCTGGTATCGGCTTCATTGAAACGGAACCTTATTTGCTTGAGTTGGAAGGGAAGAATCGATCAGTCGATTTATATCTACTAAACACCGGTGATAGCTTTTCAGGCCGCATTGAAAAGTGTATTCTATTGCACGAGGATATTTTTCGAGCTAGAAAAAACCATGTAATTCAACGTCTTGTTTCACTTCTGGGACTAATCCAAAACCGTATTCATGGACGTCAGATAAAAATCCATAAAATTGACCGATTAACTGGCCGACAATTCATCAATGATAATCACTTATTGAGTGATGGCGGGGGAAGTATATACCTCGGCTTATTTTCAACGAATAATTTAGTTGGAGTTGCTTCTTTTTCAAAACCACTCTTTATGAAACATGAAGAGCCTGCGTATTATTCAAGTGTTTTGATTCGATTTTGCACCCTTTCACACACAACTGTTGTAGGCGGATTAGACAAAGTCATCCAGTATTATTTAAGAACCTATCAGCCAGATGATATCATAACTTTTGTTGATCGCGAATGGTCTACGGGCCTTACTTATGAGACGATAGGATTTGAATGTATTGGTCAAACGGAACCGCTAACTTTTATAATTTCAAACGGAGAACGAACTGTTTTGGGTAAAGATGCAGCAGCAAATGAAAAACAAATCATTATCCGTAATCACGGCAATTTAAAATTTCAATTAAAATGCGCTAAATAGACTTTTTTGGTCATTACTTTTTGACGTCTTCACTTTCTTTACGTTCGGGTCTTGGACCGCGTAAATGAACGACCAATCCGTTGAGGAAGTTTCTTAGAATTTGATCGCCACAATTACGATATTTGGGATGACCTTCTTTACGAAAGAATGCTCCTAGTTCACTTTCAGAGACATGAAAGTCTACCAGCTTACAGATGTCGACGATATCTTTGTTGGTTAGTTTTAATGCTACACGCAGTTTTTTGAAAATGTCATTATTCGTCATAGAAATACTTTTTACAATGATACAATAATTCAGTTGAATGTCACTTTATTTAAGTCGACTGGCGCCTTGTATCGAGTCTTTTCACTGGCGGATATAACTTACTAAATATAAATCCGAAAATCATAGCGATTAAAAACGACGGGGCTAAGACATCCATCTTTTCTAGATACGGACCGACCGTTTCGAGTTTTTGGAGGTAAAAATTGAATAGCGGGACTGACAAAAACCCGGCGATCATAGCAGCAATTGCTCCTTTCTCTGAAAATCCTTTCCAAAAAAGAGAAAGGATAATGACAGGACAAAATGTCGCAGCTATGCCAGACCAGCCAAAAATAATGACCCAGAAAACTTGGCGCTCCGGCGAAAAATAGGCTATCGCCATGGCGAGTGCCAGTGCAACCAGCGCCATAATTAGGGTCACATAACGCGAAATAATCGTTAAGTCTTTGTCTTTCAAATCAGGTCTGAATATCTTTTGATAAAAATCCCTCGTAATCGCGCTAGAAGCAATAACTAACAGCGAATCAATAGTGGACATAATTGCCGAAAGAATGATAGCCACATAAATGGCCGTTACGATATAAGGTAAGAAGTTTTCTGTCATCAAATGCAATACTTCTTTCCCTCCGACTCCCAGAATAGAACTCGCATCATCTCCCGCTTCTGTGAAGATATAACGAGCTAAAACACCAATGGTCACAGCTGCTATATCCGTCAATAATGTAAAAATAATCGCAACCCATTTTCCTTTGTCAATTTCCTTTTCACTTTTAATGGACATGAATCGCACGTATACTTGTGGAGATCCAAGAAACCCAAGTCCAATTGCAGCAAATCCAACCAATGTAAAGACATTCATCCAAACATCTTCATGGCCACCCCAAATATTGGTCAACGCTGGATCTATTGTATTTAAACCAGCAATAATACCATCGCCATGATCCATTGTGAACCAAACGACAATTGGCAATAAAACCAGACCAATAAACATCAATAGCCCTTGAAATAAATCAGACCAAACCACAGCCACAAAACCACCAATAAAAATGTAGACTAAAACAATAACAAAACCAAGAATAGCTCCCCAGTAATAATTCATATCTAGGAAAGACTCAAATGCAATTCCAGTTGCATCAATCTGCGAACTCACATAAATCACAACAAAAACCGACAATACTGATGCCGCAATTATACGCAGCGTGTGTCGGGTTGACTTAAAATGACTTTCTAAATAATCTGGAACTGTTATAGAACCATAACGATCAGAGCGTCGCTTGAACCTTTTAGCCATGAGCCACCAAGATACAGCTACGCCTAAAACCTCCCCGGCTACTACCCAATAAGCCGACAAACCAGCCATGGCGCCCATCCCGGTTAAACCAATAAGCAACCAACCTGATTCACCAGTAGCACGTGCAGAAAAAGCTACGGCCCAATAACCAATATTTTTTCCCCCCACATAGAAATCACTCATACTTTTGATCCTTCGTGAGGCCACGATACCAATCAGAAATAGAATTCCAACGTAGATAGCAAGTACAATGATTTTACTGATCATAGGGATTTTATTTTATGCGTTTGTCAAGCGCTTGAGCTGATCTTCATGCTCACTTACAAACGTTTCCATTTGCTTGAAGAATTGTAAAATATCTTCTGGTCCATTTTGCACATTTATCGTCACTAACCGAATGAATTCCTCTCCATCAAATGAACCATATCCAACTAATAATTCAGAAGATTCATATAAAGCTGTACAAATATTTCTTGCCGGAATATCTTTATAATTGAAACAAATTGAGATCGAATCTGGATAACTGTAAACCTTATAATCATCATTATCTACAATATAATCTAAAGCAACATCTGCTAGATTAAACTGATGATTAACCATTGTTTCTAGACCTTTTGTTCCAACACTTTTCCACAATGTCCAAAACTTTAAGGCGTCGTTTCGTCGACCGCATTGTAAAGATGTTTTACCGAGATTAAAATCATCATGGTCTGTTTGATATAAATAACTCGCATCATTAGAGAATGAATCGTGTAAGTACTTTTTATTCTTTGCAACAATAATTGAGCAAGTTAGTGGCGTACCCAACATTTTGTGCGCATTAAAACTGAAAGAATCTACCTCCTCAATGCCATCAATCAAATGTTTATATTTTTTGCTAAACAAAACAGAGCCGCAGTATGCACCATCTACATGCAACCAAACATTGTATTCTTTGCAGATTTTTGCCAATGGTTTAATAGGATCAAAAGCACCTAATACTGTTGTTCCAGCAGTAGCATTTACCAATACGGGATGATAACCATTGGCGATATCTGCTTTGATTTGTGATTCAAGCTCAGCCGGAATTAATTTTCCGAATTTGTCGGTAGGCACATAACGTACGTTTTCCCGACCAATGCCAGAAAAAGCAGCGTTCTTTGGAATACTATAATGAGATTCTTCAGACGTATAGACCGTTAGTTTTTGAGCTAGCCCTTCTTTTCTAATTTTATCGTTAAACGCATCGCGCGCCATCAGCATAGACATAAAATTAGTCATGGATCCTCCAGTTGCAAATGTTCCATCTGCATTATGATCCCAACCAATCATGTCACATACTTTTCTCAGAATAGTCTTTTCAACGCCTACCATTGGGCCAGCCGCCTTATAGGTGTACATACTATTATTCATAATAACAGCCAACAAATCACCTAAAATCGCTTTACCATTTCTGCCACCAAACAACTGATTAAAGAATGCATTTGTTGACGTACGCGGTGTGGAGAAAACAAGTTCTTTTAGGCTCTCTGAAAACGCTGCATCCTCCATAGGATCTTCATTCAACCCTAAATCCAACGTTTCATACAATTCAGCAGAAGGGATGTGTCGCGCTACCGGATTTGTTTTCTCATCTTTTAATAAGTCTTGAGTAATTTGATTAAATATTTCAAGTGATTCTTCCATCGTTGATTTTGTCATAAAATAATCAAAATTACTCCATTTTTAATCGAAAAACTAAAATTTTGAGCCATTTTTAGATTGTTTTTGACCATTTTTCGACATTTTTTGATTACTTTTGTATTTTACACACTACACCAACTAGACTTATCTAAAGACTATGCAAACTATCCAGACAATCGAACAATTAATCGAAGCCTTAAATGATACGGAGCCTTCCGAACAGGGAAGCGTTCTTAAGCGAATCGAAATCCCCACGGCTGACTTTGAAGCCTACGCCACTTGGAAATCTGATGGCTACACCAGAAACTGCATTGAACGTACGAATGAATTTGAACTGATACTCCTTTGTTGGGACGCTGAAGCGATAACTCCTATTCACGGGCATGGTGGTCAAGACTGCTGGGTCTATCAGGTTCAAGGTACAGTTTGCGAAAAGCGATATGCTCATCAAGAAGGTCAAATAGTCGAAACCAATCACATGGAATTACCTCAAGGACGCATGACTTATATGCATGACCGAATGGGATTTCATTCTATAATCAACCCAACAAAACAACGGTCTATGACCTTGCATTTATATGCTTCACCTATTGACGAGTGTCGCGTATACAACCCTGAAAAAGAAAGCTTTGAACGGGTGGAGCTAAGTTACGATTCAGCTCCTGGCATATCGATTTCAGCCTAATATTATTTATCTAAGATTTAAACCGTAAACATTTACGGTCTTTTGTCTATTTTTTTTTATTCTATGAACAAAACAACAATTATTGATTCAATTATTTCTAAGGCAAAAGATAAAGGTGCGGAGCGTATTGCTGCCAAAACTAAAAATACCGAAAAACCAGAAGGCTTAGGTTATAAAGGTTCTCGCATTAGTTTTACACCTGATGTCGTAGCCTACTACCCAAATAGGCGTGATCTTTTTTCAATCGAGGACAAATTAGTGAAATCTAAATTACCTGAAACGATCTCCAGATGGATCCTATTTAGTTTAGAGGCAAGAAAAAGAAAAGGCAAGTTTTACTTAATGGTTCCTGAAAAAATCGAATCTAAATTTGCAGAAATCATTGATGAGAAGCAGATAAATGTAGAATTAAGATCGGTATAAATCACTTCTTAGAAATGCGTCAACCGAACGGTTGAATGAGTTATCATGTCATTTTAACTGGTCAAATCCTATTATGACGCATTCTAGCGCCTTTTATTCGGATAAACAATATATTATTGTTCGTATCTTTAGACTGATGCGATCATTTATGTCATACGCTATTCTGCTGGTCAGTTTATTTATTGTTGCACCGCTTTTTGGGCAGCAAAAAAAGAACTTGCGTTATAAGGCGGATAGTTATGACTCCATCGATCCCTCCATCATTCAAGCCGAAATTGATTCGGCAAAATCTTTATTTGAAGAAAATACGATAGCGGCTTTTGAATTGGTCGAGTCGGCTATTGCTAAGGCCGTTGACAATAATGCACGCAGAGAACTTGCTGCAGGATATGCCACATTAGGTTCCTTTAATATGGCATTGTCAGAATACAATAGTGCCATTCTGCACATTGGACGAGCTCTACCAATTTATAGCTCACTTTCAGATTGGAATAAAGTATACGAAAATCGGATGCTTCTTGGAGAATGCAATAGTGCGCTAGGTGAATATAATTTAGCTTGTAATCATTACCAAAAGGCCCATGAATTAGCAGAAATAGGAAATAAACTAAATCCTTCGTTGAAATCTCAAATTGAAATGGCAGGCGTACAAATAAAACAAGAAAAATATACGGATGCGGAGACCCTATTATTATCGCTTCGAAAAGAAGCAACAGCTAAGAACATGAATGTGATTGTTGGAGAGATTGATTATCGATTGGGCGAGATATCAGAATTACGCGGAGACGCAGCACAAGCCACTGACTACTATATGGATGCACAATCCAATGCAATTCAAACACAAGATAATGATCTCGTCAACCGATCGAATTTTAGAATGGTACAAACTTTTTCGAACAGTTCGGTTGATTTAGAAAATAAAAAAGATGCCTTTTACAATTCCCTAAATACATCAGCGGGATACTTTCAAGATCAACAGGATACGATTGCCTTAATCGAAACGAGTATACAAAAGGCAGACTATTTAACGATTTCAGGCGATGTTGGTCAGGCCATTGAAGAATTAAATCGTTCTGTTGAATTATCGCGCCAATTAGGTGATATTGAAAATGAGTTAAGCTCGCAAAAAAAACTATATGACGCTTATGCGTCCAGTAACAAACCGGAAGAAGCTGTGCAAGCCTATTCAAATTACCAAAACTTATTGGACTCTGCTAATAAGTTAAGGACTAATCAGAAAGATGAATTACTTCAAAAACAATTGGCGTTAAAAACTGTCGAAAAGGAAATTGACGTTTTAGAACGTGAAAGACAATTGGACCAAGAAACGATCCTATTGCTTGAAAAAGAACAAGAAGTTAATAATTCGGCACTTCAACAACAACGCATTTTGCTTTATGTATTAGGCTTTATTATCACTATTTTCATATTTATAGCCATTCTTGTTTATCGGAATACAAAAGCTAAAAATAGAGCGAACCAATTGCTTCATTTAAAAAATCTTCGCGCACAGATGAACCCGCATTTCATCTTTAATTCGTTGAACTCGGTCAACAATTATATTGCTAAAAGTAATGAGCGCGCGGCTAACAAATATTTAGCTAAATTCTCTCGCCTTATGCGTATGGTTTTAGACTATTCTCAAGTAGAATTCATTTCTTTGACCAATGAGGTGGAATTGCTAAGGTTATATGTTGAGCTGGAACATGAACGCTTTAAGGATAAGTTTCATTATGTGTTTGAAGTCGATGAGACAATTAATACCGAGCAATTTCAAATACCTCCTATGATTGTCCAACCCTTCATTGAAAATGCCGTCTGGCACGGCTTGCGTTATAAAAAAGAAGAAGGGCAATTGTCCATATACTTTAGAGATCGAGGCGACCATGTTGAAATTGAAGTCAGTGATGATGGCATTGGACGAACAAAATCTCAAGAAATAAAAACGGTTAACCAAAAGAAGCACAAATCAAGCGGTATGCGAAATATTGAAAACCGTACTGAAATGATTCGCTCCCTGTTTCGCAAAAAGATTGATTACGAAATCAGTGATTTATCGGAAGGAAAAGGAACGCGCGTTATTATAAAACTATTTGATCATGAATAATGCCCATGCCCTATCTTGCATCATTGTAGATGATGAAGCCATCAGCAGAGAAACACTTGAAAACTACGTACAAAAATATTGTGATGGGGTTGAAGTAAAGGCCCTTTGTGAAAATGTGGAAGAAGGCCTATCCGCTATTCAAACATATCAGCCTGATATCGTATTTCTGGATATAGAAATGCCTTACGGTGACGGTTTTGATTTACTCGACCGTGTGCCTCATATCAATTTTGATGTTGTTTTTATTACTGCTTTTAGCAATTATGCGATTCGTGCTTTAAATATGAGCGCCACTTACTATATCCTCAAACCGGTTGATATCGAGGAATTGGTGACGGCTGTCGACAAAATAAAACAAAAGCGCCTAGTAGCAGATCACGCTTCAAACGAAACTTCCATTCAATCAAAAGTCTTACTAGATAATTTGAAATTAGCCAACGGTCAATTGCAACGTATTGTACTACCTCAACTCACCGGTTTTATTGTTATAGCTGTCAGTGATATTGTATATGCTCAAGCCGATGATAATTACAGTGTGATTCACCTTAAAAATGGGCAGAAACACGTGGTTTCAAAAACGCTAAAATTCTTTGATGATATATTGAGTGAATTGGGGTTTATGCGGATTCATAAATCGCACCTGATCAATACCAGCGAGATTAAAGAATATCGCAAGGGTAAAACGGGCCAAGTTCAATTATCAGATGGAACCTGGTTAGATGTCTCTGCGCAAAAGAAAAAAGGATTTCTGGAGTTGTTTAGTCGGTAAGATTTTTGTCCTATGAAATTCTGAAGAAAGAACTTTTTACTATCTTTTTTGTTCCATTAAAAACCTCAAAACACAAAAGATGATCAAAAAATTCTATTTACTTGTCACCTTAGGGTTGGCCTTATCAAGCACGGAAGCATTTGCACAAGAAGCAGAAGGCAGAATTCAAAAGCCTTATTTTATTGACTATGTCATGGGACCATACCTTTTGATAGACAATTTACAATATGATGCCTTTATGATGAATGGCGCGCGGTTAGGATTCAATTTTGGCAATATGAACCGATTCAATTTCACTATTGAATACCTAGCGGGACATAATAGTGATGTATTTGGCAACCATGGTATGACACATAATGCCAACTTGGGTTTGTCGATGTATTTTAAAGAAATTAGTAATCATTTTGATCCTTATTTTACGCTTGGAGGTGGCTTCTTAGAATTTAAAGAGTTCACCAATGACGAGTATGGCATTGAATTACATGCCGGATTTGGTTCGTCTTTGCAAATCACCAAACGCGTTAGCGGATTATTAGAAGCCCGTTATTCAAACACCAGCTTAATCAATGTAAATGGGCAAAACCAATTGGTGGTGCTTTGGGGCGCTCGATTAGGTTTCTAAATCAAGAGAAAAAAATTGAAAGGGCAATGCAATTAAAAGCAAAGCCCTTTTTTTATTCTACGATCACGCGAATTCCATCTGAATGTGACGTAAATTCAGGTGCATACATACATTGAATTGTTGCAATACCATTAGAAAAATCACCCTTATGCTGAACACGTAAATCATATTCAAAAACATAAGTCCCTTTTTGGATATAATCAAAGAAGAAATGCGTTGCCGCATCTTTTGTAGATTGATAATAACCCAAACCATCTTGGTATCGGTATCGACTTAAAACATTTAAAGGCTCTAGACCTGCCGCCCGCATATCCTTCATGTGAACATATTCTAGATTACGATCAGTACGTAATTCAATACGGACTCTTACTTTCTCACCAATTTTCAGTTGATCATTATCATTAATCTCAACTAATTTTTCTCCATCGGCACCTACTTCCAAGCGATACAAGTCTTTCTTTAGCTTTAAGTTGGTTTCAGCAAATGTGATCTTGTCTAAATCTTCAAAATATTGCCAATAGGCCGCTCCCCAAGCCACACCTTTGCTCTTTTTGGTGACGGAGATTTCTCCCATATTCGAGGTCACATCTTTACCTTCCCAAGCCGTTTTAAAATAACCTATTCCAGCTTCTGGTTTTACCTCATAAGGATTATTGACATCCGGACGGCTCGTATATTTGATCGGTTTTCCACCCAAAGTAATATTCACTAAATCATCGGATGCTAAAAGGTCTGACCCTTTTAATAACAATGCATAAACAGCTTCGGTTGTTTGTTTAGTTGTTTTCCAATGGGTCGTTTGCTTTTCTTTTAGCAACCAGATTTTTAATTCTTCAACCGAAGCATCATCCTGTGCTACTTCATCAAACATCTCAATCATCAGAGCTTGTGTTTCAATTGGAGCTTCATACCAATAATAACCTACATAATAATCCTTCCAGTACATCCCGAATTCCTCATGTTGAATAGAACGGTCTTTTAAGGATTTAACAATATCATTCGCCAATTCAGACATATCGAATCGATGCGCTGCAAGCGCGATCATTCCCTCGGCATAAATATTAAACTTCAACCAATATTTAACGGCTTGATCTTTATAATAACCTACCGCTTCTTCTGTAGCCTTATCTAATGGAATATCCATAAAGTATGAACGGGCATAGAGGTATTGGATTTGCGTATAGCCAATATGTTGGTTGATTTTATAATCAGGATCCCAACGTTTAGCGTCTTTATAATCATCCACAATTTCACGATCTAAAAACTGAACAGCTTTGGTAATCATTTGCCAAACTCCACGATTATTGTGCACTTCCTTAATCCCTAAATGATCTAAGTGCCCCATTCCAGTGACAATATGTTGTGTGATATAACGGTTTTCTTTCATTCCCGGGAACCAGGCCCAACCGCCATTGCCACCTTGCATTTTCATAATTTTACCAAAAGCTTTGCCCATTTCGCGAGACATTCGCTCCATATCTAATAAAATTGAAAGGTTGCGTTTTGTTTCTGCTTCACTTTTAGCCTGTAAAACCCAGGGTGTTTCTTCGAGGATGACCGCTTTTAACTCTTGGTTTTTTTGAAGGTTAGATAAAAATGCATCCGGACTATTTTCTCCCCACTCCTCAATCACCCGTTTAATTTTCGGGTTGCTATTCATGATATGCGATGCAATCGTATTGGAATAATAACGGGTAAACGTTTGCTCTGCACACTCATGCGGATACTCCATCATATATGGCATTGCTTGAATGGCGTACCAAGCTGGATTTGAGGTGAACTCCAGTGTAAAACAGTGATGTTTTAAAGTCGAACTCAATCCTGTTTTAGTCAATTTCTCAAAATTAAATTCCTTCGTTTGCCCACCTCTAATTGGCATTGGCATCGATTCTGTGACTAACATACGGTTGGATAAAATCGGTAAGACATTACTTTCACCATCTTCAAATTTGCCTGCTTTTGCGACAAATTTATAACGAACCGTACTAACGTCGAATGGCACCTCAAATGTCCAACTGACCACAGTGCTTTTCCCTTTTTCAGCTTCAAAAGCCAACGGTTGGTTCGATAATTTAAATGCTTTTCCAATAGGTTTATCGGTAAATGGATCATACAGAATTAACTGCGCCATTCCGTTTACATCTTCCTCAGAGATATTAGAAATTTTCGCCGATAAGGTTATTTGATCGCCCTCTCTCAAGAAACGGGGTGTATTGGGTACCACCATTAATTCTTTTTGTGTAACAACGTCTTTTGAAATCGTCCCAGTCTTTAAATCTTCCGTATGTGCCAATCCTAAAAAGCGCCATTTAGTGAGCGATTCTGGAATGGTAAAGCTAATTTTAACCTCTCCTTTCTCATTTGAAGTTAACTGTGGATAGAAAAATGCAGTTTCATTGAAGTTTGTGCGCGCTTTTACTTCTTTTACTCCACCCCCTTCTTTTGATTTATCTTGTTCATTATCCTCTCGTTGAATCGTTTGTTTCCTGTCATCCACATCGAAACTACCCGAGGCAACAGCAGCCACTTCTTTATTCATCGCACTGCCCATTGGCGCCGACTTTTGAGCTAAACCAACTGGCGCGTCTTCGTCAGCTTCCTCCATGACCACTTCATCCATAAGCAATTCACCTTCGAAACCACCTCTATTGTAATAGCCATAATTGTAGTAGTAATAATGCGATCGCCATCCGAAATAGTTTAACGATGGCAAATAACGACTTGGATAACCGACTGATTCATTCCAATTATAATTAATATTATATCCGTTATGGTATGAAAAGTCCACTGGACTATCCCAAGCCATTTGACCATAAAATGATTGATAGAGGTTCATGTAGAAAGAATTTGGATAAGCTAATTCATCCAAACTTGCATCGTAAAGTGTTGCCAATAATTCAGCCTCTTCAGCGCTTCCTTTTTTGTTTTTGATAGTCATCGTCCACTCTTCCTCTTGCCCAGGCTTTAACTTGTCTCTAGAGGTTGAAAAAGATAGATCCAACTGTTTATTTGTATACGGAACGTATACGGTATTAGAAACCGCAAAATGACGGTTCTTCCGCACCGTTGAAAAATGTAAGGTCAGATTTCCTCGATATTCCTCTTTGATATCATATTCTAAAATGACTTGTTCTTTATTCAGGTCTATGTGCTTAGACTCAACCAATTCTCCATTCGCCTCCGCTTCGCAAAGCACCCTTACTGATTCCTCTGCCGAACTTACCAGCACTTGAACCTTCTCGCCAGGTTCGGCGGTTGTTTTTAATAAACGGACTTTGAGTACTTCATTAGAAGCAACCACATACCCGTTCGGATTGTAAACCGTAAAGTATTTGACGTCTTTGACTTCTATCCCTTTTTTGTCTTTAGCAACGGATTCATATCGATAGACACCAGGCTCCCATTCCTTTAATCCAACTAAGGCTATGCTATCCGATTCTGCTGTGTTGAAATCTGTATTGAGCACTTCTTTCCCAATACCCCACGTTTCATATTGATCTTCGTTGCTATAAACGGATCCCGGAAATTTTTCCGCAAACTCAGCATTTGTCCATCGTTGTTGGTCAGGTCTTGACCATAAGCGACTATAAAAGGGTTGTTCTGGTGATCTTAGTCGATTGATTTTAATTTCACCAGCAGCATCAACGGATTGATAATTTAAATTATTTGTGCGGACGCGACAGGCAAAATCATTGCTCGCATTGAGGCCCCCAGGAATATTATTACCCAATATTAAACTATGAAAACCTACACGTACGCTTGTAGAATTAGAATGTGTCTCCCCATTAATATCCGTTACGTCTACATAAATCGTATAATTAAAGATGGGTAAAGATTTTGGATCAGACTGTGCATCAGGAATCGCCTTAAACGTCACTGTAAAAGAACCATCATCACTCGTTTTTAATTCGCCTTGGTCAACTTCGCGCGCAGGTATGCTCGGCCACCAACCCCACCAATCATAACGACTCCATTCTGTAGAACGTACAATGCGATATTTAACCTCAGCGCCGTCAATTTTATTTTCGGCAAAAGCTTCGGCAAATCCAGTTACTTCAATACTGTCATTCACATTGTATTCGCCTTCAACAGGATCCATTTCTACAAAAAATTTGGGTCTTTTATACTCTTCTACACGAAATGAGGTTGAACCGTCTTTTTCCGTGATACGCATTTGTCCGTTCAGCACTCCAAATGGTGCCTCAAAATATCCCTCGAAAGAACCAAAACGATTTGTGGTTACTTCTTTCTTAGCGACTTCTTGTCCGTTTACATCATAGAAATATACAGTCGTTTTATAGTTCTTCTTCAGTTTTCTTTCCTTCTTGCCTTCATAATCCACAACGACACCTTTAAAGTAGACTTTTTGACCCGGTCGGTATATTTTTCGATCAGTGAATAAGCTCATTTGCGTTCGTTTATTATTGTCCTCATAATAACGGTATTCATATATGGATGCATCAGGATCATACGTTTCATTGTTATACGTAATTTCAAGATTATAATTCTTGTATGCAGCGGGACGATCAAAAGCAAATTTTCCGCTTTCATCCGTTTTAAAGGTGCCTACGTTTACCGTTTCATACCGACTCGAAACTGAGTTATATGATTGATAAGTCACCTTAACTTTCGCTCCTTCCAGCGGAGCGCCGGTATTTCGATCTGAAACCAATACTTCTCGTTGACGTTTATTTTTTCTTGTTTGATAGGTGATGCTGGTTGACCAAAAAGAGACCATCGCAAACCCATCTTGCTGATAATCAAAACTGCCGTCAGTGGAAATGATCAAATAGTAAAATCCATGTGGCAATGCCGGTAACTCAAATTCTTGGCTATGCGGATTATAATCAGCGGGTGTCTTTAGGTCAATAACTTCTGAATGAACACCTTTATCTTTTCGGAGATGCTTGTAAAATTTTTCACCCCGATAATTGTCTTCCTTCAGTTTTTTATAATCCATTTCCACAATTTTCAGATGGACACCTTCAACATTTCTATAATTGAGCAAAAACTTGCTCAATGTTGACGGGTAAACAGCCTCTTCTGATTGAATACCCAGAGATTTTTGCATAATATCAGACAATAAACCAGCGCATTGTAGCGCTCCGAATGCATCTGTATAGGTTTCAATCGTTGCTTGACAGATCTCCACCGCCTTCTTTCTTTCATTGCGTAAACTGGTATCACCATCGTGTCTAAATTGTTGTCCCTTAACATTATGAAATTGCGCCATTTTATACCAAGACTCGGATGCATAATCTTCATTTTTATTTGCTTCTGCTAACCTGTTTAGCCCCTCATAATAAAGTGATTCATTATTCGGCAATTTGGATTTGTTATGGGCAAATTCTAAACGTTCTAGTTCTAAATAAAATAAGGCTTCTGTATTCTTATAGCGATAATGAAAACTGGTTAAAGATCTTAAAACGCGAGCAGCTAGAAAATTCGTGTTTAATGAATCGTTCGTAGCTGCATTAAATCCAAGATAAGTTTTGGTGTTTGCAAAAAAGCGTTCATCATCAATTGCGAATTGTTTTGCTGGACCGGGAACATCGAAGCGGTTTGATTTAAAGAAATCCAAAGCGCGATGACCTAAAAAATCGTAGAGGGTTGGACGCATTGCCATTTGCCGTTCAGCATAATTGAGGATGGTTTTAAAATCTGTTATCGACTTACTTTGACTCAATTCAGCATTAACTAACGATAAAGCATAATGTTCTCTAATCTTTAGCGCGATGCGTTTTAAATCCCAAGTACGGATATCTTTCGACTCAACATTCGCAACGGTTGTCCGATTATTATACTTCCACGTATTGGCTGAATAATACCCCCAGTATACTTCAGCAAGAATAGAATGAAGTATCTCTTTAGAGGGAGATGGAGCCGCTTCGATTAGTTCTTCTAATCGATAGATGCCCAAAACATAATCGTCCTCTTCTAGATAGGAATTATACTTCAGTTCAAAAATAACCGACTTAATGACTTGATTGTGATGCTGTGCTTTAGAGGCTCTGTCAAAAATACCATTCACTTCTGCCAATGCGGCACGATATAAACCTTTATCTTCTAAGGAGTCGACCTTTTCCCAAGTCTTTTGATATACGGCACCATTTTTGTCTTCTTGGGCATGAACATGACCAATATATAGGAAGGCAAAAAGAAAAATGATTGAAATGAAGTTAAAATGAATCCGCATCATAGGTAGTTTAGTACAATCAAATGTACAAATTACTTTCAGAAAGGTTCAAATATCTTTATTTGTAGGTATATCTACTGATGTTTTTTACAATTGCTTTATGTAAAATTGTTATCTAACTTTATAACAGAAATGAAAGTCGAAACAAAATTATTGCCCGTTTCTATCAATGACTTGAGAGACAAGTACTTTGATGACCTTCCTTTGACGGAGGATGAGGAGCGTGCGCTTGATAATTTTGATCAGTATCGACTTCAGCAGCTGAATGCTACAAAAAATGATGAGGAATTTAAAATAAAGTACCTCAAAATTCAGGCGATGGCCAACCTTTCTTCGTATCGATATTTTCTAGATGTTGATCTGATTATGGGTTGATCGCATCATTAATTGACTTCATCAAGACATATTTCACAATTATAAGAATCATCACTTAAATGATGATCATAGATAAAAAAGAAAGCCTGCCTTGTCGATGACAAAGCAGGCTTTCAATATTATAATGGATCTAATTAGTCCAGGGACTATTTAGAGATTACCATTCTTTTTGTGATTTTTTCAGCACCAACAGTGAAAGTATAGAAGTAAACACCTTCAGCGAAGTCGTTTCCATCGATATACAATGTGTGAGCACCAGCTTGCTGCTGACCATTGTTGATTGTTTTAACCACTTTTCCAGAAAGATCAGTGAACTCAATCATTACGTTAGCAGACTCATTCAACTCGTAGTTGATA
>Ga0181553_10001453_pt1 | contig 20927 bp, 21 predicted proteins | sample 011ome_17_FD_133753 | JGI IMG/M metagenome (GOLD analysis project Ga0181553, IMG submission 133753) | Coastal salt marsh microbial communities from the Groves Creek Marsh, Skidaway Island, Georgia - 011502XT metaG (megahit assembly) | ecosystem: Environmental > Aquatic > Marine > Intertidal...
AGTATATCGATATTTCGACAGCACGCTTTGCAAATGTTGCACTTTCAGATGGATCTCTCTTGCATGGTTTCAATCAACGATTAGAGAAAAAACAACCAATTGTCGCTCCGAGTGATGTGAAGCGCTATTTCGTGGTTCCACAGGAATCTGGCGAATTGTGTTTGTTGTCAACTTTGTTGGGCGAAAACAGAGATATATTTTTCCCAAAATTGAGCGAGGAGTTGCACCTTACCACTTTCGCTGAGATTGCACAGAAATACTTGCGCAGTAAAGGCTTTGAACCATATTTATGTGAAAGTGAGGGCGAAGCAAGAAAATTGATTAATGAGCTTACTCAAGAAGGTAAATGGCCTTGTTTGTTCACGCCTTCCAACACCACAGGAGAAAAAGACTTTGAAGAGTTTTTTACTGTTAAAGAAACAATCGATTTGGCTAGATTTCAAAACCTTGGTATCGTTAAAAATGGGCTCGGTGACAATAGTGATAAATTAAATTATTTTTTGGATTCTATTTCTGAAATGAAAATACGTGGAAGATGGAGCAAAGAAGAAATTGTGAGTCTTTTTCATGAAATGATACCAGACTTTTATCACAAGGAAAAAGGAATATATTTAGACAGTAAAATGTGAGATGAAAATAGATTCATTCAACTCATTTGTTCGTGAGCTTTACCAAAGCGATAAAAAAATTATTCCGCTTCATGCGCCCGTATTTATGGGCAAAGAGAAGGAGTATCTACTTGAAACAATTGATTCTACTTTTGTTTCTTCTGTGGGTAAATATGTTGACCAAGCTGAATCCTTATTGTCTAAGTATACAGGGACCTCAAAAGCTGTAGCTTTAGTAAATGGCACAGCAGCAATTCAAGTATCACTTCGCATAGCAGGAGTCAGATCAGATGATGAAGTTTTAACCCAAGCGTTAACTTTTGTCGCTACGGCTAATGCCATAAAATACAATAATGCTAACCCCGTCTTTGTAGATGTAGATCTAGATACAATGGGAATGTCACCTAAAGCATTAGAACAATTTTTAGAAGAATTTGGAGAAAAACGTGAAGAATGCGTTTACAATAGAAAAACAGGTAATCGTATAGCCGCTGTACTTCCAATGCACACTTTTGGCTTTATGTGTCGAATTACAGAAATCAAAGCAATTTGCGATAAATGGCGCATTCCATTGGTAGAAGATGCCGCCGAAGCTTTGGGTTCCATGAGTAATGGTCAATCAGCAGGAAGTTTTGGGCTATTAGGAGCTTTTTCTTTCAACGGGAATAAGATTATTACGGCAGGCGGGGGAGGAATAATCGTATCAAATAATATAGAGTTAGGTGAGCAAGCCAAGTACTTAACGACCACTGCCAAAAAACCGCATCCATATGAATATTTCCACGATGAATTGGGCTACAACTTTCGAATGCCTAATATCAACGCGGCCCTTTTGTTTGCCCAAATGGAAAAGTTAGAAGAATATCGATTAGCAAAGGCTAAAGTCTATGAGCGATATCACGAATTCTTTAACGGAACTGATAGTCAAATGAATTTAATGCCGATTCCTGAAAGCACTTCTCAGTGGAACTTTTGGTTGATGTCAATAATGTTGGAAAACCAAGATAAACGGGATGCTTTTTTAAAAGAAACTAATGAGCAAGGAGTAATAACGAGGCCTATTTGGCAATTGTTGTATAGATTACCAATGTATGCGCATTGCCAGCGTGACAGTCAGCAAAATGCGGAATTCCTGGAAGAACGAATTGTAAATATACCAAGTAGTGCAAAATTCGAATAGAAAAATTGTCGTACTAGGATATTCCGGGCACGGATTTGTCGTAACAGAAGCTTTGCTTCAGCAAGGGTTTGAATTAATTGGATATGCCGATTCCTGCAAGCGGGAAAAGAATCCTTACAGCATTCCTTTTTTAGGAGATGAAAGAAGTGTCGATTTTAAATGGTCCTCACAAGTATCATACGCACTTGGGGTCGGGAATAATAAGATTAGAGAAGGACTCGCTAAACGAGTAAGGTCAAACGGAGGCCAATTGGTTAGTATCATTCATCCTGAAGCTTCAATCTCCAAAGACTTGCAATTAGGTAATGGTTCCTTTATTGCTCGTAATGCCGCTATTAATCCATTGGTAAAAGTCGGGTCAAACGTAATACTTAATACCTCATGTGTTATTGATCATGAATGTATTATTGAGGATAATGTACATATTGCTCCGGGGGCTGTACTTGCCGGAAACGTAAAGGTAGGCAAAGGTGCATTCGTTGGAGCTAATTGTGTAGTGAAGGAAGGCGTATTCATTGGGGAGGGATCTATTATTGGGGCAGGAAGTGTCATAATTGCGGATGTAGAGGCATCAACAATCGTGGTGGGAAACCCTGGAAAAAACATAGAATGAACAAAAGAAAACATACTTTAATTATAGCAGAAGCAGGGGTAAATCATAACGGTGACTTAACTAACGCGAAGGCATTAATTGATGCTGCTGTTGATGCTGGGGCGGATATAGTAAAGTTTCAAACGTTTAGGGCAGAAGATTTGGTTTCCAAAGAAGCAAAACAGGCCTCCTATCAGAAAAGAAATATGAATTCTAAAGATGATTCGCAGTTTCAAATGTTGAAACAACTAGAATTGTCTCACGAAGATCATGAAGAATTGATTGGCTATTGCAAGGAAAAAGGGATAGAATTTTTCTCTACCGCATTTGATGTTAGAGGATTGGAGTACTTGAATTCTTTGGGTTTCGGTAGATTTAAAGTGCCGAGTGGAGAAATAACAAATTATCCTTATTTAAAGAAACTCGCCGCAATAGGCAAGCCGGTAATTTTATCTACGGGAATGGCCAATTTACAAGAAATCAAAGAGGCAATGCAGGTGTTGGAAACAGGAATTCAAAAAGAGGATATCATAGTCCTGCATTGTAATACGGAGTACCCAACACCCATGAACGATGTGAATCTAAAAGCCATGAACACAATTGGGCTTGAGTTAAATGTGAATTTCGGTTATTCAGACCATACTTTAGGTATCGAAATTCCTGTGGCGGCAGTAGCATTAGGAGCTACCGTAATTGAGAAACATTTTACCCTAGACCGAAATCTTTCAGGACCAGACCACCGTGCCTCACTTGAGCCATCCGAGCTTAAAGACATGGTTAGTGCAATTCGAAATATTGAGTTGGCGATAAGTGGTGATGGAAAAAAGTACCCGAGTAAAAGTGAGTCGAAAAATAAAGAAATCGCCCGCAAATCAATTTACACTTCCCGTGCTTTGAAAAAAGGAATAATTCTCAGCGAAGCGGATTTAATTTCTTTACGTCCTGGAGATGGCATTTCTCCTATGCGGTGGAATGAAGTAATTGGGAAACAATTGATTCATGATTTACCTGCAAAAGTAAAATTGAATACTTCGGATTTTCAATGAGAATAGGTGTTTTAACTAGTTCTAGGGCAGATTACGGCATATACCAGCCGTTATTACAAAAGCTCAGCAGTGATTCTCGATTTCATCTGGAGATCATAGCATTTGGCATGCATCTTCAAGAAAATCAAGGAAATACCATAGATAATATTCGAAAGGATGGCTATTCGAAGATACATACACTTGGAATCATGCCTGAAAAGGATGGTATTTTTGATATTTCTTTAGGCTATGGACAATTAGTGAGTGATTTCGCAAGATTTTGGAGGGAGCACACTTTCGATTTGATTTTTGCACTTGGAGATCGTTGGGAGATGTCTTCAGCAGTACAAGCCTCTATTCCGTTTGAATTGAAAATTGCTCATATTCATGGAGGAGAAACTACTCTTGGCGCGACTGACAATATATACCGCCATCAAATTTCTTTAGCATCTATTTATCATTTTACTGCAGCAGAACCTTTTAGCGAGCGACTTAGGGCCTTGACCGGTACAAACGACGGAATACACACCGTTGGGGCAATTAGTTTAGAAGAAATAGATAGCATACAGTTGCCCGAATGGTCAGAGATAAAGAGTCAATTTAAAATATCATTTGATGAATTTATACTGGTTACTTTCCACCCTGAATCAGTCGGAGCATCAAGAAATATAGACTATGCCCAGATAGCTTTTACTGTTTTAGAAAAATTGAGCAGGGAGTACAACATCTTAATTACTGGAACAAACAGCGACGTAATGGGTTCTGTGTTCAACCAACAATTTGAAAGGCTACAAGAATTAAATCCAACTAAAGTTAAGCTGGTTTATACGTTGGGTAGACTCAACTACTTTAAAGCGATAGAGCAGTCCTCCTTTATGCTTGGAAATACCTCTAGCGGTATAGTAGAGGCGGCAAGCTTTAAAAAGTGGGTAGTAAATGTGGGGGATAGGCAAAAAGGACGTTTGAGAAACGAAAATGTGATAGACGTTGCTTTTGAAACTGAAAAAATACTTGAGGCATTAGTGCAAGTAAGCCAACAAGATCCATACTTAGGTGACAATAAATATGTAAAAAGCGGAACTACCAACATGATTATTGAAATAATAAGTAATGATAAAGAATTATAAGAATCACCTGATTAAAAAAGAATCCAGCATAAAACAGGCATTGGGTATACTAGATAAACTTGCTCCAGATGCTATTCTTTTCGTTGTAGATGAAGAATCCCGATTATTGGGCAGTTTGACTGATGGTGATGTAAGACGCGGTTTATTGAAGGGTAAGAACTTAGAAGAATCCGTAGCGCAGTATATACAGTCCGAACCAAAAAGTGTAAATAAAGAGAATTATTCCCTCACTGAGATTATTAAACTACGTGAACAAGATTTCAAAGTAATACCAGTTTTAGACGGGGATAAACGAATTATTAACGTAATAAATTTTCGTTATCAGCAGTCTTACTTGCCGTTAGATGCGTTAGTTATGGCTGGTGGTCGCGGTTCTCGCCTAAGCCCTTTGACTGATGCTATACCTAAGCCCTTACTTAAAGTAGGGAATAAAGCGATAATTGATCATAACATCGACCGTTTGCGTTCTTATGGTATAGATGACTTTCACATCTCTGTGCGTTACTTAGGAGAGCAGATAGAAGATCACTACAATGAGAAGGTCTTGAATGGAACAAAACTGAATTTAGTTTGGGAAGAAGATGCATTGGGAACCCTGGGAGCAGCTAGTCTGATAGAGAGTTTTCACCATAATTATGTGTTGATTACAAATTCTGATATCCTTACCACACTGGACTATGAAGACTTTTTCTTAGACTTCCTTGAAAAGGACGCAGATATGTCAGTGGCAACAATACCTTATCAAGTCGATATTCCATACGCTGTGTTGGAAACCAAAAATCATCAAGTTACTACCTTCAAAGAAAAGCCAACTTATACCTATTTCAGCAATGGAGGTATATACATTGTTAAACGTGATATTCTAAATAAAATACCTAAAAACAGTTTTTATAACGCAACAGATTTGATGGAGCAACTTATCAAAGATGGAGGTAAGTTGATTTCTTATCCAATTCGTCAATATTGGTTGGATATTGGCAAGCCTCAAGACTTTGAAAAGGCGCAGTCGGACATAAAGCACTTGGATATATTATGAAAACGCTATGCATAATACCGGCTAGGGGAGGCTCGAAAGGCTTGCCCAAGAAAAATATTATTGAGTTAAACGGAAAGCCGTTAATATCTCATACAATTGATTTCCTGAACACTATTGATATAATTGAAAAAGATATCGTTGTTTCAACTGACTGTGATGAAATATCTACAATTGCTTCTTTATATGGCGCGGAAATAGTAAATCGCCCACCTGAATTGAGTGGAGACAAATCTGTGGTTTTAGACGCGGTGAAATATACCTTGAAGGTTTTGGCCGAACAAGGGAGATGTTATGACTTAGTTTTTCTTTTAGAACCTACATCTCCAATAAGGAAGCCAGAAATTTTTATAAAAGCATACTCTGTACTTCATGAATTTGACTCGGTAGCGACCTACACGGAAAACCAAGTTCCACCTAATCGACTTTGGCGAATTGAAAACAATCAAGTGAGACCTTTTAATGAAAATTTTGATCCTTTTTTACCAAGACAAAGCTTTGAAAAAGGATACTTTTTAAATGGAGTACTTTATGGGACAAAAGCGAAGTTACTTAATTCTATGAATTGCCAAACAGTTATACCAGGCCTTGTCCATCCTATTGTTATCCCTTACGGCGATTATGTTGATATCGATACTATTGAAGATTTACGCTATGCGGAGTATCTAATGTTAAATAAAGGAAATAATGAATAAAGTGCTAATTACCGGAGCGAGCAGCGGCGTTGGAAAGTCCATTGCATTTTTGCTCTATAAACAAGGATATGAGCTTATTTTATTGTCGCGACGTACCTCGTATGTTGATGAACTATTTGAAAATAAGGAATTTGTTCATGCATACAGTGTGGATTTAGCGAAAACTACTGATTTGGAGAAGACCATGAAAGTTATCGTTGATACACATGGCTACATTGGTTCTGCAGTATTTTGTGCAGCTAGATTGAGCAAAGGTGAAATTGGTACCTTTTCTAAAGAGGAATTCGATAATGATATAGCGTTAAACTTTTTCTCCATTACTTCCATAATTGACATTTTATTGCCATTAATGAAGAAAAATAATTTTGGGCGAATTGTAAATTTAACTTCTGGGGCTCCTTTGAATTGTTTCCCCGGTTATTCTAGGTATTCTGTAACAAAGGCAATGCTAAATACTTGGACATATACACTTGCGAAAGAGTTAGAAGAGAATTTTAATATAAGAGTGAATCTTATGAGTCCAGGGCCGGTTAGGAGTGAGATGGCTCCTAATGCTGTTCTTGAGCCAGTAGTTTGTCATCCAACCCTATTATATCTTTTAGCATCACCTCCTGTAAACAGAGAGTTTTGTCTGTATTGGCTAGTGTATAAAATTCCTATTACTCCTGATCTGACTTCAGTAAATTGGCTCGAAGGCTATGCCTCAGAGGCATTTAAATACGATGTGGTATGAGGGTAGGAATGATTGGTTACAACGAAGGGAATGGTCATCCGTATTCATTTTCGGCAATAATAAATGGCTATGACCCAATAGAAATGAAAACGACAAATTATCCTCAGATAGCCCGGTATTTGTCAAAAAGAAATAAAGAAGAATTCGGTGTTAAAAGTTTATCAGTGACACATGTTTGGACTCCTGATTGGTTAATTACTGAGACAATAGCTAAAAGTTGCTTTATTCCCAACCCGGTAAAGGATTATCAAGAAATGATTGGTTTTGTAGATTCGGTAATTGTTGCGCGTGATGACGCTAGAATTCGAAATTACATAGTGGTTGATTTCATTAAACATGGCATCCCGGTTTTTGTAGATAAACCACTTTGTCTCACGTTTGGAGAATTAAATTTCTTCAAAAAATTTATTAATAGTAACTTGATATATACTGCTTCTGCAACAAGATTTCATTTTCCTTTGAATGATAAGAATTGGCTGAGATACGTGAGAGAAAATACAGATAAAACGATATCTTTTTACCCAGTAAATTGGGAAAAATACGGAATACATATTTTAGAACACTTAGTACATATCTTTGGAGCAAATTTAAGTATTAATCAAGTCACTCCGTATAGAGGAGAAAACATGAATCAATTTTTATTTGAAAATGGAATTGAGTCAATTATTATGAAAAGTGATATTAATGAGCTACGAACAAAATTTTATAAGGGTGATAGAATAATTTTTGATTTAGTCATTGATGATAATTTTGGTATGTTTAAAGAAATGTTGTTGGATTTTCATAATTTTCTAATAACTGGATTAAAAAGTTTCAATAATCGAGAAACTCAGGCAATCTTAGAAGGTGTAATACAGGGATTAGGTAATGGTAAATGATGAAGAAAATATGCTAAATAAAGTAATTTTAGTAACTGGGGGTTCAGGCCTTCTAGGCAAAGCTATTATTGATCAATTGATTACTGAAGGTTACATAGTATGTTCAGTGGATGTAAATATTTGTCGAGTTAAAGGGGTTGTTAATTATTTGTGTGACTTAACATCAAAGACAGAAATAGACACTTTTATTAAGAAAATTACCATGGATTATGAATCCATTTACGGTCTGGTTAACAATGCTTATCCCAGGACCAATGATTGGGGTGATGAATTTGAATCCGTAAAATGGAGTTCATGGGATAATAATTTGCACTCTCAATTAGGTTCAGTTTTTTATTTGACTCAACAGCTTATTCCGTTACTTGGTAAAGCTGAGACGAGCTCGATAGTTAACATTTCATCTATATATGGTACTGTTGGAATTTGTAAAGATTTATATACAAATAACAGAATGACCCTGCCCGTTGCGTATTCTGCTATTAAATCGGGGTTGAATGGATTGACCAAATATCTTGCTGCTTATCTAGGGGAAAAGCAAATTCGAGTTAATTGTGTTTCACCCGGAGGGGTATTTGACAATCAAGATAATACGTTTACCAATGAATATTGTAAGCGCACACCTCTAGGTCGCATGGCTGTTCCAAATGACATTGCCAACGCTGTAGCGTTCTTGCTATCTGAAAAATCCAGTTATATTACTGGACAAAATCTTCATGTAGACGGAGGATATACAATTGTATGATGAAAAGAATTATTGGACGACTAGACATTAAGGGTCCGAATTTAGTTAAAGGCATTCACTTGGAAGGCTTAAGAGTGTTGGGGGATCCACAGAGTTATGCTCAACAGTATGCAAAGGATGGTATTGATGAACTTCTTTTGCAGGATGTTGTGGCTAGTCTTTATGACAGAAATTCTCTACATGATATTGTAAAAGGTATTGCACAAAATATCTTTGTGCCAATTACAGCAGGTGGAGGGATTCGCACGATATCAGATATAAGAGAATTACTCAAATCAGGCGCGGACAAAGTTTCGATTAATTCAGAGGCAATCAAAAATCCTAAATTCATTACCAAAGCCAGTAATTATTTTGGTTCTTCCACAATAGTCGTGGCTATCGAATACATAAGACACAGAGATGGATCATGTTATTGTTATTATGACAATGGAAGAGAACCGAGTGGAATAGAAGTTATGGAATGGGCTAGTCGTGTCCAAGATTTGGGTGCAGGTGAAGTGATCCTTACCTCAGTCGACAGAGACGGAACAAAGTCTGGAATGGATTTAAAACTCATTTCAGAAGTTTCGCGGAATTTAGAAATCCCCGTTATAGCTCACGGTGGAATTGGATCAATAGACCATATTGAAGAAGCTTTAAGATTGGATGAGGTTTCTGCCTTAGCAATAGCTTCGTATCTACACTATGGAAATATCCTTAAGCCTAATAATGATATTACAAATAAAAATGAGGGTAATTTCACTTATTTACAGTCTACTGATTTTCGAATTAAAGGAGTAAATGTTAGTGAGATAAAAAGAGAATTAATTAATCGAAACTTAGAAGTAAGATTTTGAAAAACATAGTAATTATTGATTATCATCTTGGTAATTTATTCAGTGTCATTCAAGCTTTTCGGCATTTAGGCATAGAACCAATAGTTTCATCTTCAAGAGAAGATATACAAAATGCACACGGATTAGTTCTTCCCGGAGTAGGATCTTTTGATCAAGCAATGAAGAACATAAAGGAGTTGGGAATTGACAAAATCATAGTTGAAAAGGTCAGAAACGGATGTCCATTATTTGGAATATGCTTAGGATTACAATTGCTTTTTGAGGTTAGTGAAGAAGGTGAACAATGCGATGGATTAGGGATATTGTCAGGAAAAGTAATTAAATTAGATAATTTAAAATCTAATAATTCAAGAATTCCGCATATGAATTGGGCAAAAATAAAAACTAAGGAATTGACTAAGAGTAATAATAGCCCAATAAACATAAATCAGCAAGATAAATATTTTTATTTTGTTCATTCTTACTATGTAGAACCCGAAGACCAAAATATAATTTTAACCCAAACAAAGTATGGTAACGGCCTTTTTACATCATCTGTTCTAATTGATAATGTATTTGCTTGTCAGTTTCATCCTGAGAAAAGTAGTGAAGAGGGCTTAGAGATTTTTAATAATTGGTTAAACATAAATAAATTAATATGAGTAAAAAAGTAGCATTTTATGGTCTGCCTGAAAAAGTACATTTTTGTAAGAAATGTGTAATGTCAAACCAGAAACCGAATTCTACGCCAGAGTTCAAGCATAAGTTGAACGAGAAAAAGAGCACTATGGAGTTTGTTGATGGTGTTTGTTCTGCTTGTCGGATTGCTGAAAGAAAAAACAGTATTAATTGGGAGGCACGTGAACAAGAATTACTACGACTGCTGGACAAACATCGTAGTACTGATGGTTCCTATGACTGTATAGTACCTGGTTCTGGAGGAAAGGATAGTGCTTTCCAAGCTCATATTTTAAAATATAAATATGGAATGAATCCTCTTACGTTGACGTGGCCGCCTATCATGTATACTGATTATGGTTACGAGAATTTTAGAAATTGGATAGATATCGGAGGATTTGACAATCTTAGTTATAATAGGAACGGCGATGTTTTGAAAAAATTGACTAAGTTATCAATTCAAAACTTATTGCATCCCTTTCAAACATTCATCGTAGGTCAAATGAATATGGCGCCTAAAATAGCATCAAGGCTAGGTATAAGCTTAGTCTTTTATGGCGAAAACCCTACGGAATATGGCAATGCTGTAGCAGAGGATTCAACATCTCTCAAGGAAAAATCATATTTCACGGAAAGCGGAATTGAGAATATTTTTTTAAGTGGTTGTTCGGTTAAAGAGTTGAATGATGTCCATGGCATTACGAGAGGGGATTTAGAGCCCTACTTACCGGCCTCTGTTTCAGACCTGACTAAGGCGAATATTGAAGTTCACTATTTAGGGTATTACTTAAAATGGACTCCTCAGGAGGTTTATTATTATGCCGTAGACAATACAGGTTTTAAGGCTCGCCCTTTTAGAACTCAAGGTACCTATAGTAAGTACAATAGTATCGATGATAAAATCGATGATTTACACTACTATACAACGTTTATCAAATTTGGGCTCGGCAGAGCTTCTTATGATGCTTCGCAAGAAATTCGCAATGGACACATCACACGGTCTGAAGGAGTAGCCTTAGTGAATAAATTTGATGGAGAATTCCCAGATCGATATTTTAACGAGGTAATGGACTATTTAGAAATGAAACCAGAAGAATTTCATAATCTTTGTGACAAATTTAGATCTCCTCATTTGTGGACGAAATTAAACGACGAATGGGCGCTCCGTCACAATGTTTCAGGAACCGGAGTAGAAGACAACATATAATTATGATGCGATTATCTCTAATAAAACGAAAACGGGCCTCTAAATTTGTTTTAAAAAATGCGCCAAAGGAGTTTGCGGAGGCTTTATCTCGTTTAAATACTTCATCTGTTGCCATAGATTTAGGGGCTAACATTGGAGCAGTGTCTGTGATTTTAGCCGATACTGGTTCGCAGGTATTCTCATTTGAGCCTAATCCAAGAGCTTTTGGTAAAATGTTGGCAAATTGTAAGAATTACTCTAAAATAATCCCGTATCAATTGGCCGCAGGCGTTAACAATCGCATGACTCAACTTTTCTTGCATAAGGATAGTTTGACATCCAGAAAAGATTTATCTCAATCTAGTTCATTATCAAGATTCAAGAATAATGTTTCACACGATACTTTTGTGTGGATTTTTGAAATAGATTTCAATGCCTTCATATCTCAAATTGGTTATGTAGATTTAATTAAGGTGGACATCGAAGGATATGAGATAGAGTTGATGAACCATATGCTTGATAATCAAACATTAGATCATGTCGGAGCTGTTTTTGTGGAGACACATGAGAATAAAAATCCTTTATTAGTTGAACCTACGTTGAAACTCAAGAACAGAATTAGTAAATCACCCTATGCTGAAAAAGTATTTTTTAATTGGCATTGAAAGAATGCAATTAAAAACTTTTAGACTCTTAAAGGAGAATCTTTCTTTGTCAATACTTCGAAAGTATTACATTTTAATAATTTTAATTTTGTTTTCTTCAATTGCCGAATTGGTTAGTATCGGAGCATTGTTGCCATTCGTGCATGTAATAAGTAGTCCTGCCAACCTGAATGATTATGTTTTTCTTACTAAAATATTTGCCGTATTTAATTTAGAGTTGTCGTATATAAATACGGTTAAATACTTGACTGCAGTTTTCATAGCAATAGTTTTATTTACAACCTTAATAAAGATTCTTCTTCTCAAATTTATGACGAAAGTCTCTTTTGATACAGGTGCCGAGTTAAGTACGTCAATTTTCGGGAACACTCTATTTCAAGAAATGCCCTGGTATCATTCTAAAAATTCCAACGATATTATTTCAAATGTTAGTTTAAAATCGAATTCGCTGGTTTATGGGTTAATTTTCCCAGCAGTTTCTATTTTACAAGCCTCTTGGAATATTACAATTATTTTAGGTGCATTGTTGTATTATAATCCAATTGTTACAAGTGTGATATTTGCGACGGTTTTGCTGGCCTATGTTTTATCATATTTAGTTGCGAAGGCGGGGTTTGAGGCAAACGCCGTTCTAATAAGTAATTCTCAAACGGCGATATTAAAAATTTTGAGGAATAGCTTTAATTCTATTCGTTATATATTACTTAATGACCTTCAAGAGTATTTTATTGAGCAGTTCAGAAAGAATGAGTTTAGTCAGAGATCAGCTCAGGGGTCGAACAATTTTTTTTCAGGTTTACCTCGTGCGGTTATTGAGGGTTTTGCATTAATAAGCTTGTGCATTATCATGTTGGTATATTTGGATGAGAATGGTATAGATTCAGATATACTAGCCACCGTAGCCATAATTGCCTTTGCTACCCAAAAGTTAATCCCGTCAGGACAGTTACTGTTTTACTCATTTGGTGCGATTCAGGGAAATGGTGCAGCGGTCAAGGAGTCGTTAGAATATTTAAAACTAAAGAGGGTCTCATTGGACGCTGAGGAAGACATAACTTTTAAATGTAGGTTGGATTTGAGAAATGTAAGTTTTAGATATGACACGGGTCCGAAGATTATTGATGATTTCAGCACCGTCATAAGGAAAGGTGAATTTATTGGCATTGTAGGGAAGACTGGTTCTGGGAAAAGCACGTTAATAGATCTCATTAGCGGTTTAGTTGAACCAGATGAAGGGTACATTTCCGTGGACAATATCGTTTTAACAAAAAATAATATTAAAAAATGGCGCCTCAACGTAAATTTGTTATCGCAGAACTATTTCTTTACGGATGGAACTATTCTAGCTAACGTTGCCTTTGGTGAAGTCATAGACAATGTTGATCGCGACAAGGTTATTTGGGCCTTAAAAGTGGCACAGCTATATGACTTTGTTGTTGCGAACGGGGGCTTACTTTATGAGGTCGGCGAAGAAGCTAGCCGTCTTTCAGGCGGGCAGCGGCAGAGACTCGCTCTGGCTCGTGCTTTATACAGAGAATGGGAAATATTAATTGTAGACGAAGGAACGAGTGCTTTAGATAGTATTACTGAGAGAGAATTATTCAAATCGTTAAAGGAAGTTCAAAGTAGATATCGCAAGACGATAATCTTTGTTACGCACAATTTGGCTAATGAGATTTATTTTGATAGGATTCTAAATTTGTCTGAAATTTGATGGGTCTAGAGCGTAAGTTTAAGTTGAATTAAGCTAAACAGTTTTTCAAGTTTTACCTCTGCATTCAGTATTAATTAGTCCCAAATCATCAGTTAAAGTGATATTAGAATCTGAAGGGTAAGAGTTACTAGTTAAAATTTTTGAAATATTCGCCATTGTACAATTAGGTAAGTGCGCCTCTTTAGGGTGCTATAATAGTATTCCTTTAAGTTAGTCATTAACGCCGTCGAAGAAAAATACCTATACGTGGGCTTAAGCCGAAAAAAAGAATTAGAACGGGAAGGAGTGTTTTATTAGTTAACTGCCCTCAAAATCGTTTTTCGCTAAAATGGGATTAATTCAGGATTCAATAAACTTTAATTTTCAAGATACAGCCGACATGTAATTAGCGTAGTTTAACACTTATATTTTATGCTTAACAAATTTTACGATTATATTTTATATATTTTTCACAAGAGTCAAGGATTTTTACTTTATATGTTTTCCTATTTACTATTCCTTAGAAAGGATAGGATAAATGTTAGAAAAAGACTTAAAGATACTTTGTTCATTTTTGGCAGCGGATATAGCATTAATGATATATGTAAGTCCGATTGGGAGGAGATCCGAAATATTGGAGATACAATGGCGTTCAACATGTTTTACAAGAGTGATTTTATTGATATTGATTATTATATCGTTCGTGAATTATTTGTAAGGAAAAATTATCTATCGTTTGGAGCAATAAAGCAAGTTTTTCATCTGGATAAAATGTTTCAAAAGCACAAACGCTTTCAATCCACTTATTTTTTTTGTTTATCCGATTTTTTTTCAGCGCCGAGCACATTATGGTTTTTACTTACAAAGCTTCGTAAAAGAACATTGTTATTCACTAACCTGTTCGATCGTAAAGTACCATTGCCCATATCGGAGGATTATAAACGAATACCTCATGGATCAAGCACGTTATTTGATTGTATTAATATAGGCTATATTTTAGGTTATAAAGAAATTGTTTTGGTTGGTGTTGATTTATATGATAGTCGTTATTTTTATCTTGCATATGATCAACCTCATCAACTATCATTATATGATTCAGTAGATGTTGATCATCCTACAAAGAATACGACGCTGATTAATATGGAGTTGTGGCAAAAGGAGTTACACAAAAAAGGCGTAAGTCTTAAGGTATATAACCGAAGATCTTTACTTTCAAAATTCCTTCCTGTTTATAGTTTATCTGAGGATTGAAGCATTTAATTTCTTTTGTTCTAATATTTCTGCTTCTTGTTCAGAGCGGAATCGTTCCTAGGTGGTCAGAAATAATTCTTTTCTCAATGCTATCTGTCTTGGTAGTATTTTATAAAGTGTTTTTTAAAGGCTTGGTAGTCGCCTTGGGATTGTTCTGTTTATCTCAAGTTTTCCTAGTTGCTTATAACCATAGATTACTTGACTTTTTTTCAGATATTCTTGTTACTACTGGTTTGATAGTTTTTTTGAATTCTATTCTGCGAAAAGGAAATAACGTATACCGTGTGTTAAACACTTTGAGGTTTGGCTTATTGATATTTGCGTTCCTTGTATTGATCGGTGGATGGATTACAAGCTTTAATTTCACCTCTGAGGGCTCTGAAAATATACTGAAATATTTAAATGTATATGCATACATTAATGAGACATCCTGCGTTCAATTGATGGTTCTATTATCCTATTTCAGCTTGTCCAAACCCTTTTTAATAAGGTTGATGTATTGGACAGTTGTGATAATGGTAACTATCCTAATGTCTAAATTAGGTTTTACGCTTGCCTTTGTACTAGTTTTGATCTTATCATCGTTTTTAAGGAACGATAGATTAATTAAATTTGTTTTATTGGCTTTTCCAGTGATAGTTTTATTTTCAAGTTTTAATTTTTTAGAACAACTTGATGATCTGTTAGCTTACAGGGGTTCAATTTGGGCTCAATCGTTCTTTGATTGGAAAGTCAATATAGGTACAAAATTGTTTGGATTAGGTAAAGATTATGGTCCTATTTTACCTGTTCCGTTCAGTTCTGGATTATATCAGAAATGGTCGATACATAGTGGCATTATACGCGTATTGATATGTTACGGTATACTTGGATATTATGCGATCATAATTGGCCTAGGTCTAATCAGTAAGAGTTTAAAATTATGTGAGTCTTCGTTTTACCCGAAGATTTTACTAATATTCGTTCTGACAAAAATTACGGATGGAAGTGTTTTTTATGGGACCACGTCTTTTTTTGAGATAATTTTAGTGATTTTGATTATTAATAGTAACGTGCGTAAAGAAACCAATGAGAAGAATATTTGTGCGAGCGGTTAAGTTCCTTTTAATGCTGCCACACCGTTTAAATACTAAGATAGAATTAGGGGCAGATACCTATGTTCACTTTAGAGCAAGACTCTCAAAGGATGGGTTAATCAAAGTAGGTGACGGATGCTTTATAGATTCAGGTACTTGGTTGATGCCTCATGGTGGGAGCATCTTTATTGGTGATGGTGTTAGCATCAATAGAAACTGTGTCATATATGGGCATGGAATTGTAAAGATCGGAAGTAATGTTCATATTGCTAATTCATGTAAGATAGTCGCTTCGAACCATAGTATAGACAGGGATCCGAATGGGAACATGCGGTTTAATCGATTGATTAACAAGGGTATAGAAATAGGGGACAATGTATGGTTAGGAAGTAATGTGATTGTACTTGATGGCGTTGTAATAGGAAATAATTGTGTAATAGGAGCGGGCAGTGTAGTAACTAAAAGTTTGAACGGTGATGGAATTTATGTAGGAAACCCAGCTCGATTTTTACGAAAGGCCTAATGAAAAAAATAGTTTTTATTGCACCTCGATTTCACACCAATCAAGCGGAAATCGTACGTTTATTAATTCAAATAGGTTATGAAGTAGAATTCATCGTAGAAAGAAGAAGTAATATAGAAACATACGAATACATTTACCCGTTGCTTGTGCCATATCTAAATTGGAGAGTGTTTGGTAATCATAGGACAATAGTAAATTGGTTATCGTATGTTCGTGTACTCCGGAAAACGAGAGCCGAATATGTAATTATTAGAGATCCTGTTCGAATATTTCCAATACTTTCTGCTTTAATATGTTTCTTGGTGGGATGTAATGTTATTTTTTACACACAAATGAAATATAACAAGAATTACAGAATGTATAGGCGACTACAGTATCATTCATTAATTTATTTTTTTCGTGCACGCTGGTATACGCCAGTACATGGTTTGAACACAGAAAAGGTAGTCACGAACATAAATCGTTTACATTATATTCCATTTCCGATCGAAAATTATCCTAGAAAAGCAAGCAAAGATGGAATTATTCGAGTGTTGAGTGTCGGAAAATACGAACTTCGGAAAAATCAATTAGAATTGGTGAAGGTTGTGCACGCTTTGTCACGCCGCTTCGATATAAGGCTTTTGATTGTTGGGGAGTGCTCTACCATTGAACACGAAAAAATATATGCGGAATTAAATAGCTATATAAAAGATTATAAATTGGAATACTATGTAGAACTTATGGTAAATATCAATCCTAATAAAATGGGTGAGCTCTATGCTCAATCTGATATTTTTGTTTTGCCCTCTTACAACGAGCCAGCGTCTATATCAATCATTGAAGCGATGGCATATAATCTACCGGCAATTGTCAGTGATGATTGTGGTAATAGGGATTATATAAAGCATGGAGAGACTGGGTATTATTTTAATCTTGGTAGTATATTTTCGCTTTTAGTGTGTATGTATCGGTTAATTCACAACGAGGATAAGCGTAACGAGTTTTCATTGGCAACGTATAACCGGAAGATGAAATTTTACAGTCCAGAAATCTTCGTCGAGAGTTTTGAAAAATTACTTTCAAGTTAAAACGATGATTTTATTTCTAATACCAGGCCATAGAGGTGGAGGAGCCGAAAAGGTTTGTTTAGAATTAGCCAATGAATTTGTTGTTCGTGGTGTTGATTTAGAGGTTTGGTCGATATATTTAATCGGTAAATCGACATATAAAAATGTTGAGATTCAAGGGGCCGGAAAGAGAAGATTGATTTACTCTTGGGGGAAAATCAGGGAAATAATCGTCAAAAAGTCTCCAAAGACAGTAGTTTGCTTTGATAATGACCTAGCATCTATGATAGTTTTACTAAGACTTCTGAAGATTGTGTCGGGATTTAAATTAATTTCTAGAAATATTAACACACAAAGTGCGTTAAGAAATAATCGATATACTTTGGTTGGGCAATTAAAAGGATATTTTATGGATAATCTTTATCCGAAAGTAGATATTGTAATTAATCAATGTTCAGGAATGCAAATGGATTTATTGATTTTATATCCGGAACTGAAAGAAAAGTCGGTATTTATCTATAACCCAGTTAATTTAAAGGATTTCAAGTTCAAAGTTGTTGAGAAAAAGCAAATAATTTTCGCATGCGTTGGCCGATTAGTTCCACAGAAGAATTTTCATGAAGCAATAACGGCGTTTGAACGCTTTAATAAAATCTATCCTTCTTCAATTTTGCGAATTTTTGGGAATGGCCCTTTAAGAGCCACTCTTGCCGAATATGTGGAGACTTTAAATTTAACGAATAACGTTTTTTTTGAAGGATATATTGATGATGTGAGTCAAATTTATCAAAATTTGACAGGTTTATTATTAACGTCTCAATATGAAGGATTTCCAAACGTGATGATAGAAGCATTGGCGAGTGGAATTCCTGTAATATCGTTTGATTTTAAAAGTGGCCCTAGTGAGGTAATAGTAAATGGTATAAATGGGTTTTTAGTGGACAATCGATCTATAGATTTATTAGCTCAAAGAATGATTCAATTAGTTCAAAACCCGCTTAACGATTTATCCATAAGAGAATCAGTTCATAGAATGGGTATAGGTACAATAGCTGATGAGTATTTTAAGCTTTTTTAATATGAGAAAAATTTCAGTGCTACATGTTATCAATGAGGATTTGACGGGTGGAGCAGAGAAACTAATTTTGGATTTAGCTATTGAATCGTTAGACGAAGTTGATTCTGTCGGCATTATGTACTTAAAGGGTTTATCTAGAGAGAAAAATGTTAGTTTGAACAATAATAGATTGAACGTGCATTATCCGGCTCAAAGAGCAAGCTACTTATCTCCTTTATGGTGGAGAGAAATTATTAAAATTCAAAGGGGATATAGTGCAATTTATGTTCACTTATTCCCAGCACTCTATATAAGCGCGATATGTAAACCCTTCCTAAGAAGGAAATCATTTATGAGTTTCATAGAACATAGCACTAATAATCGTCGACGAAGCATGTGGATAGGACGCCTTTTAGATGGAATAGTTTATGCTAGGTATGATCGTATCATTGCGATATCAACGGCGGTTAGAGCAAATCTTTGCAAACATCTAAGTTGGTCCTTGACCAAGGTTGAGATAATACCTAATGGTATACGTCAAGATATGTTTACTCGTAATGATAAGGGTGACTTAAGAAGTTACTTGAATATAGGGAACGATGATTACGTAATTTTGCATGTGGCATCATTTCAACCACCGAAAGATCAGTTAACGTTGATTAAATCTCTTGAAACACTGCCCACCTATGTTCACGTTGTTTTTGCGGGAATAGGCCCCAAATTAATGGAATGTAAAGAATTTGCGAGGCGATTACCGTATTCGTCTCGTATTCACTTTTTAGGAAAAAGAGATGATGTTCCACAGCTTCTAAAAGCAAGTGATTGTTTTGTTCTGAGTTCTGGTTATGAGGGTATGCCTATGTCTTTGCTTGAAGCAATGACGTCAAAATTACCTTGTATTGGAGCAGATGTACCTGGTATTTCGGAATTGTTGAGTGACTGTGGTTTGACTTTCCGTTATTCTGACGCAGAGTCTCTTGCGAACAGAATACAGTTACTTTTGGAGAGCAAAGAGTTAGCGTATGAAATAGCGGAAAAGTCTTTTCAAAAGGCGAAAAATTATACTGCGCACGGTGCAATGCTGAGTTATTTACAGTTGGCCAAAAGACATTTCGAGGCTTTAAGTTGAATAATACAGTAGGTTGAGTTAGGCATTCAATAGTTAATAATAATGTTGTGTCTAATGCTATTGTATCGCGTTGAATTGTATTTTGAGCATAAATAAATTTTTAGTTTAAATGTCAAGAGTCCTTATAACAGGAGTTGCCGGTTTTATTGGAATGCATACAGCGATTCGTTTTCTTGAAGGCGGATGGGAAGTAATTGGGCTTGATAATTGTAATAATTATTACGATGTCGCATTAAAAGAAAGTAGATTATTGGAAATTCGAAAATTTAGCGCTAACAATAGTGGTGAATTTGTGTTTTACAAGGAAGATTTGAACTCTAATATTTGGGTAAAGCTTAAAAAGATAAAGTTTGATCTTGTTATACATTTAGCGGCCCAAGCTGGTGTCAGATACAGTATCACCAACCCTAGGGCATATTTAGAGTCAAACATCCTAGGTTTTCAAAGTGTACTAGATTTTGTTTCCAGTACATCTACTACTAAGTTTCTTTATGCGAGTAGTAGTTCAGTTTACGGGAAAAACTCAATACAGCCGTTTAATGAAGAGTCGCCATGCGATTCACCTGAGAGCTATTACGCCGCAACCAAAAGGGCGAACGAATTAATGGCAAAGTCCTATTATTGTACGCATGGTATTAGCTCAATAGGATTGAGATTTTTTACTGTTTACGGACCATGGGGTAGACCTGATATGGCCCCAATGTTATTTGCAAAAAGTAGTTTGAATGATGAAGCTATTCGTGTTTTTAATTTTGGAAAGCAATCAAGAGATTTTACATATATTAAAGATATAGTAGAGGGTATATTTCTTTTAGGTACATTGTCTGACTTTCCTTGTGATGCTCTCGTTTGTAATATAGGAAACGGTTCGCCTGTTAATTTGATGGACTTTATTTCGATACTAGAGAAATCATTAAATAAAAAAATAAAGAGAGTTTTAGTTCCAGCTCAGAAAGGAGATGTTGATTCTACACATGCTGATACAACTCTTTTAGAGTCATTAATTGATTACAAACCTTTGATAGGTCTTGAGGAAGGTATTCCAGTTTTTGTAGAATGGTACAAGACATATTATCCTAATATAAAAGATTAAGAAAGGTAAAAATTGAATTTTCAGTTAACGAAAAATTGGGTGAACTCTAAATTCCATTGAAAGTCTACCAATATCGTATATCTACCTAATCATCCCCGC
>Ga0181553_10001454_pt1 | contig 20912 bp, 13 predicted proteins | sample 011ome_17_FD_133753 | JGI IMG/M metagenome (GOLD analysis project Ga0181553, IMG submission 133753) | Coastal salt marsh microbial communities from the Groves Creek Marsh, Skidaway Island, Georgia - 011502XT metaG (megahit assembly) | ecosystem: Environmental > Aquatic > Marine > Intertidal...
AAGCGTTTGAGAATCATGACATCGTGGCCAATGCGTCTAAGGTTGAAACAGATGTATTTGCGACAATGAGGGCCACGATATCGTTACCGGAGACGGAGTCGACGGCAACGGCGGCGACAGCTGCGGCTCCGATCGCAACCACGACGACGGGTACGACGAGCGCGACAACGAGCAACAAGGGCAAGTTGTTTGACGTCGCAAACGATCCACAAATAGAATCGCTTCGGCGAAGTTCTCGAACGTCTATTCTGGGTCCGCGTGTTTCAATCAAGGAACCGTTTGTTAAGGCATCGTCACGCATACGAGGCGCAAAGTTGAAGAACGTGACTACGTTATACTCTGAAATCCGCATCGCGTCCCTGGGAGTGTTGACGCATGAGGATGTGCAACTGTGCGTCAGGTCCATGGAAACTAAAAAACGGGACCCATCTATCCCATCGGTATTTATTCCGCGTGAATACGAGGTCAAGGGTTTGTTATTCGAAGAACCGTTCTCCGCGTCTGTCGACGAACACGGCGTGCACAAAGTTACGTGGGGATTTGAAGGTGACGGTCGCCTCATCGCGCAATCTGACCCCGGAACGATGAACGCCGAAGATGCGTGTGCGTGTATTGTACAAGAGATTACTCGTCGTCAGTTTGAGCGCATTCCGTCTTTGACGCCACCAGTGCGCACGAAACACTCGTGCAGTGCGACGTGCTCCAATCCAAACTGCGGCGTCGCAAGCACGCCCCTGATGCGACGGGGTCCCAACGGCATGCGTACGCTGTGTAACGCCTGTGGACTTTGGTTTGCACGCCGCGGAACAATGCGTCCATGTGGGAAAGTGAACGGCGCTTCAGAAGATATTGTGGTTGTGGCACCGCCACCGCCACCAACGGATGCTTCGCCTGAAGAAAAAGAGATTTTCATTCGCACACCGCCGACAAAAGATGATTTCAATGCCATTATGGCTTTTGGCTATCACACTTCTCAAGTTCAAGGTGCCATTCGTGCCGCTTGCAAAGCCATTCATTCCGCGGAAAAGCTGAGGCGTACTAAGGCTAAGATGGCGTACAAGAAACACATTGAAACTCTCTTTGCGCAGAAGGATGAGCTGGGATTGTTTGATTCATGCGGAGATCTAGAAACGTTCGTCGCCGGCTCTGAACTAGATGTATCGAACGCTTCGAAGAAGCGAAAGACGAAGACTGCGAAGAGCGCGAAAGTTGACACGAACAAACGACTGAACGAAGGCGCGTTTGTCGCGCACTCTGATTTGGCCGAATTGTTCATGAATATGGAAGATCTGCCGTGGTTAACGATGGACGTGCCTAAAGAATTAGCGGCGGATTCAGTATCGCGTCAATCGGATAAGGTAGAAATTGAACAAGCGAAAGATTTGGAGTCAAAGCTACCGCGTCCCGAATCACAACTGACGTTGACGTGTGTGTATGCCCTTGACGAGGACGTTGTCGGTGACAAAGCAATGGAAGAAATTTTGCACATGCCATCGGATCCTGAAGAAATAATCACCGCCATGCAAGGATGGTAAGACAAAGACATCTGAAAAGAGTCTCAAGAACCGTAATGGCTAACATGCCTCGAACTGTATCACCACCATCACCATCATTCACCCGCGGCGCACACGCGCGACGCGTTTGTCGAATTTTGTACCACTTCCATGTACCGTACTACTGTACCGAGCATCGATTTTACCCATCCAAGGAAAATTCGCTACTGCTCCATTCGAGACCGTGTGCTGTATCAATTCCATTTATAGCATTTGCGCACGCTTTTCACAGTTGTGAAAATACACAGCTTTAGTAAGAATCTGCATGAGCAGTTCTGCGACGTTTTGTGGAACTGGCTACACTCTGGGTGGTGGCGTCGACACTCGCATCCACCGCGTAGAAAACCCGCGTAAATGTAATAAACCTTACAACTTTGTGTTACGCTACGTGGTCTAATGTTTCATTCGTTTCAATCATGATCATCGTGCGTGGCGAGGCCGGCGAGTAGAATTGTTCCCACGCCGGCGGCATAGGCGAAAAATTTCTTCAAACGATTCTTACGGTCCGGCGCTTGATGCACGCGGTGACTATGCGCGATATGTTCAGCCTGTAACCCGTGTTTGTCCCCGCAAGCTTCGGCGGAAGTTTCAAATTCATCCGTCGCGATTTCCGTGGCGCCGACGTAAATAAATGAACCGGCAGCTAAACCTTCGAGGACGAGCGACGCCGTCGGCGATGATGAACCGATGCCAACGCCAATGGCGATACCGATCGGTGTCACACACGCGAACGCAAACATAATTGCGCACATGTGTTTATACGTCGTCACACCAGATTTGTAAAATGCAAACCCGATGGAAAACGCCGCCGGAGCTTTGTGAGAAATAATGGCGATGGCCACCGCGGTGATGTTCGTGCGCGTGCTTTGCACACCGAGCGACACTCCAGCCAGTATTGCGTGTAAGCTTACAGCAATAAGCAAGACGTATGGAGCCATCTCTGCGTCAGTCATTCGCCGACGACGAGGTTTTGCGGATTTTTCTTTCTGGGCGATTACCGGCGCGTGCGAATGCGAATGAGAGTGCGAGTGTTTCGCTGTATTCGCGTTGCCACCTTCTTCAGCGTCGTGCTCCTCGTCGTGGTCGTGCTCTTCCAATGTGTGCCCGTGCGTGTGAAACAACACACGTTCGACGAAGAAAATCAACATGTACCCCAAGCACACGAGCGCGTAAGGCAGAGGATACGCTTGAGGCGACCACGTAACGCTCGCGCTCGCCTCGATGACGTGCGGCAAAATGTGCGTCAAGCCAGCGCTTAGGAAAATACCACCAGAAAATGCATTCATCAACCCAAGGGCTTCGTCGATGGTGTTCGTGAGCACCTTGGCGAGAAACGTTGGCGCCATACCGCCCACAAAGGCTTCGGCGAGAATAGCCCCGCCCATGGCGCTCTTGAACCCAAGCAACTTGCTCGCGCCTGTCGATTCCGACGTCGACGCGCTCGACGTGGACGTGTCAAATTCACATTCCTCGTCAGCAGCGCATCGTAGAATCCCGGCGCATCCGTTCGCAAACTCCAACGCCGACAACTCCCCGTCCCCGTCGGCGTCGGCGTTCGCGAAGACCTCCGTAGGCGTCAACGTCGCCGCGTCGTCGTGCCCGTGCGCGTGCGCATCCGACGCTCCGTACTCCGTTCGCTCATGCAACGTGGTAAATATCGCATCCATCTCACTCACACTCAATGACCCATCGCCATCGGTGTCAAACGTCGACACGAACGTCGCGCTCGTCGTCGACGCGAATTCCGCGGGTGTCGTCTCAGACGCGCGCGCGCCCAAAACCACCCCACCACCCAACGCCGCGCGCGGCGCCGTCGTCGACGACATCGCCACCGCACACATCGCGCATATGGCCACCTTGCCGAGCGAGAACCCGCCCAACATCGTCGTCAGCGCGCCACCGCGGCGGCGATCGTGACGCGCGCGCCCGAGCGACGCTTCGTCCACATCATCATCGTGCACATGGACGCGACGCACCGGCGTCGTCGTCGTCGTCACGCGGTGCCGCTGCGCGTTGGCGTGTGCGCAAGAAAATCCCATCGTCGTTCAAAAGCGTCCAAAAGCGTCGCGCACGCGTCGGCGTCGGCGGACGAGGCAATCAATGGCGGCGGTGGGCTCCCCCTGGCGGCGGCGGACACACGCCGTTTCATACTGTAGATGGTTTAATGGTATATATACTACAACACGCGCGCTGGGGGCGTGCGGCGGACACACGCCGTTTCATACTGTAGATGGTTTAATGGTATATATACTACAACGCATACCGGGTGTGTGTTGGCGTGGTGTGTGTACTTTCGCTATATATAGAGCCCATGGACCATTGTATATGACACACACGCGTGAGAAGATTAATCGTCACGCACGGACGACGACGCGACGGCGCCGGCGACGCGCGCGACGGCGCGGACGACGCGCGCGCGGTCATCGTCGACATTTTCGCCATGCTCTGCGCGTCATCGCGCGCGCGGTCGTCGTCGCGGATGCGCGCACGAACGCCGATGGAACGGGCGATTGGGGGGCGTGGGCGACCAACCGCCAAAGCGCGTGGCGCCGCCGCGTCATCATCGTCGTCGCCGCACACGCGCGACGCGCGCGCGCGCGGATGATATCGATGCATATATATCCGACGATGCGCGACGACGCCGATGACGGCGGCGGCGGCGGCGGCGGCGCGAATGATGCTGCGCGTGCGGACGATGCCGCGGCGTTTCGCGCGCGCTACCGCCACCGCGCGCCGGTGGTGTTTCGCGGCGCGCTGGGCGATGGCGAACGCGCGTCGGTGGCGTGGCGCGATTGCGATGCGTTCATTCGTACCGTGTGCGGGGAGGAGGGTGAGGAGGCGCGGTGCGAGGCGTTGGTGGCGCGCGAGGCATCGGTGTTGTTTTTAAAGTGCGATTGCGAGGTGCGCGAGATGAGGGTGGCGAGCGCTGCGCGCGAGGTGTTTGGCGGTGCGTCGTCGTCGACGACGAAGATGTATTGCCGAGCGCGGGTGAGCGCGCGATGCGCTGAGGTTGCGGGCATCGATTTCATAGCGCGCGTGTTCGACGAAGACGCGACGCTCGCGAATAGCCGCGTGTGGTTTGGCCGCGGCGGGTACGTGACGCCGTTGCACTATGACTTGTGTCACGGGTTTCTCGCGCAGAAGGTGGGGCGCAAAACATTCACGCTTTTTGCGCCGGATGACTTTCGCAAGTTGTACCCACGGCGCGATCGTCCCGAGGTGTCGAGGGTGGATTACGACGCGTACGCGAGCGGGGACGCGAGACAGCGCGAAAAGTTTCCCGATTTTGCCGACGCGCACGCGATGGTGGTGACGTTGGAGCCCGGGGATGTGTTGTATACGCCGCCGTTTTGGTGGCATCACGTACGGTCGATGGATGACGGCGACGGCGACGGCAACGGCGTGGTGGTGAGCGTGCTCGTGCCGTTTGACCTCTCGCCCGGCGAAGCGAAACACATGTGTCACTTTGTGTGACGTCGACATAGACATAGACATAGACGTTAACGAAGGGACGTGTGCGCTAATAAATACGCATGCGTCGCGCTCGCGACGAAAACGCGAGCGTTGCCGGGTGGAATTCAAAATGAACAGTCAAACGCGCGCGCGACGCGTGCGCTTTTCTGGGGACACAAAAAGACACTCGAGCGTTCGCGCGCTTCACTCGCACGCGCGCGCGTCGCGCAACCTTTCGACCGTTCGAACGCACGCGCAGCCGATCGCGTGCGTGCGTACTACTCCAGCCCCTACCGCCGAGTCACACGAGCGGCGACGCGCGTGGTCTTCGCGACATGGTGGCGCGGCGCGGCGCGGGAGGGGAACCACCGGGACAGGATGAAAACGCGCGGACTCAACGCGGTGTGCGCACCGCGGCGGCGTCTGCGCCGATGACGAGGCGGTGTAATATGCTTAGAGTGCGTCCGTGCGCGCGAACGACGCGATGGCGCGCGAGAAGCGATGCGTGAGCTCGCGAATGCATGCGGAATGTAAAGCGACTGACGGATGGCGTCCCGAAACGTGCGCGTAGATTGGCGAACGACGAGCACCGCCAGAGGGCGAAAATACCGTGCGCGTCCGATCGTGGGATGAAAATGAATTAGTACACGCCATACGGACGTCTTGTGTGTCGGGTTCATCGATGAGAGGAGGTTTAGTTTTGGGTTTGAACGCTTCGGCGAGAGGCGCGGCGTCGCCTTCGCCGGCGAAACTCGATATTCGACAGAGCGTACACAAGGTGGCGCGGCAGAAAGGGGTATCGAACGGGCGTACATATACGAGTAAGGTACGTCATGATGGTTTTATCTTTCTGTGCGCAACGAACGAACGTTTGTGAATACTGTTGTTTACTCGCGCGCGCATTCGTACAACTGACGCGAATTTCGTCTCCAGTATCGCGGGGTGCATCAAACGTTCCCCACAGGTCGCTGGGAGGCACAGTTCAGAAGAAATGGCAAGGTACGATGACAACGATGATGACGACATCGCCTCTCTGTCTCTCTCGCTCGCGCACACGTACGCGAGATTTCCATCGACGACCGCGCACTCACACGACGTTTCTTTGTCGACGCAGCCCACATCACTCGGATGTTTCGACCACGAAGAAGAAGCCGCCAAAGCGTACGACCGTATGATGCTCTGGTGCGAAATGCACGCCGCTGAACTCACGCATACGGTGAGTTCGCCTCAAAAGCAAGGCGCGGTGGCGCTCAACTTTGAAGTGTCTACGTACGCAAACGATTTGCACGCGTTGGAATTTATGTCCCAGGATGATTTGATGCAAGAATTACGTCGACTTGGTCGAGTACAGGCCACGGGCGCGCTCTCTCCATTGTAATAGTACCACTTTAGCACGCACTGAAAGACAAAACAAAGCGAGTGAGAAAGAACTAAATCAATGCCACGCGAGGCAGCTGTCTTCTCGCTCGTGCGACACTGTAGACCTCAGAACGCGCCCGTCGATGCCAACCCCATCACTCGCGCGCGTGTGCACGAACGCACTGTCCTCGCCAGTAGTCACTCATTCCACGCACGCACGCAGGCGCACGCGCGCGATGCATTCACGCGCAACAGCTCGCGCCGACGCTGACGCTGGGACGTCAGCCACACCGTCTGAAGTCCACGCCCACGCACCGTCACTCTACGGTAAGCTCGGACAGAGCTTAAACGCCGCGGGGATAGCGTTGTTTTTCAAGTCCGCCGTGGGCGATCGCGCGCTGGCGATGCCGCAAGTGGCGTGTAAAGATATTTCTCGAGTGGATTGGGCGCACTTGCGTTCGCTCGGGTTTGAGGGCGTCGTGTTCGACAAGGACAACACCCTTACCGCGCCGTACGCCCTAGAAGTACACGAGCGCGTATGCGAGAGCTTGGAGCGATGTAAAGCCACGTTTGGGGCGTCGAACGTTGGGGTGTATAGTAACTCGGCGGGTTTAACGCAGTACGACCCAGACGGCGTCGAAGCCGACGCGCTAGAAAAGGCTTTAGGTATCGCCTTTATCCGTCACGCCACGAAGAAGCCTGCTGGGGATGTCGATGATGTCGTCGCTCACTTCCCGGGGTGTGACAGCGCCAAGAAATTAATTTTCGTAGGCGATAGGTATTTGACCGACGTAGTCTACGGTAACCGGCACGGCATGTTTACCATTCGCGTCGAACCATTCACGCTCAAAGGTGAATCATTCGCCATCAAATCCGCGAGGAAATTTGAACAATCTGTGGTATCATTATGGCAGTCTTTCGGCGTCGCCCCAGTACCGCACGAACGCCTATTCCCGGGCGCGAATGGAATGGATAAAGCGTCGTGGAGGCTCATCCAAGGCGAGCCCGCGTACGAAAATTTACAAAAGTGCACCCTCTAGCTCCCGTGCGTTCGCATGTTTACACCCGCGCATGAAATATTTAGCTCTGTGTTGATTTAACTCGTTCCATTTCGAACGCCATTTCGCGTCTTTCGCGGCAAAGATTAGGACAAACACGCACCCTCGTCGGCCCATTTTTTCACAGGTCAAAAGTTGTCATCGACTGACGTCACGCCCAAAACCGCACTCTGTGCCTCCGCGCTCAAGAGCCACGCACCCCGCACCCGCACACACACACGCACCGCATCACAACAATGAGCGCACACGCTCGCACCGCCCCCGCGGCGACGTTCGCGCGCACGCAAAGCGCGCACAAGAGCGCCAAGACTCGCCAGGTCGCGGCGGCTCGCACCACCACGCGCACGAAAGCCGTCGCTGAACGTACGTCACGATGCTCGAGCGCGCGAACGCGACGCGCGATGCATATTTGGATTTTTTACCATCGATTCGCGCGCGTGAACTCGGGTGAATCGCGCGCGACGCGCGGCGAGGACCCCTCATGTCGCGATAAAGTGCTCCGCCGCCGCCTTATCCTCAGAAAGGGCGAGCGTGGCGCGGGACGCCCGCGTGCGATGCCTTTGACCGCGAGATTGACGATGAAATTGCGCGCTAACACACACAGCTGAAATCTCTTCCAAGGCTGTACCGAGAGATGAGATCCGTAACATCGCCATCATCGCGCACGTCGACCACGGGAAGACCACGCTCGTGGATTCCATGTTGGCGCAAAGCAAGGTGTTTCGCGAAAACGAAAAGGTTGAAGAGCGCATCATGGACTCTAACGATCTCGAGCGCGAGCGCGGGATTACTATTTTGTCCAAAAATACTGCGGTGACGTACAAGGATAAGAAGATTAACATTATCGACACTCCTGGTCACGCCGATTTTGGGGGCGAGGTTGAACGCGTGTTGAACATGGTGGATGGCGTTTTGTTGCTCGTGGACTCTGTCGAAGGTCCTATGCCGCAAACGCGTTTCGTGTTGAAGAAGGCGTTGGAACTTGGCTTAAAGGTTGTTGTCGTCGTGAACAAGATTGATCGCGAAGGTGCTCGACCGGATTACGTCGTCGACATGACGTTTGATTTGTTTTGCTCGCTGGGCGCCACGGATGAGCAATGCGAGTTCCCCGTCGTGTACGCCTCTGGTTTCCAAGGTATCGCGGGCATGGAACCGGATCAAATGTCGGATTCTCTCGAACCGTTGTTTGAAGCCATCTGCAACGAAGTCAATGCCCCGATGGCTGACGTCAACGCTCCGCTTCAAATGTTGATCACCAACCTGGATTATGACGACTTTAAGGGTCGCATTGCGCTCGGCCGCGTGCGCGCCGGTACCGTCTCGAAGACTCAACAGATTAAGATTGGCGTCCCGGGCGAACCTTCTCGTAACGGCAAGATTAACGAAGTGTTCATTTACAACAACTTCGTGCGTAACGCCATCGACTCTGTCGGCGCTGGTGACATTTGCGCCATTGCCGGTCTCGACGACGTTATGATTGGTGAAACCATCATGGCTGAAGGTGCGGCGCCTTTGCCGACTATTACCGTCGAAGAACCGACCGTGCGTATGGCTATGTCGGTGAACACGTTTCCGTTCGCTGGCCAAGAAGGCAAGTACGTCACTTCTCGTAACTTGAAGGCGCGTCTCGACCAAGAGCTTGAACGCAACTTGGCATTGAAGGTTGAACCCGGCGACACTGCTGATTCTTTCATCTTGTGCGGTCGTGGTGCGTTGCACATTACGATTTTGATCGAAACCATGCGTCGTGAAGGCTATGAATTTACCATTGGCCCGCCGGAAGTTATCACCAAGCAAGACGCCAACGGCCACAAGGTTGAGCCGTATGAAGAAGCGTACGTTGAAGTCCCGGAGGAATACACTGGTTCTTGCGTCGACTTGTTATCCACACGTAAGGGTCAAATGCTTGACCTCGTAACGGACGACAAGGGCATGACCCGCATGAAGTACAAGATCCCGACTCGTGGTTTGCTCGGCTTGCGTAACGCCATCTTGACCGCCACGCGCGGTACCGCGGTGCTGAACACCAACTTTGACGACTATGGCGATTGGGCTGGGGACATCTCCATGCGCGAAAACGGTTCTCTCATCGCGCACGAAACCGGTGCCGTCACCTCCTATGCGTGCATGTCCGCGCAAGATCGCGGTATTTTGATCGTCAAGCCTGGCGCTAACGTGTACGAAGGCCAAGTTATCGGTATTCACCAGCGTTCTGGTGACTTGAAGGTCAACGTGTGCAAAAAGAAGGCGGCGACGAATGTTCGTTCCAACAAGGACGCGACCGTCGTGTTGAACGAATCCAAGGAATTATCCTTGGATGACTGCGTCGAATACATTTCGCAAGATGAACTCGTGGAAGTCACGCCGCTGTCCATTCGTATCGCGAAGAACCCGAAGATTAAGAGCAGAAACAAGCAAAACTAAAACGCCGTGCTTGTCTCTCTGTGTCTCAGTCCTCAAATTATGCGCAGCAAATTATAAGTAATTCGTACGGATCGGTGGGCATTCCATCGACACCGGTGTATTGATGATTTAGATTTCTTCTTGCTATAACACATTCTTTTCTATATTGCCTAAAACTACTGCATTGTTGCTCCGTCGTCGTCGTCGTCATCGTCGTCGTCGTCGTTTCCTCGCGCGTCAATTGGAAACATGTCGTCATCAAAGAGTTTTCCATATGCCTCTTGCGCTGCACGCATCGCACCTCTATACGTCGCTGACGCATCGGGATAATCAACGCAGTACGACACATTCCCCGGCGCCTTCAACGCGTTTGCGTCAGCCATGGACCCGCACGGTTGCGTGTACATCATTCCCCAAATCGCTGTCGGCTTGGTCGCGTCGGGGCCAAAGGCACTCGGGACGTCTTTGTCATCGTCTTCGTTGTCACTGTGTCTTACTAACGCACGCAATACCGCTCGCACGTCACGGTATGGATCACTTTGATCATCGGCGGCGTCGATGACGTGCGAAATGTACAAGATAAACCTGCCGTTTGGACAACATCCAGTGTGCGCGCCTATTTGGAGCGCTCGAACGGCGACGCGCGCGTCTTTGCGCACGCTCCCGGGTGGGAACACCACGAGAAGTTGACTGAACTCTGGCGTCAGTGACGCATCAAGCACACACACGGCGTGGACGGAAATCGCGCCATTCGCGCGCGAAGGCGCGGGCATGAATATAAATTTGGCTGGAATGTCTTGTCCGCCGGCTGAGACGACACTCGTCGCTCGTTCGGCGTGTTCGTCGCAGTTTCGTAAAGCTTGTCTCAAAACATACGTCGCACCTTCCACTGCGGCGACGCGACAGAACGCCTGTGGGATGTCTGCAGCGCCGTAGACTGGAATCAAGCACGCGCCGGTTTGTGGTCCATACTTGGCGACACTTAAAATGTAAACTTTCAAGTCTTCAATCGCGCTCGCAGCGTCACAATCGACGCGCGTTTGTAGCGCAAGAGCGTACGTCACGCCGGTACGAAGTTTCTCGCTAAGTCCATGACGAGTTAAGAACGCATCCATGGTTTCATCTGGGTCAATATTCAACCCGTCGCTCTCATTAAGGGCATCGCGCGCCGCTGAAGACGCGCCGTCTAATCCCCACTCGCTCCCGGGCGCGCCAACCGCCACATTCGTCTCCTCACCATTTCTCCCGCTTCGGCGACGCTTTGCCGCATCCTTCATCGCTTCCACATGCACAAGCTTCAAGAAACGCATCAATGCGCGCTTTTCGGCGCCAGAGAGCGTTGTATCCTTGAAGACGTCGCTTCGATTACTCGCCATCGGCTCCGCGACGCCGTCCCGAACAACATACGTCTTTTCAATAGCTTTAAACTCCATATACTTGTGCGCGGTCGAATCAACGATGCATTCAACAAATTCATCCGCACCGAGCACGACTCTCGGAGCGTTAATGTCGATGGAGTACCCGCGCACGCAGCTCGAACCGTCGCCGCTCAAACTGCCGCTTCCCATCGCCTCCCGCCCGCTCGGCGTCAGACACCCCGTCGACGCATCAACCCCCGATCCAAACACACGCACGGGATGTGCGCTGTGTTCCGGCGCATCGAACGCGCGCGAGACGTCCGCGCTCGCGCGCAAGCTCCCAAAGTGTGCGCCGTAGCTCACTTCAGCGTCAAAGTGCGCTGTCGCTCGACCTCGACGCGCGCACGCCGCGGCGATGATTGATTGACACAACCCAGTGCCGTACACGACGACGTCGACGTCGAGATCGAGGTCGAACTCGTCGGTGTGCGTCATGATCGACGCCCGGCGGCGTGGAACGTTGTGCGGTTCCACAGACGAGACTGATGGATTACTACTTTGGGACAGGAGTCGAGCGCTTATTTATGACATCTTCCGTGACCGCGCGGTGGAAGCGCGCCTCTAGCGTTGTATTTTTTTGCCCTCATCGTCATTAATATTCTAGTAAGCTAGCACACGGGCGATGTGCGTGAGAAATGATTGATTGAACGTCTCATCGCGCGTTTGGCTACGAGCGTTTCTTTGCAAATTTGCCTTTACCTTTTTCTAAAAGCGGATCGACGACTTCATAGTCATCGACGCTCGCCGAGTACTGCATGTCGCGTTTGGTTTCAACGAAGGCGAGTTTGTGCGTGCGCCAGTCGCTGTCGTCGTCGTCGTTTTCGGCGTTTTCGTCATCCATGTAGTATAAACCTTGCGGGACGAAACGGGAGACGCCAACCATGCCGGCGCGTTCGTTAATTTCTGGCGCCTCTCGCGCCGGCGTGGCATCAGCTGACGCGTGCTTTGACTTGAGCACGGATGCGTGTTTGCTGTTAAATGCAGCGAGCCGCGCGAGCGTTTCTCGCTCGCGATCGACGACTCGAGACTTACGCGCTTTGGTTTCAATGCGCTTGACTTCGGCGTCGTTTAACAACGCGGCATCCTCGCTCGAGAGGGCTTTTTTGCCCAATCCAAGCTTTTTCAACTTGTTCGCCTCTCGCGCGCGACGTTCATTATCACGCGCGGCTTTCTCGGCGCGGCGCTTTTCCTTCAACGCGTGCTTGTCTTTCTTCTCTTCCAAGGCGTCGGCTTGGGCTTTGATGTCGCGCTCGATGTCTTTTAATCCGCCCTCGACGTCGCCGAGCTCGCGACGTTTCGCAACCATCTTCGCGCGCATTCGCTCTTCAAATCCTGTGGCATCTGCACCGTCGCTGCGCTGACGTTTATCACCTACATCGTGACCGTCCTCATCGTCGTCATCCCATCCCTTAGCGGCGCGTTGACCGCTCGTCTCGAGCGCTCTCTCGTCATCCCCGCTCGCGTCGTCTTCGCCCATGTCCCGTAACCGCTCCCGCACGCGATCTTTCCGCTCTTTCGCCAGCGCCCTATCGCGCTCCGTGCGCTTCATCACCTCTCTCGTTTCTTCCGCGCTCGCACTCACCAACGTATCATCCCCACCAACGTCATGCGATGACTTTATCTTCAATCCCGGCGCCACGCGTTCGAGCGTCTCTTCATCCTCCGCCGCCTCCTCGCCAAACGACAATAAATTCAACTTCTTCTTCGGCGCCTTTCTCGTCTTGCGAAAATCCTCCACATCTGCACCATTCGCATCATCATCGACATCACCCCGCCGTCGTCGCGGTACGATATCATCGAATGGATTATGTATCACCTCCACCTTGAGCACTCTCGGCGCCGGCGCCACCGGAGCGTCCCCGTCCACCTCAACCTTGCCAATTTCCATCGCATTATAAAACGACGAACTCCCACACTTGCCAAATATCGTGTGTTTCTTATCCAACCACGCGCACGGCGCGAGTGTGATGAAAAACTGTGACCCATTCGTGTCTTTTCGCCCGGCGTTTGCCATGGCTACGCGTCCGCGCGCGTTAAACTTTAACCGCGAATGAAATTCATCCTTAAACACCCCCGACGGATGCACCGATTCCCCCCCGCGCCCCGTGTTCGTCGGGTCGCCCGTTTGTATCATAAAGTCGCGCACGACGCGCGTGAACGCGCACTCGTCGTAGGCGCCCTCGAGCGCGAGCTGTATAAAGTTGCGACACGCCAGCGGTGCCTCGCGCGCGAAGAGTTCGACATCAATGTCGCCGTGCGTGGTGGTGATCACCACCTTACCCTCCGTGGGCGGCTCCAAGGTGTAGATTTGTGACATGTTGCGAGCGGCGGCGCGCGCGCGCGGCGGCGACGACGCGAACGCGGCGGCGGATTGTGACGTCCAGATGGGTTTCACTTTTTGTGTGACCACCGCAGATTGTCGCGCGTGACGTGTGGTGATGCCGCCGAAGACCGACGCGAGCGTGGGGAATCGCAGTGAGAGCGAACGGCGCGTGCTTGCCATCGCGGACGTCGTCGCGCAGCTCATCACGCGCAACCAGGGGGGCGAATCCGACGATGGTTTTCTCAACTTGAATGCCATTAAAAACGCGGCGGCGCGCAAGTACAAGCTGAGCAAGGCGCCGAAACTCACGGAACTCATCGCAGCGGTGCCGGTGGAGCATCGTGACGGGTTGTTGCCGAAATTGCGCGCGAAACCGGTGCGGACGGCGAGCGGAGTGGCGGTGGTGGCCGTGATGAGCAAACCACATCGGTGCCCGCACATCGCGACGACTGGGAACGTCTGCGTGTATTGCCCTGGTGGGCCGGATAGTGATTTCGAGTACAGCACGCAATCGTATACTGGGTATGAGCCGACGTCGATGCGAGCGATTCGGGCGAGGTATGATCCGTACGCGCAGAGCCGCGGACGCGTGGACCAGTTGCGACGGCTGGGACACGCCGTCGATAAAGTAGAATTTGTTCTCATGGGTGGCACGTTCATGTCGCTTCCGGTGGAGTATAGAGATTATTTCATTCGTAATTTGCACGATTCATTGAGTGGGGCGAGTTCGTCGAGCGTGACGGAGGCGGTGAAGGCGTCAGAGCAGAGTCGGACAAAGTGCGTGGGGTTGACCATCGAGACGCGGCCGGATTATTGTCAGTCGCCGCATTTACGTCAGATGTTGTCCTACGGGTGCACGCGATTGGAGATTGGTTTGCAGAGTATATATGAAGACGTGGCGCGGGACACCAATCGAGGGCACACCGTTGCGGCGGTGCAGAAATGTTTTGAACTCGCCAAGGATGCCGGGTTTAAAGTCATCGCGCACATGATGCCAGATTTACCAAACGTGGGCATGGAGCGCGATTTGGAGTCTTTTCGTGAGTTTTTTGAAAGTCCAGATTTTCGTACAGATGGGTTAAAGTTGTACCCGACGCTTGTGATTCGTGGCACGGGGTTGTACGAGTTGTGGCGCACGGGAAAGTATAGAAATTACCACCCAGAACGTTTGGTGGATTTAGTCGCGCGTGTCATGGCGCTCGTTCCGCCTTGGGTGCGCGTTTATCGCGTACAACGCGATATCCCAATGCCTCTCGTTACTGCGGGTGTAGAAAAAGGAAACTTGCGCGAGCTCGCAATGGCTCGTATGGCGGATTTAGGCTTGCGATGTCGAGACGTGCGCACGCGCGAAGTCGGCTTACAAGACATTCACAACCGCGTCGCACCGACGCACGTCGAGCTCGTGCGGCGCGACTACGTCGCTAATGGTGGCTGGGAAACATTTCTATCGTATGAAGATCCTAGACAAGACATCTTAGTTGGCTTGCTTCGATTACGTAAATGCGGGCGCACCGCCGCTAAGACGTCCCCGGCGCTCAAAGGCAAATGTTCCATGGTACGCGAGCTCCACGTATACGGTACCGCCGTCGCCGTACACTCCCGTGACAAAGGTCGCTTTCAACACCGAGGCTATGGCACCTTACTCATGCGCGAAGCCGAACGCATTGCGCGCGAAGAACACGGCTCGACCAAGCTCGCTGTCATTTCCGGCGTCGGCACGCGGCACTACTATCGCAAGCTCGGCTACGAACTCGAAGACACGTACATGGTCAAATACCTATAGCACCTAGCCCACATCTTTGTCATTGTTGTAATCACGCGCGCGAATGAGCGCAATAGACGTTCAAGCGCACTACAAACTATTACGTGTCTCGCGCGCTTAACCACCGCCGCGAGAGCCCTCGCGCGGCGATCCGCACAACGCCCCACCACACCCGCGCGCGCGCCCACTCGCCCGCCCGCGATGAGCATAAACATAAACTTAGATTTTCTAAACTCGCCCGCGCACGATGGCCACGCCAACCGCGCGTTGAATGACACGTACGTCGCGCGACAGTGATCTGCAGATCTCCTTGAGACTGACCGCGTGTGATGTGTTTTTGACGTCGTACACAGCGTGCGAGGGTTGCACACGTCCGTGAATGCGGCTAATTTTGCGGTGCCTGGTGTTGAGAACGTACGTGTGCGCGCAAATCGCGCCGATCGATGCGTGATGTGATGCGAATGCGTTGACTCGCGCGCGTCGACGGACCGGGACCGCGAACGCGCGTCGGTTTAGGTCAACGCGCGCGTCTCGCGCACGCGCGCGCATGATCACGCCGCAGATCACACGACAGCGCACATTGTGCGTGCACGCACGTGTATGCGACGGCGTTTTGGACGTGCACGCACGGGTATTTTCGTGAGTATTGACGATTGCGTTTCGTTTTCAACCGACAGTTTGACGAGTTCCAACGCGAAGTCATCAATTACGTCAAGCCGAATCACGGGACGACGACGCTTGGGTTTATTTTCGAACACGGTATTGTGATCGCTGTGGATTCGCGCGCGTCGCAAGGGCCATATATTTCGTCGCAGACGGTGAAAAAGGTGATTGAGATAAATCCATTCTTGCTCGGCACGATGGCTGGAGGCGCCGCGGATTGTCAGTTTTGGCAACGGAATTTGGGGATTCAATGCCGTTTACACGAGTTGGAAACGGGTAAGAGGATTACTGTTGGTGCAGCGTCTAAAATGTTGGCGAATACGTTGTACAGTTACAAAGGGAAAGGGTTATCCATGGGGACAATGATCGCCGGGTGGGATTTAAATGGTCCCGGATTGTACTACGTCGACAGCGAAGGAACGCGCTTGAAGGGCCAACGATTTAGCGTCGGCTCTGGTTCGTTATTCGCCTATGGCGTTTTAGATCAGGGGTACAAGTGGGATTTGTCCGTGAAAGATGCGTGCGAGCTTGGTCGTCGCGCGATTTACCACGCGACGTTTCGAGACGCGTTCTCTGGCGGTACGGTGAGCGTCTATCACGTCTCTGAAAAGGGATGGACCAAGGTCACCGGCGACGACGTCGGCGAGCTTCACTACGGATATTATCCTTCCGAGCCCGTTCCCGACGTCGACGCGCACTGCGGTGGGCTCGGGAAGAAGGAAGCTGAGGCGCGCGAAGCCGCGGAAAAGGCTGCGCGACAATCCACCGACGACGCCATGGAGACGTAAATATGTTAGCTTGTATCGCACACACCTCCCTGCTTTTAGACACACTTCTCTTTGAAATACACGAATGCGAATGCCATTCACTTACACTGCATGATGCTACTATTCTAAATCTTTAAATAACGGACTCTTCGGCTTGATTGGGGAATACGACGAGCGAGACGAACGCGCTGGCGACCGCGGAGACGCCGGCAACGTCATCGGCGTCGGCAATGGACGTCGCACCGGCGATGATATCGCGCTCTGTGGCGTCAAGAAAAAGCTTCGAGCACCCGTGCTCGGTGACGGCGGAGGACCACCGCCGGATGGTGACGACGGCATGGGCGATCCGGATACACTCGTTTCGAGTGACCGCAGACGCGCGCTCAAGGATTTCACTTGCGATTTTGACGCCGACATTGCGTCGTCTTGTAACGCCGTCAAAACTTCGTATCGCTCGAGTTGATCGCGCAGCTCGTGCTTTGCTTCAAGGGCATCGGAGAGTTCTCGCTCGAGACTCGCGATGCGCGCTTCGCTATCGCTCGCGTGTTTTTCTGTCGCCATTTCTAAACCGCGACGGAGGGCGTCGATTTCCAGACGAGCATTGTCCTCGGCGCGCTTCACCGCCGCCACTGTCTCTGCTTTAGCGTCCGCGAGATCGCGCTTGGCAGACTCTAGGGCAGATTTAATCGCCGACGCATCGTCGCGCATGCGCTCCATGGCATTCTTGTCGTCCTCGTCGTCGTCTTCACTCGACGAAGCTTTGCTTTGCGCGTCCAAAAGCTTTGTTAAATCCCGCACATTCGCGCGCGCCTCTTTGAGCTCGCTCATCAACAGCTCTCTCTTCTTTGCTTCATTCGCAACTTCAGCCTTGACAGCGGCGATGTGTTCGTTCGATGAGATGAGCACGCGTTCCATGGCGTCGCGGTCTTCGATGCTCGACGCGAGGCGCTCTTCGGCTTCGCGCCGAGCGAGCTCCGCCAACGCCTTGGCTTTCTCCGCCGCAATCGTACGTTGCGTCGACGCACGAATTGATGCTTCAGACGCCGCCGCGATGGATGCGCGCTCATTGGCCACCGCACTTTCAATAGTACGCGCGTGTTCGCATTTCAAATCTTCTATATCGCTCTTGAGCGTTGCAATTGTGCCCTCGAGCGACGCCACGCGATGTTCGCTCGCGTCCCGCAGCCGCGACTCGTAATGCGCCCTCGTGTGTTCCACCGCATCTTTCACACATTGCACGCTCTCCGTTTTGAGTGTAGATATTTCGTTCTCGAACTCACGCTTGATTTCGGCGTGAATTTCTTTGGCGTGATGAATTTCAGACGTTAAGTGGGCGATGCGCACGCGAAGCGTCATGACATTCTTCTTGTATCCGCCGACATCTCCGAGCACCTCTTCTAATGACGATACTTTGAGCTGTAAATCGCGCTTATCGTCATCCAAACGCTTGATGCGCACGTTGCACTCATCTGTCGCCGCGCGTGCCTCGCGCACGTCGCGTCGAGCGGCGTCTAGAGCTTCGTCTCGGGCGTGAACGATGTCGCGAGCGCTCGCGAGTTCAGCTCGAAAGGATTCAAATTGCCCGCGCGTCTCCTCCAAATCACGCGTCGCAGTCGCCGCCGCGTGCTGTGCCGCTAATCGCTCGCGGCGCTCGGTACTGAGCTCGCTGTCTAATTCATTGACACGCTTGGTGAGGGCGCTGATTTCACGTGCAGCTTGCACTTCAGTCGTCGACGCGCGCGCGCCAAAGCGGCTAATGGATTCTCTCGCGCGTTTCGCTGCGTCGCGCTCAGCTTCATTCAATCGTCGCTCGTACTGCGACACTCGCGACGCGATGCGTTCTTCAACGCGGTCTGCTGCTTCTTTTGCATCGCGCATCATCGATTCCGCGGCTGCTTTCATCGCATTCACTTCCACGAGCTGCGCGTCCCGCCACGCCGACGTCGACTGCCGAACGTCATCCAATCTCTGCTCACTCATCGCGCGTTCTTCATCCAAACGCTTTACGAGCTCATCTACGCGCGCTGTCGCCGCGCGTTCTCGCGTCGTCGACGCCTCTAACGCCGCGCGCGCCTCATCACGCTGCCGTAAAACTACCGTCGCATGCGCTCCAAGCTCTTCGTACTTGGTCATCGTCGACGCGCTCCGCTTGCGCTCATGCGCCAAATTTTCCTCCAAAATCTCAATATGTTCTCGCAAGCGCGACGATTTAGGCGTTGCATTCGCTATGCGCTCGTCATCCTTGTCCCGTGCGCGTGCGAAAGCGCTCGACGCACCCGCAGTCGCTTTAAAATCATCCCGAGCGAGCAGCCGAGCCATCGCCGACGGCTCCTCCTCTTGAAACATCGCTCGTGATACATCAGCGGCGCCCCGTCGACGTCCCGTCGACGACGACGTCAGCTTAGAAGTATCTTTCTCACGCCGTCGATTACCGACCTCATCGCCGTCGTCGCCGTCGCTGTCATCTAAAGCTACGCGGGCGAGTCGTTCGGCGAATCCTCTCGCGCGCGCAATGTACGCGCTCGATGGCTCCTCACGCGCGGGTGATCCCCAATCCGGAATGGAATACGGCGACCCAGGCGCATCGGCATCATCGTCATCACTCAACGCGACGGGGTCGATGACATCAGCGTTGACGCCGCGCAAGGCGCGCGTGATGACGTTCGCCATGCGCAGGCTGTCTCGCGCAAATTTGAATTAATTCACCCCCACGCCCGCGCGCTCGTGCGCGAACGCGCCTCGAAGAGGGCGCACAACGGTGACGAAACGTGCGTTATGCGCGTGCGTCGCGTGCGAGCGGTGCGCACGGATATCACGCGCCGCGAAGTGGCGTGGGAGCTCGGAGCTCGTCAAAAGATGGATGTATATGTTACAGCGTCGCTTAAATGTCAATCCCTCGCGCGCTAACACGGCTACGTGTGCGCGAGGTCCTAGGTATGTGGTAACAATTAGTTCGCGTGCATCACGTGTGCTGGCCTAAATTCGCGAGCTTGGCGACGCGCGCGTTTTCAACCTCCAATGACTTTGTGAGCGCCTCGTAACACTCCGCCGGCGACTTCCCCTTGGCGAGCAACGTTCTCGTCGTCTGCGTCCGCCCCTTCAACAAAGACATTTGCGTCAACTTCAAATCTAAACAACCCGCTAAAAACTCCAACAACTCGGCGTCGCACTTTGTCAACGGCGACTTGACGACGATTTTAATTGCGCTCGCCGATATCTTGGTCACGCCTCGGCCACCCTTCACGTCCCGGTCCACTTCGATATCAATTTGCGTCGCCCCGCCCGCGACCGCGATCACGCACGGCGGCGGTGGGCGCACGCCTGATCCATCGTCTTTCACCGCATGGTCCTTCTCGTAATCGAACGCGCTCAATGCGCCGTCGAAAATGTAGAGCAACCCGGAGCCGTCGGGCGACGTCGCGTAGCCCACCGGGACGGCGCCGCACGCGTATCTATACTGCACCTCCACCTCGCCATTCTCGCGCTTCACCGCCACGGGCTTGGCCGCGAGCGAGAGTTTCATTTTCGTCACGTGCTTGGCGGTGTCGATGACGTGGGCGTTATCTGTGCGTCGGCGAGGCGACGACGCGAGCGAGGCTTGAGTGGTCAAACAATGGTCTCCACAAAACTTGCAATAGTATATGTTGTACGCCGACGCGGTGGCGGTGTCGGGGGCGTCGTCGGATGTGAAGACGTGCGCGCTGCGTTTGGGCGGCATCGCGACGCGCGGTGGTTGCGCGGTGCGGCGACCGAGCGGCGAAGTGTGAGGTGTGGCGCGGCGAGGGTATGCAGCGCGTGGTCGAGCGCGCGTGCGCGGCGAATGCGTGCGCGTGTATATGCGTGTGTGCTATTCTATCTATCCATGTTTCGCGCGACTAGGCTATAGGTTTCGCGCTGAGTGTCTAGGGATGTCTAGGCTGACGTTGTAGCGGCGGTCGCGGCGGCTTGGAGGCGTTCGGCGCGCGCGAGTCGCCGCTCAAATCGAGCCCGGCCGTCGGCGCCGTATGGTCGCGTGGCGACCAAACGTGCCCACGCATCGGCAGCTTTGCGACGAGCGATGTATTGAATCGTCGAATGCGTGGTGCTCTGCGAGTGTGAGCGCGCGCGGGCTTTGCGGGGGATCCATAATTCGTCATCGTCATCCGCGACGACG
>Ga0181553_10001456_pt1 | contig 20894 bp, 21 predicted proteins | sample 011ome_17_FD_133753 | JGI IMG/M metagenome (GOLD analysis project Ga0181553, IMG submission 133753) | Coastal salt marsh microbial communities from the Groves Creek Marsh, Skidaway Island, Georgia - 011502XT metaG (megahit assembly) | ecosystem: Environmental > Aquatic > Marine > Intertidal...
ATGGATCGCAAAATCCGGACGGCGCAGTGATGTGGTGCTGGCGACGAAAGTATCGGGTAAGGGGTATAAAAACGTCCGCGATGGCGCCCCGATCTCGCCAGCCAGCATCACCACAGCGATTGAAAATTCACTACGCTCACTGCGCACCGACTATATTGATCTCTATCAGCTGCATTGGCCAAATCGTGGGTCATATATGTTTCGTCAAAATTGGACATATACGCCAAGCCAGCAAGATACCAACGCCGTATCAGACCATATGCTAGAGGTGTTGCACCATATGGGCAAATTGCGCGCGGCTGGCAAAATCCGCCATGTCGGCCTGTCAAACGAGAGCGCCTGGGGCACCATGCGCTGGCTGTCACTGGCAGCGGCACATGATTTACCACGCATGGTTTCGGTGCAGAATGAATATAGTTTGCTGTGCCGGCTGTTTGATACGGATATGGCAGAATTGTCACATCACGAACAGGTGGGGCTGTTATCATTTTCCCCGCTTGCCGCTGGCTTGCTTACCGGCAAATATGCAGAAGATACGATACCGGACGGATCGCGCCGCAGTATCAATGCCGATTTAGGTGGACGTATCAACACGCATTTATGGCCAGCGCTGAACCGCTATTTGGAGATCGCCAAACAGCACGGCCTTGACCCCGCGCAGATGGCACTTGCCTGGGCGGCCAGACGCCCCTTTATGACATCACAAATTTTTGGCGCGACCACAACAGCGCAGCTAAAAACCGCACTTGAATCGACCACAATCAGCTTAACTGATGCAGTGCTGCGCGATATTCAGACGACTTATCGGCGTTACCCGATGCCGTATTGATGCGGAAACCCAAATTTACCAAAAAATGGATGGACAGAACAAAATGACCAAAAACAGAATGAATATCGCGGTGATCCCCGGTGATGGTATTGGCAAAGAAGTGGTTCCGGAAGGGCTGCGCGTGTTGCAGGCCGCAATGGCGCGTTTCGATATCAATCTGCATTTCGATCACTTTGATTTTTCCAGCTATGACTATTATGCCAAACATGGGCAAATGATGCCCGACGATTGGAAACAGCAGGTCGGGAATCACGATGCCATCTATTTTGGCGCTGTTGGCTGGCCGGAAAAAATCCCTGACCATGAGTCATTATGGGGGTCATTGATCCTGTTTCGCCGCGAATTTGACCAATATGTCAATTTACGCCCGGTCAAGCTGATGCCGGGCGTGACCCCGCCGCTGGCGGGCCGCAAACCCGGCGATATTGATATGATGATTGTCCGCGAAAATACCGAGGGGGAATATTCGTCGGTTGGCGGCCGGATGTTCCCTGACACCGATCGCGAATTTGTGACACAACAATCGGTGATGACACGCGTTGGCGTCGATCGCGTGTTAAAATTTGCCTATGAACTGGCACAAAGCCGGCCTCGCAAAAAACTCACCTCAGCAACAAAATCAAACGGCATCTCGATTACCATGCCCTATTGGGATGAGCGGGTTGCAGCGATGGCTGAGTCTTTTCCGGAAATCGCAACCGACATGTTCCATATTGATATTATGGTCGCGCATTTTGTCCAGCACCCGGACTGGTTTGATGTGGTTGTGGCCTCGAATTTATTTGGTGATATTTTGTCTGATCTGGGGCCAGCCTGCACCGGCACAATCGGCATCGCACCATCTGGCAACATCAATCCAGAGCGGAAATTCCCGTCACTTTTTGAGCCGGTTCACGGATCCGCACCGGATATCGCAGGCAAAGGCATTGCCAACCCGATTGGACAGATCTGGGCTGGCGCGATGATGCTTGAACATATTGGACATGCGGATGCGGCGCGTTGTATCACGGATGCCATCGAGACCGCCTTGGCCGATCCGGCATTGCGCACTGGCGATCTTGGCGGCAGCGCCACCACAAAAAGCTGTGGCACCGCCATTGCCGAGATTGTCCGCGGCTAGATCATGGGTTTTACCCTCGACAAAAGGCTGCAAAATGACAGTATTCTGGCGTCAACGCAGCATAATATTCAGATCCGGCTGGCCAATGATTCGCGCTATTTTTGGCTGATTCTGGTGCCAGCCATCACCCACGAAGGCACCGATAAGGCCATTCATGAAATTCATGATCTGCCAGCATCTGTCGCTGCCAATCTGTGGGCGCTGGCCAGCCATTTCAGCAAAGCGCTACAGGCCGAGACAAAAGCAGATAAAATCAATATCGCAGCCATTGGCAATGTTGTCAGCCAGCTGCATCTTCACATTGTCGCGCGACACCACACAGACCCGCTCTGGCCCGCACCGATTTGGGGTCAGGGCACAGCCATACCACTGTCCCCGCAAGAGCGCGACAAGCGGCTTGCGTCCGTTCAGTCGTGGCCGAAGACATTTTCCGGCAAGATATGATCGCCGCTGGCAGATAGGTGCAAATGATGCTGTGCGACAACGCAATCGAGCGGCAAAACATCATATAAATGTGGAAACAGCGCGCCGCCGCGTGCCGCTTCCCACACAATATCAAGCGGCGCACAATCAACAGTCAGCAGAACCAGCCCGTCTCGCCCGGCAAAATGACGCGCCAATGTGTCCTGCAACTGACTGGCGGTGGAAAAATGGATATAGCCATCGCTCAGGTCGATTTCAGCACCGGTAAATACCCCGGCCCGTTCAGCATCCTGCCACAGAGCAATGTCACACACTTTATAAATGAATTTCGTCGTTGTCCCTGCCGACAATGTCATCACTCCGTTAAATTCAATTGAACTAATAAATATGGTGTTGCAAGCTTGACCTTTATCGCAACGATACGCATCTATAGGCGATGGCGCAGGACAGATCAACATCAGCAGCGTTTGAGTCACAGGTCGCGAACAAGCCGCGGCGACGGCTGGAGCAACTGACAATCTGGCCACACCGGTCATTATCACGAAAAGGCTTTGCCATTGTGATGGGGGTTCTGGCCGGATTTCTGTTCATTATCGGGCTTGGATTTTTTTTGGCCGGCGCCTGGCCGGTTATCGGGTTTTTGGGGCTTGAGTTACTGGTTGTTTGGGGCGCGTTCAAACTAAACTACCGTGCAGCCCGGCACCGCGAGACCATCCACACCACCACTGAAGATGTCACTGTTGAAAGCCAAACGCCGGCTGGCCAGCGCGCTAAAAAATCATTTCCGCTTGGCTGGCTCCGCGTCAATTTGACACCAACCGAAGCGCCTTCGGTCAAATCGCGTGTTCAACAAAAAATTATTTTATCCAGCCATGGCGAACATGCCGAAATCGGCAAATATCTGCACCCTGCAGAAAAAGCCGGTCTGTCGCGTGATATTGATGCGATGATTGACCGGGCGCGCGCCTCGCGTGATGCGTCGTAACCGGCGCCGCACCACTGGCGCATGCTGACCACATCATTTTAACCGGACTGCAACGCCTGCCATACCCGATAGGGCGTTGCCGGCATTTCAAATTCACCGACGCCGGCCGATGCCAGCGCATCTGCGACAGCATTCATTGTGGCGGCCAGTGACCCGACTGTTCCGGCCTCGCCAACACCTTTGGCACCAAGCGGATTGATTGCTGTTGGCACGGCAATTGTTGTGGTCCGAAATGGCGGCAGATCAGCCGCAACAGGCACCGGATAATCCAAAAATGACCCGGTCATTAACTGGCCTTGCGGATCAAAACGCAATATTTCGCCAAGCGCCTGTCCAATGCCCTGCGCCACACCACCATGCATCTGCCCCTCAACAAGCGCCGGGTTCAGCACGGTGCCGACATCCTCGACAACAACATAATCGCAAAAGGCAATTTTGCCGGTTTTGGGATCAATCTCGACTTCGCAAATATGGCAGCCATTCGGATACGTCACATCTGGCGGGGTGAATTCACCCAAAACACTGATACCGCCAGCTTGATTGCTGTGACGCGCGATATCGGCCCACGCCATGGTCTGGCCATCCGGCGTTACAAACGCCCCATCGCGATAGGTCAGTTCTGTTGCCGCACAGCCAAGCGCCGCCGCCGCAACACCTTGCCCCTGTGTGATCAATTCATCAAGGGCAACTTTTACCGCTGATAGGCCGACAACGGTCGCCGCCGACCCGCCATTACCCCGACCAGTTGGCAATAGATCGGTATCCCCCTGTGCATAAACAATGCTGTGTGTCGGCACCCCCAGCATTTGCGACGCCAGACGCGCCACCGCCGTTTCATGCCCCTGCCCCACCGACATCAACCCGGGTGCGATGGTGATCAGCCCGTCGGCAGACGCTGTCACCCGCGCATTATCTGGTCGGGTTTGCTGAAACGGGCCACCAGCGACCTCAATTGGATTGGCAATGCCAATGCCGCGCAACAGCCCCTTTGCCTCGGACTGTTTGCGGCGTTGCTGGAATCCGGCATAGTCAGCCTGCCGCGCCGCCGCCTCGACAATTTTCGGAAAATCACCGCAATCATACAGGAATGTCAGCCCGGTCTGGTATGGCATCTGGTCTGGCGTGACCAGATTTTTCTGCCGCAAAGCCAGCGCATCATGGCCGGTTTCACGCGCCGCCTTGTCAATCAGCCGTTCAATGATATAGGTCGCTTCGGGACGCCCAAACCCCCGATAAGGCGAGGTTTGCATCGTATTGGTATAGAAAAATGTCAGCGCGCTGGCGATCACCGGTGTTTTATATTGTCCGGCCACGCCGCCAATATTATTCAGCATGCCTTTCGTGCGCCGCGACAGATAAGCCCCCGCATCGGTGTGCGCCTCAACCCACAGGCCGGTAAACAGGCCATCAGCATCAAGCCCCAGAACGGCGGTGCCGCACACCGCCCGCGCATGTTCGTCACTGATAAAAGACTCGCTGCGATCGGCCGACCAAAATACCGCTTGTTGCAGACGTTTGGCCGCCCACACAACCAGCGCATCTTCACGATATAATGCGCCTTTCATGCCAAACGAGCCGCCAACATCAGGCGTAATGACGCGTATTTGATCTGTCGGCAGGTCAAATAATTTTGCCAATTCGCCATGCAGCGCGAATGGGCTTTGCGCGCTGGTGGTCAAACACAGCTTGCCATTAGCATCAATCGAACCGAGTGCGCTGCGCATTTCAATGGTGCAGGCTGTAACCTTTGATATGTCAAAATCGAACCGAACGGTCTGTGCCGCTTTGGCCAGCGCGGCATCGACCGCTGGCTTGTCACCAAGACGGTGAAACGCGGCGATATTATCCGCCGATCCGGGCCAGACAAGCGGCCCCTGAAGATCATCAATCGACAATGCCATTTCATCGTCAGCATCATAAGCAACGTCAATCAACTCCATCGCATCAAGCGCCGCTTGCCGGGTTTTTGCGATAATCATGCAAACGGGTTCGCCCAGATGCCGGATCACCGCCCGGTTCAACAGCGGCCGCTGGCTGTCGCTGCTTGCCGCCCCGTCATCACGCACTGGTGCGCCAGTCCACACCATATATTCCACCCCATCCTGGGCCGCATCATCGGCTGTCAGAATGGTGATAACACCCGCGGCTGAACGCGCCGCATCAATCGATAAATGGCGAATCCGTCCCCGTGCAATGGGGCTGCGCAGGAACACCGCATGCAACGCATCCCCCGGCAGCAGATCAGCCGTATAACGCCCCGCACCGGCGACAAAGCGGCGATCTTCACAACGACCAGCCGGGGGTAGCAGTTTTTCACCGTTCATCAGAACCCTCTAACCATAACATTCACAAAATTAAAACCGCAGCGGGTCTTATGACAATCTGCACGCTGATATTTGCAATTAACACTAGCATGAACCAGTACGACAGCTATATAAATCTTCGTGGATTGACGCTGTCTGTCTTTCCTCTGGAGATCAAGACAGATGGTGGAGATCAAGACAGATGGAATTTTTCGGTTTGCTGACTTTGGGGTTTTTCCTAGGGTTGAGCCACGCGATGGAGGCTGATCACCTGGCGGCTGCATCAAGCCTGTGGCGGGAACATCATGGCAGCCGCAGGATCATGCAAAGCACATTTTACTGGAGCGCCGGTCATGCGCTGACGATGCTGGTTTTTTGCGGCCTATTGCTGTTATCGGGCACTCATTTATCAGCCAGAAATGAAGCGCTGCTGGAACTGGCCGCTGCGGCTCTGGTGATTGCGCTTGGCGCCCGGTTGCTCTACCGGTTGCATCGCGAAAAAATTCATTTTCATGTGCATGAGCATGATGGCCAGCGGCATCTGCATGCGCACAGCCACGCGCATCACCATGCTGTCGGCAAGATGGCGCCTGATCAATCGTCGCATGCAGCGATCCCACATCATCATAAACATCCGAAAAAACCATTCGGCGCTTTATGTGTCGGGATGATGCATGGCGCCGCCGGAACCGGCGGCCTGATGGTGCTTGCGGTGACAGCCACACAATCCTTTTTGCTGTCACTGGCGTATCTTGCGATATTTTGCGCCGGCAGCTTGCTGGGGATGATGCTATTGACCATGGTGGTATCTCTGCCATTCACGCGCACCGGCATCTGGGCGACACGGTTTAATCAGCTTGTATCGGTGGTGATTGCTTGCACCTGCTTTGGCAGTGGCGGTATGCTTGCCTATGAACAATTACTGTTATTAGGCGTTGTCTAAAATGGCGTTACGAATATTGGTAAATTTTTTGGCATCCGCATTTTGGCTTGCACAATAACCCGCATTGGAGATTTTTATGCCCCCTTCTCAGTCAAATGATGGCACGCCGCAATTCAGCCAGCTATGGCCGACACAATTCATGTCATTACGATTGCCCGGCAATGAGACGGCAAATCCGGTACTGGCCGATTTTGTACTGGCACAAAATATTCAGAATGATGATATGACGGTTGATTATACGGCGGACAATATCTTTGTTACAGATCACCCGGCGCTTATCTGGCTGCGACAATGCTGTGACCGGGCGGTGCTCGATTACGCCCGCGAAGCCGGTATCAGCTATGATCTTGAATGGGTTCTGCAGGGCTGGGCGAATGTCAATATGAAGGGCGATTATCATAATTTGCATAATCACCCCCATTCATGGCTGTCCGGCACCTATTACATCAGCGTGCCTGACCAAAGCGACGCCGATTTATTCAGATCTGATCTGAACCCGGCATCGATCAGCTTTTTCGACCCGCGTCCACAAGCCAATATGAATGCCATTCGTAATGATGGACAGGTCGACCCGGAACACCGGCTTTTGCCAAGCCCCGGCGATTTATTTTTATGGCCAGCCTTTCTGCATCATCTTGTGCATCCCAACATGGCTGAATCGCCGCGTATTTCGATCTCATTCAATGTCGTTCTGAAATGGAAAAATGATTATATCCCGCGTTAAATCACCCGATATGCATGCGCGATGTCCGGTCATTTATCGGGTTGCAGGATAGGTAAATGGAATTTCTGACACCATTTAAGATTGCCTTCAGCCTGCTGCTCGCTGCCGATCCGGAACTGATGGGAATCATTCGCCTGTCGATGCTGATCAGCCTTAGCGCCGTCGCCTGTTCGCTGGCGATCGGTCTTCCCGTCGGCGCGTTGCTGGCCAGTATGAAATTTCCCGGCAGACAGGCGATCATTATTCTGTCGAACACCTTGTTGAGCATGCCGCCTGTCGTTGTCGGGCTGATCATTTATATTCTGGTATCGCAATCCGGCCCGCTTGGCTGGACAAATATTTTATATACACCCTATGCCATGGCTCTGGCGCAAACCGTTCTGGTGCTGCCGATATCAATCGCCCTGTCGCGGCAGGTTTTTGAAACGCTCAACGGTGAATATGATCGGCTGTTTATTTCGCTCGGCATCAGCCGCTGGCAGCGTATCAAGACGCTTGTTTTTGACGCCCGTGTTGCGCTTGTCACCATTGCCCTTGCCTGTTTTGGACGCGCTATTTCAGAAGTCGGCGCGGTGATTATTGTCGGCGGCAATATCCGGCATGTCAGCCGGGTGATGACGACAACAATTGCGCTTGAAACATCAAAAGGCGAATTAGGTATTGCAATGGCACTCGGCATTGTTTTGCTCAGCATTGCCTTATTGGTGAATGTCGCCAGCCAGTTTATCAGTGCCCATTTCAAAAAGGCAGGTCTGGATGTCTGATCACGCGCGCCACAACACCGCTATTGTCACGGCGACGCATGTCAGCTTTCGCGCCGATAGCCAGACGCTGTTAAACGATATTTCGCTGCATATTGACCGTGGCACAATCACCATGGTTTTGGGGCATAATGGCGCCGGCAAAACATTATTGCTATCCGCCCTGCATGGATTGATTGCGCCGCAAACCGGCAAGATTTCCGGGCCGGTGCGTGATAAACAGAAAATGGTGTTTCAAAAGCCTGTGCTGTTACGCCGGTCAGCCCGTGACTATTTTAAATTTTTATGCCCCGGCCTTGATGACGCTACCACAGAAAGCTGGTTCGAAAAGGCCCAGCTGGATACGCGTCTTTCCACCCCGGCGCGCCAGCTTTCGGGTGGCGAGTCACAAAAACTTGCCTTGATCGGCGCATTGGCAAGCCAGCCAGATTTGCTGTTTCTTGATGAACCAACAGCGCATCTTGATTTTGAGTCAATTCGCTTTATCGAGACGCAGATCACAGACGCGCATAAATCCGGCACGACGATCGTTATGACCAGCCATAACCGCGCGCAGGCAGAACGTCTGGCAGAGCAGATCATATTTATGGAAAATGGCAAAATAGTGGAAACGGCTGACGCCAAAACATTTTTTTCAGCACCAAAAACAGATGCTGCCAAAATCTACCTCAACCATTACTAGATAAGCATCGCTGGCTTGGTTATTCATCCCAACGGCGCAACGCCGCATAGTCAGTTTCGCGTGAATCCACCCATGCAGCACCGGACTCACGGTCTTCTTTTTTCCAGAAAGGGGCGTTTGTCTTTAAAAAATCCATGATGAAATTCGCCGCATCAAATGCCGCATGCCGATGCGCCGAGGCACAGCCAACAAAGACAATATTTTCCAGCGGTTGCAGCCGCCCAACCCGGTGAATGACCGTCACCCCGTCCAGCGGCCAGCGTTGTTTGGCCTTGTCGATGATCGCCTCAATTTCAGCCTCGGTCATCCCCGGATAATGCTCGAGGGTCATCGCTTCTATCGCTTCGTCCCCGCCAAGATCCCGCACGGTGCCGGTAAATGTCACGATCGCACCAACCGATGCGGCTTTCAATTTGTCATGTTCGGCGGCAATATCGAAATCATCTTCGGTGATGACAACACTCATCAAAACCTCCTACAAGGAACGATCGGCAAAGGGCAGAAAATTGAGCCGCATGCCCGGTGTCACGCCGGCATTGTCCAGCGGTATTTCAACCAACCCATCAGCCCCGGTCAATGAAGATATCACCCCCGCACCTTTACGGCCATGTAATTGAATTTCCTGACCCTCTGCCCCATCTGCAATAATCGCCCGCAAATATTCGGCGCGTCCCGCCGCTTTTTTATGGCTAAATCCTGCGCTGAGAGAAAATTTCAGCGGTGCCACCATAATGCCGCCAGCTAAAACCGTCAGCAGTGGCAGGATCAATAATTTTGTGCAGACAAAGGCGGCTACCGGATTGCCCGGCAGACAAAAAATAAATTTTTGGCCGCGCTGTCCAACAGCCATTGGCCGCCCCGGTTTCATTGCCAGCCGCCAAAAGGCGCAATCAGCGCCAACCGCCTGCATCGCTGCCTGTGTATGATCCTCGATACCATCTGACGCACCGCCAGACGAAATCACCACATCATGCGTCGCCAGCGCCTCTTCATAAGCGGCGGTTAACGCCTCGAGCTTGTCCGGCACAATGCCGCGGTCAGATACATCCAACATCGGGTCGGCAAGCAATGCCCGCAACATCGGGCGATTTGTATCAAAAATCTGTCCATCGGCAAGCCTGTTGCCAGCTTCAATGACTTCGTCACCGGTTGACAGCACCGCAACGCTCAGCGCTTGCTGAACCGCAATATCTTTATAGCCAGCCGCCGCGATTTGCCCGATCAACGCCGCGGTTATGCGCTGGCCTTTGGTGATCACCGCCTCGCCTTTTGCCAGATTTTCACCGGGCGGGCGCATATTGCTGCCGGGTTTCAACGATTTATTGATCACCACCTGATCGCCATTACGCTGACAATCCTCATGCATGGCGACAGAATCTGGCCCGCTTGGCATGATCGCCCCGGTGTAAATCTCAATCGCCTCACCGGCACCAATCACACCCGCATAAGGATGACCAGCCCGTGCCACCCCAACAATGTTAAATGCCGTAGCCGGCGCATCGGCAAGGGTTTTCGCCAATACCCCATAGCCATCAACAGCCGCATTATGTGTGCGCGGCAAATCAATCGTGCTGAAAATATCCTCTGCCGCCACCCGTCCAAGGCTGGCCTCTGCCGGTTGCGTCATCGCCGCGGTGACAGGTGTCATCCGCGCGGCCAGCAATTGGCGTGCGGTCTCTAGCGGAATCGCGCCGACTGGCGGTGCTGACGCCGCGGTCATGGGTTTAACACGCCCGCTTTAATTTGGTTTGAACAATGATGAAATTGGCAATGGCCGCAATATCAGACAAGTCAAATACAGGCAGCGGGCAATCATCCAATTGCGCATCGCTGGCCACAGCCATCACCAAATCATCCTGCGGATATAGGCGGGGTTTGCCAACAGATGGGCGGAAAATTTCAATTTTTCCAATCGGGTATTTTTTAAACCCCTCAACAAGAACAAGATCTGCCGGGGCAAGCTGACCCAAAAGATCAGGCAGATCAGGCTCGTCATTATCCGCATGTTCGGTAAAAAGCGCTGAACGCTGTGCCGATGATACCAGCACCTGACGCGATCCGGCCTGTCGGTGCCGGAAACTGTCTTTGCCGGGGGTATCAGCGTCAAAATGATGATGCGCATGTTTGACAGTGGCTATGTCATAGCCAAGACCAACCAAATGCGCGACCAGCTGTTCAACAAGCGTTGTTTTGCCTGATCCAGACCAACCCGCCAAGGCAAAAACAGCACCATGTTTATCTGTCGAAAAATGACCCGGAATCGTCACATCAACCGCCAGTAACATTCATGTGACGGCTTACCGATGCCGCAGGCGCGCGTCGGCTGATCACAAAATCATGGCCCTTGGGCTTGCGTCCAATGGCTTCGACAATCGCCTCTTCAAGCCCGGCCTCGCCGCCATTACGCAACGCCGATGACAAATCGGCATGATCGTCCTGACCAAGGCACATATAGAGCTGGCCTGTACAGGTGACCCGCACGCGGTTGCAGGATTCGCAGAAATTATGCGTAAGCGGTGTGATAAAACCAAGCCGCTTGCCGGTCTCAGCAACCGTTACATAACGCGCCGGCCCGGGGGTTTGATAGTCGCTGTCAATCAAAGTAAAGCGTTTGGACAAATCCGCCCGCACCTGCGACAGCGGCAAATATTGATCGACCCGGTTTTCATTGCCAATATCGCCCATTGGCATGACTTCGATAATCGTCATATCAAAACCCTGCGCGCCGGCCCAACCGACCATATCGGCAAGGTCATGTTCATTCACGCCCTTCAGCGCCACCGCATTCAGCTTGATCGCCAGCCCGGCCTTTTTAGCAGCTTCCAACCCGGCCAGAACATTATCCAGATCGCCCCAACGGGTGATGCTGCGGAATCTGTCCGGGTCAAGTGTGTCTATCGAAATATTAAGGCGCTTAACACCCGCATCGACCAGTTCATCGGCCATTTTATGCAATTGGCTGCCATTTGTGGTGATTGTCAGCTCGTCAAGATTGCCCGATTTCACCTCGGCACCAAGATTGCGGACCAATTGCATGATATTGCGCCGTACCAAAGGCTCGCCCCCGGTCAGGCGAATTTTGCGCGTTCCCATCGCCATAAATTTACGGCACACCTGTTCCAGCTCTTCAAGCGACAGCAGTTCAGATTTTGGCAGGAAGGTCATTTCTTCTGCCATGCAATATACACAGCGAAAATCACAGCGATCCGTCACCGATACCCGGATATAATCAACCGTTCTGCCAAAGGGATCAATGAGCGCCCGTGGCGCCGCTTGCGTGGCCATTACAATACCGCTTTCCGTTACATGTCATAAGCATCGCCATTCACTGGCGAAGCCCGTTATAGTATAGATGGTTTCGACCATTTGCTAGTCAAGACAAATGGCTATTTTGTCTCAGTAAACAACACCCCGGATTCCCGCATCTGCGCAAGACTGTCCGCGATGAGCGACAGGCTGATGGCGAAATTCACCCCGGCATCAATATCAGCATCTTTGGTAAAAATACCATTGATCAAACCGACTAGCCGCCCGTCGCTGTCGATTAAAGCGCCACCAGACCCACCGGGATTGATCGCCGCATCAGTCTGAATAAAATCCTCAATATCGTTAAAACCAATATTCTGCCTGTTGCGTGCCGACACAACACCACAGCTGATGCTGTTGCCCAGACCAAAGCTGTTTCCTATCGCGCATACATGGCTGCCAATGGGCAGATTATCATTACCCAGCTGGATCGCCGGCCCGGTCAGATTGGTGACCAGCACGGCGATATCCCGGCGATCATCAACAGCATGAATAACCGCCGTGGCGCGCGCGCCTGCGGCGTTTACAATCTCTATATGCGTCGCCCGCCGCACAACATGCGCGGCTGTCAGAACATATCCCGTTTCAGCCTGATGATCGGCATAATAGACCCCGCTTCCGGCTGGTGCCGTACCGGCAGGCGCGCCGTGACCGGGGCTGCTATATCCCGGCCATGTTGGATTGACGACCACCACGGACTGATGGGATGCAGCCCAGCTTGCCGGGCCATGATTAGCATGCGTCACCGCTGCAAAGATGCCAGTAATCGCCAGCCATATAGTCAGCCATGCGGCCAGTCGGGCAATCGGCCGGGTAACCGGTGCGCTGCACCAGCGGCTATTCCGCGTTTCCAGCATGTTGCTCATTTGTCTACTGTGTTTCATCGGCTGTGGTGGCGCTGTTACCGGCATCAAAAGCCATGAACCCTAAGCCGCCAGTTCAATCGAGGCGAAGGCTTTAAAGGCGTACATCCTTGCCTGAGTAAACCGACGCGGTATCCATTCCGGTATTGACCAGAATCACATAGGCCACAACAGCGATTGCAATGGCGACGACACTGCTGATTAGAACCATCTTCATATTAATTTCTCCTCACATCAAGCCAACTATGCTGGCTGATTGTTGTTTTATTATGGTGTTTTGGTGGCAGATTGCAAGAACGACACAAGATCACGTCGATCCTGCGCATTTTTCATACGTTGAATAGGCATTTTTGTTCCCGGCGTTACCACATCCGGCCCATCCTTGAACAAACGATCAATGCTGTCTGCATCCCAGACAATAGTGGATTGCAGCAGCGCGTCAGAATAAGTGTAGCCCTCTAATGTGCCGGCCTGCCGTCCAAATACACCGAATAAGGTGGGGCCGGCGCGGCGCTTTCCATCCAGCTGTAATGTGTGACAGACGCTGCATTTACGGGCAAACTGGCGTTCTCCATTGCCGATATTTTTGGTCGGGTGAAAACGGCGAGCTGGCCCGGGCTTTTCCAGAAATTCAGGCGGAAATTCAAAAATTGGCCAGCGTGTGATAAAATCGTCAAGGCCGGCGACGATGATATGTTCGGCACCGGGCATGATGACAAGGCTCCATATCGGGCCATTCGCCGCGTTAAAATCGCGCACCACCGACCAGTCACTTGTATCAACCAGTACCACCCGGCCTTTGGCATTGCCAAAACCAATTAACCCATCATCCGGGTTGTAAAAAAGCGATAGCACCGGCACCCGTTCATCGCCAAGCTGTAGCAGAGCTGTTTCGTCAGACAAGCGCTGCACCACCATTTGTCCGTCTGATCCGCCAAAAGCAATCACATCGGCCGATTCATCGACGATAAAGGTCGAGACGCCCCAGCCATTACGCACCGGGCTGCGCAGATACTCATTTGTCGCCAAGCGCCAATAGCGCACCTGTCCATCATAGCCAGCGCTATAGAGAAACGCGCCGTCATCGGAAAACTGCACGGCATTCACCGGGCCTTCATGACCGGTGATAAATCGTGCTGGCCGGGTCTCGTCGACAGTGCTACCGGCAAGTGACCAGATGCCAATAGAGCCATCCCAGCTGGCCGAAGCCAGCATGCTGCCATCACCTGAAAACGCCAGATCGACAACCTTGCCTTTATGCCCACGCAGAATAATTGGCGTGGCTGTCGGCTGCTGCAATTGTGCCACATCCCACAGCAAAATCGCGCCATCATCACCAGCTGTTGCCAAAAGCGATCCATCAGCCGAAAAACCGGCGGTATTCACAGCCGCGTCATGCCCCAGCAAAGTTGTGCGCTCGTCAAGCCCCTTGGCGCCCCATACCACGGCTGAATAGTCAAAACTTGCCGTCACCAATGTTGATCCATCGGGTGACAAGGCCAGCCCCCGCACCGGCCCCCCATGTGCGGTATGACGGTCAAACCCATGCGCTGGCATCACCAGAAGCGCACACAAACCGCACCAAAAAAACAAAAAACGTCGGGCCATAACAAGCCCAACGTTTCCATTTTTCCAGATAAAACCAGACATCAGGTTAAATCACCCGCACCAGAGCCCTATTCAGCGGGCTTTGGGCTGGCCTTTTGGTCTTCTTCTTCAACCCATAAATTATGGTGTTCTTTTGCCCAGTTGCGGTCAACATGGCCGGTGTTCATCGCATCAATAGCACCTTCCATACCGACTGAACCGATATAGATATGGGCAATGATCATCGTCATCAGCGCCAGTGATACAATACCGTGCCAAAGCTGGTTAAGCTGCTGTTCCTGCATGCCGGTCAAATCTGTCGGCAGATTAAAGCCAATCACATTTAGCAAGGCAAATGTATCAGCAAACATGCTGGTCTGGAACGGAAAGAGCAGCGCAATGCCAGACATGCTGACAGATAAACCACCAATCATCACCGCCCAGAAAATGATTTTCTGACCTGCATTGAATTTACGCGCTGGTGGGTGCACACCCTTTTTGAAAATACCACCGCCGGCTTTTAGCCATGCCAGATCACCCCGGTTCGGTATATTGTGCCGTACCCACAAAACAAACGACAGCGCCAAGCCGGCCATAAAGGCAAAGGCCAGATAGTTATGCGCATATTTGCCAAATGTGGTGAAAGCCGCAAACGCATCCTTGCCAATAACCGGCAACAGAATATAGCGTCCATACAACAAATTAAGACCTGTGATACCCAAGACCACAAAAGACCCAGCCATCAACCAGTGGGCAAAACGGTCAATCGTACCAAAGCGCAATATCGTGTCACCCGACGGGCCGGCATCAATGCGGATTTTGCCGCGAATAAAATAGAACACCACCAGCAAACCGATGATTCCCATAACCGCAAACGCACCAATGTTAGACAATGGCCCATTGCGGAAAGCGCGCCAGTTATCGCCCTCGGACTGAATCATCACCGCAGACAGTTCATTTTTCATCTGCGTTGAGCCAGCATTGCCGGTGCGCACATAGCGCCATAGGTCAGAGTCAGAACTCAGCCCAAGCGCTTGACCGGGCACCTCGCCTTGCTGCTGTGCCTGAACAGGCGTCGTCATACCAGCTGTACCACACAGCAAGGCAGCTAAAATAACCATTATACTGAAATATCTATTCAACATTGATTCTGGTCTCCCATGCCCAAGAAATGCAGCATCCTCTAATAAACGCGCTGAATATGTGATCGCATCATCAGCTGACGCACCTGATCTGGCGACAAAGATTGGTCGGCTTTCCCCAGATAGGTTCCTTTGTCGTAGCTCAGAAGCCGATTTTGTTCTTCTTCTGCACAAGCAGACAACGCTGTCACAACAGCTGTCAGTGCAATAAATTTAAAAATATTATGTGTATTCACCAGTCTTGCCCTTCCATGCGCCAAATCAAGTCACATGTAACGATTGTGCTTGCGGGCTTAAAACAGAGGGACGAACCCCCAAAGATCCCGGGGGTTCGTCATTTTTGACTGAGGTGCTAGCTCTTGATCGAGTACGCCGTACCCCATCCCCAAGCACCTGATCCAAATCCACGGGCAACTACCCGCTCACGGAAGATGTTTGACACCTGGTCACCATCGCCAGCAAGCAGCGCCTTGGTTGAACACATTTCTGCACAAATTGGCAGTTTGCCTTCAGCCAGACGGTTACGACCGTATTTCTGGAATTCAGTTTGAGACATGTCGTCTTCCGGACCGCCGGCGCAGAATGTACATTTGTCCATTTTCCCACGTGATCCGTAGTTTCCAGCCTGAGGATATTGCGGCGCACCGAATGGGCACGCATAGAAGCAATAGCCACAACCAATGCACAGATCTTTCGAATGCAACACCACACCCTGTTCGGTCTGGTAGAAACAATCGACCGGACAAACCGCCGTACAAGGCGCATCCGAACAGTGCATACATGCAACCGAGATTGAACGTTCACCTGGCTTACCATCCTGGATGGTTACCACCCGACGACGGTTTACACCCCAAGGAACTTCATGCTCGTTCTTACATGCAGTCACACAGGCATTACATTCGATACAGCGTTCTGCATCACATAGAAATTTCATTCGTGCCATGTGTACCTCCCTTATACGCGTTCAATTGAACACAGAGAACATTTCGATTCCTGCATCAACGTTACTGAGTCATAGCCATATGTAAAGGCTGTGTTAGCGGCTTCACCAAGCACATAAGGATCTGCTCCTTCTGGATACTTAGACCGAAGATCTTTGCCCTCCATATGTCCACCAAAGTGGAATGGGAGGAACGCAACACCCCGTGCAACGCGTTCGGTGACCATAGCCATCACCTTAATACGTGCACCTTCCGGTGTGTTGACCCAGACCATGTCGCCGTTACGAATGCCCTTACTATTGGCGTCGAATGGGTTCACCTCAACAAACATATCCTGCTGAAGTTCTGCCAGCCATGGGTTGGAACGGGTTTCGTCACCACCACCTTCATATTCAACAAGACGGCCCGATGTCAGAATGATCGGATAGTCTTTGCTGTAATCATTATCCTGAATTGACTTGTACAAAGTCGGCAGGCGATACAGCTTTCTGTCTGAATATGTTGGATAATCTTCTACAAGATCACGACGTGATGTGTAGAGTGGCTCGCGGTGCAGCGGAACCGGATCTGGGAAAGTCCAGACCTTTACCCGTGCTTTTGCGTTACCAAATGGTGCACAACCATGCTTGATGGCAACTCGCTGAATGCCGCCTGAAAGGTCGACTTTCCAGTTGGTCTTGTCACCGGCAACAGCATCGATAGCTTTACGCTCGTCAGCTGTCAGATCACCATCCCAGCCAAGCTTTTTCAGCATGCCCATGGTGAATTCCGGATAACCATCCTTGATTTCCGAACCGACCGGATATGAACCTTCAGCCAACAGATTGTTGCCTTCATGCTCAACCCCGAAACGGGCGCGGAAACACAGCCCACCTTCAGCCACTGGCTTTGAGGTGTCATACAGGTTTGGTGTACCAGGGTGCTTCATATCGGCAGTGCCCCAACAAGGCCAAGGCAAGCCGTAATATTCACCATCCAATTCACCACCAACGGCCTGCAATGTTGTCCGATCGAACACATGCTGGTTGGCCATATGCGCTTTGATACGCTCAGGTGACTGACCGGTGTAACCAATGGTCCACATACCGCTGTTAAATTCACGCGTAACATCTTCGACATATGGCTCTTCACCATTGACCTTAATGTTACGGAACATCCGGTCAGCAAAACCGAACTTTTTCGCGAATTTATAGATGATGGTGTGATCCGGCAATGAGTCGAATGACGGCTCAATGATCTTTTCACGCCACTGCAAAGAGCGGTTTGATGCGGTTACTGACCCATATGTTTCAAACTGGGTTGTTGCCGGCAGCAAATAGACACCATCGGTACGGTCAGACAGAACGGCTGAAACGGTTGGGTATGGATCGATCACAACCATAAGGTCTAGCTTTTCCATCGCCGTCTTCATCTCTTTCAGACGTGTCTGAGAGTTTGGTGCATGACCCCAAAATACCATTGCCCGCAAATTATCTGGCTGATCAATATTCTCCTTATCTTCGAGAACACCATCGATCCAGCGTGATACAGGGATACCTTTGAGGTTCATCAGACTCTTTGATTTGCCGTCTTTGCCCTTGATTGAGTCAAAACGGCCCTTCAGCCAGTCGATATCTTCGTCCCAAACGCGTGCCCAATGCTTCCAGGCGCCGGCTGACAAGCCGTAATAGCCAGGCAGTGAGTGTGACAGAACACAAAAATCTGTCGCGCCCTGAACGTTACAGTGACCGCGGAAAATATTCGCGCCACCACCAGATACACCCATGTTGCCCAACGCCAACTGCAGCGCACAATAAGCACGTGTGTTGTTGTTACCATTGGTATGCTGCGTACCACCCATACACCAGATAAAGGTGCCCGGACGGTTATTCGCCATGATCTTGGCAACACGCTTGAGCTGTGACCCAGGAACGCCAGTGACCCGCTCGGTCTCTTCCGGCGTCCATCTCTTGACCTCAGCCAGAACATCTTCCATGCCATAGACACGCTGGCGGATAAACTCTTTGTCTTCCCAGCCATTTTCAAAGATGTGCCACATGATGCCCCAGATCAAACCAACGTCTGAACCCGGACGGAACCGGACATATTCGTCAGCATGCGCTGCGGTACGAGTAAAGCGTGGATCACAAACAATCACTGGTGCGTTGTTCTGTTCTTTTGCTTTGAGAACATGCATCAATGACACCGGATGTGCCTCGGCCGGATTACCACCAATAATGAAGATCGCACGTGAATTGTGGATATCATTATAAGAGTTGGTCATCGCCCCATAGCCCCAGGTGTTCGCCACACCGGCAACTGTGGTTGAGTGACAAATACGCGCCTGGTGGTCACCGTTGTTTGTGCCCCAATAGGCATAAAACTTACGGAACAGATAGGCCTGCTCATTGCTGTGCTTGGCCGAACCCAGCCAATAGACTGAATCGGGGCCTGACTTCTCGCGGATATCAAGCATCTGGTCGCCGATTTCATTGATCGCATCGTCCCAGCTCATCCGCACCCACTTGCCGCCAGACAGCTTCATTGGGTATTTCAGGCGCCGCTCACCGCTCGCAGTTTCGCGAACAGATGCACCTTTTGCGCAGTGTGCGCCAAGGTTGATCGGGCTATCCCAGCCCGGCTCCTGACCAGTCCACACGCCATTTTGCACTTCGGCAACCACCGTACAACCGACGGAGCAATGCGTACAAACTGATTTTTTGATTTCTGCGGCCATACCGACACCTGCAGCTTGTGCAGGCTTCACATTTGAGCCCACAACTGCGGCGGCGGTCGCCAACCCTCCAATAGCAAGACCAGACCCGCGCAAAAATGCACGGCGATCAACAACCTTTTCGGCTGCCTTACCAATGAAAGATGATGACTGGGGGCCTTGCGCAACCCCGGACGTCTTCTTTCTAAGCATATCTTCCTCCTAAATGCAAAATCCTGAACTAGAACCGTGCGCTGTTGTAAAATGCTTTAACATGTTCAGTCTCACGATAACCGGCGCCTTTTGGCTCTATGGTTTCGCCTGCTGACGCTGATTTACCCGCTACGGCCACCGCACCGGCAGCTGCAACAGTTGCCGCTGACCGCTTTAGGAAGTCACGACGGGCTGCAACAGCATCCTCTGCTTTTTTATGTTCCATTCTTCCCTCCAAATTATGTCACACACACATGTGACCATACAGCACCGGGGCCTAACGCTACCCGGTCCCATCCATACTGAAAGCGGTGCTTTCAATCTCTAAAAATGCCTTGCCGATGGTGCCGACCGGCGCAAAAAACACGACGGTTTTTGCCGCCTCGATATCGCGCATCAACAGGCCAGCCCATGGCTCTATATGTTTGTTAAAAAACGCCGCCTGCTCGGCGATTGAAAATGGCCGCCCGAATTCGCCGCGAATCAGGCCCGCCATCATGTCGAACAGGCTGGCGATATGATCTTCCGGCTCTTTCACGCCATCGACACGAACAATGCCAATTTTCGCCATATCGGCGCGCAGATTAGCCAGCGGCTTATCATTTAGGAATCCGGTCAGATAATATGAGGCAAAGGGCAGAATTTCACCGCGCCCAACACCAATGAACATTTCAACATATTCATTTCGGATCAATCCGTTATCGATGGATTTGGCAAGATGCGCCAGCGTCAGACAGGCACTGCCAATGGCGGTGCCGTCGCCTTGCAATTGCGCCACTTTTTCGATCAGTTCATCGCTAGGTTCAGCACGCAGCAACGATGCCAGAAAGTCGTACATATCTGCCCGCAGCGAGTCCTCTTCGCTGATTGGCTGGTTGTCGATCACGGCTTCGTTTGCACTCAAAATACATCTCCCTTGTATGCAAAACGCTAACACAACCTTTTACAGGGTGCAACAAGCGGCGGCCAGAATGCAAAATTTTTTTCAAACCACCACAGGTTGCATCACCCTGCACCACGCTGCACCACGCTGCACCAACAACCAATCCATTGACAAAAGTTTAACGCGTTGGTTTTACGTTAAATTTCATGCGTTTTGGCCGCGGCGCCACAGGCTCGACCTCAGCAATTGCGGCAGGCGTCGCCGCGGCATTGTCAAGGCTGCTCCGATTTGCCTGCGACATAGTGTCATCATGATGGGTGTCATCGTGATGGGCGGCATGCTGCTGAGTGTCATGCTGATGAGTGATTTGTGTATTTTGCGAGACATCCTCGTCTGCTTCAGCCCCAGTCTGCGCTTCTGGGCTCTCTTCTGGTGTCTCTTCTGGTGTCTCTTCTGGCGTGTCTTGTGTCGGCTTATCTGAATCGGTGGCGTTCTCG